>Ga0194120_10003105_pt1 | contig 27546 bp, 26 predicted proteins | sample TA2MahCa65mmetaG_FD_148642 | JGI IMG/M metagenome (GOLD analysis project Ga0194120, IMG submission 148642) | Freshwater microbial communities from Lake Tanganyika, Tanzania - TA2015019 Mahale Deep Cast 65m | ecosystem: Environmental > Aquatic > Freshwater > Lake | place: Tanzania: Lake... | reverse complement strand
CTTTGCGACAGCGGGATTAGTCATGCTCTTTGGATTGCAAAGTTTGATTAATATGGCGGTTAATGTGCACTTGATGCCCGCCAAGGGAATGACCTTGCCTTTTGTTTCTTATGGCGGCTCGTCGCTTATTTCTTTATCGCTAGGGATGGGTTTTTTGCTTGCGGTTACGCGTAAGAGGCCGCGCACGCGAATATTAACGGAAACTAGGCTTCAACCGCAGTCGGCGGTTAGTTGAAATGAGCAACAGAGCAATCTTCCTTGCTGCTGGCGGCACAGGCGGGCATCTCTTTCCCGCCGAGGCTTTGGCGCATGCGCTCTCATCGCGTCACGCAGAGGTTGAACTTGTCACTGATGTGCGCGCCTTGCGCTATGGCGACGTTTTTCCAGCGCGAGCGATACATACTCTGCCAGCGGGAACGCCGCGTGGCGGCTCACTCATTGCGCGCGCGCAGGCGGTTGCTCAATTGGCGCATGGCGTAGCGCTTGCTGTGGCTCTATTACGCAAGACTAGGCCGCGGGCGGTAATTGGTTTTGGCGGCTATCCGACAGTGCCGCCAATGTTAGCTGCCGCATTTCTTGGTATTCCGACTGTGTTACATGAGTCGAACGGAGTTATGGGAAAAGCCAATTATTTTCTTGCGGGGCGCGTTGATAAAATTGCCGCAGGATTACCAAACTTACAAACTGCCGCCGCCTGGCGAGATAAAATTGTCGTTACAGGAAATCCAGTTCGGCCAAATGTGCTGGCAGCCTCCAAGCGCCCCTTCCCAGACATATCCCAAGGCGTTTTTCAGTTGTTAGTAACCGGCGGGTCTCAGGGCGCGCGGGTAATGTCTGACATTGTGCCTGGCGCTCTGGCTGCATTGCCGATTGGACTGCGTCAGCGTCTAAATCTTGTTCAGCAAGCGCGTGAAGAAGATCTTTCTCGAGTAAAAGAGATTTACGCGCAAGCCGGTATAGCATCAGAAGTTGCGCCCTTTTTTAATGATCTTCCGGCGCGAATAGCTAATGCGCATTTTGTTATCTCACGAGCTGGCGCGTCTACCGTATCTGAGCTCGCGGTTATTGGTCGGCCAGCGATGTTGGTGCCTTTGCCGCATGCCCTTGATCAAGATCAGGCGGCCAACGCAGCGTTCCTGACGCAAGCAGGCGCAGCAGAGACTGTGCAGCAGAATGATTTCACACAAAATTTCTTAACTCAGCGGCTTGCTGAATTGATGCAGAAGCCGGATGAACTTATTCAAAGAGCGCGTGCAGCGCATGAAGTTGGCGTAGCGGATGCTGCTGAACGGTTGGCGGAGCTTGTTGTAAGCCTCGCGATTTAGTCGCGATAGGGAATGGAGTTAAGGATGAAGCTGCCGCGAGATCTCGGTCCAATTCATTTTGTTGGTATTGGTGGAATTGGCATGTCAGGCATTGCAGAAGTATTATTGAACCTAGGATATAAAGTCCAAGGTTCCGATGCTTCTGAGAATGCGAATGTCAAGCGACTGATTGAAAAGGGTGCGGTCATCTTTATCGGGCATGATGCTAAGAATCTTGGCGATGCCGGCGTTGTTGTTGTGTCGACGGCAATTAAAAGAGACAATCCTGAGCTGAGCGCCGCGCGAGAAAAACGTTTACCTGTTGTGAGGCGAGCGGAAATGCTTGCAGAGCTTATGCGACTTAAGCAATGTGTCGCGATTGCAGGCACGCATGGTAAGACCACAACAACGTCGCTTGTGGCGACTTTATTAGATGCCGGAGGATTAGATCCGACGGTGATCAACGGCGGAATTATTAACGCCTATGGCACAAACGCCCGTTTAGGAGCAGGCGAGTGGATGGTGGTTGAGGCGGATGAGAGCGACGGCACTTTTTTGAAGCTGCCAGCAGACGTTGCGATTGTAACAAATATCGACCCGGAGCATCTTGATCATTTCCATACTTTTGATGCGATCAAGGACGCCTTTCGTCATTTCATCGAAAACTTGCCGTTCTATGGCTTTGCTGTGATGTGTCTAGACCACCCCACTGTTCAGGAGGTGGTTGGGCGCATTGAAGATCGTCGGGTGATAACTTATGGTGAAAATCCGCAAGCCGACGTCCGTTTGCTTGATGTAAATCTTGAAGGCGGCGTTTGTCGTTTTAATGTTTTGTTGCGAGATACGAAGACAGCTCAGGCGACCTATCTCGATAATCTTGTGCTGCCAATGCCAGGGCATCATAATGCGCTTAACGCGACAGGCGCCATCGCGGTTGCTTATCAATTAGGGCTTTCGCCAGATCAAATTAGAGCCGCGCTTGCTGGGTTTGGCGGAGTGAAGCGTCGTTTTACGCGGACGGGTGCGTGGAATGGCGTAGAATTCTTTGATGATTACGGACATCATCCGGTCGAGGTGGCGGCTGTGCTAAAGGCTGCTCGGGCCTCAACCAAGGGTAAGGTCGTGGCGGTCATGCAGCCGCATCGTTTTACGCGCCTGCAGTCATTGTTCGATCCATTCGCGACCTGTTTTAACGATGCTGATGTTGTCATCATCGCAGATGTTTACCCAGCAGGCGAGCAGCCGATTCCTGGCGTTGATCGTGACGCGCTTGTTAATGCAATCCGAGCCCATGGCCATCGCCGCGCAATGGGACTGCCTTCGCCAGAAGTTCTTCCGGCAATGGTGCGAGAGATTGTTGCTCCGGGTGATTATGTTGTGTGTTTGGGGGCAGGCAATATCACCCAATGGGCTTATGCGTTGCCTGAGCAATTGGCGGGAGGCGGCAGCCATTGATCTTTCCAGATCTTTTGCCCGAGCTTATTCCGCTTTTTCCCCAATTACGTGGAAATCTCAGCGCTAATGAACCTCTAGCGCCTTATACGTGGTTTCGTGTAGGCGGTCCGGCGCAGCTTTTTTATTTACCTGCAGATGAAGATGACTTGGTCTATTTTTTAAGGAATTTGCCTCGAGAAATACCAGTTACTGTCATAGGGTTAGGATCCAATCTAATTATTAGAGATGGCGGCGTCGCTGGCGTTGTTATTCGTCTGAGCGCCAAAGGATTTGGTGCAGTTTGTCTTGAATCTAACCAACGCCTGCGCATCGGCGCCGCGACACCAGATATTAAAGCGGCGCGCGCTGCTGCAGAGGCGGGTGTCAGCGGGCTGGCTTTTTTTCGGGGCATTCCTGGCGGAATAGGCGGCGCTTTACGGATGAATGCCGGCGCGCATGGGGGAGAAACTAAAGATTGTTTAATCGAGACTCGCGGCATCGATCGAGCGGGAGACGTCCATATTTTAGGCGCTGCGCAAATGGGATATGGCTATCGCAGTTGTGCAGCCCCAGCCGATATTATTTTTACCGAGGCCTTGTTTCAAGGCGTCGCGGGTAATTCAAAGGATATTCTCGCTGAAATGGATCGTATTACAGCCGCGCGTGAAGCCTCGCAGCCAATTAGAGATAAAACAGGCGGCTCGACATTTAAAAATCCCCCTGGATATAAGGCGTGGCAGTTAATCGACGCAGCAGGATGTCGGGGCCTGAGAGAGGGTGACGCGCAAGTCAGCGAAATGCATTGTAATTTTCTAATCAATCGTGGCGCGGCTTCAGCGGCGGACATTGAGCGGCTTGGAGAGACTGTGCGGCGTCGGGTAATGGAGACAAGCGGCGTTGAGTTGCATTGGGAGATCAAGCGAATTGGTCAGCCCTAACTTGATTTCATGAGTTTCTGCTTTACTCAATAATCTATTGACGATTCCCTGTAACAAGAAAAAGCGCTAGCCTGGATTGCTGAAGAGATTCGGGATGGTTCTAGCGTAAGCAATCATTTAGCGCTGAATATGACTATTCTTAAATTCCGGTCAGAGCGTTGATTTCTCCGTAGGGCGTTTTTCATATTTTTCGGCGTTAGATCGATGGCGCCCTCTATCAAATCGTGGAATTTCTATGAAAAGACATGTTGCTGTGCTGATGGGTGGACTTTCTGCGGAACGTGAAATTTCACTACGTTCAGGAGAAGCCTGCGCCGCCGCCTTGGAAGAAAAAGGCTATCTCGTTTCACGCGTGGATGTTGGTTCGGATATCGCCAGCTGTCTCGCTGAGCTGAAGCCAGATGTTGCGTTCAATGCCTTGCACGGCAAATATGGGGAAGATGGCTGTGTGCAAGGTTTGTTAGAGCTATTACATATCCCCTACACACACTCGGGGGTTCTGGCTTCGTCGGTAGCGATGAATAAAGAAGTCGCCAAGACGCTGATGGCGGCGGCTGGGGTGCCAACGCCTCAAGGGCGGGTAGTTCATCGATTAGAAGCTGCAAAAGGGCATGTGTTGCCGCCGCCTTATGTATTGAAGCCCGTTTCAGAAGGCTCTTCTTTCGGTGTCTTTATTGTTGAAGAACATGCGCAGCGCCCACCGCTGGCCTTGAGCGCCTCTGATTGGTCGCATGGGGATTTCATGCTGGCGGAAAGGTTCATTCCTGGCAGAGAGTTAACCTGCGCTGTGATGGGAGATCGGCCTCTTGACGTCATAGAAATACTCGCCGCCGACGGCGGATGGTACGATTATCATGCAAAATATGCGAAAGGCGGCTCAAAACACGTTCTTCCGGCCGTTCTTAAACCGAATATTTACCAACAGGTACAACAGTTAGCTTTAGAGGCCCATCGAGCTCTCGGTTGCCGCGGCGTCAGTCGGGCTGACTTTCGATACGACGATCGTCCAAATGGAACGGGCGACTTGCTGGTGTTGGAAGTAAACACGCAACCGGGAATGACGGAGACCTCCCTTGTGCCAGAAATGGCGGCCTATGCAGGTTTCTCATTCGGTGAGCTTGTCCAATGGATGGTGGAAGACGCATCCTGCAATCGATAAAAGGGGCGGCAATGGCCGCGCTTCCCCTATGGCCTGCCCATGCGTCAGCATCGTTTCATCCTGGCGTCGGGTCGGCGTTCTATCCTGCTGCCGCATCGTCTGAGAGAGCGCTAAAACATAGGCCGGCGAGCTTCGTAGGACGGCATATAAAACGTCGATGGCTCACGATTTTAGCGCGTCCAGGGGTTGGTCTGTTGAGTGTTGCAGCCCTTTTCAGCTGCGTTGGTTTTATGGGCTGGGCGCAAAATGGCGGATATGATGATTTTATTGCCAAGCATGGCGCGCCCTGGGATATGGCTGCGCGCGCGCTAGGCTTTGAAATTGCCGCAGTGACAATAACGGGTCAGTCGCGGGTAAGCGAAAAAGAATTGTTAGAGGCGGCGGGCGTTGGACCGCAGCAGTCTTTGCCTTTCCTTGATCCCAATGCAACGCGTGAAAAATTATTAGCGATTCCGCTCGTTAAGTCGGCGCGGGTGATGAAATTGTATCCTAATCGTCTTGTTGTGTCGGTTGAAGAGCGCCTGCCTTACGCATTATGGCAGCGAGATGGACAAGTATTTGTTGTGTCTGAAGATGGCGTCTCGATCGATGCCTTGCGGACAGATCGTTATTTGTCGCTTCCCTTTGTCGTTGGGCGGGGAGCGGAAAAACGCCTTCCTGAATATGTCGCGTTAATGAAATCTATGGGCGACCTCGCGCATCGCGTTAAAGCAGGAGTTCGTGTCGCTGATCGCCGTTGGGACTTAGATATGACTAATGGCGTTACTGTACGCCTGTCGGAGCAAGATCCTGTCGCATCGATTGCGCTATTATTGCGGTTGCAGCATGAGAGTCGAATTTTAGATAAGGATATCCTTTCCATCGACTTGCGCTCACGCGATCGCGTTGCTGTTCGCTTAACGGAAGAAGGTCTCGCAGCTCATGAGGCCTTAACTCATAAGCCGCATAAGGGTGGTGGTTAGTCTCATGCAATCTTCGAACATTCCGCCGCGTATGAAGCCGCTTTCGCCTCGTCGATCCGCCACATTTGCGGCGCTCGATGTTGGCACGTCAAAAATCGCTTGTGTCATTGCAAGATTGACGCCTTCAGCTGAAATCGCGCCGGGAGATTGGCGTACGCATCGCACCCGCGTTATTGGCCTGGGTCACCAGCGTGCGCGCGGTGTTAAAAATGGTCTTGTTGTCGATATGGATGAGGCCGAGCGCGCAATCCGTCAAACGGTCGATGCAGCCGAGCGTATGTGTGGCATGCAGGTAGATCATGTGATTGTTACGGCCTCTGGCGGTCGCCTGGCCTCTCAGCATTTTAATGCGACATGCGCAATTGGCGGCAGAGAAGTTGCAGTTGCAGATATCCATCGTGTGTTGGAAGCCTCTGCAGCGCATGATTTGCATCGAGGTCGCGTCGCGCTGCATTCTTTGCCAACCGGTTTTTCTCTTGACGGCGTTAGTGGCATTCACGAGCCCAAAGATATGATCGGGGAAGAGCTCGGTGTAGATCTACATGTCGCTACGAGTGATCAGACAGCGACGCGCAATCTTATTATTGCAGTTGAGCGCGGGCATTTGGGCGTAGAAGGATTCGCGGCGGCACCCTATGCGGCAGCCTTAGCCGTCCTCGAGCCAGATGAAGCTGAGATGGGCGTTTTACTAATCGATATGGGGGCAGGTTCAACGTCCTTGGCCGTTTTTGATAGGGGCGAAATGGTGCATCTGGACGCTGTCATGCTTGGCGGCGGACATGTCACGATGGACATCGCGCGGGGTCTTGATGCGCGTTTGGTAGATGCTGAGCGTCTTAAAACACTCCATGGTTCAGCTATTGTCGCTTCCTCTGACGAGCGCGAAATGATTGCTTTTGACCATGTGGGAGAACATGGGTCAAATCGTGCGCATGCTTCAAAAGCGCAATTAGTTCGTATCATTCGGCCGCGTGTAGAGGAAACGCTTGAATTTCTCGCTGAGCGTCTCAAACGCGCAGGATTTCCAGTCAGTCCTAATCGTCGCATCGTGCTCACAGGGGGAGCGTGTCAGCTCAATGGCATGACAGAGGCGGTGCGTCAGATCCTAGGCGGACAAGCGAGAATTGGACGTCCTATCGGCGTGGATGGCTTAACTCAGTCTGCGCAATCTCCTGCTTTTGCCGCTGCAGCAGGTTTGCTTGTCTATCCGCAAGTTGCTGGACATGAATATTTCGAGCCGCGTCGAGAATATCGCGCGGCGACAGGTACAGACAATTATGTCTCCCGCGTCAGTAGATGGTTAAGAGAAAGCTTTTAGAATCCGGCATGAAAATGATTCTCATGAGCCAAAAGCAGCGCCTGTGAGAAGTCCGGAATGAAAATGACCGAGGACGAAGCGTTCGGCGACGGGCGTCCAAGGAGAGTGACAACCGGCGCCGATAAAAAAGAGAAGAGTGAGAGGCCTGTAAAATGACGATCAATCTGATAGCTCCTGAACTGAGGGAATTAAAGCCCCGGATCATCGTTTGCGGCGTTGGCGGCGGTGGCTGCAATGCTGTCAATAACATGATTGCCTCGGGTCTCTCTGGCGTTGACTTTCTTGTTGCGAATACGGATGCGCAGGCGCTTGCGTCGTCTCAGGCGGAGAGAGTCATTCAGATGGGTCTTCAGGTTACGGAGGGCTTAGGCGCTGGCGCTCAACCGGAAATCGGTCGCGCGGCTGCCGAAGAAGCGCGCGATGAAATTCGCGATCAGCTCCATGGCGCGCATATGTGTTTTGTTACAGCCGGTATGGGCGGCGGCACAGGGACAGGTGCAGCGCCTGTTATTGCTCAGATCGCGCGCGAGATGGGAATCCTTACTGTCGGCGTTGTAACAAAACCGTTCCATTTTGAAGGACAGCGGCGTCTACGCATAGCAGATTCAGGTATCGCTGAATTACAAAAATGCGTTGATACGCTGATCGTAATCCCCAATCAGAATCTTTTCCGTATCGCTACGGAGAAAACAACTTTTGCCGATGCCTTCGCGATGGCGGATGAGGTTCTTTACTCAGGGGTAGCCTCTGTTACGGACCTCATGGTGAAGGAAGGTTTGATCAATCTTGATTTTGCCGATGTGCGCTCAATTATGCGTGGCATGGGTAAAGCGATGATGGGCACTGGAGAAGCGACAGGTGAACGCCGCGCTAACCTCGCTGCAGAGGCCGCGATCGCAAATCCGCTTCTTGATGAAGTGTCTATGAAAGGCGCGCGTGGTTTATTAATCTCCATTACGGGCGGCCATGACTTGACACTCTATGAGGTCGACGAGGCTGCGAGCCGTATCCGTCAAGAAGTTGACGAGGACGCGAATATTATTCTTGGCGCAACCTTTGACTCATCTCTCGAGGGCGTTGTCCGCGTATCTGTTGTTGCGACAGGTATCGATCTTGCGACGATAACGGTGGAGGATCCTACGAGCGCAGCGCGTATGGCGGAAGCTGCTGAGCGTATGCGCCAGAATATGGCCTCACAGCGGATTACCCCGCCTGTCGTGACGACGCCGCAAGTTGCGCCTCAAAACATGCAGCCCTATCAATCAGAGCTGCGTGAGACCTCCGAAATGGCAAAGCATCCTGAATCGATTGTTTCGCCTGCCTATCAGTCCACCCCTCCAGCTGCCGCGCATGGCGTTTATTTTGAGCCGGCTCCTGTTCGGCAAACCTATGTTGCGCCACCCGCGGTTGCAGAGATGCCGGCGCCTGCTGAGGTGAGCGTCGCGTCTTACGTTCCGCCAGTAGCCGAAGCGCCCCGCATGCCGCGTATGCCTCAGGTCGAGGACTTCCCGAAGCCTGTGCAAGATCAAATTCGGCAGCAACAGCGCGGTGAGGCAGCTGTGCAAGATCCAAGACGTAAATCAATTTTTGAGCGCTTAGCGTCTTTCGGCGCAAGTCGACAAGAAGAAACGCTGCACAGCCCGCCGCCGCCGCCTGTTACGGCGTATGCCCCCCCGCAGCGCGGTCCCGTTGGGCATAATGCGCCAACCCCACAGCACGTCGAATATGCAAAGCGACCAATTGCGCCAGGGCCACAGAGCGGCTTTGACCTCCAGGGTCGACGCGCTGCGCCGCCGCGACAGGCTGAGGAAGACCATCTGGAAATCCCAGCTTTTCTAAGACGCCAATCTAACAGTTAAGAGTCATTAGGTTAATAAATCAAAGGCCTGCTATGCAGGCCTTTTTTTATTGTTACAAAATGTAACAAAGCGTTACTGGAGCTAAAGGCGTTAATTTGATTATAACTTCTCCCAAGAGGGCGATTTCAGGTCGCCAATGCGTGGGGAGGGTTGAGCTATTCGCCCAGGATCGTCGAACTTATGCCAAACAACCTTGGCCCGGTCCGTCTTGCTTGCGGGTTTGGGAGTTCATAATGGCCGCAACACGCGTGTCGCCCTCGAGCCCGCTTCTGCCGATGCTGGGATCATTTTCGTTGCGGATGGGCAAGAAATCGAAGCGCTCTTGCCAAACGCCCAGGCGCTGCAACGTCAAACTTCACTCATAGCCAATGGCGTCGCTATTGCGACAATTGAACATTTGGTTGCAGCGCTGATGTCGCTGGGCGTCGATAATGCAGTGGTTCATGTAACCGGCGGCGAAGTGCCCGCGATGGATGGATCAGCGCGCTGCTTTGTTGACGCCATAGATGAGGTTGGTGTCGTTTTTTTGAAGCAGCATAAAAAAATCCTGCGTGTTGTGGCTCCTGTTCGAGTCAGCGATGGCGCAGCTTGGGCGCAGTTGACGCCGGCGTCTTCTGGCATGAGCTTTGACGTTGAGGTTGCGTTTCGACAGCCAATCGGGCGTCAGCGTCATATTCTTTCCTTGACCCCTGAGACTTTTCGCCATGAATTGGCCTCGGCGCGAAGTTTTGGCTCGTTAGATGAGGCGCAGCGCCTCTGGAGCCAGGGTCTTGCTCTTGGCGCAAGCCTCGAGAATTCGCTGGTTTATGATGAGAGAGGCGTTCTTAATCCGCATGGCCTTCGTTATGAAAATGAATGCGCGCGCCATAAAATGCTTGATGCCGTTGGGGATCTGGCTTTAGCGGGAGCGCCTTTGATCGGAGCCTTTCGCTCCTATCGCAGTGGGCACCGACTTAATGTGAGCTTATTAAAGGCCGCGTTTGACGCTGGGGCCTTAGTGTCAGAAAAGGCGCGAAATTCCCCCGCGTGCGGCCAAATGACAGCGATATCGCCATAATCTCGCCAGAAGCAGGCTTTTTAATTCTTGGTCTTTCGCTCCTCTGAGCTCGTCAACAGCAGCGGGGGACTTGTGTCTTATGGTCAGTATAGGCCATTCATCCGTCCAGCATGCATGTGCAAGTCGCGCTCCGCGATGCCAAATGAGGCGCTTAAAATGATATTTCTTTCAGTCTCATGCCGTAGAAAACTACGCTTAGCTGAGATTTGTAAAATTGCTTTCATCTTGGTTTTGAGTATGTCCGCCTCGTCCAGCCATGCTGATATTTTAGATAATCTCTCAACAGGATTTGGGATTTGGGGACCAGAAAAATACAAGTCGGAAATTACGCCAGATATTCCTGCAGAAGATCTCTACAACCAGGGATTGGCGAAGCTTAAGGCCCGCGATTATGAGGGGGCGGCAAAAAAATTTACCGAAGTTGAAAAGGCTTTTCCCTCCACTGAATGGGGGCGCAAGGGCCTATTGATGGCAACCTTCGCACAGTATCAAAAGCCTGCCTATGATGATGCCGTGCAGTCTGCGCAACGTTACATTGGTCTCTACCCAAATTCATCAGATACGCCTTATGCGTTTTATCTAGCGGGCATGTCTTATTTTAATCAAGTTCCTGATACCATGCGGGATCAGCAGCCAGCCGAGAAGGCTGTCGAAATTTTTACTGCATTGATACAGAAATATCCACAGTCCGAATATGTGAGCGATGCGCGCTATAAAATGCAGATTGCGCGGGATCAGTTGGCCGCAAAAGAAATGCAGGTTGGACGATTCTACTTAACACGCAATAATTATCCAGCTGCTGTTAATCGCTTTCATGATGTTTTGGGAAAGTACCAAAATACGCGACATACGGAAGAGGCTCTCTATCGGTTAACTGAAGCCTACCTGGCAATGGGTATTGTTGGCGAGGCGCAAACTGCAGCGGCGATATTAGGGCATAATTTTCCCGACTCGCAATGGTATAAAGATGCCCATTCTCTATTACAAAAAGACGGGCTAGAGCCAGAAGATCACAAGGACTCGTGGATTTCAAAGCTAAGCAAAACTCTTTCGCCCTCTAAGAGTTAGCGGATCAAAAGTGGCCTAGCTTGCCGCTTTATGGAATGAGTTCTGAGCGGCTATGATCTTGAAATTCGAATCGGCGCGGCGTCGGCTCGGCTTGATGATGACTTTGATCTAGGCCCATGCTTCAACAACTATCAATTCGAGATATTGTGCTCATTGACGCGCTGGACCTAGAATTTAGTTCTGGTCTGACAACGCTGACTGGTGAGACGGGCGCCGGTAAGTCAATTTTATTAGATGCTTTTGTCTTAGCCTTGGGAGGACGAGGCGACGCGAGCTTAGTGCGCGCAGGTAAAGAGCAGGGACAAGTTACGGCGGTTTTTTCGCTTCCCCCCGGGCATCCCGCACATCTCACCGCGCGCCAATTTGGCTTCGTTAGCGAGCATGAAATCGTTCTACGTCGCGTTCAAAGTTCAGATGGTCGCACTCGAGCTTTTGTGAATGACCAGCCAGCGACTGCTCAGGCTTTGCGCGCAATTGGCAATTGTCTTGTTGAGATCCATTGTCAGCATGATGATCGGGCTTTGGTAGACTCTGCAGCCCATCGCGCGCTTGTTGATGCGTTCGGTGGATTGTTTGAACAGCTCGCTGAGGTAAGGAGTCTTTATACCAGCTGGCGCAGTGCGGTGCGGCTTAGCGCTGATGAAGAAGCGCGCATTCAAAAAGCCAAGTTAGATGCTGACTATTTGCGACACGCGCATGCTGAGCTTTCTTCATTAAATGCTCAACCAGGTGAAGAAGAATTATTAGCGCAAAGACGTCAGTTTATGCAAAGAGCTGAGAAAGTTGCAACTGATATCCGCGACGCACTTGCGGCCTTTATTAATGACTCATCGCCTGCAAGCGAGATCGCGCAAACTGCAAGAAGATTAGAACGGAAACTTAAATCTGCACCAGAAATTTTAGAACCGCCTGCTCGCGCTCTTACGCAAGCGGTGGATGCTTTAGCAAGCGCTGAGTTAGCTTTAGAGCAAGCCTTAAGTGAGACCGCCTTTGAGCCCAGCGAACTTGAGCTTGTCGAGGAAAGGCTTTTTTCTCTGCGAGCAGCGGGGCGGAAATATAATGTTTCAGTTGAGCAATTACCTCATCTGACGTTGAAGTTTGCGGACGAAATTACAGCATTAGACGCTTCAGAAGCCAGGTTGGCGATGCTTCGCGCAGAAAGCGAACAAGCGCAGCGTGCATATTTTACAGCAGCGCGCGGCCTATCGGATTTGCGTCAAAAAGCATCTGAACGATTAAATCAATTGGTGGATGCGGAACTTCGTCCGTTGCGACTTGATGGCGCGCGGTTTATGGCTCAGGTTTCTAGCGATCCGCAAAATGGCGGCGCCGAGGGCATAGATCATATCGAATTTTGGGTTCAAACTAACCCAGGCGCACGGGCAGGACCTTTAATGAAAGTAGCCTCAGGGGGAGAACTTGCGCGCTTCATGCTCGCCCTGAAAGCGGTTCTGTCTGATCGCGGATCGGCGCCAACTTTGGTGTTTGATGAAATTGATACCGGCGTTGGTGGGGCGGTAGCGGACGCAATTGGTCAGCGTCTGTCGCGTCTTGCAACGCGGGCGCAGGTTCTTGCGGTTACACATGCGCCACAAGTCGCGGCGCGGGCAGGGCGTCATTTGCATATTCGCAAAGGCGCTTTAGCTAAATCTTTGACTAAAGAGCCAAGCGTTGTCACTCGCGTCGCCGTTCTGGACGAGATGCAAAGACGTGAAGAGATAGCTCGGATGCTATCAGGCGCTGCAATAACAGATGAAGCTCGCGCTGCTGCGGCTCAGCTTATAAAAAATTCCAAATGAGCGCTTATTATGCCGAGGTTTGCCTAATTCAGGGCTCTAGAAAATGATGCCCCATAAAATTGTCGTTACCATCAATCACAAGCTTGATGCAGAATTCGTTAGAAGACGGGTTGAGGCGCGATTAGACCAGTTGCGTCGGGATTATGTCGAAAAAATTGCTCGCTGCGATATTTCTTGGTCAGGGAATGTTGCAACTATTCAAGCGAGCGCGTTGGGCCATAGCGTGTTAACGCAAATTTTTTTAACTGAGAAACAGGTGCGTATAGAGGCGTCTTTGCCTTGGATGCTGGCTAGTTTGTCAGGAAAAATTGAAAACTTAATTATGAAAAACGCCAAGGATACGCTTACTAAAAATTAACAGTACTTCAAAAGTCTAGTTAGTTTTCTTCTGATTTTGTCGACCAAAATCAGGCGATGGCGTATCTTGTCCTTGCTCTATAATCGATTGCCGAATAATTCGTGTACGCGAAAAGAATGCGCTTAAGCTATCGCCATCTCCGTGTCGAATCATCCGCTGTAATGCGCTAAGATCCTCATTAAATCTGCCTAACATTTCCAGAACTGCGTCGCGATTATTTAGAAAAATATCCCGCCACATAATTGGGTCAGAGGCCGCGATGCGGGTAAAGTCACGAAAGCCTGAGGCGGAAAATTTAATGACTTCTGAGCGTGTTTGTTCGCCAAAATCATCCGCTGTTCCAACAATATTGTAGGCGATAAGGTGAGGTAGATGGCTTGTCAGCGCAAGAACTTTGTCATGATGCTCGGGGCTCATTGTTTCAACTTTTGCGCCAATACCTTCCCAAAATAAGGCGAGCTGCTGTACTTTAGAGGCATTGGCGTTTTGCCCAGGAGTCAAAATACACCAGCGATTTTGAAAGAGCGTTGAAAAACCCGAATCTGGTCCTGAAAATTCAGTTCCTGCAATTGGATGCGCTGGAATAAAGTGGACGTGTGTTGGTAAATGTGGCGTGACTTGGCGGACGACCGCTGCCTTGACCGAGCCAACATCAGAGACGACGGCGTCTTTTTGGAGAAAGGGCGCGATTTCTTTTGCAACGCGACCACAGGCGCCGACTGGCGTGCAAATAATGATGAGGTCGGCGCCTTCTATAGCGTGTCCTATCCCGCAAATTTTTGAGTCTGCCAGGTTTAGCGCTTGAACGCGTTCCATCACGGAGGGTTGAGCGTCATAAATTGAAATGGTTCGCGTAACATTAAACTGACGCGCTGCGCGCGCAATTGAAGAGCCAATCAATCCGCATCCGATAATTGCGAGCTTTTCAAATAAGGGGGGCTGTGCGCTCAAGCTACTCATGTCGAAAACTATTTTTTTCCTTCTTGCATAAATTCTTTTAAGGCGGTGACAACTGCATAATTTGCTTCCTGTCCGCCAACCGTCAGACGTAGAAAGTCAGGCAGTCCATAGGCGGTGATCGCCCGAAGGATCAGTCCTTTTTTTGTCAGAAACTGATCAGCCTCAACTGCCGTCAAACCCGGCGTAGATGGGAAACGAATGGCGATGAAATTAGCGACGCTAGGTAAGACCTCAAGTCCAAGCGCTGAAATTTCATTCGTGAGCCATGGCAGCCATTGCGTATTATGGTCGATGGCTTTTTGAAGATGCTCTCTATCGGCTAGCGCGGCGATGCCTGCCGCAGAGGCGACGCTCGAAATGTTGAAGGGCGGACGTATGCGATTGAGTGCGTCAATTATCGATCTTGGACCATAGCCCCATCCCAGACGCAGGCCGGCAAGCCCGTAGATTTTAGAGAAAGTACGGGTCATCACAACATTTTCATACTCATCGACAATCGTCACGCCAGAGATATAGTCGGCTGTAGTGACATATTCCGCATATGCGGCATCTAACACGAGAATAGTTTGTTTTGGCAGCGAGGCGGCAAGCCGCCGAATTTCTTTTTCAGGCAAATAAGAGCCCGTCGGGTTATTTGGGTTAGCGAGAAAGACGAGTTTTGTTTTGCTCGTCACACAGCTGAGTAGCGCATCGACATTGGCTGTATAATTTTTTTCTGGCGCTACAACAGGTCGACCGCCTGCGCTGAGCGTAACAATCTTGTATTCAAGAAAACCATATTGACTATAAAGTCCCTCGTCCTGTGGGCCGATATAGGCAAGCGCGAGGAGTTCAAGAACTTCATCCGAGCCTGCGCCAGCAATGATGCGAGCCGGATCTAAATTATAGTGTGCGCCAATCGCCTCACGCAGATTACGTGAGGAGCCTTCAGGATAAAGAGCAGATTCCTCAAGCATATCGCGTGCTGCCGCAATAGCCTGGGGCGAGGGTCCTAACGGCGTTTCATTTGCGGAGAGCTTAAAGGCGCGCGTCGCGCCGGGCGCTGCGTTTTTTCCTGGAACATAGGCGTCAATCGCTAAAACGCCCGGACGCGGAGTCGGTTGATTCGTCATGGCCTCATCTCCCTGGCGCAAAGACGCCGCTTCGCGCGCGCGATAATTCATAGCGCTGAGCATGACTTCCGATTGAAGATACAGAGGCGTTCGCCATGGCGTGCGCAAAGCGTTTGGCTTCGATGCGACCGGGAGCAGCGACCATTAATGATAATCCTCCAGCATGTGGCGCGCTGGCGACAATTTCTCCTTCAAGCTCAGATATGATGGCAGGAATGGAATGCGACCACTCTGGTAAATGAATGGCGTGAAGTAGAATATCGTGCGAGGCTGCTTCGCTTGCGGCGCAAGCAAGGATAAATACCGGTAAGCCTGCAGGATGGTCTGGTCGCTCGACGAAAGGCAGGCGCGCAATAATTTTTGGCGCATCTTCGCCAATGAGACGTGTCCACCAAGCTCCGTCGCCGGTAGCGCCCGTCGCCCTCAATACTCCTAGATCGCCCTTAGATTTAGCGACCGCGTCAATGACAGCGTCGGCGCCATGATGCGCGACATAAGGAACAGTAAAGCCAAAGTGAAATCGCGCGCTATCGCGTATCTGAGCGTCGCCGCCTGAGTCATCTGCGTGGACGCAATAGTTATTTTGAACATATGTGAAGGTCGAGACAATAACGCGCCATACGCCTTCGACGGCGTCAACGGGCAATAGCCCGCGATGCCGTTCAACGAGCGCGCGCATCATTTGCGCCTCTCTCTCTGGCCGAAAAGCGCATCCCCCGCCTTGGGCGCGTTTGACAGCAATGAGCCGATCAATAATCTCTCCGCGTGCGATAAGTAACCGGTGCATTTCGAGATCGATGCGATCAATCTCGGCGCGTAATTGGGTTAGGGCATCTACAGCAGGGGGTGAGGTTGGCTGGTCTGGCATGGAGACTGTCTTAGAGCATGTTCCCCTAAAGTTGAAAGCCTTTTGATGTGTTTTAATCGCTGGTGGATCCTCCCGCCGGCGATGATCGTTTACCAATATGATTTGGGCCTTGCCCTAAATCATGAATGGGGTTTGCTTGCGCGAGAAAGAATTAATTTGGGGGTAAGGCGTGACTTGGCGGCAAGGCGGTTATTTTTCAGCTGGATTAGAGAGTGATCCAGAATTGTTTGATCTTATTGAGGGGGAGCTCAAGCGTCAGCGCAATGGCATTGAATTAATTGCCTCTGAGAATCTTGTTTCTCGATGCGTCCTTGCCGCTCAGGGTTCCGTATTAACCAATAAGACCGTCGAAGGAGCGGTTTTTAAGCGCTACTATGGCGGCGCAGTTTATGCAGATAAAATTGAATCCTTAGCGATTACGCGCGCTTGCAAATTATTCAACTGCCGCTTCGCTAATGTGCAGCCTCATTCAGGCACAAATGCCAATGCGGGCGTTTTGCTGGGATTACTCGAGCTCGGGGCGCCAATCTTATCAATGAACATCTCAGCTGGCGGCCATATTAGTCATGGACATCCAGCAACATTGACGGGGCGCGATTACGCGGTCACGCACTATGGGGTTAGTCGCCAGACAGAGCGTATTGACCTAGATGAGGTGCGGGATTTGGCTATAAAAACTCGACCGCATCTTATCATAGCTGGGGGGTCGGCCTATCCAAGAGAAATAGATTTTTATCATTTACGACAAATTGCAGATGAGATTGGCGCCTATCTCATGGTGGATATGGCTCATTTTGCAGGACTTGTGGCTTCTCGTCTTTATCCTGACCCTCTGCTGCACGCGCATGTTGTTACGACGACCACTTATAAGTCTCTGCGCGGCGCGCGGGGCGGCATGGTTTTGTGGAATGACGCTGATCTCACGCAAAAGATTAATCAAGGAATTTTCCCTGGCGTACAAGGGTCGGTGATGTTGCATGCTGTAGCAGGAAAGGCTGCCTGTTTCGGGGAAGCGCTGCGTGAGGAGTTTAGTCTTTATAATAACCAAGCGCAGCATGCCGCAGCTGTATTAGCGCAGAAATTATCCGCAGGCGGAGCCAGAATTGTAACGGGAGGAACCGATACAACATTAGTTCTAGTTGATCTTACCGAGTTCAATATAACAGGAGATACCGCGGCAAAGGCGCTTGAGCTTGCAGGCTTGGTGGTTAATAAAAATCTTATTCCGTTTGATCAGCGTAGTCCCGAATCGCCGTCTGGGTTGCGTCTTTCAACAAATGCTGGCGTTGCGCGTGGTTTTGGCGTCAGTGAGTTCGCGACGATCGGAGAATGGATTACGCGCATTTTGCATAATCCGGGAGATATGCTGGAGATTAAAACAATAGCTCATGCAGTATCGATGCTTTGCGCTGCATTTCCGATTTATTGACGCGCATTTTTTTAAACAGAAAACCCCGGGAGATGACTATTTGTCTCCCGGGGCCATAGTGTTCATTCATCATAATTTATGATGAAATTCACCGCATCTTAGTAGGAATAATACATATCAAACTCTACTGGATGTGGCGTCATTTCGAATCTCATGACGTCTTGCATCTTGAGCTCAATATAAGACTCAATGAAGTCTTTGTTGAAGACGCCGCCAGCTGTCAGATAGGCGTGGTCGGCTTTCAAAGAGTCCAGCGCCTCGCGCAGTGAGCCGCAGACAGTTGGGATTGCTTTCAACTCCTCTGGCGGCAGATCATAGAGATCCTTATCTGATGGCGCGCCTGGATCAATCTTATTGGCGATGCCGTCGAGGCCGGCCATCAGCATGGCGGCGAAAGCAAGATAAGGATTTGCTGTTGGATCAGGGAAGCGAACCTCGATACGCTTAGCCTTCGGTCCTGATCCAAATGGAATGCGGCAAGAAGCCGATCGATTGCGAGAGGAATAGGCTAGAAGGACTGGAGCCTCATATCCTGGAACCAAACGCTTGTATGAGTTGGTTGAGGGATTGGTGAAAGCATTAAGCGACTTAGCATGCTTGATAATGCCGCCGATATACCAAAGGCACTCTTGTGAGAGGCCAGCATATTTATCGCCAGCGAAAACAGGCTTGCCGTCTTTCCAGATAGACTGATGCACATGCATGCCTGAGCCGTTATCGCCGAAGACAGGTTTGGGCATGAATGTAGCGGTCTTGCCGTAGGAGTGGGCAACTTGATGAATGGCGTATTTATAGATTTGGAGATGATCCGCCACAGTTACGAGCGTTTCAAACTTCAAACCTAATTCATGCTGCGCAGAGGCGACTTCATGGTGATGTTTCTCAACCTTGACGCCCATCGCCGCCATAGCGGCAAGCATTTCGCCGCGCATATCTTGTGCAGAGTCGACTGGCGGGACTGGGAAATAGCCGCCTTTCGTTCTTACGCGGTGTCCGAGATTGCCACCTTCATAGGCTGTATCGGCGTTTGAGGGTAATTCTACGGAGTCTAGCGTGAAGCCTGTATTGTATGGATCTGCAGAGAAGCGAACGTCGTCAAAGACGAAGAATTCTGCTTCCGGTCCAAAAAAGGCTGTATCGCCGATGCCAACCGTTTGGACATGCGCCATGGCTTTTTTTGCGATGCTTCTTGGGTCGCGGTTGTAAGGCTGGCCCGTCATGGGTTCGACGACATCGCAAACGATAACCATTGTTGGCGCAGCGAAGAAAGGATCCATTGTGGCTGTCGAAAGATCAGGCAGAAGGGTCATGTCTGACTCATTGATCGCCTTCCAGCCTGCGATCGAAGAGCCGTCGAACATAATGCCTTCGTTCAAAGCATCCTCGTCAACGATCGAAACGTCGAAGGTGACATGCTGCCACTTTCCGCGCGGATCGGTAAAACGGAAATCGACATATTTGATGTCTTCTTCTTTGATTTGCTTAAGAATTGCCTTCGCAGTCGTCATGTTGCTCTTTGCCTCTCTTATCTGGTCTAGCTTAATGATGGGATCGCTAACAGTTAGCGAATTAGTTTGACGGAAACACCGGGCGAACCCGATGAATCAAATCGCGTCCGCGCCTGACTCGCCGGTACGAATGCGGATTGCGCCTTCAATATTCGAGACAAAAATCTTGCCATCGCCGATGCGGCCGGTTTGTGCAGCGTTGCGAATAGCGTCAACCGCTCGCTCGACTGCTTCATCCGCAAGGACGATTTCGATTTTTACCTTTGGGAGGAAATCCACGACATATTCAGCGCCACGATAGAGCTCGGTATGGCCTTTTTGGCGTCCGAAGCCCTTGGCCTCTGTAACGGTGATTCCTTGCAGTCCAGCCGCCTGCAGAGCTTCTTTGACCTCATCGAGCTTGAAAGGCTTGATGATCGCCTCAATTTTTTTCATGTTTTTTCCCTACGCAACGCAAAACGCCTAGGGCGTTTGCGCAGCGTCCTCCCGGACAACATCGCACTTTTATCATCACAGCGATTTTGGCGCCATGGCTAAGGTTAAACGGGCTAAAATCTTATTGCGCGCCCTATGATTAGCAAGACTGGCTATATATTAATCATTATGCCTAAATATTAATCTATTCTAGGTTTTTTCGACTGGAAGATATCCTGCCCCGCCCCACTCGGACCAAGAGCCGTCATAAACTTTGGGGATAGCCCTTCCAGTGGCTGCAACCGCCAAAGATAAGATGCAAGCGGTTAAGCCTGAGCCGCAGGTTGCGATGAGGGGTTTTTGTAAATCCAAACCGGAGTTTTGAAAGACTTTTTCGAGATTTTCTTTATGCGATAGGCGGCCGTTTTCGATCAGCTCCTGAAAGGGGAGGTTTAAGGCTCCTGGCATATGTCCGGATCTCAACCCTGGACGGGGTTCGGGGACGTCTCCTCGAAATCTCTCGGCCGAGCGCGCGTCAAGCACTTGAGTCGCGCCGCTATTCAGAGCTGACGCAACTTCTTGCGCATTAGCGACAAGCGAAGCGTCGAAACTTGCCTCAAATTGTCCGGGGCGAGAAACTGCTAGCCCGGCTTCAAGCGGAAGGCCCTCGCTTTTCCAGGCGGGCAAGCCACCCGCGAGGATAGAGATCTTGCGCAAGCCAAAGACCTGCAGGGTCCACCAAAGCCTGGGTGCGGAAAACAGGCCTAGGCTATCATAGACAACCGCATGGCTTTCATTGGTCAGGCCGAGCTTGCTCATAGCGTGAGAAAAGAATTCCGCGCTTGGCAACATATGCGGCAGATCTGTTTTTTTGTCGGAAATAGCGTCGATGTCAAAGAAAACGGCCCCTGGTATGTGCTCGTTCAGATAGTCTTCATAGGCGTTTTTACCCGTTGCGGGCATATGCCAAGAGGCGTCTAGAATTAAGATTTCGGATGAGCTTCTCAGCGTCTCGAGCTCTTGCGGTGAAACGAATAAGCTTTCGGGATTGATGAAAAGGGTCATGCTTTATCTCGGGTTAAATCCGAATGCGTCTTGCATCCAACGCTCGCAAGGTGACAATACGCCGATTCGATTCTCTCTGTCTGCGTTTGGACGCTATGCTTGAAATTCCCGGAAAAGCCTGCGGCAGCTGTTATCTTTGCTGTAAAGTTCTCGAAATCGAAGAATTCAAAAAGAAAGCCGGTAAATTATGTGACCACTGCGTCCATGAGGGAGGCTGCGGCATTTACACGAAGCGTCCTGAGGTTTGTCGGGATTACCAGTGTCGGTGGAAAGAAGAACGCACTCTCTCTGCACAGTTACGGCCAGATCGTGTTGGCACGTTGCTGATGGACGATCCTGATAGTGATGAGTATCACGCAGTCTGCGATCCTGAAAAACCTTTTATGTGGCGTAATCCGCTGGTGTTCAAGCATCTAGTGGCTGAGGCGAAGTCTGGCCGCACTGTTCTTGCAAAAGCAGGATTGCGCGCATGGCGCATTTTTCCGGACGGCCATTGGCAAGAAACAGCCTAGAACGATCACTCACCCTAATTCTGAGCCCTGCATGAGGCCGATGAAAATATGAAATGCGGGAATAATGCGTCAGGTCCCTAATCTTACCCGAAGATTTATTGCTTTTGTTCTTGGGAGGGGTCTCTTTTCATGCATGGGTCTTTTGGGATTTCAATCTGGGCTGTACGCAGAAACACTGAAGGCGCATTATGGGATGACCTTAATGGGCCTATCGATCGGCAGCGCTTATGCAAATGGGTTTGTGGAACCGCGAAGCTACCGAATTGACATTGGGATGCGCACAACGGGCCTGGCTAATCTGGTCAACAGCGCTAAGGGCGTCGCCTCTGCCTCTGGCGGCATGTCCTTAAACGGACCCTCTCCAGCTAATTACGCCAATACAACTTCTAACAGTGAGGAGACGCGCACGATCCGCATGTCTCTATCCAGCAATGCAGTACGTTCCGTTGAAATCCGTCCAGAACCATGGGATTTGCCGGCGCGCGTGCCATTGGGCGAGAGCGCCCGCAGACGGGTCGTTGACCCCGTCAGCGCCTTAATTATGCCAGTGCCGGCCAATCAGGAACTCTTAGGTCCAGCTGCATGTGAGCGCACCATTTCTGTTTTTGACGGCATCACGCGTTTTGATATCTCCCTATCATACTCAGGCGCGCAAAATGTCGAAGCAAGAGGCTATGCTGGTCCAGTTGTCGTCTGCGCCGCACGCTATACGCCAATTGCAGGCCATCGGCCCGATAGCGCATCGACCCGTTACATGTCTGAAAATCAGGATATCCATGTCTGGCTTGCGCCCCTGCCAGAGACCCATGTTGTTGTGCCAATCCATATCGACATTGGCACAGCAGCAGGCGAATTAGCTATTGACGCGTCTGAATTCACGCTCGGACAAAAAACACGCTGATGGCGGGCGTTAGCCCGGGGAGATTGAACGGCGCTAATTAATCCGCACTTCTTTGGTGACGCGACGGTTGCGTCGGTCAGCCTCGAATTCGAGGTATCTAAGTTCGCTGGGTTCCGCAGAAGATTTAAGACAAAAGGAAGGCCTTGGGGTAAAGCCGCCAGCTGGATTTTCAAAGCAGTCTGAAAATCGCGTCTCGCATTGAAACATTGTTTCAGTTTTCGGAGCGACGCGCCCGGCGATCGTGCGGGCGTTTTCAATAGCTGTGGCGCAAATGGACTCATCTAAGCCCCAGGCGCGGCATTCTGTTAGGGTCGACATGTATTTGCCGCCGCCTTCACAGGCGGGAGCGCGCCCTTTTGTCGCGTAAAAAATTGAAAAGCCGCCAGCGGCCAGGACAACGAGAATGAGTATTAATTTAAAGGGCGAGGCAGACATAAGAACTCATGGAATGATGTTAAATAAAGGGTTTAGAGTTATTCACATAGCACAGTGGCGGCAAAAGGCGATGGGAGGATCGATCTCTCTTAAGCCCTGTGGTTTTTTTCACGATCTTGACAAGGATCAGCCGTTTCAATAATGCAATGGCCACCGCTTCCCGCCATCAAGGCGTCTTGCCGCGATGTCGAAAATTGATCAGAAGCGGGGTCGCGCCGGAGGTTTTTTTCCGACGTCGTCAGTCTTCAAAAGAAGAAACTGGCGCAATGGACTTTAGGGAAACGCCTTTGTGGCGCATCCTATCGGGCCGCTCTTACTGATCTTTAGGACAATAAATGCGGCGGGACTGCTTGCAGGTGTGTTGAATAGAAGCGTTAGCCTGCGCCAGTGTCGCTCCAAGTTAATGTGAAACAGGAGGAAATCATGGGTGCTATTCTCGAATTGACCAGCTATGCTTCAACGCCAACCGGCATGATTGCGATCATCGCCATTGGAGCAGCTGCTTATTTTGCTGCCCGTTGGGTATTTAACGACTAATTATACGCGCATTCTTTGCTCGTTTAGGGCCCGGCGGTCGACGCTAGTCGATCCGTCGGGTTTTTTATTTCCCTGACACATCATTTCTGTCGAACTGGCCTTGCGTCTGATGGGCGCTGGTCTATCCTGCCCCGACGCCAGTTCTAACGGGCAGGAAATTTTTTGATGTAACTTGCCTGTTTAACCGCGCAACGAAAAATAATCCGGCAGAGTTCGTTTGTATGCAACGATACTCCCAGTCTTTTCAAGCAATATGGTGGCGACAATCAATGGCGACGAATTCTACAGCCAGGGTAGGAGACGGGAGGCTTGAGGGCGGGGCAACCCGACAGCGTCTAACAGCTCCAGAGGCGATTGACGTAGCGATCGCCGATAAAAGTCCCCTTATTCTTGCAGGATTGGATAAATTACTCTCGGAAGATCGGCGTTTTCAGCTTGTGCTGAAGGTCACGGATGGCGAGGAGTTTCTTGAAGCTGCGCGTCAACAAAAATTCGCCCTTGCTGTGATTGGCTGGCAGCTTCCCACGGTTCATGCGCGCGATGTTTTGCGCGCGCTTTCCCGGCAGGTATCGGCGCCAAAAATTGTTGTCTACAGCGGCACCAATGACCCAGCCGCTCCAGCAGAAACCTTGCAGCTCGGCGGCGCAGGGTTCGTCTCCAAGCGCGCCCCGCCAGAGCGTTTGCTGGATGTCTTATCCGCAGTAGCGGCGGGCGATATGGTTTTTCCCTTCGTGGATATTCGTAAAATGCGGAGCGATCCGCTCGAAAATCTCACTTTGCGCGAACGGAGTCTCCTTTCAGCGCTTGGGTCGGGGCATACCAATAGCCAGCTAGCGAAAGACTTTGGCGTGTCGATCAACACAATCAAATTTCATTTGCGCAATCTTTTTGAAAAATTAGATGTCCGCAATCGCGCACAAGCAATCGCGCTTTTTTTAGAAATGAAGCATGGCGCTTGGCCAGGCGGCGCCGCATCGAGCGGCCGCAATATTGATGGGTCATCAACTATTCGCGGAAGACGTGGACAGGGTCGGTTAGAATAGCGCTAGGCGCGTTGATTAAGGCGCAGGAAATAATGCGTTCGTTTTTCCTGTTAACCAGTAAATTATCAGTCCGATCCATTCATGTGTCGCAAATTGCACGATGCCGATTGCGCGCGTTGCAAATCTTGGCGGCGAAAAAAATAAGAGCTTTCCTTCGGTTCGATAATCAACAGGATAGGCGATCACAGGAAAGCCTATTTTACGAAAAACCCCAATCGCCCGCGGCATATGCATTGCAGAAGTGACCAGAAGCCACCGATCAGTGGGTTTTGGTTTTATTATTTCATATGTGAAAAGGGCGTTTTCAAAAGTATTCCTTGATCGATTTTCAAACACAATATCTTTTGTATCTACGCCTAAATTATTCCAAAACAGCTTTACGCCATCTGCTTCGGTATAATTTGCGCCCTTCAATGCAGAGCTGCCGCCGGTAAACATGATGCGAGCTGATGGATACAGACGTTTAAGTGTGATGAGCGCAGTCAATCTCTCTGCTGCAGAGTCAATAAAGACGGGACGCCCAATTTTTTCACTGAGCTTTTCATCAATAGATCCTCCAAGAATAATAATGCCATCAGGCGCTGGAATGTTTTCTGCGGGCGGAAGAAAGCGTGTCTCTAGCGGCATAGCGATGAGGCCGCCTAGTGGACCAAAAGCCATCAGCGTCAGCATCGCCGCGCCTATCAGACTAAGGCGTCGTCCAAGATTAGAGCAAGATGTGTAAAGAAGAAGCGCGCCAGTTAGAACAAGAAATATGGAAAGATTCAGCGGTGCAAAAAGAAACTCAAATATCTTTGAACCAGTGAAGAACATTTTGTATGAGTTTCAACTTAAGAATGAGGCGCTTCATTAAAGAATTGTCTAGCGAAGAGCGGATCTAAGACAGCGGTCCGCTCTCCATTAATCTTGACTTACATGTTGGGATAATTTGGTCCGCCGCCGCCCTCTGGCGGCGTCCATATGATGTTTTGCGCTGGATCTTTAATGTCACATGTTTTGCAGTGAACACAATTTTGAGCATTGATGACAAAGCGAGGATCCGTTCGCGTCGCTTCATCTTGATAGACGACTTCATAAACGCCTGCAGGACAGTAAAGACGCGCAGGTTCGCCATAAACTGGCAGATTGTTTTTGATAGGAATGTTTGCGTCAGACAATTTTAAGTGAACAGGCTGGTCTTCTTCATGATTAGTATTTGAAACAAAAACTGAGGATAATTTGTCAAAGGCAGGTTTTGTCGAAAGTTTTGCATAGGTTAACGGCTTGACTGCTGCTAGGGGTTTCGTTGCCGCGTGATCAGGTTTGCCGTGCCCCAGCGTGCCAAAGAAAGAAAAGCCAAAAAGAGCGTTGGTCCACATGTCTAAGCCAAAAAGCGGCGCGCCAATATAGGTGCCGTATTTTGACCATAAGGGTTTAACGTTTCTTACTGGTTTGAGATCTCGACCAATTTCTGAGTCGCGCCAGCCGGCGTCGTAGGAGAGCAGCTCATCATGCGCGCGTCCTGCGCTGATCGCCTCGATCAGTTGATCAGCGACAAGTATGCCGGAAAGTATTGCGTTATGCGAGCCTTTGATACGCGGCACATTCACAAAGCCAGCTGCGCATCCAATCAAGGCTCCGCCAGGGAAACATAATTTTGGCACGCTCTGCCAGCCGCCCTCGGTCAGGGCGCGCGCGCCGTAAGAGAGCCGTTCCCCGCCTTCTAAAGAAGGCGCTATTTTTGGGTGCGTCTTAAAACGCTGGAACTCGTCAAATGGCGATAGCGTCGGGTTTGGATAATTTAAGTGCACAACAAAGCCGATTGAGACCAGATCTTCGTCAAAATGGTAGAGGAAAGAACCGCCGCCCGTATCTGCGCTCAGCGGCCAGCCAAAGGAATGCTGAACGAGCCCGGCCTTATGTTTTTCTTTTGGAATGCGCCAAAGTTCTTTAAAGCCAATGCCAAATTTTTGTGGCTCAGAATTTTTTGCGAGATCATATTTTGCAATAATCTCTTTTGAGAGAGAGCCGCGTGCGCCTTCTGCAAAGAGGGTATATTTGCCGCGCAATTCCATGCCGCGTGTGAAATTATCCTTTGGCGCGCCAGTGCGATCGAGACCCATATCGCCCGTGGCAACGCCAACAACCTCTCCTTGGGCTCCGTAAAGAATTTCGGATCCAGCAAATCCGGGATAGATTTCAACACCGAGATTTTCTGCCTCGCTTGCCAGGAAGCGTACGACATTGCCAAGTGAGCCGATGAAATTTCCATGATTGTTCATTAGCTTGGGCATTAGAAAATTTGGGATCCGCCACGCGTCCTTTTCAGTAAGAACGAGAAATTGGTCGTCGGCGACTTGAGTCTTCAGAGGGGCGTGAGGATTTGTCCGCCAATCGGGGAGGAGTTGATCGAGACCGATGGGGTCAATGACAGCGCCAGAGAGAATATGCGCTCCTGGCTCGGATCCTTTCTCAATAACAACGACTGAAAGATCGGGCGAATTTTGTTTTAGACGGATCGCTGCAGAGAGGCCCGCGGGGCCGGCGCCAACAATAACGACATCATAATCCATGCCCTCGCGTGCAGGTAGGTCTTCAACAACCTCGGACATTTTTATTCCCTTCCTGAGCGGCCCACCGCCATCTTAGCCGGTTGCTTTTCTGGCGCTACAAAGTTTTCTAAGGCCAAAGCGTCAAGCGCCAGTTGTTTTGGTCAAAGCAGCGACTATCCAGCCGTTAAATCTCGCAGAGGCTTTATCGCAGTCATGGCGTCAACGGAAGGGCGGGCGCCAGATTTGTCACAGCGTATGTCTACGCCGGCGTTTTATGAGCGGATTGCCGTTGACGTCCGCGTCGAGCGCCTCAACTATACCCTAATAAACTTCGAGGCGAATATGGCGTCATCAGATCCCTACAAAGATATAAATAACATTATCAAGATCGCGTTCATCGTCGCGCTTATTCTTGGGTCCTATAATCTTTGGTCATTTTTTAATAGCAGTCGTTATCAAGCCCTGTGCGGGGCGTCCTTCTGGGAACTCAATCGTCCCGAGTTAGAATCCTGTCTGGACCAGAAGAAAGAGTTAGATAAATGACTTATGTTTAAATACTGGGCGTCACAAATGCCAGGCAGTTTTTTGGTTGCCGTTATACTAGGTATTTTCTTTGGGCAGACCTCCGCTCTATCCGCAGAAGAGATTCATCTTGACTGCGCTCGGGCCAATCAAGGCGCCATGGTTGATATTGATACAAGCAGAAACTTTATGCAGTTGATGTGGCGTTATGGCGTTGCGGAAGAGTTTCATGAGGGAGAAAGCTACCTCTCAGGACCAGATCAACATGGACGCAAAGAAAAAGTCGTCTACCGAATGCATGTCGACGGCGGCAAGATCACATTTGGCTAGAGCGCATTTGCCTTGAGAGTATGGATGCAAAGTGCGAGTCCCGTCACCTCGATAATCATCTTGATATCGCGCTGGGAGAGATGCGTTATAACACCGGAGACTCAATTCTGATCTTGAACTGCT
>Ga0194120_10003103_pt1 | contig 27559 bp, 23 predicted proteins | sample TA2MahCa65mmetaG_FD_148642 | JGI IMG/M metagenome (GOLD analysis project Ga0194120, IMG submission 148642) | Freshwater microbial communities from Lake Tanganyika, Tanzania - TA2015019 Mahale Deep Cast 65m | ecosystem: Environmental > Aquatic > Freshwater > Lake | place: Tanzania: Lake... | reverse complement strand
GCCCGCGGCGCCGTGCGCATCGCGAGCGGCGACTGGAGCGCACACCTGGACGCGCGCGCGGCGCGGCTCGCCTGCATCGCCGTCGACTGGTCCGGCGACAGGAGTGCATCCGGTCAGCGCCGCAAGCTGTGGTGCGCGGTCGCGCACGGAGGCGAGCTCGTCGAACTCTGCGCCGGGCGCACGCGCGAGGAGCTCGTGCTCGAGCTCGAGCGGCGCATCCGCGGCGAGCGCGAGCTCGCCATCGGCCTCGACTTCTGCTTTTCTCTGCCGGACTGGCACGCCGAGCAGCTCGGCTGTCGCTCGGCCGACGAGATCTGGCGGACCGTCGCGGCGCGTGGCGAGCAGTGGCTGTCCGTTCCCGAGCCGCCGTTCTGGCGCAAGCGGCGCCCGACGGCCGCGCAGTGGGATGGGCGTTCGCCGTACCGGCGCACCGAGGGCGAGGGCCTCGCCTCGCGGGGCGACGCGCCGCTCTCGGTCTACCAGCTCGTCGGCGCGCAGGTCGGCACCGGCTCGCTGCGCGGGATGCCGTACCTGCCGCGACTGCGCGCGGCGGGCGCGGCGATCTGGCCCTTCGATCCGCTGCGGCTGCCGGTGGTGCTCGAGATCTACCCGCGCGTCTTCACCGGCGGCCTGAACAAGCGCAGCGCGAACGCGCGCGAGCTGTTCCTGGCGCGCCTGGGCTCCGCCCGGATCGCACCCCAGTTGCGCGCGCTCGCGCTGCGCAGCGACGACGCCTTCGACGCCGCCGTTTCGGCGCTCGGCATGGCGGCCATGGCGCGCGAGCTCGTGCGCCTGCCCGACGCGCGCGACGCACGGGAGCGACTGGAGGGCCGCATCCTGCGTCCGGCGCGCGCCGGTGCAAGTGCGCCCCGACTCGCATAGGATGCCGCGCTCGCGCCTCCGCCCGTGCCGGCGCTTCCCGCCGGCGCGCGAGCCGCAACCGATCGATCGCTCCGCCGCCAACATGAGCACCCTGACCACTGAACGCCTGCGCCTGCGCCCGCTCGAGCCGCGCGACGTCGATCCGCTCGTGATCCATCAGAGCAGCCCCGAAGTGATGCGCTACGTGCCCGGGGGCATCCGCGCGCGCGCGGCCGTGCAGGCGCTGGTCGAGCGGTCGCAGGCGGACTGGCGCGCCCGGGGACACGGGCTCTACGCGGTCGAGCACCAGGAGACCGGCGAGGTGATCGGCTACTGCGGCACGCGAGCGCTGGAGGGCGGCGCCGCGATCGAACTCGACATGATCCTGGCCGAGGAGCACTGGACGCAGGGGCTGGGGACCGAGGCGGCGGCCGCCGTGCTCGCGAGCGCGAAGCGGGCCGGCATCCGGCAGGCCTTGGCGGTGCCGCACGACGCGAACGTGGCCGCGCATCGGGTGTGCGAGAAGAACGAGCTCGCCAGCCGCGGCAGCGAGAGTCACTACGGGATCGAGTGCGCGGTGTACGCGTACGAGGGCTGAGCGGCGCGCTCGTCGCCGGCGGACAGCACTGGCGCTGCGCCGAAAAAGTGGCCGGCGCACGCCCAGGTACGCGCGCGCCGGCCGGGACACCTACCTAGCTCTCTCCTGAGCCGATCGCCTCAGGACCTGTAGTCCGCGTTGATGTGCACGTAATCGGCCGAGAAATCGCAAGTCCACACCTGGGCCTCGCCCGGGCCGGCGCCCAGATCGATGCCCAGCACGACCTCCTTCTCGTTCAACATGTGCAGGTGCGCGGCATTCTCGTTCTCGGGGTGCGGCACCCCGTGGCTGTACACCTCGCTGCTTCCGATCCACACGCGCGCCCGTTCGGCGTCGAAGCGGATCCCGGAGCGCCCAGCCGCGGCGAGGATGCGGCCCCAGTTCGGATCGCGGCCGTGCACGGCCGTCTTCGTCAGCGGCGAGGTCGCGATCGTGCGCCCGACGTGCACCGCGTCCGCCTCGCTCGGCGCGCCCTTGACCTCGACGGTGACCAGGCGCGTGGCGCCCTCGCCATCGACGGCGATGCGCCGCGCGAGGTCCTGGCTGATCTCGCGCAGCGCCTCGGGCAGCGCGGTGGACGGCTCGATCCGAGTCCGCCGTGACGTCCACAGCACGACCGTGTCGTTGGGCGACGTGTCGCCGTCGACGCTGAGCCGGTGGTAGGACAGGTCGGCGGTGCGCCGCAGCGTCTGCTCCATGTCCAGCTCGCAGGCGGCATCCGTCATCAGGAACGACAGCATCGTCGCCATGTTCGGGTGGATCATGCCGGAGCCCTTGGCGATGCCGGTGACGCGGAACAGGCGACCCTTGGCGTCGGCGCACGAGCGCGCGACGAGCTTGGGCACGAGGTCGGTGGTCATGATCGCCTGCGTGAACGCCGAGGCGCCCTGCTGCGCGTCCTGACCCAGCAGCTCGGGCAGCGCCTCGAGCACCTTCTCGACCGGCAGCCGCGCGCCGATCACGCCGGTCGACAGGAACAGGACCTGCTCGGGCGCGCAGCCGATGCGCTCGGCGAGCGCACGGCAAACGGTGCGGTTGTCCTCGATGCCCTGCTGGCCGGTCGAGCAATTGGCGTTGCCCGAGTTGACGAGCACCGCCCGCACCATGCCGCCGGAACGAGACAGGTGCTCGCGGCATACCGGGATGTGCGCGCCCTGCAGCATGTTCGTCGTGTAGATCGCCGCGGCCGGGCAGGCCTCGTCGGCCAGCACCAGTCCGAGGTCGAGGCGCTTGCGGCGCGGCCGGATCCCGCACTGCACGGCGGCGGCGCGGAAACCAGCGGGGAGCAGGGCATTGTCTTGCAGCGGGATCATCGTGATGGGGTGGCGCGGGCCTTGGGCGCCGGTTCGAGGCCGAGTTCCTTGCGCCAGCGTGAGAGCTCGCCGCGCACGGAGGAGGGTGCGGTGCCGCCAACGGCGGCGCGGCGCGCGAGCACGCGCGCCGTCGACAGCTCGCGCACGAGGTCGAGAGCGGCCAGTTCGGGCAACAGGCGCGCGCGCTCAGGCGTCGGCAGCGCTTCGAGCTCGCAGCCGAGCTCGAGCGCACGGCGCACGGCCGCCCCAGCGCGCTCGTGCGCGCTGCGGAACGGCAGGCCGGCCCGCACGAGCAGGTCGGCGAGATCGGTGGAATTCTGGTACGAGCTCGCGGCCGCCGCGGCGCAGCGCTCGGCGCGCCAGCGCGCGCCGCGCACGGCCAGCGCGGCGACGCGCAGGCAGGCGGAGGTCGTGTCGAGCGCGTCGAAGAGCGCCTCCTTGTCCTCCTGCAGGTCCTTGTCGTACGCGAGCGGCAGGCCCTTCAGCGTCGTCGTCAGGCCGACCAGGTGCCCGAGCACGCGGCCGCACTTGCCGCGCACGAGCTCGAGCGCGTCAGGGTTCTTCTTCTGCGGCATCAGCGACGAGCCGGTCGAGACGTCCTCGGACAGCTCGAGGAAGCCGGCTTCCTGCGTCGCGAAGAAGATCCAGTCCTCGGCCAGGCGCGACAGGTGCGTCATCACCAGCGTCGCGGCGAAGACGGCCTCGATCGCATGGTCGCGGTCGGAGACCGCGTCGAGGCTGTTGCGCGTCGGGCCGCGCGTGAAGCCCAGATCGTCGGCCAACGCGGCGCGATCGATCGGCCAGGCCGTGCCCGCGAGCGCGCCCGATCCGAGCGGGCAGGAGTCGAGCCGCTCACAGGCATCGGCGAGCCGTTCGCGGTCGCGCGCGAGCATCTCGACATAGGCGAGCGCGTGGTGCGCGGCCGTGATCGGTTGCGCGCGCTGCAGGTGGGTGTAGCCGGGCAGCGCGACGTCGACCGAGCCCTCGGCCAGCGCGACCAGCGCGGACATCAGTTCGGCGCAACCGCAGTCGAGCCGGTACAGCGCGCCCTTCAGCCACAGCTTGAGATCGGTCGCGACCTGATCGTTGCGCGAGCGACCGGTGTGCAGCTTCTTGGCGAGGTCGCCGACCTTCTCGCCGAGCTTGCGTTCGACGAACGAGTGCACGTCCTCGTCGGTGGCGCCGTCGAAGGCGGCCGGAGAGCGCTCGAGTTCGCGGCCGAGCTCATCGAGCGCGCGTTCGAGCTGCTCGCGCTCGCGCCGGGTCAGCACGCCGGCATTCTCCAGCGCGCGTGCCCAGGCGGCCGAGCCGGCGAGATCCTCGCGCCACAGCCGGCGGTCGAAGCCGAGGCTGTTCTGGAACGACAGGAAGTGGGGGTCCTGGGCGGACGCGAAGCGCCCGCCCCACAAGCGACTCACTTCTTCCGGCCTCCGCTGGTTGCGAGCAGTTTCGCCCGGGTCGATTTCGGCGCCGCGGGCCGCCGGTCGTTCTTGCGCGCGACGCTGGCCGCGACCATGCCGGGCAGGCCGTACAGCCGCACGAAACCGTAGCTGTCCTTGTGCTCGAAGGAGGCCGAGTGGCCGAAGGTGGCCAGGTCCTCGCTGTAGAGCGACCAGGGCGAGCGCGCCGACAGCGCGGTGGCCGAGCCCTTGTAGAGCTTGACCTGCACCGTGCCGGTGACGTGGCGCGTCGCGTGCGCGAAGAACGCATCGAGGCTCTCGCGCAGCGGCGCGAACCAGCGGCCGGTGTAGACGAGGTCGGCGTACTCCGGCATCAGCTTCTCGCACTGGCGCTGCGTGTCGCGATCCAGGCACAGCGAGCGCAGCGTGCGCAGCGCTTCGATCAGGATCGCGCCGCCGGGTGTCTCGTACACGCCGCGCGACTTCATGCCGACCAGGCGGTTCTCGGTGATGTCCACGCGTCCGACGCCGTGGCGGCCGCCGAGCTCGTTCAGCTTCGCGAGCAGCGCTTCCGGCGCCAGGCGCTTGCCGCCGAGCCCGACCGGCACGCCGGCCTCGAACTCGAGCTCGACCGTCTCGGCGCGATCGGGCGCCTTCTCGGGCGAGGTCGTCAGCACCCACACGTCCTCGGGCGGCGCATTGGCCGGATCCTCGAGCGCGCCGCCTTCGTGACTGATGTGCCACAGGTTGCGGTCGCGCGAGTAGATCTTCGTGCGCGACGCCGTGATCGGGATCTTGCGCGAGTTCGCGTAGTCGATCGCGTCCTCGCGCGAGCGGATGTCCCATTCGCGCCACGGCGCGACGAGCTTCAAGTCCGGCGCGAGCGCCATGTACGTCAGCTCGAAGCGGACTTGATCGTTGCCCTTGCCGGTGCAGCCGTGCGCGACGTGGGTCGCGCCGATCGCGCGCGCATGCTCGACCTGCGCCTTGGCCAGGATCGGCCGCGCCATCGACGTGCCGAGCAGGTAGCGGCCCTCGTACACGGTCAGCGCGCGCAGGCACGGCCACACGTAGTCGCTGAGGAACTCGCGGCGCAGATCGACCACCTTGCACGAGGCCGCGCCGGTCGCGAGCGCCTTCTTCTCCAGGCCGGCGAGCTCCTCGTCTCCCTGCCCGACGTCGCCGGCGAGCGCGTGGACCTCGAGGCCGTGGTTCTCCTTGAGCCAGGGGATGATGATCGACGTGTCGAGGCCGCCGGAGTAGGCGAGCACGACCTTGTTCTTCGCGGGCATGGCGATGGAGGTTCCGGTGGGTGGGAAGGGTGCGGGAATCAGACGCCGACGGGCACGAGCGCGGGCTTGCCCATCAACAGCACGAGGATCGCCTTCTGCACGTGCAGGCGGTTCTCGGCGATGTCGTAGACGACCGCGTTGGGGCCATCCATCACGCCCGCGCTGACTTCGTGACCGCGGTGCGCGGGCAGGCAGTGCATGAACAGCGCATTGGGTTTCGCGCGCGCCATCAGGTCCTCGTCGACCTGGTAGTCGAGGAAGATCGCCGCGCGCTCCTCGCGCTCGTCTTCCTGGCCCATCGAGGCCCACACGTCGGTGTAGACCGCGTCGGCGCCCGCGACGGCGGCCTCGGCGTCGTTGGTGATCTCGACGATCGACCCGCTCTCGCGCGACGAGAGCATGGCCTCGCTGACGATGCGCGAGTTCGGCTCGTAGCCCTCGGGCGTGCCGACGCTGATGTGGCAGCCGAGCTTGGAGGCGACCTGCAGCAGCGAGTGGCAGGTGTTGTTGCCGTCACCGACGTAGGCGAGCTTGCGGCCGCGCACGTCTCCGAGCTTCTCGGTCAGCGTGAAAAAGTCGGTCAGCGCCTGGCACGGGTGCATGAAGTCCGACAGGCCGTTGACCACGGGGATCGAGCAGTTCGCCGCGAGCTCCTCGACGTGCTTGTGCTTGAACGTGCGCGCGACGATGCCGTGCACCCAGCGTTCGAGGTTGCGGGCCACGTCCTTGATCGACTCGCGCGAGCCCAGGCGCGCATCGCGGTGGTCGAGGAACACGGCCGAGCCGCCCAGGTCCTGGATGCCGACGTCGAAGGTGAAGCGCGTGCGCAGCGACTCCTTCTCGAAGATCATCGCCAGGCGCCGGCCGCGCAGCAGCGCATCGTGCTTGTAGCGGTTGCGCTTGAGCTCGCCCGCGGCGGAGAAGATCGTCGCGATGTCCGCGGCGCACAGTTGCGAGATCGAGACGAGGTCCTTGATGGGCAGGGTGCCGAAATCGTGTTTCTTCATCGGAGTCGGATCAGAGTTGCTTCAAAGCGTCGCGCAGCAGCGAGAGGCCGCGATCGACCTCCTCGGCGCGAATCACGTACGGGGGCAGCAGGCGGATCACGTCGCCGCCCGTCACGTTCACGATCAGGCCGCGCGCATACAGCGCGGTCTTGAGCTCGTCGGCGCCGCGCGCGAGGCGCAGGCCCTGGATCAGGCCGCGGCCGCGCAGCTCGAGCACGACCGGGCACTCGCGCGCGATGCTCTCGAGGCCGGCGCGCAGTTGCGCACCGCGCTCGCGCACGGCGGCCTGCAGGCCGCCCTCCTCGAGCTCGCGCAGGAAGACCAGCGCGCCGCGACAGACCAGCGGCCCGCCCGCGAAGGTCGAGCCGTGGTCGCCCGGCTGCAGCGTGTCCGCCAGCGCCTTGGACGCCAGGCACATGCCCATCGGCAGGCCGGCCGCGATGGCCTTGGCGAGCGTGACGACATCGGGCGCGACACCGGCCTGCTCGGCGACCAGGAAGGTGCCGCTGCGACCGCTGCCCGACTGCACTTCGTCGAAGATCAGCACGGTGCCGGTGCGCGTGCACAGCTCGCGCGCCGCGCGCAGGTACGCGAAATCGAGGTCGCGCACGCCGCTCTCGCCCTGGATCGGCTCCAGGATCAGCGCGGCCGGCCGCAGCTCGAAGAGCGCGCGCTCCAGCGCCGCGGCGTCCTGCGCCGGCACGAACGTGACGCCCGGCACGAGCGGTTCGAAGGGCTCGCGGTACTTCGCGGTGTGCGTGACCGACAGCGCGCCCAGCGTGCGGCCGTGGAACGAGCCCTCCAGCGCGACGAAGCCGGTGCGCGCGGGGTGCCCGAGCACGCGCTGGTGCTTGCGCGCGAGCTTGAGCGCCGCTTCGTTGGCCTCGGTGCCGCTGTTGGTGAAGAACACCGCCTGCATGCGCGCGAGGCGCGTCACGCGCTCGGCGACCTCCTCGGTGTACGGGTGGCGGAACAGGTTCGACGTGTGCACGAGCCGACCGAGCTGGTCGGTGAGCTCCGCCACCAGGCGCGCGTGGTTGTGGCCGAGCGCGCTGACCGCGATGCCGCCGAGGAAGTCGAGGTACTCCTTGCCTTGCGCATCCCACAGCCGCGCGCCGTCGCCGCGCACGAACACCTCGGGCTGGCGCTTGTAGGTCTTGAAGACGTGCGCGTCGATCGCGGGAGTGGGCATCGTGAGCGTCGGGGGCGTCATGGGGAACTCCGCGTGGCGAGGGCTGCCGAGGAGAAGCGCGTGCCGACGCCGTCGCCGAGCGCATCGAGCACCGCATTCGCGCCGGCGGCCGGCGCGATCTTGACCAGCGCGGACGGGTGCGCATCGAGCGCGGCCAGGGCCGAGGCGACCTTCGGGATCATCCCGCCGGCGACGACGCCGGTCGCGCGCAGCGCCGCGCAGTCCTCGTGGGTGAGTCGCGCGAGCCGCTGCTTGTCCGCGTCGAGCACGCCCGGCACATCGGTCAAGAACAGGACCGCGTCGCACGCGAGCGCGCGCGCCAGCGGACCGACCGCCATGTCGGCGTTGATGTTGTAGAAGCGCTCGCGCGCGCCGGCCCGACCGTGCGACAACGGCGCGACCGTCGCGACGACCGGCACGTAGCCGGCCGCAAGCAACGCGCGCGCCGGTCGCGCATCGACGGCATCGACCTCGCCGACGTAGCCGAGGTCGACCGCGCCTTCGAGCTTGCGCGCGGAGAACAGTGCGCCGTCGGCGCCGCACAGGCCGAGCGCCGCGACGCCCACGGACTGCAGGTCGGCGACGAGCACCTTGTTGACCAGGCCGGCCAGCACCATCAGCACGACCTCGGCGGTCTCCGCATCGGTGATGCGCAGCCCTTCGTGGTAGCGGTCGGCGATCCCGAGCTGCTTGGTCAGCGCGCGGATCTGGTTGCCGCCGCCGTGGACGACGACGAGCTCGTGCCCGGCCGCGCGCGCGGCCGCCAGGGCTCGCGCGACGGTCAGGCGCGCGCCCGGCTCCTCGAGCTGCGCGCCGCCCAGCTTGACCAGCAGGCGTCGATGAGAGAGCTGGCTCACGCGAGTCCCTCGTGCTCGGCGCACCCGAGCATCAGGTTCATGTTCTGCAGCGCCTGGCCCGACGCGCCCTTGACCAAATTGTCGATCGCGCTCGTGATGACGACGAGCTCACCCGCATCCGCGACCGCGATGTGGCACTCGTTCGTCATCTGCACGCGGTTCAGCTCGGGTTGCCCCTTGGCGAAGACCTTGACGAAGCGCTCGCGCGCGTAGCGCTCGGCCAGGCAAGCGCGCAGGTCGCCCGCGCCGCGCCCGGCGACCGGACGCACGTACAGCGTCGACAGGATGCCGCGGAAGACCGGGAGCAGGTGGGGGACGAACACGAGCCGCTCGGTGCAGAGCTCCTGCTGGATCTCGGGCGCGTGGCGGTGCGTGCCGACGCCGTAGGCGAGGAAGTTCTCGTGCACGTTCCCATAGACCGTGCGCTCGCTCGGGTTCTTGCCCGCGCCCGACGCGCCGCTCTTGCAGTCGGCCACGATCACGTGCTCGCGATCCAGCAGGCCGGCCTCCAACAGCGGTTTCAGCGCGAGCTGCACGCTGGTCGGATAGCAACCGGGATTCGCGACCAGGCGCGCGCCGCCGACGCGCTCGCGCGCGAACTCGGTCAGGCCGTAGACGGCCTCGCCGAGCAGTTGCGGAGCCGGGTGCACGTGCTCGTACACGCGCTGGTACAGCGCGGGATCGCGCAGTCGGAAATCGGCCGACAGATCGACGACCGGCTTGCCCAGCTCGAGGCAGCGCATCGCCAACACGGCCGAAGCCGCGTGGGGCGTGCACAGGAACACGCCGTCGGCGCGCTCGACCGCCTTCCAGTCCAGCGGCGCCACCGGCGCATCGACCGGCAGCGCCGGCGCATCGGGCGCCACGCCCTCGCGGGCGCCGAGGAACCCCGACAGCTCCAGCGACGGGTGCCGCGCCAGCAGTCGCAACAGCTCGCGGCCGGTATAGCCGCTCGCGCCGAGCACGACGACGGAGCGTCGCTTCGTCGCAGCGGTCGTCCCACTCGTCGAACGGCTCGTCACGCGCGGCCTCCCTGCGTCGTCCCGCGCTTGAGCTCGAGCAGCGCCTTGTGCACGCGCGCAGCCGCCCGCGGGTCGGGCGTGACCACGAGAACCGTGTCGTCGCCGGCGATCGTGCCGAGCACGTCCTTCCACCCGGCCGCGTCGAGCGCGACCGCCAGCGTCGAAGCCGCGCCGGCCGGGGTGCGCAGCAGCACCTGGTTCTGCGCGGTGACCGAAGTCGAGAGCCAGGCCTGCACGGCGCCGTACAACGCTGCGCTGCCGCCGGCGGGGGCGGTCGCGGCGCCCGAGCCCGCCGAGGCGAGCTGCAGCGCGGCCTCACCGGTGGGGAGCTGGTAGCCGCCGGCGCCCTTGACGACGCCCATGTCGCGCAGATCGCGCGAAAGCGTGGCCTGGTTCACTTCGTGCCCCAGCTTGGTGAGCAGGCGGGCAAGCTCGCCCTGGCTCCGGATGCGCTGCGCGCGCACGAGCTCGAGGATCGCCGCGCGGCGGCGTTCCTTGGGGTCGCTGGCTTCCTGGGTCGAATGCATAATCATGCGCAAGACGCGCATAATTATTCATCGACCGGCGGACGTCAAGACTGAATTCGAAGAAAATCTCTCAGTGCGAGTGGCCGTTCCACCTTCGGAGGGAAGGAGCGCATTCCGCCCCCGCTCCTCCGTGGTCGATCCGGCACTGCGCCTTCTGATCCGCCGGGTGCGAGCGACTCGCGTTCGAATCGCAGCGTCGAGTAGGGCGTGCGTGAGCCGTCGACCTGGATGTTCACATCCTGGTGTCCGCACGGCTATCGGCGCGAGCTCAGCGCACGATGACGTAGGTTCCCGCCGCATCGCGCACGACGCGCAGGCGCGCGGCGCCCTGCGGCGGCTCGAATTCGAGCGTCTGCCGCGCGCCGCCGAGCAGGCGCAGCTCGAGGCTCTTGATGCGCTCTTCGCCCGGCAGCGCGAGCAGCAGCTCCTCCGCGCACTGCCCGTAGTACGAGGGCTGCGCGGTCGCCTCGCGCAGCACCTGCTTGCCCGAGGCGTAGGTGGCGACGACCTGCGTGCCGCGCGCCAGCCCCGTCACGACCAGCGCGGCGCCCGTGCTCTCGTTGCGCAGCGCGCGCAGCCGGTCGTTGCACTGCAGGATCAACAGATCCGGCCGCCCGTCGCCGTCGAGGTCGCCGCTGTAGGCGCCGCGCCCGGCCAGCGGCTCGTGCGCGAGCGGGAACGCGTCCGGCCCCAGCAGGCGGTAGCGACCGCGCGCGTGCTGCTCGAACAGGTTCGGCCGCTGCCGGTAGGTCTTGGCGTCCTGGTACTTCTCGATGTTGTCGATGATGTGGCCGTTGGCGACGAACAGGTCGAGATCGAGGTCGAGGTCGAAGTCCTCCCACAGCACGCCGAAGCCGACAGGCGCGCGGCTGGGCCCTTCGATGCCGGCGCGCAGCGTCGCATCCGCGTAGAGCCCGTTGCCGTCGTTGCGGTACAGCGTGTCGGACTCCTCGTCGAAATTCGTCACGATCAGGTCGAGGTCGAGGTCGCCGTCGTAGTCGCCGCTGGCGGTGCCCATGCTCGCCTCGGTCGAGCCGCTGCCGTCGACGCCCGTTCCCGAGCGCGCGGTGCGGTCCTCGAAGCGCCCGCCCTGGTTGACCCAGTACTTGTTCTCGACCGAGTCGTGCGCGACGTACACGTCGAGATCGCCGTCGCCGTCCCAGTCGCCGGCGATCGCGCCGAGCGCCTTGCCGGGCTGACCGTCGATGCCGACGGCGGCCGTCGCGTCCGTGAAGCGGAGCTCTCCGTCGTTGCGCCACACGCGATCCTGCTCGGGCGGGTACTGGTCGGGGTGGCAGTACATGCGCATGCCCGGCTCGCGGCGGCCGCAGAACGGCGGGTTGGCGAGGTCGAGCTTCAGGTACCCGCACACCCACAGGTCGAGGTCGCCGTCGTTCTCCAGGTCGAACAGCAGCGCGGCCGATTTCCAGTGCGCGCCGCTGATGCCGCTGGCGGCGGTGCGATCCTCGAACTTGGCGCTGCCGAGGTTCTTCAGCAGCGCGTCGGGGCCGAGGTTGGCGACGAAGATCTCGGGCAGGCCGTCGCCGTCCAGGTCACCGGCCGCGGCACCCTGCCCGTAGCCGCGATCGTCGGCGCCGCTGCCGGCGCTGACGTTGCGGAACAGCGGCACGCCGCTGGGGCGCGTGGGGCCGGCGCGACCGCTGACGAAGAGCTGGTTGCCGGGCAGGTCGCTGGTGCGCACGGCCAGCGCGCCGATCGGCAGCGGACCGCTCTGCACGCAGTAGACGTCCTGGTCGCCATCGCCCTCGGCATCGAAGATCAGCGCCGCCCCGCCCATCGTCTCGGGCAGGTGCTTGTCGCTGGTCGCGCCGTTGTCGTGCCGGAAGGAGAGGCCCCATTCGGCGGTCGTCTCGCGCAACCACGGGGCGGGCGGCGCGGCCGCGGACTGCAGCAGCGCGAGCAGCACGGCAGGTGCGCTCATCGATTCCCTCCCGCGGGTTGCGAGGCAGCACCGCCGAGCTTGGCCAGCCGCGCCTGGATCTGCGCGTCGTTCGGGCGGAGCGCGAGCGCGCGCCGGTAGGCGGCCGCTGCTTCGGCGCCGCGGCCGGCCTTCGCGAGCAGATCGCCCGCGCGAACCGGCAGGCGCACATCGCTCACGCGCTGTTCGGCGGCGGTGAGCAGTTCCAGCGCGCCCGCGAGGTCCGCCAGGTCCTCCGCCAGGCAGCGCGCGGCGCGCAGCGCGATCGGCACGAGTTGCTCGCGCTGCGCGAGGGCGAGCGCGTCGCGGTAGGACGCCATCGCGCGCGCGTGCCGGCCGAGCTCGCGCTCGACGTCGCCGATCGCCGCGTGGTTGGGCGCCGAGAGCGGCTCGAGCGCGAGGCTCTGTTGCGCGAACTGCAGGCGGTCCAGCAGCGGCAGCAGCTTGCGGTGGCGCTCCAAGAGCTCGAGCCCGCGCGCCTCCTCGCCGCAGCGCAGCAGCGACTGGCCGAGGCCGAAGAGCGCCTGCGCGTCGAGCGGGTCGGCGGTCCAGGCATCTTCGAAGCACGGGCGCGCCTCCTGCCAGCGGCCGTCGCGGGCGAAGGCGCGGCCCTGCTGGCAGCGCACGGCCGGATCCTGCGCGCCGCGCAGTTGTGCCGCGCGGGCCAGCGCCGCGTCGGCCTCGTCGAAGCGCTCCAGCGCCTCGAGCGCGTCGACGATCCACAGGCAGTGCTCGGGATCGGCGGGATCGAGTCGCGGCAATGCCTCCGCGTAGCGGTGCGAGCGATAGTAGAGCTCGGCGCGCAGCTTGTCCCAGGCGGGTCCCAGGCCGTCGAGGTGCTTCAGCGCCGCTTCGTAGTGCAGCAATTCCAGCTCCCAGCGCGCCAACTGCACGCGCGCCTCGCTGCTCGTTCCGGCTTCGCGTTCCAGCAATGCGACCGCCTCGACGCGCCGCCCGGTTTTCCACAGCTCCAGCGGCGTCAGGGCCGGCGCCGATTGCGTGAGCGAGAACAGGAGCGCGGCGAGCATCCTCACATTCTAGGCCGCGGCCGGGTCAACCACCGCACCACAGCGCGCGCAACTCGCGCGCCAGCCACGCCGCGACCAGCCGATGGCAGGTCGCATTGGGGTGCCGGTCGTGCTGATGCGCCTGCAGGGCGCGCGCGTCCTGTCCGAGCAGCGGCGGCAACAGATCGGTGAACGGGATCCCGAGCTGCTCGCACTCGCCGCGCAGCTTCGCCGTCGGGAAGTGGTACGGGTAGCCGGGGCCGAGCTTCGTCAGCGTCGGGTACATCACCACGTGCGCGGTGAAGCCGTGCCGCGCGCCGAGCCGCTTCAGCTGCTCGAGCGATTCCCGGATCAGCGTCCGTCCGGGCGTGCCGTCCATCCAGTCGCGCTTGAAGGAGCCCTCGAGGATGCCCGACTGCAGCGCGCCGTGCGCGCGGTTGGCCGCGAAATCGACCAGCACCGAAATGCGGCGCAGGCGGTTCATCGAGCGGATCCGCCAATCGGCCTTTTCCAGGGCCTGCTCCTCCCACACGCCGCTGCGCAGGCCCAGCCGCCGCATCCAGCTCGCCTGCCAGGAGAGTTCCGCGTCTTCCGCCACGCCCCAGCCCGAGGCATCGGTGACCGTCGCGACGAGCAGCACGACATCCGGGGCGAAGGCCAGCGCGCGGTGCTCGAGCAGCGCGACCTCCTGCCGCGTGTTGTACGCGTAGACGCCGAAATTCAGGACCTCGACCGTCTGGCCGGCGCAGACCTCGCGCAGCTCGCGCTCGAGTTGCTTGGGCAGCGAGTCCTTGAGGTCCACGCCGGTGCCGTAGGTGACGGAGTCGCCCAGCAGCACGACCCGGCGCACGCCGGCGGGCTTCTCGTGCGCGTACTCGCGGTCGCGGAATCCCAGCGCGTTCACGCGGTACAGCACGCGCCGATCCTCGGCGGCATCGCGGCCTGGGTAGAGCACCTCGCCCTGCGCATTGGGGATCAGGCGCTTTTCCAGCCCGGGTGCCTCCGCCTCGGAAACGTCTTCCAGGAGCGGGAGGAAGTTGTCGGGCCCGCGCGCCGGCAGCCGCAGGCCCGCCGCGCGCATGACGAGCTCGACGAGCAGCAGGGCGACCAGCAGCGCCGCCGCGAAGCGCAGCGCCAGCTTCAGCGCGCGTCTCATGCGCGCCCTGCGCACGCGTTGGCCGCGGTCCATTGCATGCGCTAAAGTTAATGCGTGAACAGCGCACCCGCGAGCCCCAAGCAGTCGAAGGGCGGAACCCGCAGCTTCCTGATCATGGTGATCGTGCTGTTCGCCGTGATCGGAGCGCTGCTGCTGGGGATGCTGTACTTCCTCGACGACGGCTCGCTGCAGTTCAACTACGACGGCTTCGGCAACTAGCCGCCCGGCAACGCTCCCGTGCGCAAGAAGCTCCTGCTGCTGCTCGGCGCGCTCGCGGCGGCCGTGGCGCTGCTCGCCGTGGTCGAGCTCGTGCTGCGCGGGCTCGGCGTGGGCGGCTTCGACCCGTCGCGCGACTCGCGCCTCAAGTACCAGCAGGTCGTCCAGCCGCTGTTCCGCCCGGCGCGCCTGGCCGACGGGCGCGAGGTGCTCGCGACGAACGACCCGCGCCTCGCGTACCAGTGGATCGAGCCGCGCAAGCCGGCCGGGTTGCTGCGCGTGCTCGTGTTCGGCGAGTCGGCCATCGCGGGGCTGGGATTCAGCCCCAATGTCACGCCCGTGCGCGAGCTCGAGCGCCAGCTGCGCGCGGCCTGTCCCGAGCGCGCGTTCGAGATCGTCAATCTCGGCATCGTCGCGCTGCCGTCCAAGCAGGTGCGCAAGCTGGTCGAGGAGGCGGTCGCGAGCTACGCGCCCGACGCAGTCGTGATCTACTGCGGCAACAACGAATTCCTCGAGATCCACGCCGAGAAGTACGCCGAGCACATCGCCGGCCCGGCCCAGCGCCTGACGCGCGCGCTCTCGCGCTCGCACCTCTACGGCGTGCTGCGCGGCGCGCGCCGCCCGTCGGGAAGCGCGCAGGTCTCGACGGCCGACGTGGCCGGCAACGATCAGCGCGTGTCGGAGGCACGCATGGTCGAGCACGTCGAGGTCGAGCCCGACGAGCGGCGCCAGATCATCGGCTGGCACGAGCAGAACCTGCGCGCGATGGTCGAGGCCTGCGCGGCGGCGCGCGTGCCGTGCGTGCTCGCCGCGGTGGCCGTCAACTGGGAGTGGCAGGGCCGCACCGATCCGCCGGCCGCCTGGATCGAGAGCTACATCGACGGACAGGCCGGCGAGGCCGGCCTGCGCGCGGCGCTGCCGCGCTTGCAAGCCGAACTCGCCGCGAGCGAGCCGAAGCAGCTCTATCGCGTGCACTGGAAGCTCGCCGAGGTGCAGCGGCGCCTGGGCGACTGGCCCGCGGCCGTGGCGAGCTACCGCGCCTCGCTGGAGGCCGACCCGCACCTGCGCCGCTGCCGGGACGAAATGAACGCGGGCGCGCGGCGCGCGGCCGCGGCGGACGCGGTGTTCCTGGACACGCCGGCCGAGCTGGCCGCGCTCGACGAGCACGGGCTGGTCGGTTTCGCCGACTTCTACGACTACGTGCACTTCACGCCGCGCGGCGCCGCGCGCACGGCCTGGCTCGTCTACCGCGAGCTCGAACGGCTGCGCCTGTTCGAGCCGCGCGCCGGGCACGACGCGCGCGCGTTCCTGGCCGCGCGCGAGGCGGCCTGCGCGGCGCTGGAGCGCGATCCGTACGCGGTGGGGGGGTTCCTCGGCATCGGCGCGTCGCGCGAGCGGATCGCGGAGCGCGACCTGTGGAAGTACGAGGCCTTCCTGAAGGAACTCGATGCGCAGCTCGGGCGCGACCCGCGCGACTTCGATGCGCTGGTGTGGCGCGGCAACGCGCGCTTCTTCCAGCGCGACGGGCTGGCGGGCGCGCGGGCCGACTACGAGGCGGCGCTCTCCGTGCGCGACGAGCCGAGCGTGCGCGACAACCTCGCGCGGCTGCTCGGCGAACGGCGGCTCTGAGCTCTCAGCGCTTCGCCGGGACCTGGTGTAGGATCGAGGGCCGGGCATGTCACGCACTCCACTCTTGCGCCGCCTGAGACTGCTCGCCGCCCGCGCGGAAGCCGCGCGCGTGCTCGGCATCCCGGTCCAAGCGTTCGACGAACGCCCGCGCGCGCTCGTCACGCGCCGCGAACTGGTGCGCGGCGCCGCCGCGGCCGCGGCGTTCGCGGCGCTGGGTTCAGCGAAGCTGGGTCCGGCCGCGTGGGGGCAGGCGAAGTCGCAGACCGGCGCGTCCGGGCTCGCGATCGTCGGTGCGGGGTTGGCGGGCCTCGCCGCCGCGCGCAGGCTGCGGCAGAAGGGCTGGATCGTCCCGGTATACGAGGCGAGTTCGCGCGTCGGAGGCCGGATCTACACGGATGCGAAGTCGTTCGTGTCGAGCGGTCAGCGCGTCGAGCGCGGCGGCGAGCTGATCGACACGGGTCACAAGCGGATGCGCAAGCTGGTCAAGCAGCTCGGCCTGGAACTCGACGACCTGCTCGCGGCCGAGCCGCCCGGCACGCAGCCGTTCGCGCAGTTCGACGGCGGTGACTACTCGTTCGACGCGGCCGAGCAGGACTTCGCAGCGCTGTATCCGAAGTTGCACAAGGACGTGGTGAAGGCCGGGTATCCGACCACGTACACGTCGTCGAAGCCGCACGGAGCCTGGCTCGACTCGCTCTCGATCGAAGAGTGGATCGAGCTGCGCGTGCCCGGCGGCAATGCGGCGCCGCTCGGCAAGCTGCTGTCGGTCGCTTACGACATCGAGTACGGAGCGCCGGTGAGCGAGCAGAGCGCGTTGAACCTGATCTACCTGCTCGGCTTCGGCGCGACTCCCAACGGCTTTGCGCTCTTCGGCGAGTCGGACGAGCGCTTCCGCGTGCGCGGCGGCAACGAGCAGGTCGTGCAGCAGCTCGCCGCACTGCTGCCGGGACAGATTCGGCTCGGCCACCGGCTCGTCGCGGCACAGACCCTCGCCGACGGCCGTACGCGGCTGAGCTTCGACACCGACGCCGGCCCCGTCGAGCAGGTTTGCGAGCGCGTGATCCTGGCGCTGCCCTTTGCGGTGTTGCGCGCGAGCGTCGACATCGCCGGGCTCGAGCTCGCGCCGAAGAAGCGCCAGGCGATCGAGCAGCAGGGGATGGGCACGAACGCGAAGCTGCACGTGCAGTTCGTCGATCGCCATTGGTACGGGTTGGGCTCGAACGGCGAGTGCTTCGGCGACACCGGCTTCCAGAACACGTGGGAGGAGACGCGCGCGCAGGCGGGCGTCGAGGGGATCCTGAACAACTTCCTCGGCTCGAACGGGCCGGCGCTGGCGAACCTGCCGTCGGAGGGCGGCGCGGAGAACTTCCTGCCGCAGATCGAGCCGCTGCTGCCCGGCATCACGGGCAAGTGGAACGGGCTGGCGAGCATCGACTACTGGCCGGGCTCGCCGCACCAGCTCGGCTCGTATTCGTTCTGGAAAGTCGGCCAGTACACGGGCTTCGCCGGGGTCGAGGCCGAGGTCGAGGGCCGTGTGCACTTCGCCGGCGAGCACACCTCGATCGACTTCCAGGGCTACATGGAGGGCGCGCTCGAGTCGGGCCTGCGCGCGGCGGCGGAAGTGCTGGCGGCGGGCTAGCCGGAGCGGCGCGCAGGGAATCCCCGTTTTTCCCGCCACCGCCGCGCGCGCCGCGCATCCAGCGGGGACGCGCGAGGCACGATGAACGTCCGGGCACCCGCACTACTTGCCGAACAGGTCCTTGAGGCCGTCGCCGAGGTCCTTGGCCTTGTCGCCGATCGTCTTTCCGGCATCCTGCAGGCCTTGCAGTCCCTGCTTGCCGAGGTCTCCGAGCTTCGAGAGCCCCTGCTTCAGGTCCTTGGCGACGTCCGCGGGAATCAGCTTGCCGCCGTTGGCGATCGAGCTGGTGAGCAGTTCGCCGACCAGTCGCTCGAACACCTGGGCGAGGGTCGCAGAGTGGTTCTGCGTGCCGACATCGTTCAGCTCCAGCGTCGGCAGCGTGATCGTCGACGCGGGGACCACGGGCAGCAGACCCAGGCGCGCCTTGACGTCCGACAGCACCAGCTTGCGGATCACCAAGTTCTTGGACTTGCCGGCCGCCTCGTCCTGCGCGGCGGGCTTGCCGGACAGTTTCTGCAGATTGGCGAGGATCACGTCGTAATTGGCGCGGCCGTCCTTGCGCTCGAGATCGATCGTCACGCCGCGGATCTCCACGCGGTCGATCTCGATCGTGTCTCCGAGCAGCTTGGAGAATCCGACGCTGGTGCTCGCCTCGGACAGGTTCAGGAAGTGCGGCTCGTCGAAGCCGGGCGGGTTGTCGACTTCCAGATCGCCGAGCGCGAACTCACCGCTGAACAGGCCGATGCTGGTCGACCCAACCCGCGTCGGCACTCCCAGCGCATAGCTGCCGCCAGTCTCGATGGCCTTGGCCGCGGCTCGATCGACGAGGAACAGCCCGAGCAGTCCGAGCAGCGCCAGGACCGCAAGAGCGATGATCAGCACGCGCAGCGCACCACCTCGACGCATGGGACTCGGTCGCATGCCCCGATGCTCGGCGCGCGGGGCGCCTGCGTCAAGGCCGTGCGCCGCCGCGGGCGGTCCCATCGTCCCGCGGCGCCCGTGGGGCGTCCTCTTCCCGCTCCGGCGCGCTTCGGGCGAGCCCGTTCCGCTGCGACGCACTTGGGGCGACCCCGTTCCCCTGCGGCGGACGGTCGAGTACAAGAAAGTCGTCGCGCGCGGGATTCCGCGCGCTCCAACCGCTGGGTGCCGCGCCCGCCCCTACAGGAGGCTTGAATGTCGATGTCGTTCCTGCGTCGTTCTCCTCGCTCGTTCCGCGCGTTCGTGCTTGCCGCGCTGGCCTGTTGGCCGCTGCCCGGCGGCGCGCCATCCTTTGCCGCGGCGCAGGCGCCCGCCGCCTCCGGCGGTCACTCGCTGTCGCACTACTACAACGGGCGCCAGCGCTACGAGTGCACGCTCGATCCGACGCAGCTCTCGGTGCAGGCGCGGCCCGGCACGAGCGCGGCGGAACTGCGCGCGGCGCTGGCCGAGTATCCCGAGTTGGATCCGATCGCGCTGGCCGCTGCCCCGGTTTCGGAGCAGGGCTGGATGGCGGCCCCGCTGCGCGCGGGGACGCCCGCGCCGACGGTGCTCGCGCTCGCGCGCGCGATCGAGTCCGACGCGCGCTTCGAGTTCGCCCAGCCGGCACTGCTGCGCACCGGCGAGTGGCTCGGCCTGACCCGACGCCTGCTCGTTTCGGCCGCCAAGCACGCGACCGCGGCCGAGCTGCAGGCGTTGTTCGCGCGGCATGCCCTCGTGATCGTCGAGCCGATCGTCTACGTCGATCAGGGCTACCTGCTCGAGCTGCCGCTCGGCGCGCCGGCCAATTCGCTGGAAGTGTCGGCCGCGCTGATGGAGAGCGGCAGCTTCGAGTGGAGCCTGCCCGAGTTCGTGCAGCAGCGCGAGTTGCGCTACACGCCGAACGACCCGAACTACGCCAGCCAGTGGCACCTGCACGCGACCGGGCAGGGCGGTTCGAAGGTCGATGCGGACGTCGATGCACCCGAGGCCTGGGACCTGCAGAAGGGCTCGACCTCGATCGTCGTCGCGATCATCGACGGCGGCATCGAGTCCACGCACGAGGATCTGTCGGCCAATGCGGTGGCCGGTTGGGATTTCCTGGGCAATGACAGCTCGCCGCTGCCGTCGGGCAGCGGCGACAACCATGGCACGGCCTGCGCGGGCGTCGCCGTCGCGCGTCAGGACAATGCCAAGGGCGTCAGCGGGATCGCGCCCAACTGCAAGCTGATGCCGATTCGCCTCGTCGGCACCGGCATGACCAACACGCTGGAAGGCAATGCGATCGCGTGGGCGAAGAACAACGGCGCGGCGATCATGTCCAACTCGTGGGGCCCCCCCGACGGCACCGGCGCGAACTACCCGCTGCCGGCCAACGTCAAGGCGGCCATCGACGACGCGGTCGCGAACGGCCGCGGTGGCAAGGGTTGCCTGATCTTCTGGGCGTCCGGCAACGGGAACGAATCCGTCGAACTGGACGGCTACGCGAAGTACTCGGGCGTGATCGCGGTGGGTGCCTCGACCGATCAGGACAAGCGCGCCTCCTACTCCGACTACGGTCCGTCGCTCGACGTGTGCGCGCCGTCCAACGGCGGTTTCACGACCGGCATCTGGACCACCGACCGCACGGGGACGGCCGGCTACTCGTCGACCAACTACGCGAACAACTTCGGCGGCACGAGCTCGGCCTGTCCGCTCGCCGCGGGCGTGATGGCCCTGGTGGTGTCGCAGAACCCGGCGCTGACCTGGCAGCAGGCCTACAACGCGTTGACCTCGACCGCGGACAAGATCGACACGGCGGGCGGCGGCTACGTGAACGGCTTCTCGAATCTGTACGGCTACGGCAAGGTCAATGCGCGGGCGGCGGTCGTCGCGGCCGGCGGCGGCGGCGGTTCTAGCGGCATCACGATCAACGCGACCGATGTGCCGAAGAGCATTCCGGACAACAATCCGACCGGCGTGACCTCGACGCTGAACCTGTCGACCTTCACCGGCACGGTCACCGAGGTCGACGTCTCCGTCTCGATCACGCACACGTACAAGGGCGACCTGCGCGTCTCGTTGATCGCGCCCGACGGCACGACCGTCATCCTGCACAGCCAGAGCGGCGGCAGCGCCGACAACATCAACACCACCTACGACTCGCTGACCGCGCCGGCCCAGCCGCTCTCGGCCTTCGTCGGGAAGGTGGCCAACGGCGCATGGCGGCTCCTGGTGCAGGACCTCGCCGCGCAGGATGTCGGCACGCTCACCGCCTGGTCGCTGACCATGAAGGCCGGAGGGGGCGGCGGTCCGACCACGACGAACAAGAGCTCAACCGACGTGCCCAAGGCGATTCCCGACAACAATGCGACCGGCGTCAGCTCGGTGCTGCCGGTCAGCGGGCTGGCGGGGGCGCTGACCGACGCGAACGTGTCCGTCGCGATCACGCACCCGTACAAGGGGGACCTGCGGGTCACGCTGATCCACCCCGACGGCACGCAGGTGATCCTGCACAATCAGAGCGGCGGCAGCGCCGACAACATCAGCACGACCTACGACACGTTGACGGCCCCGGCCCAGAGCCTGTCGGTGCTGAACGGGAAGACTCCCAACGGCACCTGGCAGCTGCGGGTGCATGACCTGGCGGCCCAGGACATCGGCACCCTGACCGCCTGGTCCCTCGAGCTGAAGCACCAGTAGTCGTCGTCGGGGGTGCGGCCTTCCGCCGCGCGTTTCCAGTCCGGCGCCCGCGGCCTTGATCGCCTGTCGCGGGCGCCGTACACTCTTCGGCCCGAATTCCCGCCAGCCCCCGATCCCCAACCATGGCACGCGTCTGCGAGATCTGTTCCAAGCGCACTCGAACCGGCATGTCGATCGCCCGACGCGGTCTTGCCAAGCGCGACGGCGGCGTCGGCTTGAAGACGACCGGCCACAACAAGCGCAAGTTCCTGCCTAATTTGCAGCGCATCCGGGCGATCGTGGACGGCAAGGCCAAGCGCCTCACGGTCTGCACGCGCTGCATCAAGAGCGGCCGCGTGATCAAGCCGCTCTATGCGGCCGCCGCGGCTTCCCGCGCCGCCGGTTAGCCGGCTCGAGCAAGGACTCGCGGCGGGGCTCGATGGCCGCCGAACACGTCCGCGCAGCACACCGGACAACGTCGCGCGTCGGCTCCGCGAACAGCGCGAGCCGGCGCGCGATTGCTTGCACGCACAAAAAAAATCCGAGATCACGGGAAAGATCTCGTCGGTGCATGCCGATGGCTGCCTGTGATGTCGTGGTGAGGACACCATTCCGGTGTCCCCCTAACGCCGGAATCATCCGGCACCTCAAGGAGTCAGATCATGGCCAAGAAGGGCAAGAAGAAGGCAGCGAAGAAGGGCAAGAAGAAGGCCGGCAAGCGCAAGTAGTTGCGCCCCTAGCCTCATCCCCTTCGCACCGCCGAATCCATGAACAAGAGTGACTTGGTCGATCACGTAGCTGGTGAGCTGGGCCTGTCCCGGCTCTCCGCGACGCGATTGGTCGAGGTCGTCTTGCAGGGCATTCGGCGGGGTCTCAGCCAAGATCAGAGCGTGATGCTGTCGGGCTTCGGCACTTTCGTGATGAAGCCTCGCAAAGCGCGCATCGTCCGCAATCCTCAAACCGGCGATCCCATCGCCATTGCTCCCGGTCACCGAGTAGGTTTCCGCATGGGCAAGGGGCTGCGCGAATTGGTGTGAAATCCTGATCCGAAGCGGACCTGTGCCCCCCGGGGCGCGGTCCCAGCCGAGGCCACTTCTGCGAACCGGCCGCCCCGCGCTCGACGCGGGGCGGCCTTTTTTCTTGTCGCCGGCTCGACGTCCGGGCGGCGCTGGGCGAGACTCGATGGGCCTTCTCCGGTCGTCGGTCCTCCCACTCGAGCCGCTTTCCCCATGTCCGACCCCGCCCCCCGGCGCTTCGTCGCCGGGATTTCCAGCGTCGTTTCGTTTTCGCTCGTGGTCGCCTCCGCGGCGGCACAGGCACCCCCGGGCTACTACAACGGAGTGGATGTCTCGAGCGCAGCAGCATTGCGCTCGACCCTGCACGCGATCATCGACGATCACGTGCGCTACCCGTACAGCTCGACCAGCGCCACCGACACGTGGAACGTGCTCGAGCTCGCGGACGAGAACCCGGGCAACCCGTCCGCAGTACTCGACATCTACAAGAACGCCAGCTACGCGAAGGTCGGTGCCGGCAACCCCAACTACGATCGGGAGCACACCTGGCCGAACTCGTACGGCTTCCCGGTCGACAATGCATCGAACTACCCGTACACCGACTGTCACGGCTTGATGCTCGCCGACGGCGGTTACAACTCCTCGCGCGGCAACAAACCGTACCGGCCCTGCCCCACCGGCTGCATCGAGAAGGTCACCGACGTCAACGACGGAGCCGGCGGGGGCAGCGGCGTCTATCCGGGCAATTCGAACTGGTCGTCGGGACTGACCGGCGCGGCGGGCGCCTGGGAGACCTGGATCGGTCGTCGCGGTGATGTGGCGCGCGCGGTGCTGTACTTCGACTTGCGCTACGAGGGGGGCACGCACGGGGTGACCGGCGCCGCCGAGCCCGATCTGCGCGTGACCGACGACCAGGCGCTGATCGCGGCGAGCAATACCGGAGTCAACGAGAGCGTTGCGTACATGGGCATGCTGTCGACGCTGCTCGCCTGGCATGCGCAGGATCCGGTCGACGCGCGCGAGATGGCGCGCAATGACACCGTGTACCTGTTCCAGGGCAATCGCAACCCGTTCATCGATCACCCCGAGTGGGTCTACGTGCTGCACGCGCAGCCGCCGCAGCTCTCCGGCGGCCCGACCACGATCAACCTCATCAGCGGCGGTTCGCAGGCGCTCGCGCTCGCCGCCGGGCCCGCGCACGGCGGCCAGCTCTACTTCATCGCCGGCACGACCGAGGGCACCTCGCCCGGCTTCGCCTTCGGCGGGGTGCACATCCCGCTGAATCCGGTCGGCGCCTACTTCTCACTGACGTTGTCCGGGCCGGGCGCGCTGCTGTCCCCGCACCTGGGCTTCCTCGACGCGCTGGGGAACGCCACCGCCGCCTTCAGCCTGCCCGCCGGGACCTCCAGCACGCTGGCTGGGATCACGGTGCACCATGCCTACGTGACGCTCGACGGGAGCCTCAACCTCGACGGCGTCAGCAATGCCCATCCGGTCCTGCTGACGAGCACGAGCGGCGTTCCGCGCCTCGTGATCAACGAGGTCGATTACGACCAGCCTTCGACCGACACGGCCGAATTCGTCGAGATCCACAACGCGGGGGATGCACCGCAGGATCTGACCAACGTCGTGCTCGAGTTCTGGAACGGCGCCGACAGCACGATCTACCGCACCGTGAATCTCGCTTCGGCCGGCCCCAGCCTCGCTCCGGGCGGCTACCTCGTCGTGCGCGCCGCGGCCGTCGCGCTGCCGCCCGGCGTGCTCTTCATCAACTTCGCTGCCGCTCAGGACAGCATCCAGAACGGCGCTCCGGACGGCTTGCTGCTGCGCGACGGAGCGACCCTGCTGGATTCGATGAGCTACGAGGGCACCTTCGGCGGGATCAACGAAGGCGCCGGGCACGCAGGCACGGACGCCTCGACCAGCGTGCAGGTCTTGGCACGCACACCCAACGGAACCGACACGAACGACAACGCGGCCGACTTCGCGGTCGCGACCACGCTGACGCCGGGCGCGGCGAACCCTTAGGGCCGCGCGGCGCTCAGGCGCCGAGCTTGGCGCGTTCGGCGGCGATCGCGTCGTTCTCGATCTTGGGGAACAGGCCCCCGAGCACACCGAGCTTCTGCCCGGCCGGCAGCGTGCGCCACGCCCCCGGCCGCGGCGCAGCCGGCCAGCCGGCCTGTGCGACGCGACCGTTGCACCCGAGCTGTTCCCACAGCGCCTGCGCCTTGAGCGGCGTGAACGGCGCCAGCCAGCGCGCGATCAGCGCCAGGTACTGGCAGCACGTGTCGAGCACGGCTCCCGCGCGCGCCGGGTCCGTCTTGCGCAGCGCCCACGGCGCGAGCCGGTCGATGTAGACATTGGCGGCCACCGCATTGGCGAGCAGCGTCTCGGCCGCGCGCCGGAAGCGGAACTCGCGCACGTGCTCGCCGGGATCCCCGATCGCCCCGCACTCCGAGAGCAGCACGCGGTCGAGCTCGGCCGCGTGCTCGTCCGGCGTACCCGGCAGCCGCGCTTCGTAGTTCTTCTCCAGGAAGCGCAGCACGCGCGAGGCCAGGTTGCCGATCTTGTCGGCGAGCTGGCTGTTGTTGCAGGCCTGGAATTCGTCCCAGCGCCACTCACTGTCCGCGCTCTCGGGCATCGACAGCACGAGGTAGAAGCGCGCGCTCTCGGCGTCGAAGCGCTCGGCGAAGTCGAGCGGCGGGATCGTCCAGCGCTGCGAGGTCGAGAACTTCCTGCCCTCGAGGTTGTAGAACTCGTTCGCCGGCACCTGCCATGGCAGCACGTAGCCCTCGCCGACGCCGAACAGCATCGACGGGAAGACCAGGCAGTGGAACGGGATGTTGTCCTTGCCGATGAAGTGCACGAGGCGCGTGTCGGGCTCGCACCACCAGCGTTTCCAGGCCTCGGGCTCGCCGCGCGCCGCGGCCCATTCGCGCGTGAAGCTCACGTACCCGATCGGCGCGTCGAACCACACGTACAGCACCTTGCCGGTCTCGCCGCCCGCGCGGTCGGCGGGCAGCGGCACGCCCCAGCTCATGTCGCGCGTGATCGGGCGCGGCTCGATCTCGGCGAGTTGGTTGCCGATGTAACCCTTGACGTTCTGCTTCCACGGATGGCCGGCGAACCACGCGCCGATGTGCGCGTCGCGCAGCTTCGGCAGGTCCAGGTACCAGTGGCGCGTCGAGCGGCGCTCGGGCGCCGAGCCGCAGACCTTGCAGCGCGGGTCCTTCAGCTTGAGCGGGTCGAGCCACGACGCGCACTTGGGGCACTCGTCGCCGCGCGCCTTCTCGTGGCCGCAGACGTAGCAGGTGCCCTCGACGTAGCGATCGGCGAGGTAGCGCGGGCAGCGCGTGCAGTAGAGCTGCTCCTGGACCTTCTGCGCGAGGAAGCCGCGCTCGTCGAGGCGCGCGAAGAAGTGCTGCGAGAGCTCGGCATGCGGCGGCGAGACGCTGGTGCCCGACCAGACGTCGAACTCGATGCCGTAGCGGTCGAAGGTGCGCTTGATCTCGTCGCGCCAGTGCGCGACGTACTCGGCGTAGGGCTTGCGCTCGGCTTCGGCGTTGACGGTGATCGCGACGCCGTGCTCGTCGGTGCCGCACACGTACAGGACTTCCTCGCCCTGCATGCGCAGCGTGCGCACGTAGACGTCGGCGGGCAGGTAGGCCCCGGTGATGTGGCCGAAGTGGATCGGCCCGTTCGCGTAGGGGAGCGCGCTGGTGACGAGGTAGCGGGGCATGCGGAAGGCAGAGCCTACGCGGGGCGCGCGGCATCAGCCACCGACTGGCTTCCGACCACCTCGCGCACCGGGATCACCAGGCGCCGTTTCTTCATCCAGCGCACGGCGAACAGGTCCTTGGTCGCCTTGAACGCGCGGTTCCACACGCCGTACTTGCTCGTGCCCCGGGTCCGAGGATGGTGCGACACGCCGTGCTCGATCACGCTGAAGCCGTGATAGCGCAGCAGCGTCGGCAGGAAGCGGTGCATGCCCTCGAACAGCGGGATCGAGCGGATCGCCTCGGCGCGGAAGAGCTTGAGCGAGCAGCCCGTGTCGCGGATCTGGTCCTGCGAGATCCAGTTGCGCACGCGATTGGCGAGTTTCGAGCTCGCGCGCCGCACGAATCTTCGACCACGCGCTCGTCTGCCGAGAGCAACGGCGGTACGAAACGCGGGCGGCGCCGAAGTCGCTACGGTGCGACCCTGAAGTCGAAGAATCAGTCGCGGAACGGATGTTCGGGCTGGGGAGGGGCAGGCGTGGGCGAGTACGGCGGGCGTGGCGAGCGGCGGTTGCAGCGACGATGGCTCGCGCGGCTCCTGCCGCTGATCGCGGTGGCGGGCTGCGCACCAGGACCACGTCTGGTCCTACGACTTCGTCGCGGCACGCACGCACGACGGGCGACCGCTGCGGATGCTGACGCTGGTGGACGAGTACACGCGGGAGTGCTTGGCGATCGATGTCGAGCGCCGACTCTCGAGCGAGGACGTGATGGCGCGGCTGACCGAGCTCTTCGTCTTCCGCGGCATCCCGGAGCACATCCGCTCCGACAACGGGAGTGAATTCACGGCGACGGCGGTGCGGGAGTGGCTCGGACGCCTGGGCGTGAAGACGCTCTGCATCGAGCCCGGAAGCCCGTGGGAGAACGGCTACTGCGAGAGCTTCAACGGCAAGCTGCGCGACGAACTGCTGAACGGCGAGATCTTCGAGACGCTCAAGGAGGCCAAGGTCGTCATCGAAGATTGGCGGCGGCACTACAACGAGGTCAGACCGCACAGCGCGCTGGGCTACGTCCCACCGGCGCCACCGGCGAAGCTGCCAGCGGGGCCCGTCGTCGCTCCGCTCCTCCGGGCCCCGCTGCCTTCACTCGTCCCGGGGAGTACAAGGAGTACAACTTGAGGCGTGGTACAACGATCGGGGGCAGGTCAGCTGCTGCGCGCCGCGTGAGCGGCGGCGATTACGACGACTCAGGTGTCCAAGAAGCCGGGTCCGCTACAGTTTCGGCGCGCCCCGGTGAGAAGTTGTCCCGCCGATCGGTCTAGGGATAGCGGCCCTTTTCCCGTCGGAGGCGCTCGCCATGCTCCCTTCCTCGCTGAGGCTCGGTTCGTTCCTTGTCGGTGCGCTGGGCGCGCCATGCTCGCCGCGCCGCTAGCTCTATTCTCTTGCCCCACGAAGCCGATTGTCGAGCACTGGAGATTCGACATGAAACGAATCATTCGACTCGCAGGCACATTCGTCCTCGCGGGAGCCACGGCGCCAGCCGCGCCGGGCCAAGCGA
>Ga0194120_10003101_pt1 | contig 27567 bp, 24 predicted proteins | sample TA2MahCa65mmetaG_FD_148642 | JGI IMG/M metagenome (GOLD analysis project Ga0194120, IMG submission 148642) | Freshwater microbial communities from Lake Tanganyika, Tanzania - TA2015019 Mahale Deep Cast 65m | ecosystem: Environmental > Aquatic > Freshwater > Lake | place: Tanzania: Lake... | reverse complement strand
CCACCCCGAGAAGAGCCACCGATTCGGCATGCAATTGCTACGAAACTTCGCGGAGCTCCCATGCTGAGGACGAGGGTGATCCCGGCGCTTCTGGTCCGCGACGGCTGCCTGGTGAAGACCATTCGGTTCGGGCGCTTCGCGTATGTGGGCGACCCCTGCAATACCGTGCGCATCTTCAACGAGCTCGAGGTCGATGAGCTCCTCGTGCTTGACATCTCCCGGGATCGGGCCGTGCGCGGTCCCGACCTTCGCCTCGTCGCAGACCTCGCGGACGAGTGCTTCATGCCGCTCGGCTACGGCGGCGGAGTCCGGTCGCTCGATGATGCGCGCGCCATCTTTGCCACCGGTGTTGAGAAGGTGGTCGTCAACACTGCCGCAGTGGCGAGACCTGACCTCATCGGCGAGATCGCGACCGTGTACGGGAGCCAGGCGGTGATCGTGTCTATTGATGTCAAGCGTGGCCTGCTCGGAGCGCAGACGGTTCGGACTGGGAACGGGCGTCGGCGCACAGGGCTCGATCCGGTGGCATGGGCGAAGGAGGCCGCGCGGCTTGGCGCCGGTGAGATCCTGCTCACCTCCATCGAGCGTGAGGGAACATGGGACGGTTTCGAACTCGATCTTGTGCGCCGCGTCGCCGATGCCGTGACGGTGCCAGTCATTGCGCATGGGGGGGCGGGCAGCCTGCAGGATATCGGCGATGCGGTGGCCAAGGGTGGCGCCTCGGCGGTCGCCCTCGGAAGTATGGTGGTGTTCCAGAAGCGAGGGATGGGGGTGCTGGTGAACTTTCCGCTCAACACCGAACTATCACGCGCTCTACCAAGTGCGCATCGAGCTGACTCGGTGGTCAATGCTCCGAACTATCCGCGGCAGGTCCAAACGCTGCCCTTGCGAACCCCGTTGGAGACCAAGCATGACTAGAAACGGTGACTCCACCAAGACCACAGGATTCACGCTTGCCGAGTATCGACGGCTGATCTCCGCGACGTCTCTCAAGTACCCATGTGTGGGCTTCGAAATCCTTGAGAGCCCGCTACCCACGTTTGCGATCTTGCGTCACGACATCGACATGTCCCCATTGCAAGCGCTCGAACTTGCCAAGATTGAATCGGCATCGGGGGTGCGCGCTACTTACACAGTGTTGCTCACTGGAGAGTTCTATAGTCCTTTCGAGCAAACGACGAGACAGACGCTTCGAGCGATTGCAGCGCTAGGGCACGATATTGGATTGCACTTCGACGCTGCATGGCATGGCATCGAGGGCGAGAAGCAGTTACACGCGGCGATCAAGTGGGAAGTGGGCATCCTGAACGAGCTACTTGACCTCCCTGACAAGCGTGGGGTCAAGATGTTCTCGTTTCATAACACCACCCCGTTCACGATGGCGTGTAAAGCCAGCCATTACGCAGGACTTCGAAACGCCTATGCGGGATTCCTTCAGGACGAGGTCCAGTACACCTCGGACTCCAATGGCTACTGGATTCATCGCTCTTGGGACCAGTTGATCCAGGAGTCGCCTTTGAAGATTCAGGTTCTCACTCACCCCGAGTGGTGGCACCAACGGGAGCTGGAGCCCGCCGAGAAAGTCTGCACCCAACTTCATGCCAGAGCAACGGACGCGTGGGCGAACTATCGAGCCCTGCTCCAGCGCGGATCTCGGCAAAATCGCACGGGCCTGCATGTGCCTCCCGGGCGGCTTGCAGAACTCTATCCCGAGGATGGCGATAGACTGATGGTCCTCTGGCTATCAGGTAGTCGCGCAGAGGCCTACGTAGAACTGTACTGCCGCTTTGAAAGGCAGAGATGGCGCTTGTTACGCCAGTTCCTCCGCCGACACCTCAAGATTCCTGCGTGTCAGGTAAATGCCATGATGAGCGACCATCGACTTAAAGTTGATCCTCTACTGGCCCTGAGTGCATCAACGGGCAAGTCGGTTCAGTCACTCACCGAGCTAGACGAGACCGCTCTTCGAGGGCTCCGGAACTGCCGCAATGCCTTGGTACATGGTTACAAGGGCGTGGAGCCGAGGGTTCTGGTTCAGTGCTTTGAAAGACTCTGTAAGGCCATCGGAACTCTCGCAGAATCGGGCGACTCCTGTCTGTTCGGCGCAACTGGTACACGTCGGCTAAGCACTAAGGGAATGCCTGTTTCGAAGGGCGATGCGGCCGGCCTATCGCTATGGCTTCGGCAGCATCGAGCTCGACTCGGACTCTCACCCAGAGCAATCGTCTCGTTCGAAGAACGGAACCAACTCCGGTCGCTTCAGGAGAAGGGACGCAATTGACTTCTCACCAAACGCCGCGCCTACTTGTGCTGTGCACTGTCTCGACCGGGCTTGACGCCGTCGCTGCGGTTTGCCGGAGGGGCTTTGAGTTGGTCGGCATCGTGGGGTTAGCGCCGGACAGAGTGAATCCCGAAGCGATCAGCGGTTACGTAGATGTGGAAGGATTTGCGAAAGTGATGGGAGTTCCCGCTCATCGTACTCTCTCACCGACGATTGTGACAGGCAGACCCTTGAGGCACTCGAGTTTGACCTAGTTTGGGTAGCAGGCTGGCAACGACTGGTACCCCCCTGGCTTATTGACCGGAGCCGACTCGGAGTGATCGGCGGACACGGAAGCCCCGATGGAATCACTGGCGGCCGTGGCAGATCGCCCCAGAACTGGGCCTTGCTTCTTGGGTGCAGCCAGTTCGACCTAGCTTTGTTTCGCATTACCGCGGGCGTCGACGATGGACCAATCATCCTGCAGCGGACATTCTTCTATCGACCCGACGACGACATTTCGACGTCGTACTATCGAGCATCACTCGCGATGGCAGAGATGGTCTGTGAAGTACTCACATTCCCCGAGTTACTAGTACGCGGCTATACGCAGCCCGTAGCAGGTCAATACTTCCCCCAGAGACGACCCGAGGACGGTGTGGTGGATTGGTTCCAGCCCACAGCAACGATTGCTCGGCACTGTCGAGCACTCACCAAGCCCTATCCAGGACTTCGCACCGCGGCCGGTATGACGAACGTGACGTTGTGGGCGTGCTCTGCATTCGATGACAAGTTGGACGGCTTACCTGGCGAGATCAGCAACTGCTTTGTGTCCGGTGACTTCCTCGTGAACTGTCTTGATGGGAGACTGCTTGTGCGAAGTTGGACAGCGAGCGATGCGGTGTGGCGACCAAAGGCGGGCGTCCAGTTCAAGAGCGTTCCGTTTCGCGACCAGTTAAGGGTGATTGTTGATCGACATTGCGCGAGATCTCCGGATCAGACGATCAGCCCCCGAATCCGCCTGCACTTAGAGAGTGGACCAACAACTGTGTGAGCATCGGGTTGTTTTCATGTTCGCGACTGAGCCATCATCTGACCTAATGGTGAGTACTAACTGGTTATGCAGCAACTACGGAAGCACTCATTGAAGATCGGCCTCATCGGCAACATGAACAACAACCACTTTGCGATGGCTCGGTACCTCCGAGACCGTGGCTTCGATGCAACGGTGCTGCTCACCGACCGCGAGTACCCGCACTTCCACCCTTCCGCCGACTGCATCGACGGCTCGCACAAGGTGCTCTGTAGGCAACTGGCATGGGGCAGCGCACAGTCGCTTCGGAGGGTGAGTGGCAAATGCATGGCCAACGACCTACGCGAGTTCGAGGTGCTGGTGGGCTGCGGCCTCGCGCCCGCATGCTGCAAACGCGCCGGGCGGCGTCTGGACGTCTTCATCCCCTACGGCGGCGATCTCTGGGAAGCGACGATGTTCCGTCCGTGCCGCCCACAAAACCTGGTGGTCGCGTGGGGCGCTGCCCTCGCGCAGAGGCGCGGTATCGCGAAGGTTTCGGTCGTGCACATGTCCCCGATGACCATGTACGAGCGACGATTGGCCCGACTGGCTCCCCGCAGCCAGCGCTGGAGGGAGGGGCTTCCTATGGTCTACCACCCCATGTACGAGCCAGGCCAGATGGATCCGCTTCTCGCGGCAACGCCCCACGCCAAACGATTCCTCGCGGTCCGCTCCAACTGTGATCTCATGCTGTTCAGCTCAGTCCGCCATGCTTGGCGGCTGCACCCAAGCGACCCCAACGCCAAGGGGACAGATCGCCTTCTGCGGGCGCTCGCACTCGTCCGCAGCTGGCGCCCTGGGCTCAGGGTTCGCTTGGTGACGATGGAGTACGGCCAGGACGTGGCCGCCACCAAGGACCTCGCCACCGAGCTCGGGATCGCGGACACATTCGAGTGGTTCCCGACCATGGCGCGACGAGAGCTCATGGCTGGCCTGCTGCTGAGCGACGCGGCGTGCGCCGAGTTCGAGACGAGCTACGACTCTAGTGGAGTCATCTACGAGGCGCTCGTGGCGGCCAAGCCGCTCGTGATGCACCGGACCGACGCCGACTACCTTCCGACCGCCCCGCCCGGCGGACTCTGCCCAGCGCTCAACGGGAGGGAGCCAGCGGAGATCGCGGAGCGGCTGCTGTGGGTGGCGGATCACACTGCGGAGGCGAAGTCCATGGGCGAGCGCGGACGAACGTGGTACGCGGAGCAGGTCGCGCGCCGAACGCTCGACAGGTACGAGGCGCTGCTCCGCGGAAGGGGCGCGGGCGCATGATCGGGCCGGGCACCAGAGCCCCGGGCGGCGGCTCGCTTCGAGGCCGGCTGGCATTCCTCGCGAAGGACTCGGTCATCTACGGGCTCTCCGCTGCGTTCAACAAGTCGTTCGCGCTGATCACGTTCCCGTTGCTCGCGCGGCACTTCTCCGTGGCCGAGTATGGCCTGATCGACTTCGTGAATGTCATGGTGGCCCTGCTTGCGACGTCCCTGATCTTCGGCCAGGACTCGGCGATCGCTCGCTTCCTGCACAGGCTCGATTCGGACGATGAGCGGCGCGAGATGGCGGCGGAAGGCGCGCTGATGCAGGTCGGCCTGGCAGTAGTGCTCTCGGCCACGGCGTTCCTGGCCGCGGACCCAATCGCCCGGGCCATTGGGTACGACGGACTCGACAGCACGACCGTGCGCCTCGCCATCGCGATCGTCCCGTGCCAGGTGCTGATCAACTACTCGCAGACCCTGCTGAAGTGGACCTTTCGGAGGAAGGCCTTCATCAGCCTGTCACTGGGATCGGTGATGGCGAACCTCGTGTTACTGCTGCTGGCGGTGCTCTGGCTCGACTGCAGCGTGAACGGGGCGATCGCCGTCACCTTGTGCTGCAAGGCGGCGACCGCCGTGACCGGCCTGTGGCTCAACCGCGCATGGGTGCGGTTCCCAAGTCGGATGCGCTATGCCGGAGAGCTCGCGCGCTATGCGGCCCCATACGGGATTGCGTGCCTTCTGGGGGCGGCGATGCCTGCGGTCGAGCGCACGACGATCGGCGGCATGCTCGGCGCCGACCAGATCGGCCTCTACGCGGGTGCCGCGAAGGTGGCGGCGATGGTCGCGCTCTTCGTCGGTGCGTTCGAGACCGCTTGGGGGCCGTTCCATCTTGCCATCCATCGCGAGGACGGCGCGCAGCGGACCTTCAATGTCGTATTGGATCTCCTCACGACCGCACTGTGCGCGACGTGCTTGCTCTTGGCGGCGGCAAGTCCGTGGCTCCTGCCCCTGCTTGCGTCGAGCAAGTTCGACGGCGCGTCCGTGGCGGTCTTCCCGCTCGCGATGGCCGTGGTCACTCGCGCCATTGGGTGGGTACTCGCCATCGGAATCGGTATCTCGATGAAGTCGGGGTGGTCGCTCATCAGCGAGGCCGTGAGCGCGATCGCCTTAGTCGCGGGAATCGTCACGCTGACACCCGCGTTCGGGATCGCAGGTACCGCTTTCGGGGTGCTCGGCGGGCAGCTAACCAAGACGGCAGCTGTGTATTGGGCGGCACAGCGTGCGCACCCGATGCAGTGGAGCCTCCGCATGCCGATGATCGTCTTCGGGCTCGCCGTCACGGGCGGCGGGATAGCGACCGCGATCGCGGCGACCCAATCGGTGGCGGCTGGCTCGGCCGGATTCGCGTGCACGGCGGCCTGCGTACTCGCAGTGTCACTCGGCCGGATCGGGCGCGAGGAATGGGCCATCGCCAGGCGGCTGATGCTGCGTCGCGGGGCCTGATCCGGCACCGAGGTATGCTCGATCGAACTGATGTCTCGATTGCGATGCGCATGCGACCCTCCGACCAGTATGAGGATTCCGCCTGCGGGGAGCACCTTCGGCGGCAGACGGAATTCTGGGACGGCCACCTGCTCGCTTCAATGCGGATGCCGCCATCCTCGAAGCTGGCGCCTCAGTTGGAGGTCTGTTTCCGTTGGCGGTCCGGCCCTGCCAAGGATCTCTTCGAGCAATGGCGATGCCATGAACCGCCGGCGAGTCGAGCCGGGAGCATCGCTCGATGAGTGACCCCGCGATGGCCGTCGCGGCCTGGCTGCTGGCTGCGGCATCACTGGCCGGCTGTGCTCGGCTCGCGCAGCGGCGGACCGGAGACAGCTGTGACTGGCTTGCCATGGCCTGCGTGTTCCTTGCGATCGACTACCTGCTACCAGCGACCTGGGAGATCCTCGATCTACCGTTCGGGGATCATGAACATCCAGCGCAGCACCCGGGACTCACAAGCCACCCCGTGAACGCCATGCTGCTCGCGGCAAGCACGGTCTTCTTGGCAGCCGGCTATCTTGCGGTCGCGGGAAGGTACCGCGCGCCAATCCGGGAACTGAGGCCGAGCGCTGCTTGGATGTGGATCGGCGCGCTCGGCACGCTGCTCGCGTGTTGGCTGTGGGCGAACTCCCTGGGGGGATTTGCACAGGCATTCACCAACATCCACGAAGTCCGCGCGGGGCGCAAACTCCCGGAGTCGAATCTTGGTTGGCTACTCAACCTTTCCAAAGCCAGCTGGGTGTTCCTTGCGGTCGGGCTGTCCGCCCTGATTACCGCGCAGCGCTGGGATCGACAGATTGCCGCGCCGCTGCTGCTCACTGCTTCTTCCGTGATCATGATGTTGCTCCGGGGCGGCAGGGGCGCATTCGCGAATGCGATTCTCGTGGCCATGGTGATGATCGCGCGCAGCAAGGGCTCGCACTCGGGACGCCGCATTGCGGCCATCGCGTTGCTTATAGGAGTTTCCGCGGCCATCGCCATAGGCCTGAAGCCTCTGAGCAGCTATCTGGCCTTCCGCGGCCAGGAGCTGACCCATGCGGATGCTCGAAGCGAAGCCCTGACACTCACGCAGGCGCGCTTCTCCAGCGCAGGTGCGCTGGGCGTGATCGGCGGGGTCGTGGCTCAGTTCGCCCACTTCCCTATCGTCGCTGCCCTCGCCGTCGAGCATTCGGAGTCGGCGGGATTCGAGCCAGACCGCGGACAAGACCTTGCGATTGCGGTCGAAAAACTTCTGCCTGCGACGCTGTTCGAACCTACGGATCGGCCGCTCTCTGTCCAATCCACCCTCCTCATCTCCGGCGTCGATACCTCAAACGTGCCGCCAGGGTTTCTTGGCTGGTGCATACTCTCCTTCGGGCTCCCCGCCCTGCCCGTGACAGCACTCGCCGCCGGCGCACTGCTCGGCGCCAGTCGACTGATCGGCATAGCGCTGCGGCAGGCCTTCGCGATCGGGGACCTCGTTCCCCTCACGTTGGGACTGACCTTCGCCTCGGGAATCGCCGCGGGAACCCCCGGCGACACGCTGCGGGAGGCGACCATCCTCGTCGTAGCAATCGGTACAGTCTCTCTCGCGACCACGATAGTGTCCACACGCAAACGAACGCTAACGGCAGCGGGAATGCACCCCAAGCCACAGCGCTGAGACAGCGCTGAGTCTGATGCAAATGCCACGCCAAGGAGAGCACCCCATGGATGGACGAAGCCGCCCGAAAGAACCTTCGTCCCTGGACCACCACTGAGATGTGCGGCATCTGCGGGCTGATCGGCGAAGCGAGGCCGGCTGACGAGATCAAGGCAGCCATCGGCCGCATGAAGAGTCATATCGAGCGGCGCGGCCCGGACTCCGCCGGATCTTGGATAGACGCCGATGCAGGCATCGGCCTCGGCCACCAGCGTCTCGCGGTGATCGATCTCTCCACGGCCGGCCACCAGCCGATGGCTTCGTTGTCGGGTCGGTGGATGCTGACCTTCAACGGCGAGATCTACGGACACGTCGAGCTCCGGAGTCAGCTTGGCACGCGCGATTGGCGCGGCAACTCCGACACAGAGACGCTAGTGGAGGCGATCGATGCCTGGGGGCCGACCGAGGCAGCCTTTCGTGCAGAGGGCATGTTCGCGTTCGCAGCATGGGACCGACAGGAGCGGAGGCTCTGGCTGGCGCGCGACCGGTTCGGGGAGAAGCCGCTGTACTGGGTAAAGCAGGGACGGACGCTCGCGTTCGGCTCGGGGCTAAAGTGCGCACTCGCCTGCCACGCCCAGGTGCCCAAGATCGATCGCGACGCGCTCGCGCTCTACCTTCGGCTCGGCTACGTGCCCGCCCCGAGGTGTATCTTCGAGGACTCCGGCAAAGTGAGGCCCGGCACCCTCCTCTCGATCGACGGAGGCGGCATGCAGGAGCATCGCTATTGGTCACTTGCCGAGACCGTGCTTGCGGGCGCGATGGCGCCGTTCAGGGGGAGCGCCGACGAGGCTGCAGCGGAGCTTGGCCGGCACCTCCGTCGTGCGGTGGAGCAACGAATGGACGCCGACGTGCCGCTCGGGGCATTCCTGTCCGGCGGCATCGACTCCTCCACCATCGTTTCACTCATGCAATCAGTCACGTCGAGCCCCGTGCGCACGTTCACCGCGGGCTTCGATGTCGAGGGATTCGACGAGTCGTCGCATGCCGAGGCCATCGCGACCCATCTCGGAACTGACCACACCACGCTTCGGGTGACGGTCTCGGATGTGCTTGGCCTCGTGCCGCGACTGCCGGACATTCACGACGAGCCGTTCGGGGACTCCTCGATACTCCCTACCACGCTGCTCTCCGCCCTGACCCGCAGGCATATCACGGTCGCACTGACGGGTGATGCGGGCGATGAGCTGTTCTACGGCTACCGTCGGTACCCGCGCTGCGCGCGCACGCTCGACCGCTGCGGCGCGGCTCCCGGCGTGGCGCGCTCTGCCGCACGAGTCCTCCTCGACGCGGTTCCGAGGGGCGTGCTCGGGCCGGTGCGCGCTGCGAGGCGAGATCGCCTGCGCGACATCCTTGCGCAACGCAGCTCTCCGAGGCGCTATCGGTCCATCATCGCCCACTGGGTCCGTCCGACGGACCTGGTCCCAGGCGCGAGCGACGCACCGACCGCTTTCGATGACCCGATCCTCGCATCGCCCTGCCTTCCGGGATGGCGGACGGTGATGGCGACCGATGCGCTGACCGAGCTCCCCGACGACATCCTCGCCAAGGTCGACCGTGCATCGATGTTCCACGCACTCGAGACGCGGATCCCGATGCTCGCGCCGGAGGTGTACGAGTTTGCGGTCTCGCTTCCGTTCGGGATCCTAGCCGCGGATGGCAGAGGCAAGTGGCCGCTCAGGAAGCTTCTCTCGCTGCACGTCCCCGTGCCGCTCTTCGACCGGCCGAAGCGCGGCTTCACGGTCCCTATAGCGCACTGGCTGCGCGGTCCGTTGCGCCCATGGGCCGAGGACCTGCTCCATGCCGGCCGACGACAGGATGCTGACTTGTTGAACTTCGACGTGATTGACCGGACGTGGGACGAGTTCCTCCACCGCGGATGCCCTTGGCACGCGCGGATCTGGGACGTGCTCATGTTCCTCGCCTGGCGCAGGTCCTGTTGATCACCGCGCCGCACGGCGCGCGCCGCCGGCAGCCAGACCAGGGTGGTACGCTCAGTCGCTCGATGGGCCGACAGAGATGAGCCAGTCTCCTGCGAGCGACCCACTCCGGATCGTCGGCGTGACCAAGACGTTCCCGACGGCAGCGAGGCCGAACGCCGCAGGGTTCTTCCTGCGCGACCTCAATGCCCTCGCAGGAAGGGGGCACTCGCTCGCGCTTGCGGCGGCTTCGAGTCTGCTGTCCCGCGGGGCGCCCGCCGACCTTCTTGACCCTCGCATCCGGCTCGTGCCGAGGCGCCACCTCTCGCTCTCGCAGTTCGGTCCTCTCGGTTCGGCGATGAGCAGGCTGTCGCTGTGGACGGCCATGCGAGCCCTTGCGCCTGCCGTACGCGAGCTGACCGACGGGGCGGATGCGCTCTACGCGAAATTCATGACAATGGCCCCGATCCTCCGGCATGCGCGGCCCGGAGTTCGGCGGGTGATCAGCATTGGCGAAGGAGTCGACTCCGTGCGCTACAGGCTCCGCAGGATCGCGCACAAAGACCTAGTTTCGGGGCTGGCGGAGGCGGATGCCATCGAGGTCCGAAACCGGGAGGTCGCCGAGATCCTCGCCGACGGCTACTGCGATTCCTCAGCTCTCCACGTGGTGCCGAGCGGCGTCGACACGGCGCGCTTCGTGGCAGGCTCGCGGGAACTGGCGCGGCGCGAGCTGGGGCTTCCACCCGGCACCCTTGTGGTAAGTCATGTTGGCGCAAGGAACCGGAACAAGGGCGGAGATCGGGTCCTCCAGGCATGTGCCGCGCTGGGTCGCGGTGACTGCGTCGTGATGCTCGCCGGCCAGGGATGGGAAGGGCCGGCAGCGCCCACGCAGCGACTGCTCGGCAGCATTCCTCCGTCCTCGGTGCTGCTGATGCTCCAGGCCTCCGACATTTTCGTGTTTCCCTCCATCTCGGAGGGCATGCCGAATGCGCTGCTGGAGGCCCTCTCCTGCGGCCTCCCCTGCGTCGCGTCGGATGCAGGTTGGGCGATGTTCCTCAGGAACGGGACAGACTGCCTGAAAGTCGACCCTGAGGACGTTCCCGCGATCGCCGAGGCGATCCGTTTGCTCGCCGACGACGACGTCGCACGAGATCGGCTTGGGCTGGCCGGGCGTTCCACCGCGGAGCGCCACTCGCTGGCGAGCAGGATCGACGCGCTTGAGTCGCTGCTTCGCCGCCGGCAAGGGGCGAACGCGGTGCCCAGGGTCTCTCCAGGGGCCACCGCAGGCTAGACTCGGACCATGTTTGAGTCGGCGCCGCGCGCCGAAGCGCACCACGATGCACAGTGACGAGATTCCGAAGCCTGAGCCCCGTGCGGACATCGCCCGGCCTAGCCCCGGCGGCGGGGCGGGGCGGCCGGTCCGCGTGGCGGTCTGCTATCGAGCCTGCCAGTTCTGGAGGCTCCCAGTGTTCCGCAGGCTGTCCCGAGTGCAGGGTATCGAGCTGACCGTGTTCCACAGCCGAGGCGTGAAGGGGACCAAGGTCGTGAACGCCCCGGACGACGGAACGGTGAACCGCGTGGCCATGTGGACCCTCTCCGGCGCTACCAGGCTCACCGGCCGCAATGTCCGCTGGCTCGTGTGCCCGGGCGTGCTGATGCAGCTCGCCCTGCATCGACCCGACGTGATCCTGCTGGAAGGCGCGAGCAACCTGCCAAACTGCATCCTCGCGATCGCCTATGCCAAGCTCGCCAACGTGCCATGGGCATGGTGGTCGCTCGGGGAGCTCAAGGGCAGGCGATACAGCTTCCTCGGCCAGATGTACCGGCGCTTCGTTGCGGCAATCGAGCGTCGAGCCGACGCGGTGATCGCGTACAGCTCGCAGGGGGCGGACTACTTCCGCGGCATCGGCGTCGAATCGTCGAGGATCTGGACGGCGGTGAACGTTGTCGACACCGCCGCGATCCTTGCGGCGAAGCCCGACTTTCCCCGGATGAGGCGGGCGACGCGGCGCGAACTCGGCCTCGACGAGGCCCTAGTGGTCCTCTTCTGCGGCGCCCTGACCGGCCCCAAGCGAGTCGACCGGCTCGTGCCAGTAATGGAGCGAGTGCGGCGTGAGGTACTATCCGCGCGCATGGTCGTCGTCGGTGACGGACCGGCGCGGGCCGCGCTCGAGGCGGCGGTAAAGGACGCCGGTCTCGCGGCTTGCTTCGCTTTCTGCGGCGACAGGCCCGGGGACGCCGGGCGGTTCATGTGCGCTGCCGACGTCCTCGTCCTGCCCGGCCTCGGCGGGCTGGTGATGAGCGAGGCCATGGCCTATGGGCTCCCCGTCGTCTGCACGACCGCCGACGGCACCGAGGAAGACCTGATCGGATCCTCTGAGCGCGGGTACCTCGTCAGGGATGCCGGGGCGGAGGACGAGATCGTCTCGGGCATGGGCGAGGCGATAGCCAGGCTGCTCCTTGACGACCCGCTGCGCATGAAGGTCGGGGCCGCAGCGCAGCGGGCCATCGAGGACAGGTTTAGCATCGACCAATATGTGGCCCAGCTCACCAGGTGCGTGGCCGCGATGAGCCGATCGCGCGCGAGATGCACATGAAGAAACGATGACCCGCACAACCACAGAACATCACGGAACGGGCGAGCGAGCGAGGCAATCGCCTCGCTCGCTCGCCCGCGAGGCGCTGATGCGCCTCTGGTCGGCTCCACGGTTTGGGATCGTCTCGTATGGACCCGGATGCCGGATCGCCAACTCCTGCGACATCCGGCGCGGGCTCGTCCGGATGGGGCGCAAGGTGTTCCTGGGCCCGCAGTGCTTCATCCGGCTTCCGATGGCGATCGGTAACAACGTGATGCTCGCAGCGCGCGTCGCCGTGGTTGGAGGCAACCATCGATCCGATGTCGTCGGGGTCCCAATGACCGACACCGGCCGCGAGTCCTACGACACCGTCACGATCGGCGACGACGTCTGGATCGGCTACGGGGCCATCATCGTCGGCGGACGAACGATCAGCAAGGGCAGCATCGTAGCCGCCGGGAGCGTGGTCACGCGCGACGTGCCGCCGTTCAGCGTCGTTGCGGGCGTTCCCGGGAGGGTCATCCGCCCGCGCTTCGCCGATCCCGCGGCACAAGAGGCGCACATGCGCGCGCTGCTGGAGGCGGAGCTCGCCGTGGGGCGATGATCGCCGTGTGCATGTGTAGCATTTTTCGATCATGCTGCAGGTGCTCCAGTCACTGAAGGACGGCAAGACGGAGATCGCCGACGTCCCGTGCCCTGCAGTCCGCTCCGGGACCCTCCTCATACGCTCCCGTCGAACGCTCGTGTCCGCCGGCACCGAGCGGATGCTCGTCGACTTCGGGCGCGCTGGGTGGATCGCGAAGGCCCGCAGTCAGCCCGACAAGGTCCGGCAGGTCATCCAGAAGATCCGGACCGATGGGCTCGTGCCCACGCTGCAGGCGGTCATGAGCAAGCTGGGTCAGCCAATGCCTCTCGGCTACTGCAACGTCGGCACGGTGCTGGCGGTGGGAGCCGGGGTCGAGGGATTCGCCCCAGGCAACCGAGTCGTAAGCAATGGCCGTCACGCGGAGGTGGTTTCGGTTCCCGCCAACCTCTGCACACACGTACCGAACGGCGTGTCCGACGACGATGCCGTGTTCACGGTGATCAGCGCGATCGGGCTCCAGGGAATACGGCTTGTGCAGCCGACGCTCGGAGAGACCGTCGCGGTATCCGGACTGGGCCTGATCGGCCTGATCGTCGTGCAGATGCTCCGCTCGAGCGGCTGTCGGGTGATCGGCTTCGACTTCGACCCGCGGCGACTCGAGCTCGCCCACGCGTTCGGAGCAGAGACCGTCAACCTCGGCGCCGGCGCGGACCCCGTGTCGGCCGCCGTGAGGTTCTCGCACGGCCGCGGGGTCGATGCGGTAATCGTCACCGCGGCGACCCAGAGCAACGAACCCATGCACCAAGCGGCCCTGATGAGCCGCAAGCGTGGCAGGATCGTGCTGGTGGGCGTGGCCGGCCTCGCGCTCTCGCGCGCGGACTTCTACGAGAAAGAACTGACCTTCCAGGTGTCCTGCTCCTACGGGCCCGGGCGCTACGACCCAAAGTACGAGGAAGGCGGTCAGGACTACCCACTGCCATACGTCCGATGGACGGAACAGCGGAACCTCGAGGCTGTCCTCGACATGATGGCCTCAGGCGGGATCGACCCGAAGCCCCTGGTGACGCACCGTTTCCCGATCGACGACGCGCCGTGCGCATACGACCTCGTCACGAGCGGCGAGCCATCGCTCGGCATTCTCCTCGACTACCGCGACGGCGCCGATAGACCGGACCGGGAGCTGACCCGCGCGACGATCGAGTTCGGCGACCGCGTCGCCGACGCGTCAGGCGGGCTCAGTCTGATCGGCTCGGGGAACTACGCAATCGCCCAGCTGATTCCGGCATTCCGGGCGGCCGGCTGCCGGCTCCGGACCGTCTCCTCGGGGGCGGGCGTCTCGGGACTGCACGCAGCGCGCAAGTTCGGGTTCGAGTCAACGACCACTGACTCGGGATCCGTGCTGCGCGATCCAGAGACCGCGGCCGTGGCAATCTCCACGCGCCATGATTCGCACGCGTCCTTCGTCATCCGTGCGCTGCGGGCAGGCAAGCACGTCTTCGTCGAAAAGCCACTTTGCCTCGAGCCGCAGCAGGTCGACGAGATCGAGGAGATCGCATCGGCACCGGGTGCGCCAGTCCTGATGGTCGGCTTCAACCGCCGGTTCAGCCCCCTCGTAGAGCGGCTGCAAGTGCTCCTCGCGTCCGTCACTGGCCCTCGACACATGGTCTTCACGGCCAACGCCGGCGCGATCCCCGCGGATCACTGGACTCAGGACCGCACCATTGGCGGGGGCCGGATCGTCGGCGAAGGCTGCCACTTCATAGACCTGCTGCGCTTCGTTGCACAGTCGCCAATGACGTCCATCGCCGTGATGTCGATGCAGTCGCAGGCGAAGGACACAGCGACAATCAAGCTCGGCTTCGCCAACGGATCCACGGGCACAGTGCACTACTTCGCCAACGGGAGCAAGGACTTCCCGAAGGAGCGCCTTGAGGTCCATTCCTCGGCGGGGACCCTGCGCCTCGACAACTTCCGCTCGCTCCACGGTGAAGGATGGCCGGGATTCAGGACGATGAAGCTTTGGCGTCAGGATAAGGGTCGGGACGGCTGTGTCCGGGCCTTCCTCGCTGCCATGCGTGGCGAGGCGCCTCCGCCGATCCCGCTCGCCGAGATCCTGGAGGTCGCGCGGGTATCCATCGAGGCGCAGCGATGCGTGGACCAGGGAGGCTGATCGCGCGCGCCGCAGCCACAGGGCGCCTGGCATGGAGGCTGGGCCTGCACCGGTGCGCGTGGTATGCGGAGCACCGCATCCGAGCCCGCACAGGCCTCTACCGAGTGTCGCTGCCCTGCAGAGCCTGGGGAGACGCCAGCTGGACCGAGGGCGCGCGGAGCCCGTTCCCCCGCTGCGACCGTGCCTCGATAGCAGCACTTGCGGACAGGGAGTCCGCCAGTGCCGACGCGGACCGCATCATGCGCGGGGAGTTGCGCCTCTTCTCGTGGAGCTGGGTCGACGCGCACGGCGAGTGGCGCGCGAACCTCCTCACGGGCCACCAGACGGACACGAGACACTGGAGCGAGTTCGGCGACTTCGACGCCGCTCAGGGGGACGTCAAGGTGATCTGGGAGCCGTCGAGGTTCGACTGGCTCGTGCAACTTGGGCGCGCCCATGCCGCCAGTGGGGACCGACGCTACCTGGACCACGCATGGCGCATGCTCGCGGCCTGGCGTGCCGAGAATCCGCCGAATACCGGGATCAACTGGCGCTGTGGCCAGGAGTGCGCCCTGCGCATGGTCGCGATCGCGTGGGCCGCGGGCGCCTTCGGGGACTCGCTGGAAGCCGATGCGGTCGCCCGGACATCGGCGTGGGAGACCGTCGGGAAGCTGGCGGAGCGGATCGACGGTGCCATCCGCTACTCGCTGTCCCAGCACAACAACCACGGGCTTGCGGAAAGCATGGGGCTCTATCTCGCAGGCACATGCCTCCCGAACCACCCGCGATCCACTCGATGGCGCTCGCGGGGCATGCGGTTGTTCGTAAGGCAGGCGCGCGAGCAGTGGTCCGATGACGGCGGGTACAACCATCACTCCATGAACTACGCGCGCCTCGCGCTGCGAATCGGCGCGATCATGGCACTCGCGGCTCGCCACACGGGGGACCGGCTGCCGGCCGACGTCGAACGACGCCTGTTCGCTGCGGCCGAGTTCCTTCAGGTCCACGCCGATCCCGAGGACGGGAGTGTCCCGAACTACGGGGCGAACGACGGTGCGAACCTCCTCGCGCTCTCGAGCTGCGGCTACGGTGACTTCCGGCCCGCCATCGTCTTCGCGCACGCGTGCCTCGGGCAGGCGTCGCCGCTACGTCCGGGGCCCTGGGACGAGGAGTCAGCCTGGGTCACCGGCGCCGCGCCAGTCGATTCCGGAGGCGGGGCCAGAACGACATGGCCGTCCGCATGGCACGGCGAGGAGAGCGGCCACCACGTCCTGCGAAGCGCGGATACGCGCGTGTTCGTGCGCTGCCACACCTATCGCAATCGGCCCGGGCACGCGGACTCGCTCCATGTCGACGTCCGCTCCGGCGGGGCAGACATCGCCATCGATCCAGGCACATACTCGTACAACGACCCGGGGAGATGGGGCTCCGCGCTAAAGGAAACGGCTGCGCACAACACTGTCGAGGTGGAGGGACAGAGCCAGATGGTGCCATTCGGCAGGTTCCTTTGGGATCGCTGGGTGGTGGCGCGAGAGGTTGGGCGCGGGCAGTTGGACTCCGAGGCAGGACCAATGCTGTGGTGGTCCGGCGAGCACGATGGCTACCTAAGGCTGGGCGTTCGGCACCGGCGCACCGTCCTCTGCGCCGCCGGGGCCGTTGCGGTCATCGATGACCTGCTGCTTCGCCCCGGGGGACCCGAGACTTCGCTCGCTCTTCGCTGGCACCTCGCACCGGGGCCCGCGTGGGCGCTCGGCGAGCCGTCGGGCCGCCTCGCTGCAGTCTTTGCAGAGAGCGCGCCTCTTGGACTCGCCGTGCGCGGTCCCGGCACCGTGGAGGCGCGGCTCGCAACGGGCGAGTCGGCGCTCCCGGCAAACGGGTTCAGCTCCCGCTACCTCGAGATACGGCCAGGGGCGCTGCTCACGGTTCGCGCCGCGACGCGCGGTTCCATTCGCTGGATCTCGACCTGGGGCGTGCACGGGACTGACGGGCCCGCCAGAATTGCATGGCTCGGTGCCGAGATCTCGGCCAATGCCGTGCGAGGTTCGAATGGTCGCGATCCTGCGGGCATCAGGCCGTGGCGCGGCTAGGATCTCGTGCGGCAGATGCGGATCTGGATCATCCACCACTACGCATACACGCCGTCGCAGTCCGCAGGCACGCGCCACCACGCGATCGCGCGTGAACTGATCGACCGCGGCCACGAGGTGCTCATCGTCGCGTGCAGCTTCTATCACAAGTCCCACCGGCACATGAACCTCGAGCCAGGGAGGACCTGGGGCAGAACCGTCGAGGATGGTGTGCCGTTCCACTGGATCAGGGCCCCTGGCTACCGGGGTAATGGCCTAGGGCGGGTTGCCAACATGCTCGTGTTCGCTCACCGCGCAGGACAGGGCGCAGGGCTCGACGACGCGCCTGCGCCGGACGTCGTGGTGGGCTCGAGCCCGGACCTCTTCACCGCGGATGCAGCACGCCGCCTCGCGCGGCGCAGGGGCGTGCCGTTCGTGCTCGAGCTTAGGGATCTTTGGCCCGACATACTCATCGAGATGGGTGGTCGCTCACGACGTCATCCGATGATGGCCTGGATGTCCAGGATCGAGGGGCGACTGTACCGAGACTGCGACCACTGCATCTCGGCGATGCAGGGCGCAGATCGGCACATCGAGTCCCTCGGCGGCGACCCCGAACGATTTACTTGGGTCCCGAACGCCGTACCGCTCGACAGGATCCCGCGCGACAGTCCCCTGCCACCGACGGGTACCCCGTTCACGTTCATGTACGCGGGTGTGCTCGGCTTCTACAACTCGCTTGAGACCGTGATCGACGCGTCCGCTGAGCTCGAGCGCCGCGGACTCGGTGACCGCGCCCTCGTTCGAATCGTCGGTGACGGCAATCATCGAGCCCGGCTGGAGCATCGGGCGAGGCAGGCCGGCGTGCGCATGATCCGCTTCGAGGATGCCGTTCCGAAGCGCGAGGTCTACGCGCGGCTCGCGGAGGCCCACGCGTTCCTCATGGTGCTGAGGCGTGCGCCAGTCTTCCGATTCGACGTGAGCCCGAACAAGCTTTGGGACTACATGGCGATGCAGCGACCAACGATTTACGCCATCGGCAACCCGTACGACCCCGTGAGAAAGGCCAACGCGGGCATTTCCGTGCCGCCCGAGGATCCCGTCGCAATGGCGGACGCCATGGAGCGCATGATGTCGCTACCCGAGTCCGAACGGCTCGAGATGGGGCGCCGCGCGCGGGCGCATGTCGCAGAGCACCACGACTTTGGTCGGCTCGCACGGCGGTTCGAGGCCGCGCTATCGCGGGCGATCACCCACCGTAGCTTGAGGACATCGGCATGAGCGGTCGCCGCCGCTCGGAGACGCTCGTGATCATCGGCGCCGGTCGTTCCGGAACCAACATGCTCCGGGACCTGCTCTGCAGCATGCCTAGCGTCGGCTCGTGGCCGTGCGACGAGATCAACTACATCTGGCGGCACGGAAACCGGGACGCCGCGACTGACGAACTCCCGGCTTCCGCGGCGACCGAGGCCGTGAGGCGCTACATCCGCGGCAGGTTCGACGCCATGCGCCGGCGCCTCGGTGCGGAGCTGCTGGTGGAGAAGACCTGCGCGAACTCCCTCCGGGTGCCGTTCGTCGATACGGTGCTCCCGGAGGCACGGTACGTGTTCGTCGTCCGCGACGGCAGGGACGTCGTTGCGAGTGCCGCAAAGCGCTGGACCGCGCCGCTCGACCTCGGGTACATCGCCGCGAAGGCGAGGTTCGTGCCCGTCGGCGACATTCCGTACTATGCGACGAGGTACCTCGCCAATCGCTTGGCTAGGGTCCTCCGACCCGATCGCCAGCTTGCCACCTGGGGCCCGCGGTTCGAGGGTATGCAGCGGATCGGGCAGGAGCACGGGCTCGCCGCGATGTGCGCGGCGCAGTGGAGCCGCTGCGCCACACTCGCGGACGACGCGCTCGCGAAGGTCAGGGGCGACCGGGTCCTTCGCGTGCGGTACGAGGACTTCGTGTTGCGTCCCCGGGAGGAGGCGCAGCGCCTGGCGGCGTTCGCCGGCGTGGCGGCAGAGGAGGACGTCATCGCACGCGTGGCCTCCGAGGTCTCGGCATCGAGCGTCGGGCGCTGGCGCGTCGACATGGACTCGGACATGCTGTCACGGGCGATGCCGTTCATGGGCCCAGTGCTCAAGAGGTTCGGCTATGGGCCTTGAGCCAGCTCCGCTTTTACCCCGGTACCGGTCTAGGGCACTGAAGCGGGCCTTCGACATTGCTTGCAGCGCCTCGGGTCTGCTTCTCCTGTGGTGGCTCATCGCCGCCGGTTGGGTGGTCGCCTCCGTTGACACGCGCCGGAACGGTTTCTTCCTCCAGGAACGAGTAGGGCGCGGCGGACGCACCTTTCGAGTCGTAAAGCTTCGCACGATGCGCGACGTCCCGGGGCTGCGATCCACGGCGACGGCCAAGAGCGATCCCCGCATCACTCCGACGGGCGCGATGCTGCGCAGGCTCAAGCTCGATGAGCTGCCGCAACTACTCAACGTGCTTGCCGGGCAGATGAGCCTGGTCGGCCCAAGGCCTGACGTTCGCGGATTCGCCGACCGGCTCGAGGGCGATGATCGGATCATCCTCGAGGTCCGGCCCGGGATCACCGGCCCAGCCACGCTCCGCTTCCGGAACGAGGAGGCGATCCTCGCCAGCGTTCCGGACCCCGAGGCATACAGCAGGCAGGTGCTCTGGCCCGAAAAGGTCCGGATCAACCGCCGCTACGTCCTCGAATGGACGTTTGGCGGCGACCTGAGGCTCATCGTGCAGACGATCTCCGGGAGAGTGCCTGAGGATGTCTGACCTGATCGCCGCACTGCTCGCCCCATCGACCGTGCTCCTTTCGGTTGCGGCAATCGCTTCATGGCGCCGTCGGTGGCGGACGGCGCTCGCGGCAGTGGTGGTTCTCTGGCTGCTCGCGACTCCTCCCGTGGCTTCGCTCGCAATCCGCGCAGGTGAGGCCTTTGCAGTCCGGAGGAGCATCGACTCGGTGCAGCCCGCAGATGCCATCGTCGTGCTCAGTGCGGGAATCGGGACGCCTCCCGCGGAGCAGCCAAGCACCGTGGAGCATCACGACCTCGACCGCGTCAATGCCGAGGCATCGCTTATCAGTGCGGGCAAGGCCCCGCTCCTCCTCTTCACGGGTGGAGCCGCCGGGGCACCCGAGGGCAAGCCGAGCGTCGGGGCGGCGCTCGCGCAGGTCGCACTCCGCCTCGGCGTCCCCGCCGCTGCGATCGAAGTCACCGACCCGGTGATTAGCACGCGGCAAGAGGCGAAGGCGGTGAGCGAACACCTCGCGCACGGCGATGCGGGCACCGAACGTCCGGTCCGAATCATTCTCGTGACCTCCGCGATCCATGAACCTCGGGCTGTCACCGCCTTCGAGCGAGTTGGTCTACAGGTCGATCCGTTTCCTGTGGACTTCGCAACCGATTCCGTTCAGTCTCTCCACCTAGCATCGATCCTTCCGTCGGGAGCAGCGCTTGCCCGGACCGAGCAGGCATGGAGGGAGGCACTAGGACGGCTCGCAGCGCTGCTGATGGGCTGATCGAAGTAGACTGACTCGATGACGTCTCGGGTCGACATCACGCCGTGGCCAGTCTTTGAGAAGGACGAGATCGATGCCGTGCAAGGTGTCCTGCATAGCGGGCGGGTGAACTACTGGACCGGACCTGCTTGCCGAGCCTTCGAGCAGGCTTGGAGCGCCGCTCACACGCCAAGTGGCAGCGCGCCCATCCCGCTGCACTGCCTCAGCATGGCGAATGGCTCCCTGACCATGGACGCCGCGCTTCGCGCCCTCGGCATCGGCCCCGGCGATGAAGTCATCGTGTCACCCCGCAGCTACGTTGCGAGCGCCATGTGCGTAGTGCTTGCCGGTGCCACGCCCGTCTTTGCCGATGTTGACCCCGAGAGCGGCTGCATCACGCCGGCGACCGCCGAGGCCGTCCGCAGTCCTCGCACCCGCGCCGTGATTCCGGTGCACATCGGGGGCTGGCCCTGCGACATGCCGGGCTTCGTGCGCTGGGCGCATCAGCACGGCGTCCACATCCTGGAAGACTGCGCCCAGTCCCACGGTGGGCACCTAGGCGGCCGCGCGCTAGGCACCTTCGGCACTTTTGCCAGCTGGAGCTTCTGCCAGGACAAGATCATGACCACGGGTGGTGAGGGGGGCATGCTGTGCACGCCCGACCCCGCGCTCTTCAAGCGGTGCTGGTCGTACACCCAACACGGCAAGGATCACGATGCATCGCTCGGCCGTGCAGCACAGTCTGTCGGCATGTCCGGCTCCAATGCAGGAGACCCGAGTGATGCCAGCGGCTTGAGCAGTTCCCCGACCGTCCCCGGCAGCTTCCGCTGGGTCGTTCACCACGAAGGCACGAACCTGCGGATGACGGAGATGCAGGCAGCCATCGGGCTGCGGCAGTTGGCCAAGTTGCCATCATGGTCGGCGGCTCGACGCCGCAACAGCCTGATCATGCAGGACGCGCTGCGCGGCCTGCATGGCCTGCATGTGCCCGTCACGCCAGAGGGCCATGCGCACTACCGTTGCGTGGTCTTCATAACCGGCCCCGACGCGGCCCATCGGCGCAATGCGGCACTGCGCGAACTCCATGCTGCCAGCATTCCATCGATGCACGGCTCATGCTCAGAGATCTATCTCGAGCCCTATTTCCAAGGACGCGGACTAACGCCCGCCCACCAGAACCGTAATGCCCTTGATGTGGACGGGCGCCTGCCCGCAGCACGACGGCTGGGCGAAACATCCCTGACGTTTCTCTGCCACCACACGATCGATGAATCCAGCATGCGCCGATATGCCGAGGCCGCAGCCAATGTGCTTGCCGGCTGCCTGAGCGGCCAGCCGGCCTGAGTCAGCCCCTCAATTCGGTGTTCGGCGCGCGATCGCGCAGCTCATGCTCGACGCGCCGACATCGTCGCGACGATCGCGGAAGATCGGCACCACGCTGCCGCTCGACCCGAGCACATTGCCAAATCGCACCATGGTGAACACCGTGCGGCATGCGCTGGCGTGATGGTCATCGTTGAGCCCCTGCCCGCGGGCACTCCAACGCTGCGCGCGCTGCTCGAGCAGTCCGGCGATCGGTGATCGGTGCGCGCCGGAACCGGCAGCACGGCCCGAACTCGTCGGATCCGCACCAACGCCGTCGGTGTTGCCAAGGTCGCCTCGATGGCTGCCTGTCCCCGCCGCATACAGTTCCGCCTGCAGCCCCTGCAACACAAGCTCGCCTAGGCGCTTGGCGGCCACCATCACGCTCGTGGGGCGCACGGCCTTTTCGGTGCTCACCAGCACGACCTTGGCCACGCCGTGGCGGATCGCAGCCTCGGGCACGCGCAGCGTGCCGAGGCGGAGGGCCGGAAGCTGTTCCTGGAGCGGGACATCCTCAAATGGCGGCGGCGTACTTCAGGCGGGAGCAGCCGTGCAGGCAACTACTACGACAACACGATGATGCAGACCCTCTGGGCGACGCTACAGCAGGAGCTGGTGCACGATCGGCGCTTCCGCGCGCACGAGGAGGCGCGCACGGCGGCCTTCGAATGAATCGAAGTGTGGTACCAGCGAACGAGGATCCACGGCTCCCTCGGTTACGTCAGCCCCGAGCATTCAAGGTGGCCGCAAGAGCCGGATCGGATCATCATGCGTGTCGACGGGTCGGGTGCAACTCCACAGATGACATCCTCTCAAACGTGGTTCGTGTGGTGATGACCGTCAGCCTTGAGACGAGGGTGCCCTTGCTCGACTATCAAGTGGTCGAGTTCGCATGGCGAATCCCCGCGCACTTCAATTCACGCAATGACAGCGCAAAGTGGTTGCTCAAGCAGATCGCCTTCCGGCATGTGCCCCCCGCACTGCTCGAACGTCCCTAGATTGGCTTTGGAGTGCCCGTCGGCGCGTGGATCCGCAGCCCTCCGCCGCGACTGGACCACGGACTTGCCCAGCGAGTTCGCACTACGGAGTGACGGGCTTCCTGACTCGAAGCCGATCCGAGTTCGATGGCGCGAGCACTTTAGGCGGCAACGCAACTGGCGCAATGATCTTTAGACATTGCATATGTGGTAAGCAAGGCGGCGGCAATCACAACGTAACAATGATGTTCGCCAACACTAGTATTGCTTCCAAGCTGATGCTCGGATCGAGTCAATCGCCAAAGGTCTCGCAGTGCTTTGCACTGGGCGGCTATGTCGTAGCCGCGCTTACAGGCGGTTCGTTCGTGGGGTACTTGATCGGGCACTTCGGCCTTCTCGCACAGCTGTTCGCTTGGCTGCCTTGGATCGCGATCACAAGTGTGGCTGGATCAATCGCCTACGCCGTTCGAAAGCCGTCCCCAATACGATCAAATGATTCGCGTCTTGCCATCTGCGCAGCAGCCTTTCTAATCGGGGCAACCGCCTTCTGGGCGATTGGCTTCTCGCCTCGCCAAACTCTCTGGGGCGATCGAATTGCTGGCGCAATCCCCTTCAACGACGCAGAGTCTTACTACGACGTCATGGTGCAGTGGCCAATGGAGAGTCTTGATTGGTTCAACGCACGAAGATCGGTGTACGCAGCACTATGCGCATTTCAAGGCTGGCTCTCGGCGTGGGATTTGCGAACATTCTTGATGGTCAGGGCGGGCGTGTTCAGCATAAGCATGATTGCCCTTTACTTCGCGATATCGAATCGCGTGAATTGGTTGGCGGCGACCGCCACAGTTGCAGGGATATTCTGGCTTTGCGCGAGGTACATCGGAAGCACCCTGTCGGAAGCAAGCGGCGTCAGTTTCAGCGCTCTTGCAGTCGCCCTCATACTGATGCCGTCTTCGGTTCGGTCGCCACTCCATCGAATCATGGCCTGCATCCTCTTGGCAGGATCCTGGGTTGTCCGACCTGTCAACCCACTCTTTCCGCTCACAATGATTGCATTTTTGACGGATGCCTCTCAAACAGGGCGACCCTTCATTCAGAGACTGCTTTGCCTTGGTGTGCTTTGCAGTCTCATCATGTTCGTGCTACCCAGTCTGCTCAACAATGCTGTCGCCGAAAGGAACTCTGCCGTAAACTCGAACTACTCCCATCTGATTCTGGCATTCGCGAAAGGTGTTTCCTGGGGCGTTGCGAGCAAGGACCATGCGCCACAACTGAACGGACTTACTGAATCGGATGCCTCGGATGCCAGAGTCCGACTGGCGATAGACGCGCTTCGCGATGATCCTACCCGCTGTTTGCAATGGGCTGGTGGGCAGATACAGAGATCGACTTCAGCTCTGGCAAGTTGGATTACAGTTGGACGGAGTGGATCACCTGTTGTCGGTTGGATCGCCTTTGTTGCAATCTGCGGACTTGCCCTTTTCACGCGCAACGCAGTCTGCTTAGTCCCTGCGATAGCGGTTCTCGCCCTTTTGAGCGGCGCGCCACTTCTGTGGGATGGCGACGGCAAACGAACATCTGCTGCCCTTTGGCCCTCTTTGATGGTCTCTTTGGCAACTCCTGCTTTCCTCATTCAGCGATTGTGCGCCGAAGCGCAGCCACACCGCTTCTCTGAGTTCAAACGGTACTTCGCTCAAGCGGCCGCGCTGGTGGTGGTGATGATGCTCGTCATGTCATGCGTTTACATGATTACCTCGTATGCGACCAAATCTCCGAGCGGTAGTCGTGAATGCATTGCCATCAAGTTTGACGACCGTGCCCCATGTAGTGGGCAGTGGGATGGAGCAAACTCGACACGCTGTAATATCGACGATGCGATCGACTGGTTCGGCAACAGTAGACTTATAAGAACACGAGACTTCTTGACGCAACACCGAGAGCACGTGGTGGGGATTTACCGAAAGCCGACAAACTTGACCCGAAATGCTCACGGGGAGCTGGGACTCTTTGTCATTGAGTGCAAGCCTTCGCTTCCTTCAGGGGCAGAACATACAAAGCTCGACTACACATTTGTCGTAGAACGCGACTCAGACTCACGGTAGGCGTTATTCGTTCGGAGCGTACGAAGCGTAACGGACATTCAGCGTTGGATCGGTGGCGCCAATCCAGAACGGCTAAGGTGCCCGCTTGAACGCAACAGCCGCGACAACATTGAAACCTCGGCCACTTTGGAAGCGCGTTGCCATTGGCACCCAAATCGTTCTTGTGCCGTGCGTCATCTTCGCTTTGGCGTGGATCGCCCTCGATAGAAGCGAGTCACTGAAGCCGAAGGGAAATCATCTATATCTGCTCTTGGCGCTCGCTGCGCTTCAAGCATCACTGCTGTCCTTCGCTGCGCGACTCAAGTTCAGTCTCCGGGCGCTCGGGGTAGTTCTGCCACAGAAGGCATCCTTCGTCATCGCACTGCAGGGCCTGTTTTACTTTTTTATCCCACTATCCATCGGTACCGACACCGCGCGGTGGATGAAGATCCAAGCTTGCTTACCGGCAGTATCACGCACCGCTGTTCTTGCTGCCGTGCTCTTTGACCGCGCGACCGCCGCAGTCGCCTGCCTTCTGATCGGACTAGCAGCCCTGCCACTTGTTGCATCGATCCGATTTGAGATGCCGTGGACGGGGAACAACATGCATGCAGAACTGCCCATCGCGGCAGTTTCCTTGACGCTTCTTGTACTACTCGGAATCCTCACTGTACTGGCCCAGAAGCACAAACATCGCATTGCGTTCATCTGGAGTCGCGGATTTGCCGTCTACAGCTGTTTGAGTCTGGCACTCTCGTTCTTAACGCAGGGCTTCATGATTGTGGCGGTCTGGAGCGGTTTCCGCTGGCTCGGCATCGATCTCACACCAGCCAACGTTGCCTTTGGCGTGACAGGCGGCGCGCTCGCGCAAGTGATCCCGATCTCCGTGGCGGGAGCCGGTCCAGGCGAGGTGGCAGCTGTGCTAGTTAGTGCCGCTGCAGGAGCGACGACAGAGCAAGCAGTGCTGCTGGCATCGATGGTCTACTTCTGCAAGTTGATCGGGGGCATTGAAGGTGGACTGTTGGAGTGGCCCCCGATCGCTCGCCGATTGAGACACTAGACGAGCAGAACGCGCAGATCACGTCCATTCGACCAACAATCGCCTTTAACTGGCCTTCTCGCGGTTACACTCGCAGTATGTCGGCCTCAGTCGATGCTCTCGACGATCCGGAGACGACCTCTGGGCGCCGCGCACTACTACGCCAAAGTGGCTACCTGCACGAGTTGTATCGGTATTGGTACCGCTTGCTGATCCAACAACTGCCCACTGTCCCGGGGCAGGTGCTTGAACTTGGATCCGGCGGCGGCTTTCTCAATGATTGCATTCCTGACCTGCGCACTTCGGATGTCATGCTCATTCCGGGCGTGGAGCTAGTCATTGATGCTCGCTCATTACCGTTCGCCGATGCTTCGCTCCGCGCAATTGTGGGAACCAATGTCCTGCACCATGTTCCTGAGATCAATCGATTCTTCGCCGAGGCCGAACGGAAACTCGCGCCGGGTGGCCGTCTCGTGTTTATCGAACCCTGGCCAACGACGCTATCGCGGCCGGTGTACCGATTCCTGCACCACGAACCGTTTGACCAGAAACGTGACTGGAGTATCCCAGCGGGTGGACCGCTGACCGCAGCCAACGGCGCTTTGCCATGGATCGTCTTCGAGCGAGACAGAACAGAGTTTGAACATCGCTTCCCCAGGCTGCGCGTCGCCAGCATCGACACCTTGATGCCGTTCTCCTATCTGCTCAGTGGTGGGATCGGACGTTCGTGGCCGCTGCCGGCAGGTCTCTTCAATGTGATTGAACGACTTGAGCGGCCTTTCAGTTGTCTCGGCCTGTTTGCCTGTATCGTGGTCGAGCGACGTGGGGACACATGACAACGCTTGATCGAACGATCACCGACGTTGAGGGTCGCCGCGACCGCTGGCACGCTGCCGTGGCCGAATCGCGCTCGGAACGTGTGGACAGTTCGTGGCGGTACAAGTGCATCCTCTGGCAACTGCTTTCCCGCATCATTCCACCGAACTCATCGGTTCTGCATGTCGGTTGTGGCACGGGGGATGTCCTCACCAAGTTGAATGCTCGGCTTGCCGTGGGCATCGAGCCTTCGCCCGCGTTAGCTGCAGAGGCTCGTCGTAAGCATCCAGACCTGCGCATCCTAGAACAGCCCATCGATGCCTTTGACGCCAACTCACACTTTGACTTCATCATCGTCTCGGACATTCTGATTGATTGCTTCGATGTCGATGAGTTGCTGACTTGTGTGTCGCAAGCTGCCGACTCTTCGACAAGGATCGTCATCACAAACTACAGCCAGTTGTGGCGCCCCATTCTCAAGGTTGCGCGCGCTCTCGGACTGGCTCGTCCCCGATTCGGAAGCACTTGGTTCTCTCCAGACGACCTCCGCGCTGCACTCGAACGCCGCGGACTACAGACCATCACCGAGTCGCCAGAAGTGCTGCTTCCGCTTGAAGTACCCCTGCTTTCGTCAATCCTAAACCGCTTTGTGGCCAGGCTGCCCGGCTTCCGTGCGCTCTGCCTGCATCACACCG
>Ga0194120_10003099_pt1 | contig 27588 bp, 32 predicted proteins | sample TA2MahCa65mmetaG_FD_148642 | JGI IMG/M metagenome (GOLD analysis project Ga0194120, IMG submission 148642) | Freshwater microbial communities from Lake Tanganyika, Tanzania - TA2015019 Mahale Deep Cast 65m | ecosystem: Environmental > Aquatic > Freshwater > Lake | place: Tanzania: Lake... | reverse complement strand
TTTACCAACTTACGCAACGAGGAATGTTAATAGCAATTTCACTTGATGAGATAATAGGTCGTGAGAAGATCCTAGAGAAATTTTTTGTCCAGTCCAAAATAGATGGAGAGTTCAGCGATGAAATCCAAATACTGGCAAAATTTGCACCAAGATTCATCTATTCCTTGTTTAGAAGCTATGTCAAGGCATTTTGTGACGGCAAGTTCTCGGATTTGTTTCCCTTTGAAAAGGCACGATTCATGGCAGTCTCTGATGAGGCAATTTTGATCCAAAAAGAGTTCCTAGAGTCATTTATCAACATGCCAAAGCAGGAAAAGGAAAAAACACTATCGTTCCTCAAAGAAATTCACTGATCGGCAAAAAATTGCAAAAAAAGAGCCCCAAACATTAAAATCCATTACACAGGGGGCAAAAATATGGGCTCTGGTGGATCGCAAAAGGTCTTTGCGTCTGTAAAATCATTTTCGCAGCGAGGAAAACTGCTCACAAAGGCAGAACTGCAGACGTTAGCAGAAGCAAGGGATCTGGACGAGCTGATCACTAGAATAAAGAACACGAAATATGTCGATGCCGTATCCAAGATAAACAAGCCATTTACGGCAGGCAAAATAGAGTCTGCCCTGCGAAGCGAACTTGCAGAGATTCACTATTCCATTGCAAACACCGCTGGAAAGTCCGACATTTTGGATGCGTATTATCTCAAATTCCTAATTACCAATCTCAAAGTCATACTAAAGGGCAAAGCCCTTGGCAAGTCTCAAGAGGAAATTGAGCCGCACCTGAACTTGCATGCAGAGGAGCTGATCAACCAGCGAGACGTCATCATAAAGGCACTTACTGCCAAGGACCTAGAGGAGGCAATTGCAAGTCTCAGCACAATTGAGTTTGGCGAAGAGCTGGCAAAGGCAGTAGCGCTATACAATGACAAGAAAAATGTGCAGATTTTCGATGTGTTGCTTGACAAAATTTTGTACCAACAGCTAGGCCGCGCAATGAGAAACTCGCGAGACCGCGAAACAATGAAGTTGGTTGGAATGGACATTGACTATTACAATATTTTGTCAATATTGCGAGGAAAATTCTGGGGACTAGACGAGGACCAAATTCAAAATCTCATAGTAACCCATACACCAAGCATTCCAAAAGACTTGCTTGGAAAACTGATCTCATCGGATTCTGTTAGAAGTGTGCTAGATGAGCTTGCCACCACTAGATACCGAGACCTAATTCCGCAAACAGAAGACAACATGGAGGCAGTAGCTGCATTTGAGCATGCATTTGAGATGGCAACATACAGGTCTGTAAACAGATCATTTACCAAAATGTTCAGCTTTGCCACAATAATTGGAATTACAAAACTTACTGCATATGAGGTACGAAACATTGCGGCAATTGCGTTTGCTGTAGAGCAAAAAATAGACCCACAAACTACAATGTCTCGCCTCATAGTAGAGCAGGAAGAATAGTTCCAAACTATATATGGAAAGAGGCGCCAAAATCAGCCATTGATTCGACTCCATAAAAAAAAGCAAGACATTACCACTGAAACCCTAGTCAATTCAGTTTGGGTCAGCACGTTTTTGGCACTGGTTTTGACAATTCCGGCTTTGGTCGTATTTTTGGGAATTTACTTTGGTACTGGAAATTTGGCAATAGGCGCAATAGTTGGCTTTGGCCTGCATTTTGTTACACTAGCATTTTCTGATAGAATATCCAAAAAACTCACTAGGATTCTAAGTTAGGTGATAATACCATGATGGGCGATAAAGACTACAAGCAGACGATCAACTCTGCACTTGATGTACTAACAAAAGAAACAACACAGCAAATCTCAGAGCCTGCCAATAAAAATGAGATATTTTTACACGAAGTTACGCGTTGCATGAGAAGATCCTATTTTGATAGATTTGATGCAATAGAGACATCTGGAAAGGAGTTTGAGCGAGTTCTAGGAGGATTGATTCGCAAGCTTCCCTATGGTGCCAAGCTTGGTGAATTTGCAATAGATGAGATTAGGCTCAAAGGACAAGCAGATATGATAGTAGATGACATTGTCATAATATTCAAGACAGTAAAAGAGCCGCCGGAAAACCCAAGCGCATCTGATGTTTTGTATCTAAATGGCTGCATGTGGATTTTTGATAAAACTGAAGGTGTCATTGTATACATGACTGGGGATGGGACGGAGACGTCGTTTGCCTTGTATCGAGAAAAGAAAATGTTTGAAGAAGTGATTCGCCGAGTCCGCGTCTTTTCTAATTTGATTTCTGACAAAAAAGTTCCAATTCTGGAGCCGTCTGGAGAATGTTCAAGCTGCCAATATTATGAGCGATGCTACATCAAAAAGCGTGAAGGAAAACAGATAACAATTTCTGAATTGTTTGGTTCTAAAAATAAGTAAAAAAGATCTAGTGATCTTATTCTAGTGACTCTTTGTGTCCTTTGCCGCGCAGTGAGAATAATACAACCGCAAAGGCAATGAAGACTCCAATTGCTGAGCCAAATGCTGCTAGACTTGCTTCTGCCATTTGCTTGGAATCTGAGCTCAAATCTTATATAATTTTGCCAAAAATTTTTCCATAAAGGCAAATTATCATAATTTTGGAATTTTATGATACTATTTGCCTTCCCTTTAGTTCTGCAAATGCAGAGTCTAACTCGTCTAGTTCTTGGCTGAAGAGTTCTGTCATTTCCCGCAAGAGCAGCTTGTGTTGTTGGGCTTCCCTGCATTCTCCCTTTAGTCGGCCGATTATTTTTTCTAGTTGGGGGATTTTCTCGTTTAGTTGTACTGTCAGATCTTGTAGGAATGACTCGTATGACTTTAGATCAGATGCCAATGTTGAATCAGAGTTTTTCAGACTTGATTCGTCGTCAGAGTCTACAAATTCTGCCAGTCGACCACGAAGAATTCGCAGTTTTGTTTCTGTTTCGGAGAGTTTGCCAAGATTAGAGCCGGAAAATGACTCTGGTCGTAGTTCCAGCCTGCCAAGCTCATCACTTAGATAGTTTGTCATTTTTTTGACTAGCTGGCCTTCCTTGTGGGCTTCATGCTGTTGCTCAGATACTTCGTCCTTTAGCTTTTGCAGCGTTGCCTGTTCTCGGTCCAAGGTTTTTGCCAAATTTAGTAGAAATTCCGCAGCGTGTGCCAGATTATTTACAGAATACGAGCTTAGCATTAGCTAGATTGCTGCAAAGTCATACTAAAGGTATGTTTGTCTAAAGTAAACGATCCTACGGAACAAACTCGAATGAAACAACGTTTTCGTGGCCTGCAGTCATTGAGCTTAGGTTAAAGTTGGCCTCACCCGTTATCCTCCAGGACACAGAGTTGTTTTGGAGTGCTGACCAGAATTCTGGGTCGTTTCCTGTATTCTTGATTATGATTGTCTCGCCGATTATCTGCGGTGCAGTATTAAGGATTGTGTAATAGTTAGAGCCCTCGATTGCGCCTTCCGGCCTATCTCCAATTTGTGCAATTGTTACTCGCTTGTCTCCTGCATACAGATCGAATTTGATTACCTGAAGCATGACTGACTTGAAGTTTGGATTTGTTATTTCAAAGTCGACTTCAATCTGTGCCTCTTCTTCTGTGACGGATAATACCTCTAGCTTGGCAAGCTCGACTTGGATTGGCTGCACTGTGATTGGGTCTGGAGATAGTGTTCCTAGGCCTCCCTTTGTGACATCATTGAAAATTTGCGAGCCGGAAAATGCAACTACTCCTATTGCGCCTGCCAGAACGCCGACAATTATTCCAAGCAAAACTTTGGAATTCAACGACTTGATTTGCAGAAAATCGGGTCATAAATGTTAGCAATTAAATTCTCAATACAGCACCAATACACAATGCAGTATTTCCAAGCAGTAAGAATTGGAAAAGAGCGTGCTAGCAAATCCCAGATGATCCTCTTTAATTTGGGAGGGTTTGCAATGCTCACACTTACCACAAAGAAAAAGGACGGAGTCTTTGTGCCTGTGGGCGAGCAAAACTATACTGCAATAATACAGACTCCCGACGGATATGTCACGATTCTAGTTGATGAAGACGGATACACAAAGGCGCAGTCAAAGCCACTGCAAAAAGAGGCAGCACTGGACATTTTCAAAAAGGCACGAGAATCAGGAATTGAGGAATATTCCGGAGATACCGTTGAGATTTGGACAGAGCAGTATCGCGCAGTCCAAAAAGAGCTATAGAGAGATTTCTGTTCCTACTGCTTGGCCGCGAATTGCCTTTTCTATTGTTGGTATTTCTGCCTTGATTACACGTGTCTTGATTTTAGAGCGCTCTATTACCTTGAGGGCGACAATATCCATGAGGTCATAGCCGCCTGCCACGGAATCCTCCTTTACTAGAAGACTACGCAGGGTTTTCAGCTCGATTTTTTTGAATTTTTTTGCCTTGGGATTTTTGTTTGGATCAGAATCATAAATTCCGTCAACATCGGTTGCGTTGAGAAACTCGGATGCTTGGACTTTTTCTGCAATCAGGGCTGCAGTTCCATTTGTGCTCTGTCCTGGATGAAGACCGCCTGTCACCACAATTAGGCCAGAGTCCACTGCGTGTCTTGTTTCTGCAAGTGTGGTTGGTGGATGCGGATATGCCTTGCCGCTTAACGCATAGATGAGCAGTTTTGCGTTTAGCCTTGATACCTCAATTCCCAGCTCATCCAGTGTGGATTCGTCTGCACCAGAAGAGCGGGCATGAGAAATGTAATGTCGTGCAATTTTGCCTCCGCCTGCAATTACTATGGGCTGGCAGACTTTGCTGATTTTGACTAGGAATGTGGCGTAATCCTTGAGTAGTTTTTCGTTATTGTCCATGCCAAAGATTCTGCCAGATAATTTTAGGACGATTCTTTTTTTCATTGTATCAACCAAGGATCGACTTTGCTGCCATTTCAACTTTTTTTCTGTTTGCCTGAGAAGTATAGACTCGTAAAATGTTCATAGATTCTGCCATAGATGACACAACCGGGATTTTGGAAAATGAGATCTCTATTGGCTTTTTAGGAGTAATTAGTGTGATTGATTTTGTTTTTTCCTTGGCAGGAGTAAGTGGTAGTGAGGATGTGCCAGAAGTATCGACAAAGATTTCATCGAGGCCTAGCTTTGATTTTTTTGCTATTTGGGTACGAATTTGCTCAGAGTTGTGGGATTTTTTTGTCATGATTTTTTCGTATACACACTTGAGCAGTCGTCTACTTTGATAATCTAGGGCAAATTTCTTTGCTCGCCTTTGCTCTTTGGTGTCATCTCCAAGTGAGAGAATTTGTGATATTACAAATTCGTCTGTGAGCTGCGTGTAATTATCCAGGTCAAGGTTGGTAAAATTGCAATATTCATCTGCTAGTCTGATTGACTCTAGCATCATTACCTCGGCTGAGCGGACTGTTTTGTGGAAATAGACTGCCTTGAACATTTGGTATCTGGACAAAATCATAGACTCAAAAGAGTACAGTGCGGATTTTTCCAGTGCTAGCTTGGTTTTGTAGACATCCATGGACTGGATTATTCTTTTGTGGTCGATTTTTGCGTGCTCGGCTCCTGTGAAATATCCGTCTCGCTGCAAATAATCCATCATGTCTGCAGAAAGTGAGCCAGAGATAATTTCATTTACAAATCTGTATTTTGGATAGCCAAATGCGAGCTTGGTGATTTTCTTTTTGTCATAGTTTGCTTTGGATAAAATGTCGCCGATTTCTGATTCTTGGATGATCTTTTTGCCGATTTCTTCGTGTGAAATTTTCTTTTTTATTTGCAATACTTCTTCGAATAGATGCGAGAATGGACCGTGGCCTACATCATGGAGCAGTGCAGCTAGACGAATTTCTGCGATTTGATCTGATTTTAGAAATCCTTTCTCTTTGAGTGCAGTGGCAGCTTGGCCTGCAATGTGCATTACACCAAGCGAGTGCTCGAATCTGGAATGTTGTGCTGATGGGTATGTGAGGTGCGCACCTGAGAGCTGTCGTATTCTTCGCAGCCTTTGGAATATTGGCGAGTCGATGATTTTGAGCTCAATATCATAAACTCTGATGAAATCGTGAATTGGATCTACTATGTCGAGGAATTGCTTCATAGTTTTGCTAGCTTTTTTGATAGTATTTTCATGATGTCGGCATGGACTTGGTTCTTTGATTGTGAGGCATTAACTATGCTCCAGTGGTATTTTTTTGCCAGTTTTCGGTATGTAGTTGAGATGGTTTTGAGGAATTGAGCGTTTTTTTCAAACTTGTCGCGATTTGTTTTCTTGCGAGAAAATGATTCTTTTTGCGATACGTCCAATACAATGACCAGATCTGCCTCTGGCAGTCCTTCGTCTAGTCCTTCTAGCCAAGACAACGACATACCGTTTGTCACGCCATATACCAGGTTTGACTGGTAGTACCTATTCATGATAAGAACCGAGTTTTGGGCTTGAGCTGACTTGATTTGGTCTAGCTTTTCCCATCTGTTTGCTGCCAAAAGACAATGAATTACTTGGGGTGGGAATTTTCTTTTCCCATGCAGAAATCCGTTGATTTCTTTTCCTAGTGGCGTGGTGTAATCTGGAAAGCTAAAAGTCTTTGTTTTGATTTTACTTTTTTTGAGGGCTTGGGCCAAAAGCTCCGTCTGGGTTTTTTTTCCTGCCTGATCGCTTCCCTCAATTACTATAATCATAACGTATTGGGATTTGTCGCAGTAATTAAAAATCTATCATAAAAATAAAGAAAAGACCAGTTTTACTGGTATGGTTTTTTGTTTTCTGCCAGCATTTGTTTGTATGAAGTATTGACTATCTCATATCCACCGCATGTGATGGTATATTGTTCTAGTACCGCAAATGCATCCTTGCCAGTGAAACTTTCTGCTTTGTCAAACTCTGTAGTTACTTTATAATTTGTGATAAAGCATCTGTCATATACATATGAGATTAGAGTTTGTTGTCCTTGCACTAGATCTACAGTAACACTAAATTCCCATTCAGAATTCCCGGATGTAGCTCTGTTTGATCGTTCGTGCGTCATCTCTAATGTTTTGTGCAAATATGGTGTGTCGCCAATAACTTTTTGCAACACGAATTCTGGCGTAGCGCCTCTTCCTGTGTTACCAAATCCAGAGGTTTGAGAGAACAGCTGAAAGTCATGAGTCACTGTAGCATCATTGAAAGTGAATGTAGCCACTGGGTAGGCGTCTTCTGCAAATGGATACAATTTGTTTCCTTTTGGTGCATCAGCTGCTGTGATTTTGTCTGTCTGCGATAATCCCATAACCAATGTGATTGAGGCTATTGCAAGTGCCAAAATTGCAGTTGTTGCGGTTAATTTGCTATTCATTGGATCAGAATCTACTCAATTCAATAATAAACCGTCCAAAGAATTCAACAAAGTATTACAAAAACATGTTTCAGATTTGTGTTTCATAACACATGTTATCACACCATAATACACAAACGTAGAATGGCTGAGCAGATTAAATATTGACTAGCGAAAATTTGCAACATGAACAAGATCTATGCCATAATTCCGATTGTTTTGGCAATAGGTGCAGGTATTGGATATGGAGTCTTTGCAATTGCAGGAAATACTCCAAGTGTGGAAACTATACCAACACAAACCAAAGTTGTCACACTTACAATCCAACCCACGGCACAAGCAAGCGATATAGAATCACAAGCAAAAGATCTTGAATTTTTCTTAGAACAAAAGACAGGTTATGATGTGCAGATTTACGTTCCAACATCATACGCAGGAGTCGTTGAGGCTTTGCGATTTGGAAAAGCAGACATGGCGTTTATGAGCGCATGGCCATCATATCTGGCAGTTCAAAAGGCAGGCGCAACATTAGAGCTTGCTGAAGTAAGAGAAGTTGTGATAGGTAACACACTAACAGCAGAGACGTACTACTATTCTTATTGGGTTGTGCCAAAGGATTCACCATACAATACACTTGAAGACTTGAGAGGAAAAAGTGCTGCATTTCCCAGCCCACTTTCCACATCAGGTTATGTTACTCCAATGAAAACATTAGTTGAGACGGGTCTTGTAACAGTTGAGGAAGGAAAGGAAATCGATCCAAAATCATACTTTTCAGATGTCATCTTTGCGGGTGGATACGGCCAAGCATGGGAGGCACTCAAAAACAATCGAGTCGATGTGAGCATAATCGCAGGTGATGTAAATGAAAAGCTGTACCGCGAAGTACAAGACGGCACAAAGGTCATTCACGAGCAGGGCCCCATACCATCACACGGTGTTGTTTTCAGCAAAGAAATGGACTCCGAAGCAAAAGCAAAGATCAAGTCAGCATTGCTTGAGATTGGAAAGGATGAGGACACTAAACAGATCATGAGGAAGCTTGTTTCTGCGATTTTTGTGGGATTTGAGGAAACCACTGCAGATGAACATCTTGGCAATCTACAAAGCGCATTAGAAATGACAGGTTTGAAATATACAGAGAAAGTGTAACAAAATCATGGACGCCATCAGTCTGAACTCGATTCGACTGACCATAAATGAAAAGAAAATACTAGACAACCTAACCATGAGCATTCCGCAAGGAAGTGCAGTTACAATAATGGGCCCAAATGGGGCTGGCAAGACAACATTATTGCGCGTTGCTTCCGGTCTTGTACGACCTACTTCGGGTGAGATTTACCTATTTGGAAAAAAATTTGACAAAAATCAAAGGTTGCTTGGATACATTCCCCAAAACTTGGGGTTGGTAGGCGAGCTTGATGTATTTACAAATGTGATGATAGGAGCACTTCGAAGAATGCCCAGATGGCGAGCAATTTCTGGCACATACACAAAGGACACAGTTTCAGAGGCATATTCACTCATGTATGACTTAAAGATTTCCCACCTAAAGGACACCAAGGTCAAAAAGCTGAGCGGTGGTGAAAAACAACGAGTCGCAATTGCAAGAACTCTGATACAAAAACCATCAATAATTCTGGCAGACGAAATGACTGCCAGTCTTGATTTTAAGGCAGCAGTCACGGTCATGGATATTTTTACAGAGATCAAAGAGAAAATGGGAATTACATTGTTAATGACGCATCACAACCCGGAAATTGCAAAAATGTACAGCGACAATGTTTTGATTTTGATAAATGGGAAAATCGAAAAAAACATCCCTTCAAAAGAAATCACAAAAGAAACAGCGGAGTATCTCTATGAAACCTAGTCGTTTTCAATATACATGGATAGCCATTGTCTTGATCATAATTGGAAGCTCAGTCCATTTGGGCTTTAATCCACTTTCAATAATCAAGGACACTGGAAACTCTGTCGTAATAGTTGAGGAATTGTTGGAATTTGATTTTAGTGTTGGCGAGAAGGTGTTGTGGTCCCTAATTGAAACACTAGAGATGGCTTTGATCGGATCCAGCATCGGGTTTGCGTTCTCAATTCCGGCTGCACTACTTGCAGCAAGAAACATTTCCCCTTCCTATGTGAGTGCGGCATTTAGGGGCCTTTTGGGCATACTATGGTCAATACCGCCCTTGTTATGGGCAATTCTGCTTGTAGTAATAGTGGGCCTTGGCCCAACTGCAGGAATATTGGCAATATCACTATACATCATGGGCTTGAGCGGCAAGTACCTGTATGAAATCTATGAATCACAAAACGTATCGGCATATGATGCCATGCATGTAATTGGAGCAACAAGAATGCAAATTGCTAGATTCGTGACTATTCCAGAGGCGCTGCCACACATGGGAAACCAATACTTGTTTTTGCTATCATACAGCGTAAGGGAGTCATCGATTCTTGGCCTAGTTGGCGCTGGCGGAATTGGATTTTACATAATACATCATCTTGAGAGCCTCAACTATGGAAAGGCTGCCCCATTCATACTTGCGATACTCGCTGTTACTCTTGCCATGGACTATGCAAGCACAAAACTGCGAAAGAAACTTGTCCACAACTAGGCACAAAACACATAATCAAAACTTATAACTAAAAATCCAAAAAAGACAGCAAAATGGGCCTAGTCAAGAACATGGCAAAAGAGATAACAAAAGAAATCGGCAATAAGTCGCGCGAATTCTACGAGTTTGTTTTGCCACCAGTAGACATGATCCTAGAAAATAATTCGCTAACTGTGATAATTGATCTACCAGGATTTGAGAAAAAAGACATCAAGCTGACAATCCACAAAAACATTCTATCCATCAATGCGCAAAAGCCAGAATTTAAAACAGGTGGAATGATCTACAGGCAACGTCCAGATACAATAGACAAAAAAATTCTCCTGCCCGTACCCATCAAAGAAGAGGCTGAAATCTCTGCAAAATTTTCCCAAGGCGTATTGACAGTAAAAATTCCCTATTCCAAAAAGGAAATTCCAATAGAATAACTATTTTTTCCTAAATACAGCAAAGATTCCCATTATAACAAATGAGCCAATCATGCCTGCAGTGGCAACTGTAGTATTTTGTTCATACAAAACAGCAGAACCAATGAAAACAGCCGAAGACAAGATACTTCCTGCAAGCAGTGTATCTCGTTTTGGGTTTTTGTTTAGCTGCAGTGTCCTGTTTTCCTCTAGGAATTTTTTCAGCTCTGGCGCAATTGATATGGTTGCATCAATGGACTTTGCAAATCTTGTAAAGGAATGCTTGATTTCCTCAATATAGGCATCCTTGATTAGCTGCTCTTCTTCTAGAATATTTTTTAGGACTTTGACAAACTTGAAATCAACTTTGTGAGTTTTGTAGATTCCTTCTATGATAGAGCTCATTCTAAGATACAATGCTAGATTCTTTGGTAACATGAATGGGAACTTTGACATGGTCTTGTTTGCCAATTCCATCAAAGCCTTTACCTCCATTTCATCTGGCTTTTTGCCATACATTGTTCTAATTGACATGTCAATTCCTTGTTCTATGACACTCCGGTTGAAATCCGGTGTCAGCATTCCAAGCTCTGACATGGCGTTTACTGTTCGTGGTGGGTCTTTTTCGACCAGTGCTAGGTACAATCGCACAATTCTCATTCGGGTTTCATTGTCGATTTTGCCGACCATGCCAAAATCATACAAAATCAGCGAGCCATCATCGGCAATTGAGATGTTTCCTGGATGTGGGTCCGCATGAAATATTGAATCACGCAATAACATTGTAAAGAAGACCTTGTGTACATCGATGACTATTTTTTGTCTGTCTAGTCCCTTTTTGTCCAGATCCTCGATGTTTGTTATTTTGATTCCAGGAATGTATTCCATGGTAAGAACGTTTTTTGTGGAATAGTCATCATATACTTGCGGAATCTTGACATTGTCGTGTCGTGCTAGATTTTTCTTGATTGTCTTGAGGTTTTTTGATTCTATGGTGTAATCGAGCTCTTCATGAATGGTTTCGATGAACTGTGACAGCATTGATTGTGCGGAAAACCGCAAATTAGGATCTACAAATCGCATTGCAATGGGCAGAACTTTTTTTAAAACCTTGATGTCTTCTGATATTATTTTTTCAATTCCCGGTCGCTTTACTTTGACAATTACATCTTGGTCTTTTATTTTTGCCAAATAGACTTGGCCAAGCGACGCGCCAGAGACTGCCTTTGTGTTTATTGCAGAGAATTTTTCTAAAGAGCCGAGATCTTGTTCTATGATTGGCTTTATTTTCTCAAAGGACTCTGCCGGAACATCGTCTTGTAGTTTTGATAGTTCTTCTAGGTATGGTTGCGGCAAAATATCTGCCCTTGATGAAAGCCACTGACCCAGCTTGATGTAGACTGGACCTAGTGAGACAAAAGTGTTGAGGACCTTGTTTGCGTTTTTTTGAAATCTTGTCAGGTCTAGGTTTTTTCCCTCAGAGCGGACCCAAGCTTTTCTGTCTTTTCTTAGTGCCAAAATTAACGGAACTAGTTTTATCAAAACATGAATTGTTCGTGCAGTGCTCATAACATCACTGGCCTTTTGCCTTCTTTGCTAGCTTGTAGCCAACATAGCCAATTGCTATAGACGATACAATTCCTGCGGCAGCTGCAATTTGCTTGTCTTTTTTTGTCTTGTTAGATTTTTTGTAAATGTGAGATGCTATTTTTGCACCACCAATTGCTCCGCTTGTCAGGCCTACTAGGACTTCTTGGGCGTCATAGACCAAATGCCCCAGAGGATCATCATGTGGATTGACCCTGTCCATGTGGACTAGATACTTGTCTTCGTATTCTCTAATGTGCAGATTTTTGTATCGGAATTGCCTTTGTGCGCCGTTTTTGTGCCCAAGCTTTGTTTCTTGGGCCTGCTCTAGCATGAAAGGTCGAATCTCTTTTGGGATTTCGATTTCATCAAAAGGCATGGATCGAAAATACCATCATTTGATTAATAATTCTAGTGGGTTTGGCTTTCTTCTGCCTGAGCCTGTCTTCTCTTTTTGATTTTTTTGTATGCGATATAACCTGCTATGCCAACAATGACAAGACCGAGGATTCCCGGTGCAAAGTCCATTGGTGTAGGTTCTGGTTTTTTGGTCAGGTCCTTGAGTGTCACAGTTGCAATTTCTGAGACTAGGTGTTCTTGCCTCAGATCATCCTTGTATCGAACTGTAATCTTGATTTTGTGATCACCATACTTTGGCTCACCATCAAATTCTGCTGGAATGTTAAATGGCACTGGCGAGTCTGTTTCTAGCTCGTCAATGAACTGGGTTACCTTTTTGAGATTAGAGCCATCCAGTGGCTCCAGTGTTACAAACGCAAAAAGAGCATTGATGTTGCCTTCGTTTATTATATCACCGATTATGGTCTGCTGATCTCCTAGCTCTATTACCTTGATGTCGTAGATCCTTGCATCAATCAAACCATTAATGTAAAAGTCCACAGTCCTTGTATCATCTATTTTGTCTCCATGCGCGTTGAAATACGACACTAATAGTGGTGTGTGAAGTGTTTCTGTTCTGACATTTTCAGGAACATATACAGAAAAGGAAAATTTCTTGGACGACTTTGTATCTATTGTGCCAATATCCCATTCGTTTTGATCAAAGACGACATTTTCTATGTTTGTTAAGGTAGTGGATCTGTCTGACTGGAACTGGCTGTTTTGCAGTACAACCTTTACGTTGGATAGTGGTGCAGTGCCTGTGTTTGTTATCTCTACTGTGACGTCGTTTGTTTTAAGAGATGTCAAAAATGGATTGCCTGCTTTGAGGTTTAGGATGCTCTCACCAGTAACTCTGAAATTAAAGTCAAAGAATGAATTTCTGGTGCCGGACTCTCGAAGTCTAGTATAATCAAGCTTGACAGTTGCAGGGAATTGTTGTACAGATACGCCCTTGTCCAAATTTATAAAAAATGTCAACGAAAAATGTTTTCCTGCAGTTGCCTCGGAATCGCTGTCCGCAAAAATTAGCGCCCCCTTGCCATCCGATGAGCTAAATCCCATTGGCATTAGGAGTTGCCCTTTGATTCCAGTAATGTCTTGCGAGCCCACATTTGCAAATACCACGGTAAGTGGAACGTTCATGTCGCCTGGTGTTACCTCGATTTTGTTATCTAGAGTACCAAAATACGCATCTAGGAACTTGACATCGCCGAAGTTGCGCTCAAATGGCGAGTCACCTTTGCCTAGTTGGGCATAGGCATCCAATATTGGTGATAATACAATCAAAGACATCATAACATAGACCAGAGTTTTCATACTGTCAGCTCCATTTTTGGCGGCATGTCCTCTCCTTCAAATGCGCGCCCGTCCTTGATTGTAATGACTCGGTCTACTTCGCCGAACTGGAGTCGGTCGTGCGTTACTATGATGAATGTCTGGTTTAGCTTTTTTGCCATTGACTTCATTAGCTGTACAATGGTTTCTGCGGTAACTGAATCTAGGTTTCCTGTTGGCTCATCAGCCAATACTATAGTTGGATGATTGACAAGACCTCTTGCAATTGCTGCCCTTTGGGCTTGTCCACCAGATACTTTGTTTGCTCGCTTGTTCATTTGCGATTCTAGTCCTACTGCTTTTAGCAGGTCTGTTGCCTCTCGGTACGCATTTTGATCTGATCTCTGTATGTTTCTTGGCAATAGTACATTTTCCAAAATAGTAAGGTCTGCCATCAGATTTGAAAACTGGAAAATAAATCCGAGCTTGGAGTTTCTAAATTCCGAGATTTTGCTGTCTGATAGCTTGGTGGTATTTTTTCCATCAATCATTACTTGGCCGCTGCTTGGCCTATCCAATAGTCCAATCATGTTAAGCAATGTAGACTTGCCAGAACCAGAGCTTCCAACAATTAGTAAGAATTCTCCGCGCTTTACAGAAAACGAGACATTGTCTAGCGCCTGAACTCTGGTATCTCCTTGGCCGAAAACCTTGTTGATTCCTTTTAATTCCAATACAATATCAGACATATCTCATTGCCTCTACTGGCTGCAGTTTGGTTGCCTTGTATGATGGATAGATTGATGCGATTACTGCCAATGAAAATGCCATAATTGCAGTCTGGGTGATTTTAGCCCAGTCGTAGCTTACCTCTAGTGGAATAGAGCCTGCAAATGTCATCTTGGTCTCTTTTGCATAAAACGTATATCCTAGGCCCATTGCCGTGCCTATTCCGGCACCCATTGCGCCAATCATCATGCCTTGGACAATGAAAATAATCAGAATGTCCTTTCTTTTAGCGCCAATTGCACGCATGACACCAACTTCTCTGGTCTTGCTTGATACTAGCATCATTTGGATAGTAACTACGGCAAATGCCGACGACATTAACCCGAAATAGCCAATCATGTTTATCATGGCAATGCCGGACCTAAAACCACTCAGAGCTGCCTCTGCAGATTCCTCTATTGTTTCTGCCTTGAAATCATCATTTGGAAAAGTCCTAAGAAAATAATTTTTCACATCGGACGCCTTTTTTGGATCGTTTAGCTTTACCAGAATTTCTCCGGTTTCTCCGTCCCTGTCCAGCATGTCTCGCAATGCATCAATGTGCATTATCAGATTAGAGTCTAAGCCTTGGCCACCAGGCGATGTTACAATTCCAGAAACTAGAAAACGTCGAACTTGGTCTTCGCCCCTTTTGTCAGTGATCTTTATCTTAAGACTGTCACCTACTCGGACTCCGCCAAGATCATCTACCACCATAGAGCCTATAACTATGGAATTTCTTGAAAACACAAACTGGCCATCACTGATGGTTTGGTAAGCTGTTGATACTCGAGGATCCCGCATTGGATCAACGCCAATTACTGGTACACGGAATTCCTCGATCAGCTTGCCACTTTTTGTTACGTTAATTGAGGCCGATGTCTGCATCCTAGGCGTTGCGGCCTCTACATACGGGATTCTCTCAAACCACCCTACCAGAAAAGTATCGGATTTTGTGATAAAGCTCTCCTCATCTGTTATCAGAACATCTCCGAATCTATAGCTGGACAAGTCCCGGACAATTGCGTCGTATAATCCTTGAAAGATTACAAAATTCACATGAATTACCAATATGCCAATTGATACGGCAAGAACTGCACCAATCAAAGAACCCTTTTTGTTGGAAAGCATTCTTTTTGCCAGCTGGACTCGGTAATCCATGGGTATAGTAATTTAGTCTGATATTTAATGTATTATGTGCCTAAAATGCCTAAATCGGACATTTCGATCAAAGAATAGTAGTGTTTAATAAGAAACTAGTGCCTAACTGTAGCAAATTGGACAAATTAGACGTGGACATTTTACACGCATTGCTGGACAACTGTAGAGAATCCGACAGGCAGATTGGTACTAGAATTGGGATTTCTGGTGCCGCAGTAAAGTCACGAATTGCCAAGATGACAAAAAATGGGATCATCGAAGACTATACCCTGAAAATAGAGCCACCTGTCTTTGGCTATAGTTTGTTGTATATCGTGGTGACTGGTCAGAACATGCACGAGATCCTAAAACAAGTGGAACTAGTTGGTGAGCCGTTCTTGGTTGTGCCAATTGTTGGTGGAATCACGGTTTGTGGAATTATAGTAAAGGAAAATGTTTCTCAAAAAATAGAAATTGCAAAAAACCTGATGAAAGATGTCAGGCTGTTATCGATATTTGAGGCGGAAAATCCAGGAATACGATCGGACCTTACAAGAACCGACGTCGATATAATTACGGAACTACTAAAGGACCCGCGAGCAAAAATCGACGATCTGGCAAAAAGGACAAAGCTCTCCACAAAAACCATCACACGATCCTTGCAGAAATTGCAAAATGATGAGGCAATCCAGTTTACTATAGTTTATGATCCTACCAAATTTGGCCAGTACATTCCTTTTGTTGTGTTGGCCTGGGTTGACGGTGATTTTTCTGAAACGCTCAAGCTATTGAAAAAAGAGTTTTCAGGGTCATTTTTGATGAAACCATTTTTGGCAAAAAACCAGATTGTACTTTTCTTGTTTTCTAATAATATTTTTGAGCTCGATTCCATAACGCAAAAGGTGCGCGGAATCAAGGGCGTGGGATCTGCGGATCTCTTTATTCCAAAAAAGATAACATTCCCACAAAAATGGATTACAAACGCAATCAAGGAGGCAAGGGCTTCCCAGAAACTGCACCTGGCATATCATTAAAATCCATCCAAAATCCAGTATTTTACAGATGAGAAAAAAGACCATCTATGACGGCAAGATTTTGGGCCTGAGTCTTTACGATATTACCATACAAGGACGCAAAGTCAAGCGCGAAATTATAGAACATCGAGGAGCTGCGGCAATTTTGGCGTTTGATGAAAAAGGTAAGGTCATACTGGTAAAACAGCACAGATTTCCGCACGGATACGTGCTGGAGATTCCTGCAGGCACGCTGGAAAAGGGTGAAAAGCCGATTAGGTGCGCCATGCGCGAAATCCAGGAGGAAACTGGCTACAAGGCAGTCAAAATGACGCACTTTTTGACGTACTATCCTTCTGTTGGGTACAATAGAGAGGCAATCCACTGTTTTGTTGCAAAAAATCTCAAAAAGGTAAGCGGCCAGGCACTGGATGAAGACGAGATAATGTCTGTTGTAAAAATGGACCTCAAGCGCCTCATATCGATGATAAAGGCAGGAAAAATTATCGATTCCAAGACAATCTGTGCTGCCCTAACCTATGCTGCAAAGAACAAGCTATACTAGACTATATTCTAGTAGACTGGCTTTACTAAATCTGCAACATCAGCCCATGATCTAGAGACTCGCTCAAACATGTAGATTAGATCCAGCAGGTCAATTTGGAGTTGGTTTTGTTGCTCTATTGAGGATCTGATATCAGATATTTTTCTCTGGAACTTTCTGTGGCTTGCTATTGCGTCAATTGCCAGGCTTCTGTTTTGATCAATGAATGCGTCAATTGACTTTTGGTGTATTGACTCGATGTCTTTGGTTAGCTCGTAGATTTTTTTGAGATCGTTTTTTGACAGTCTGGTGTTTGATAATGAATTTGCAATTTCTACCAGAGTATCGCTTGTTGTTTCCAGAATGTTTGCTGCAATTCTATAATCTAGAACATCAATGTTTTCCAGATTAAATGTGGTGGCAAGCCTTTTGTCGGATATGGTGCTTCTGATTAATCTAACCAGAAGAAAATACTGCCTGTCCACTTCATCATCTCTGTGTGATAGAGTTTGCAGATTTGATCTGTCGTCTGATATCAAGGCAGACGAGATATCGCTAAACATTCCCAGTGCAATAGAGCTGATTCTCTTTAGAATTTTTTGTGGATTTAGTGTTGCCGCATCAAGTAGAAACTGGACATTAACATTTGACGAGTCTTCTTCAACAATTTCCATTCCCACCAGTCTTCTCATGGAATTGCGGATTTTTTCTCTGTCCTCTGCTGGAATGGTAGTCCTTGCCTTTATTCGAATAATGTCATAGCCAATCAAATATGCGCCGGTAATGTTTGCGACAATGTTTTCGTCTTGTGGTAATGGATATGATATTACTACTTCTTTTGATGGTCGCTCCAATTTTCCTGCGGTAATCGATACTGTGTTGTCGGATGTCTCTAGTTCTACTTCGGTGCTCTTGTCTAGGTGATTTGCCTCAACCCATTCCTTTGGTAATGATACTAGGATGCTGCTTCCTATCTTTTGCAGGCGTCGAATGAATTTAGGCAATTTATACTGATTTAATTAATTTAAGCCATATTCTTATATTTTTATTAAAATTTAAACTCGGATCAGATGAAAGGGATTGCATTTAGTCCTGCACACATAACTGGATTCTTCAAGGCAGAACTAGACCAGGCGGCAAGACCTGAAGTACAGGGCTCTTTGGGTGCGGGATTTTCCATCCAGGAAGGAGTCACCACAACAGTCGAGGTACAGGATTCTGAATTTTCTGATTACACCATTACAATTTCTGGATACAAGCCAGACAACACGCAGGTCTCCGAATTTGTGATTTCTGAATTTCTCAAAAACATGCAGGGAAATTATTTTCTAAAAATACACCATGACATCAAGGTCCCAGTAGGATATGGTCTTGGATGTTCTGCGGCAGTTGCATTGTCACTGGTGTATGCGCTAAACTCTGCATTTAGGACAAACTATACCAAAGAACAGCTTGGTACCATGGCGCACAATGCAGAAGTAATGTGCAGAACTGGCCTGGGAGATGTCTTGGCGTCATATCACGGCGGATTTGAGATTAGAGTAAAAGGAGGTGCACCAGGAATTGGCCAAATAAAGAAAATCTCTTTGGAGTCATATAGTGCGATAATGATTTGTTTTTCACCAATTTCCACAAAACAATTTCTCAAGGACAGACTGGCATCGATAAACGGCCTTGGAGGAAAAATGGTGGACAAGCTAGTGCAGACAAAAAATGTTGACCAGTTCCATGACTACTCCATAGAATTTGCAAATTATGTTAATATTATAACACCCAAGATGAAATCGGTAATTGACGATCTGAAACAAAACGAAATAAAATGTGGCGTTGCATTATTTGGCGAGACAATATTTACTCTGGTAAAGCCAGAAATGGAGGATAAAGTGATTTCTATTTTGGAAAAATATCCTGATGGAATCATAATCAGATCGAAAATCGACCAAGTCGGTGCAAGACTAGTACATTGAATCACATTCCATCAAGCCATCCGCGGGCAAAATCACTCTACATCCGAGAAAAATTAGTAGATGCATTTGATGCGGGTTTAGTTGCAAAGGAAGGCCTCATGGCGCACGGTCGTGGCGAGGCATTTGACTATTTGATTGGCGAAAAGACATCAAAGTCTGCCAAAAAGGCGATTTTGGCTGCTGCCTTTATGCTAAAACAGGCACAAAACCCCGTAATTTCTGTAAATGGCAACATTGCAGGATTGTGCCCAAAGGAAATAGTCCAGCTTGCCAAAGTCTCTGGCGCAAAAATAGAGGTAAACCTATTTTATGCAACTAAAGCCAGGCGACAGAACATTTTTCGCGTATTGAAAAAAAATGGCGCATCAAAAATCTATGGAATGGACAAGAAAAATTCCACAAAACTTTCCGGCCTGGATTCTGCTAGAAGAATTGTAGATAAAGATGGAATCTATTCTGCGGATGTTATAGTGGTGCCATTAGAAGACGGCGATCGAACTCTGGCGCTAAAAAAGGCTGGAAAAAAAGTCATAACATTTGATCTAAACCCAATGTCGCGCACTGCTGAGACTGCTGATATTACCATAGTGGATAATGTGGTTCGCGCCATCACACTACTGATAAAATCCTGCAAAAACCCCAAAAAGACAAAATTTGACAATTCCAAAAATCTTGCACTAGCAATACAGGAAATCAAAACAAATCTGACAAGGAGGGCTCGCAATGCACAAATCAGTTAAGGATATACTAGACAAGAAAAAAAATGGCCAAAAAATCTCTGTCATTACTGCATATGACTATACTCTAGCATCATTATGTGATAAAGCCGGAATTGACATTATGTTAGTTGGTGATAGTGCCGGCATGGTCATGCTCGGATATGAAAGTACAATTCCTGTCACAATGGACCAGATGGTTCTATTTACAGAAGCTGTATCTCGTGCAAGACAAAATGCTCTCGTAGTAGCTGACATGCCCTTCATGTCGTACCAGGCAAGTACATCTGATGCAATCGCAAACTCGGGTCGACTGATAAAGGCAGGAGCTGATGCCGTAAAACTGGAAGGCGGCAAAATTGTTGCACCAACCATTCAGGCAATAGTGGAAACAGGCATCCCCGTTATGGGCCACATTGGATTTCAGCCTCAAACCACCACTTTGGCGCAAGGATATCGAGTCCAAGCAAAGACAAAGAACGCTGCAATCACACTAATAGAAGATGCAAAGGCCTTGGAAAAAGCTGGCGCATTTTCCATAGCACTAGAGATGGTAACATCTGAGGTGGCAAAAATAATTTCAGAATCCGTATCTATTCCTACTATTGGTATAGGATCTGGGAAATTTTGCGACGGCCAAGTCTTGGTTGTGCATGATGTTTTGGGAATGTATGACAAGCTCAAGCCAAAATTCGTAAAGCAATACATGACGTTATCTGACCAAATAACAAAGGCCATTTCATCATACAAATCAGATGTGGAAGCAGGAAAATTTCCTGCAAAGGAAAACTGGTTTACAATGGACAAAACAGAGCTGGATAAGCTCATGAAGGAAATTGATTAAGCATCCGTCTTTGGATATAGTAGAATCATACGGAACAGAACTAGCTGGAAAAAAAATTGTTCTGTGTGTTGCAGGAAGCGTTGCTGCATACAAGGCAATAGAATTAGCTAGATTACTGATGAGGCATGGTGCTGATGTTACCTGTGTTGCAAGCGAGGCAGTAACAAAACTGATCCAGCCAGATTATTTCAAGTGGGCAACCGGAAATGAAGTCGTAACAAAACTCACTGGTAAAATGGAACATGTTGCGTTAGCTGATTACAAAAAATCCGACTGCATCGTTGTATATCCCGGAACTGCAAATACCTTGGGCAAGCTTGCAAATGGAATTGATGACACTCCAATTTCTACTGTGTTGACTGTAGGGTTTGGCGCAAAAATTCCCATAGTGATGGCACTTGCAATGCATCAGGCAATGTACGATAATGCCGCCGTATTGCGAAATATTTCGTTTCTCAAGGAGCGAGTCAAGTTTATCGAGCCTAGTTTTATCGAAGGAAAGGCAAAGGCGGCTGAGCCTGAAGATGTGTTGGATTATGTTTTGGATAGATTTGGCCGATCCTCTGTTTTATCTGGCAAAAAAATACTGATCACTGCAGGCCCCACTGCCGAGCCAATAGATACAGTCCGGGTTTTGACAAATCAGAGCTCAGGAAAAACTGGTGTTTTGCTTGCACGAGAAATGATTTCAGCTGGCGCCAAAGTCACTCTGATTTATGGTCCTGGAACTGAAAGTCCGCCAAAGGGCGCCAAAATTATACCAGTAAAGACAGTGCAGCAAATGTTTGATGCAGTAAAAAAAGAGCTCAAATCCAGAAAATTTGACGTTGCAATTTTATCTGCAGCGCCGGCTGACTATACTACCACACCAGCAAAGTCAAAAATAAAAAGCGACAAGGCAAGTATTACTATCAAGCTGCAAAGAGCTCCAAAAATAATTGATATCATCAAAAAAATCCAAAAAGACATTTTCCTAGTTGGATTCAAAGCAGAAACCAACATTTCAAGAAAAAAACTGATCGATTTAGCAAAAGAAAAGCTAAAGAAATCTGATTCCGATATTATAATTGCAAATGATATTGGCATAAAATATCAGAAGAATCCTGAACAAAATTCAGTCATAATATTGGACAAATCCGGTAAGATTACAGATTCCGGTCGTAAGAAGAAAGAAGAGATATCAAAATTTATCAGAAAACAGATTGAAAAGAGACTTTCTTAGATTTTATTGTTCATTACAAATTGTCTGCGTTTGCTCTCGGAGAAATTGTGTCAGGTAATATGCGCCGCCTGCTCCTTTGCCGGAAATTCCGGAATTTTTCCATCCAACAAAGGGTTGTGCCTGAACCATTGCGCCCGTAGTAGCTGACTGGGCTCGATTTGCGTATGTGACACCTGCCTCTATTTTGGAGAAAAATTCGTCAATTTCTGACTTGGATTGAGAAAATATGCCTGCTGTGAGTCCGTATTCTGAATTGTTTGCTTCCTTGATTGCGTCATCGAATTTTTCAAATTCTTGGACGCACAAAAATGGCAAAAACAATTCTTCTTTGACTAGCTTGTGGTTTTTTGGGAGATTGGTAACTATAGTAGGCTTGACATAGTAGCCGTTTTGATACAATCCTTCTTTGAGCGATTCGCCGCCAAAAATTATCTTGCCGTCTTTTTTTGCAAGCTCCACCGCTGATTCGAATTTCTTTTTTGCAGAATCATTAATGATTGGGCCCAGGTACGTGTCCTTGTCCCAAGGCAGGCCGATCTTGAGGTTTTGTGTTTTTGTTACTAGTCTTTCTAGGAATTTTGGCGCAATTTGTTTTTGGACGTATACTCGCGAGCATGCGCTGCATTTTTGTCCGCCATAACCAAATGCTGCACGCAATACACCGTCGGTTGCTTTTTCCAGATCTGCTGATTCTGTTACTATGACTGGATTTTTGCCGCCCATCTCTGAGATGAATGGCTTTGGGGATTCTCGAGTAAATGTTCTAAATCCTGACAATCCTACTTCCTTTGATCCGGTAAATGCAATGCCAGAGACATGTTGATTTTCTACTATGGCTTGGCCCACTATGCTACCCTGGCCTGTTACAAAGTTGATTGCGCCTGGTGTAACTTTTTTGTAAATTGTACTGACAAACCTGAATGCAGATAGTGGTGTGTCGCTTGCTGGCTTTAGTATTACGGAATTTCCTGTAATTAGTGCACCACTGCTCATTCCAATTGCTATAGCTGATGGAAAGTTAAACGGAGAAATTATTCCCCAGACTCCGTATGGTTTTAGGACTGACTGGGTTTTTTCGTTTGGATTTGCGTTTTTTGTTGGCTTGACAAAACCGTGGTTTGCCTCTAGCTGGTCTGCGTAGAATTTTAGAAAGTCTATGGTTTCATCCAATTCTCCCATTGCCTCAAGCCTGTTTTTGCCGTTTTCTAGGCTCACTATGGCAGCTAGTGTGAATTTTTCTTGGGAAAACTGTGATGCTACTTCACGAAAAACTTTGGCCCTATTCTGGTATGGTGTGGAGCTCCATTCGTAAAATGCGTCCTTGGCTGATTCTATTATTTGGTTTGTCTGCTCTTTGGTTGCCAGTGGGAATTTGGCTAGGATTATTCTGGTGTCAGATGGGGATCGTACATCAAATGTCTTTTCTGTGTATACTTCTTTTCCGCCTATGATTAGTGGATAGGTCTTGCCAAATTCTGATTTTAGGGATTCTAGGGCAGAATCGAATTTTTTGTGAAAGTCGTCTTGGGAGTTGTTTTTTACTGCATTTGCCCAAGTGTTTTCGTTTTCAATCAAAGGTAAATGATATACTGGATTAGCAAATAAAATGATTTAGTATGATTAAATCGCCTTTGCGCTATCCAGGTGGAAAATCTCGCGCAGTCAAAATTATATCAAAATACATTCCCAAAGACACAACTCAGCTTTGCTCGCCATTCTTTGGCGGTGGCTCACTAGAAATTCATTGCGCGCAAAACGGAATCCGAGTTTGTGGTTATGACAGCTTTGGGCCACTAGTTGATTTTTGGCAGGTTTTGCTAAAAAATCCACAAAAGCTTGCAGCTAGTGTAAAAAAATACCATCCATTAAAAAAAGAAAAATTCTATAAATTGCAAAAGCTCCAATTACAATCAAAAAGCAAGCTAGAGCGAGCTTCTGTGTTTTTTGTCCTAAATAGGACATCGTTTTCTGGCTCTACGTTATCTGGTGGAATGGCAAGCGGCGGACAAGACAACAATCCACGATTTACAAAATCATCAATTGACAAGCTAAGAACATTTCGAATCAAAAACCTCACTGTACAACAACTAGATTTCAAAAAATCGATTCCCAGGCACAAAAAAGCGCTCCTATACTTGGATCCGCCGTACCTAATTCAAAGCAAGCTGTATGGAAAAAAGGGAGACTTGCACAAAAATTTTGATCATAAAAGTTTAGCAAAAATTCTCAAAAAACGAAACAATTGGATTCTATCATACAACAATTCTAAAGAAATCCACGAGCTCTACTCGGATTACAAGATACTATATCCAGACTGGAAATATGGAATGTCAAATGACAAGAAATCAAGAGAGGTCTTGATACTAAGCCACGACTTAGAGTAGCTCTATTTCTGGGGCACAGTGCTTGTGGACCCATTTTCCTGACTCGTTTTTTGATATTTCCTTTCCGGGTGCTATTTTATCCCCACATGCCGAACATGAGGTAGCAAATTTTGCTTTCATGGTTTTGGTATCATACAGAAGATAATCAATGGTATGATCGAAACACCACTAACCAAAAGCTAGCTTGCAACACCACAATTCTTACAATTATAACCATAACGCCTAGGGGTTAGATGTTGCAATTTGACGCCCTAGGACGCAGAATGCGCTCTAGCTATCCAGAAATCAACCTCAAAAACCCCCGAGAGCCCATTTCTCTAGTTGAAGCACTGGAACTGGTAGGCCAGTTTGCCGGAAAAGAGCCAACCCCAAAGCAATACGAGGTAATCAAAAAAATCCAGCATGCCATAGAATCTGGCTACAAGAAAATTCTCTTATCAGCTCCTACTGGAACAGGCAAGAGTTGGATTGCAATTGCATTATCACTATACTTTAGATCAGCTACCATACTGACATCAACGGTACTACTCCAAGACCAGTACCGAAACGAGTTTGGCTTTTTTAATACTGTACGTGGAAAAAAGAGATTTCCCTGCGAGCAGACAAACCGCGTCTTTGACTGCACCCACGGCTATTGCAATGACTGTTCCTTCAAGCCAGGACCAGAGTCATACAATATTCTCAAAAAAGGCACCATTGCAGAAAAAATCATAGGACAAGACATGCCTAGAAAGTGTCCATACTATGACCAAATAGAGATAGGCAAAAAGGCAAGCTTTGTTGCCTATTCCTACGCATCATATCTGTCACATTTGTTATCTGGTGAGGAAATGCCGCAAAGAAAGCTGCTAGTGTGTGATGAAGCACATGAACTGGATGAAGAATTAGCAAACCAGCTTGCAACAAATCTGTCAGGATTTTATGGTGAGTTGCTTGGGGTGGAAATGCCAAAATTTTCTGTTAATTCCAATCTTGGTACAATAAAACAATACGTCAATTCATTTTCAGAGGCCTTCAAAAAGCGAGAATTCGTCATAAAGCAATGCGCAGAACATTCATTATTTTTACAATCAGAGGAACACATCAAAAAGCATGTCCGATGTATCAAACATGGAATCAAGCTGCAATTTAGCTGCTCTGATTGTAACAAAATCCGCGATTATATCAAGACCAAGGAATTCCTAAAGTGCAAAGATCATGTTGATTGCAAGTTTGATCACAAACACATCAACCATTTTGTCTTAAACGATCTCAAAAACTATACCACAAAAATGAAAATTTTGCAAAAGGGACTAGAATCAGCTGACCAAAATTACATCATTACTGACATACAGTCAAAATCGCAAGACGATAGGCGTGGAAGAAACTTTGATGAAGTCACAATAAAACCATGGCATCTTCACTGGTTTATGGAAGAGATGAGCTCTGGATTTGACTTGTCCTTGTACATGTCAGCTACCATAAACTTGGAATTATTCTGCAGAGAAACTGGATTCAAAAAGGACGAGGTCTATTTCATAAATGAAGACTCCAACATTCCACTAGAGAACAGAAAGGTGGTATTCTTGAAAACAGAATATGTCGAGGCGACATCGGAAAATGTCCTTCCTGATAAGATAGTCTCACAAATCGAGGCCATACTCAAGATCAGGCCAACCCAGAGAGGAATCATACTTCTTACCAGCTATTCGCAGCTTGACCACATCATGGAGAGGATATCGCCTGAGCTAAGACCAAGATTATTGCCACTAGAGCGAGGCCAAGACAAGGCAGAGGCAATCGATGTTCACCGTGGCACGCCAAATTCAGTTTTGATATCACCTGGCTTGGAGTCCGGTGTCAATCTGCCAGACGACGACAGCAGGTTCCAGATTATTGTAAAAGCCCCCTACTATCCAACAGTTGACGATCTTCGAATGAAGAAAATCTATGATTCAGAGCCTGACCATCGAAGATATTATCTAAAATCCGCATTTCGATTACTGCAAATGGCAGGAAGAAGCATCCGGCATGTCAAGGACAGCGCAATGACCTATGTCCTAGATACCAAGGCAGAGCGCATGATATACCATCAGAGAAATGATTTGCCGAAATGGTTCATGGATGCATGTGAAGGAATTCCAAGAAACTAGCTTTGCATGTTTGCCGAATCAGATAATTTAGCTTCTCTTCTTTTCTTTAGATATAGACTGATTCCGCCTGCAGTCATTCCGCCTAAAAGTATGATTCCAGTAATTGTCCATTCTATGTTCATAACGCCTTGAATTTTTTCATTGCTTCTTTTGCCAGCTGTTCTAGATCAATGTTGGTCTTTGTCGGATCGTTAGATACCAAGGCTTTGTCGTAATCATCTTTTGTTGTGGCAATTTTCTTTTTTTCTTCCGGCATGATACTATATTGTTACAGAATTAATTAAGCCTGATCTTGCAGTTCTTTTTTTACTAGACAGAAAAGCATCCTTCTATCTAATCCTGGCATCTTTGGCTTGATCTTGTCCTGGATTAGCAGCTGGACTCGGTCCTTTCTTTCCTCGAATCCCTTGTTTTGCATAAAGTGCAGGATTTGCCTGATTCCAGGCATGGTTCCGCTAAGGTAACCAAGCTGCATTACGTCATCGTCTAATCTAGATGTCTTGTTCCAGATTCCCATTGCTTGCGGCTTTTTGTTTTTGTGATATACAACAATGCGGCCTTGTTTGACTAGCTTGGGCAGGATTTTTTTGTCTAGTGAGAACCAGTTCCAAGATTCTGAAAAAGTTGTGGATTGAATTAGATCAGAGAGATCTTGATGATTTGTGGCAATTTTTGCTGATGTGGTTTGCTTTTTTGGTGACAAGTTATAGAGCCACCACTTGTCCTCAATGTGGTATCCAAGCTTTTTTGCCATTGAAAGCGAGCGCTTGTTGTTATCCGCTATGATCATGCGTGAAATTCCAAGCTTTTTCCTTTTAGCCAGTCTTTCTGAAGCAATTACCAGCTTACTTGCATAACCTCGTCTTCTAAAATCCGGATTAATCCGAATTCCCTCAATCCAGACCTGATTTTGAGAGATTCCTGCGTTGCAGATTCCAATTGCCTTGCCGTTTTGCTCTATTGCAAGCAGGTTTTTTTTTGCAAGCCACTTGTCCCAGACTCGGTCAATATAGTCTCCCCAACGAAACGTGTGCTGGCAAAACGACAGAATCTTGCCCTTGTCGGATTTTTTGGCCTTGCGAATCTTCAATGTTTTTTGGACTATACAATGATTAATTTTCTTATCTGATCATTCAGGAGTGAATTAGTATTTTGGCTGATGCACTATCTTCTTCCATGTCTTTTTTCCTTTGGATTTTGTAAGTTCTTTTTTGGTGTCTTTCTTTTTGGTTTCCTTTTTCTTGACTTCTTTTTTTTCGGTAGTCTTT
>Ga0194120_10003097_pt1 | contig 27608 bp, 26 predicted proteins | sample TA2MahCa65mmetaG_FD_148642 | JGI IMG/M metagenome (GOLD analysis project Ga0194120, IMG submission 148642) | Freshwater microbial communities from Lake Tanganyika, Tanzania - TA2015019 Mahale Deep Cast 65m | ecosystem: Environmental > Aquatic > Freshwater > Lake | place: Tanzania: Lake... | reverse complement strand
AGCAACCTATAACCTGCGACGACTTTGCAGCCTGAAAACCTGCGGAATTTTGGCCTTTTAACGACCAAGCTGCGCCTGAAATGCACCAAAAAGGGCATTTCAGGATAAAAACCACTGAAAAGTGGGCAATTTTTTGCCCTGATGCATGGGGATCAAGATTCCTATATGTCGTTGGTCAAAGCAACGGCTGATTTTCAAAGTAAATCGAGGTGCCCATGAGAAAAAAAACTATTAACTTGATCCAAGTTGGCTTCGTTATAGTTAGTTGTCAACTTACGGCGTTTGCCGACGAACAGGTATTAAACGAAAGCACTACGGCTTTAGAGATGCCGGTAGTAGAAGTTATCGAAGAATATAATTCTTTGGCTAACATGCCCAGTACTGTAAACACACTCAGACAGGAGGACTTGTTTAAGAGTCATGTCTACAACCTAAACGAAGCTTTAAGAAAGGTTCCCGGCGTTAACATTCGGGATGAAGAAGGGTTTGGCATGAGGCCAAATATTGGTATTCGTGGCATCAACCCGACACGTTCTACCAAAACATTGTTGCTCGAAGACGGAATACCGCTTTCCTATGCCCCTTACGGTGACAATGCCAGCTATTACCATCCGCCGGTAGAGCGTTTTTCCAATATTGAAATTTTGAAAGGGCCAGGACAAATCCTGTATGGTCCCCAGACTATCTCCGGTACTATTAACTACCTGACACCAAACCCACCCAGTAAGCCGGGCGGTTTTTTAAGTTTTACCGGAGGTACTCGTGATTATTACAACGGACATTTTAATTATGGCGGTACTGTCGGCAATTTTGGTGGATTGCTCGACATCACCCATAAAGAAAGTGATGGTGCGCGTCAGAATACTAATTCAGACATTAACGATTACAACATTAAGGCCGTATATGACATTGATGCCCATAATGCCTTGACGTTGAGGGCCAACTATTTCCAAGAAGACTCGCAATTGACTTATTCAGGCATTACCGACGCTGAATTGAAAAATTTTGGATTTCAGTATAATCCTTTCAAGAATGACACCATTAATACTGATCGGTATGGTACATCGTTTACTCACCAACTGAGCTTTAATGACGATGTTATGTTAACGACTAATGTTTACTGGTCACATTTCCATCGTGACTGGTGGCGGCAGGCCAGCACCACAACCGATTCGCAATGCGGTACTGACTTTAGAAGCTCAAGACTCAACGGGTTGGCCGTTAATCCGGACAACTGTAATTCCATACAAGGCCGACTTCGTGATTATTACACCTATGGAGTTGAACCGCGGTTGCATGCTAATTACCAACTCTTTGGTTTTAACAGCGAATTAGACGCAGGCTTCCGTGCCCATTTTGAAGAACAAGCGAGGACACAGGCTAATTCCGGCTTGCTGAATGTTGCGACTGATATTGTCGAAGATAATATTAGGGAAACCAATGCATTCTCTGGTTTTTTTCAAAACCGTTTTATTTTTGATGATTGGAGCGTAACCCCCGGTGTTCGGATTGAGCAAGTGGATTTCAAGAGGCAAAATCTCTTGACCGGTGACCGTGGAAAAACGTCAGTGACCGAAATTCTGCCAGCATTTGGTATTGCCTATACTCCAAACAGTCAGATTACCGGTTTCTTCGGATTTCACCGTGGTTTTGCCCCGCCTAGAGTAGAAGATGCAATTGGCAACGACGGTACAATTGTAGATGTAGGGCCAGAGCAAAGCTGGAATTATGAGGTCGGAATCAGAACCAAGCCTTATACCGGCGCTAAACTGGATGCCACTTTGTTTCATGCCGATTTCCAACAACAAAATGCAGTTGGCAGTATTGCGGGCGGTTCTACTCCTTTAGCTGCCGGCAAGGCGCTTTATGAAGGCGCTGAATTATCGGCAAGGCAAGATTTCGGGCCTTTGTTTAATAGCGATCATAACGTTTATTTGCAGGCTGCATACACCTGGGTAGCTACTGCCGAAATGACTTCTGCCTTCCGTTGTCTAGCTTCGGCGACTGATTGCGGCGGTTCCGTAGCCAGCAGATTGGCGAACGGCGATCTGATCGGCAATCGTCTGCCGTATTCGCCGGAACACAACTTGACGGCGACAATCGGCTATTCCCATCCGATGGGACTAGACCTTCAGCTTGAGACGGTCTATGTTGGCCAGCAGTATGCCGATTTCCTCAACTTAAAGACTGGCGCCAACCATCCAGATGGGCCGAATAGCAATTCAGCCCGTTCTGGCCAATTTGGACTAATCGATGATTATGTGGTGTTGAATATTGGCGCAACTTACCATGCCAAGCCGCTGAACACCGATTTCTTCGTCTCCTTGAAAAACCTGCTGGATGAGCGCTACATTGTTGACCGTACCCGTGGCATCCTGCCGGGTTCTCCGCGTTTGATACAGGCGGGGTTTAAGGTTAATTTTTGAAGCTATAAAAAATTTCTTATTCCCACGCTCCTGCGTGGGCTATATTCCATAGTTGAGAAGTCAGTCTCGGCGTTTTGTGAATCCTCCACCGGCTAAAAGCCGGTGGCTTCAGGTTACGGCTTAAAGCCGGATTTGATCGACTGCAAAACGGTGTGCAAAACTTTCCAGGGTCCTGGGGAAAAGAGCGTTGAAAAGTTTCCACCCCAGGTAGTTCAATGACCGGCTTTTTGCCGGAGAAACCTAGAGTGTGTCAAACAGCTTTGAAAAGTTTCCAATAATTTCCGTTAAAGAGCGTCGAAAAGCTTCCAGAATCAGGCTGTGCCTTGTTGTTCTATTTGGTCAGCCGCCTCTATGAAAAGACATTTTGGTAGTCACCGCTAATTTAAGTTTTGGCGAATGGGTGCTGGTCTTTGGCGATGCCAAGATGACAACAACTCTGTTAGACCGCATTACTCATTATTGCGACATCCTGGAAACAGGCAACGAGTCCTTTCGTTTTAAACATCGTAAAACCGCCATTAAAACGGATTAACCCAGTCAACCCTGTGGAAACTTTTCGACGCTGACAGGTGGAAAATTTTCAATGCTGATTGACATAAGAAAGCGCTCCCGGCGGCGCTGTTGGTGGTCATTAATGCGCTCCGCCATCTCTTCATCGATACATTCCGCCGTTGCCAGATAAACAGGTTTTTGGGCGGAATGCGCCAGAATGTAAGCTTCCGCGAGACGGGATTTACCGCTTTTTACCCCGCCGATAAACAGTGTTATCATATATTTTTCATGCGGTTATTAATTTTAGCGATTAATGTAATCGATATACGTGTAATCGTTTTGATAGCGGAGCTTATGCACGGAACCGGCATCCACCTGCATTGAAAACGCATTCCTAGGCGGTAGTTGCAGAACATGTGCCAGCAAGGCGCGAATCACGCCGGCATGCGTAATTAATATCACCTGTTTAGCTGGTTGCGCAGCTATTAACTCATCCCAAAAAACACCGACCCTTTGGCATAAGTCGTTGAAACATTCGCCATTCGGCGGCGGCTGCGTTACAAAATGCTCCGTCCAATGCCGTAAGGTTTGCTGATCGATCTCGTCAAAACGAATACCTTCCCAATCGCCGAAATTAACTTCACGTAACCGCTGATCAACGACAACCGGCCGCCGGAAGGTTTCGGCAAGACGGAGACAGCGCGATAGCGGACTGCTGTAAATCAGACAACCGTTTGAAAGTGAAGCCAATTTATTAACGACTGCTTGCGTTTCCTCAATAAATGTATCGGCCAAAGCAACATCCGTCTGACCGTAGCACAGGCCATTAATGGCGGCGGTTTTGGTGTGGCGGATTAGGAAGATGTCCACAATGCGCTCGCCGCCAGATAAAACACCGCTTCCGCCGTCTGCTGGCAGGCGCCCAGGCAATCGCCGGTATAGCCGCCGATCATGCGTTGAAAATATCGTCCTAAGCAGCAGATAATTAATATTATGGCTGGCAGCGCCAGAAAGGTACTAACGGGTAAGCTCATTAACGGCAGCAAAGCACATACGCCGGCAAACGATATTTCTTTCATTGACGGACTGTAAACGGAAGCGCTGCTTTTGCTCGCCTCCCGCCGAGCATAATCGTAGCGATACATGAGATACAAGGGTGCAAAACGGCTGAGGCTATGACCTGCCAGCAGGGTAAATGGCACAATCCCTGTCGGCAATGAACTCAGCAAGCTAATCTTTAAGCCAATTAATAGGATTAATCCGATAGCGCCGTAAGCACCGATGCGGGAATCTTTCATGATGTCCAGAATGCGTTCCTTGCCGTAGCCGCCGCCGAAGCCGTCGCAAACATCGGCGAAGCCGTCTTCATGAAATGCCCCAGTCAGCAGCAGACTGCCGGTTAATGACAGAATAACCGCCGCTGCGGGGTTCCACCACTGCGCCGCCACATAGAAACACAACCCGGCAACTGCGCCGACCAGCCAGCCTACCAGTGGCAAATAAACACTGGCTTCGGGCAATTTGGCGTAATCCAGCTTTGCGCCAGCCGGAATGGGAACGCGGGTATAAAAACTAAGGGCAAGCAAAAATAAGTGGGGATTAGGCATTTATTAATGATAACTGCTTGCCCGTTTAAATTGCTTGATTAATTTTCAACGGCAAGAGAATTGAACACACCGGCAACGCAATATCTGCCGGTACGGTCTGATTAATTAATCGATGCGCCGATTAATGAACGCAATTTTTAACCATTACAAGGTGTAATGGCCGAAGTGATATTGGTAATCCGCCATTGCCCGTTTGATAACCTCGTGCGCTTCGGCGCGCCCGTAAACGTGAGTAATTTCTATGACGATATTTTCGCTGGGCAAATGTTTATACGTTAAAAAATAATGCTTTAAGCGGTCGATGTAGGATGCCGGACAGTCCGACACATCATTCCATAAGCGATAAAACTCATCCCCCTTCATCACGGCTATAATCTTGTCGTCCGCCTCGCCATTATCCACTAATCGAAAACCGCCAATCGGCACCGCCTGCACCAGAATATCGCCATGGGTTACCGGACGTTCGCTCAAAACGCAGATATCCAGCGGATCGCCGTCGCCTTTTACGACTTTTTTGCCGGACATCAAACTGGCGTACTCGGCGACTTCCTCCGAACAATACGTCTGCGGAATAAAGCCGTATAGCGTGGGAATCATGTTGGAGAATTTCTGGGGGCGGTCGATGCGCAAATAACCGCTGGCTTTGTCGATTTCGTATTTGATGGTGTCGGACGGAACGATCTCGATAAACGCTGTCACCACTTTCGGGGCGTTTTCCCCTGCTTCTATCCCATGCCAGGGATGGGCTTTGTGTCTGATGCTCATTGAATTCTGAAACTGATTATACTCTTGGCATTAATAAGGTGTAAGGTCATTTACCAACATTTCAATGTCTAGCCGTTAAATGATTCGCGTTAAACGGAAATTTCCGCTTTGATGTGTTCATGCGCCTGGTAATTAATGATTTCAAAATCCTCGTACTTATAGTCAAAAATAGATCCCGGCTTACGCTTAATATTTAATACCGGCAACTGGAATGGCTTCCGTGTCAATTGCAGTTCGGCTTGTTCCAAGTGGTTTAGATACAAATGGACATCGCCTCCCGTCCAGATAAAATCGCCGACAGCCAAATCGCATTGCTGCGCCACTATGTGTGTTAGTAAAGCATAACTGGCAATATTAAACGGCACACCCAAGAAGGTATCGCAGCTACGCTGGTACATTTGGCAAGAGAGCTTCCCTGCCGAGACATAAAACTGAAAAAAAGCATGGCACGGCGCCAGCGCCATCTTGCCATTAATGACATTCTGTTGCGGACTGACGCTTTCATCGGGTAAATCCGCCACATTCCAGGCGGAAACAATCATTCGGCGGCTATTGGGATTGTGCTTCAATTGATTAATAACCTGCTGAATCTGGTCGATATGTTGACCGTCCGGCGTAGGCCAGGATCGCCATTGATAGCCGTAGACCGGTCCCAGTTCGCGCTTAGCATCCGCCCATTCGTTCCAAATACTGACGTTATTGCCTTGCAAATAAGCAATATTGGTGCTGCCCTGCAAAAACCACAGCAATTCATGGATAATGGATTTAATGTGTACTTTTTTGGTCGTGACCAGTGGAAAGCCTTCAGCCAGATTAAAACGCATCTGGTGACCAAAGATAGATAATGTCCCGCTACCGGTACGATCGCCTTTTTGTACGCCTTCACGCAAGATAAGGTCGAGCAAATCCAAATATTGTTTCATACGGCTTTGCTATGCGCCCGGTACAACATCCATGCGCCGATTAATATCATCGGCGTCGATAAAATCTGCCCCATCGTTACCCAATCCAAAGCGAGATATCCTAGATGCGCGTCGGGCATGCGGAAAAATTCGACAAAAAACCGGAAACAACCGTAACAGAATAGCGCCAATCCGGTTGCGCCCATTGTCGGCCTCGGCTTGCTGGTGTAAAGCCACAGAATGGCAAACAGCACCACGCCTTCCAGAAAAGCTTCGTACAGTTGTGACGGATGCCGCGGCAACGACCCGCCGTTGGGAAATACCATTCCCCACGGCGCATCGGTCGTCCTGCCCCACAGCTCTGAGTTAATGAAGTTGCCCAGCCGTCCTGCGCCCAGGCCAATCGGGCATAACGGCGCAATCACATCCGTCAATTGCAACATGGAGCAATGTTGCTTTTTTCCGAACAGCCACATGGCGATAAACACACCCAGCATACCGCCGTGAAAAGACATCCCGCCTTGCCATATCTTGAACAAGATAAAGGGGTCATTAATAAATTGGTTAAAGTTGTAAAACAGGATGTAACCGATCCTGCCCCCTAAAATAACGCCTAACGCGCCATAGGTAACCAGATCTTCTATCGTCTCCGGCTTAATGGGCGACCACGGCTTTTGCGCCCTTTTCTGACCTAAAATCCACACCCCGGCAAAACCGATAAGGTACATCAATCCGTACCAATGAATTTTTAACGGGCCGATGGCAATGAGGACGGGGTCGATCTGCGGATAGGTGAGCATAACGGATTAATGACTTAAACGGCGGCTATTATACCGTAACTGACAGCTTTGCTCTAATTCGCGGCTTATCCTATAATTGCGCGCCGTCATGACAAGAATAGTCACAATAACGTTAGTGCAATAGCAAGAATAATATGGACTTATTAATCAAATATCTTGGGCTTTGCTTTTTTATTAATAACCCGGCCGAATTATTTCCACCCAAATCCTTCATGTGGAAAAACGTTATCTACTACCTGATTTCAGGAATGATCGTTGAAGGGCTGATTTCCGACCCTGCCGACGGTACCCTGGAAGTGGTATTGAGAACCGTCATGGCGTTTTCAACCGTCGGCGTAATCTTGCTGCTGGAGAAAAAATGGCATTTTTATAACCAGCTCTACACGGCGATTTTCGTCTGCGAAAACTTTATCATGACCCTGGCAACCGCCACCGAAGGCGCGTACCACTGGATGGTTATGGAACATGTGGAAACTGCCGAAGAAATTTCCATTGGCGCGGGCATTCTGCTGGTAGTGTGGTATATCGCCATTATCGGTTACATTTTCCGCCAGCTGTTACACTACAAGATGAGCGCCAGCGTGTGTCTTGCAATCGGTTACTTTGTTATGACCTACGGCGTACCGATACTGTTTATGGATATATAACTTTTACGGTTATAAATTTTCCTCATAACCCGGATTGAAACGGAATTAATCCGGGCATCTTCAATGAATGTTACTCCGCTCCCACTCTAATAAATCCTACAACTTTATCAACAGGCTATTAAATTAATAGCTCTAACTTATTAATTAAACTACGATTTTAAAAATATTTTATCCATCTATTTGAACCTTTCTCTGGCATTTTGCGATTTATGTCACAAAATGCGAAAAAAACACTTCATTAATTGCCGTTTAATAAAAGCCCGCTAGTCTTGATTAACAACATGAGCATGCTCTTTCAAACCGGCAAAATAACAATTAATTGCCCTAATCAAGCGAGAGGAAACCGATGAAATATTTCAAAACAACCAATAGATTAATGTTTAAATTAATGGCAATGCTGGTTTTGATTGCGGGTGCGCAACAGGCTTCTGCCGGTACATGTGTTGCCGGATCAATAACCTTAAAAGCGCCTTTGTATATTGTCTCTGTTGAGAATAAATTAATCACCTACCAGCAATTAATCGGCAGTGTTACCAAAAAAGCAGCGTTAAGAAAGGATTGTGTAGGCTATACAACTTACACGATTACCGGCACCCAAAACTTACCTTATCCGGACGGAACCGAATTTCTGGTGATGGGCAAAAATGACTTCACTTCGCCAGTTCCAGCCGCCATTTTTCTCAAAGTGGCTAATGGCTCCATCGACAGCACATTCACGGCAGCAGGCGCTCAAACCGGCATTAATAGCGACCCTTTGAATATTTATATGGGGTCTCAACTAACCATGCGAGTAAAACAAGCCTGGAAATAAAAGCTTTAATGATCATACAAGTTTTTCAATACAGCATTATTGATCTAGCTTTTAATACAAACCGTTACCCTATGTCGTCTTGATACCGGGACGAAAAGTTTAAAGACATCGATATTAGGATTATTCGTCATCGCTTTAGAAATCAACCGCAATAATCTCGCGCACAAGCGCCGTTACGTAACTGCCAGCAGGTAAGGTAAATGACAAAAATAATGTTGTTGGATTAATGAAATCCCATATCAAATTTTCCGCATTAACTCGCAAGGCGCGACGTGAAAGTTCAACACCGCTGGCAATTAAGCCTTGCGCCAATTCGGCGTTGGCATTAATGACTTCCTGTTCGATGCACAGAGCATCCAGAGCAATATCCAGTTCGCCTTTGCCCCACAACACCCCGGAAGGGTGGATGGTTTTGGTATTAATGCGGCGAATAATGTCGTCATCGGGCTGTTGTGATTGAAAACAACTGCGCGAACCGTCAAACAGTAACGTATCGCCTGCTATCGCCTTATTCCACGTACCTGCCGACACACGCTTAGCGAGAATCTGGTTAAATAGATACGAACGCGCCGCCGACAGATACAAACTGCGCTGCTCTCGCCTTACTTTTTGTCCCTGAAACATGGACAAGGCATTCGCCACATTTTTACCATTAAAACCAAAGCGTTGTTCGCCGTAATAATTGGCAATGCCGTTAACATTAATGGCCGTTAATTGGGCTATTAATTGGTCGTTATCGCCCTGCCAGTCGCGGATGGTAATTTCAAAACGGTTGCCCGATAACGCACCGCGTTTTAATTTGCGCGCATGGCGTGTTGTTTGGAGAACATTAATGCCGTCTTGCTCTAATACCGACCAGTCAGGGTCGGATTTTCCGGGCAGCCACACGCTGAACCATTGCGTCGTCACGGCATGGCGATCTTTTAAACCCGCATAACCGATGTCGCGCTGACGCACCCCGGCAACCCGTGCCAACTGCCGGGCGACATACTCAGTATTTTGCCCAGTTTTTTCAATCTGCAAGAACGCATGTTCACCTTCGCCGGAAGGTTCAAATGCCAAGTTCTCAAACACTTTAAAATCATCGGTAACACAGCGCAATTTGCCTGATCCAGAAGGAGAACCGTAAACATATGGCCAAACGAGGATTTCAATTGTCATACTACGATCTTTGGAAACCTTTAATAAAAATTAAAAATACACTGTTGCTTGAGTTATTTTTTCATATTTTCAACCGTAGTGCCGCACATACATTTTTCATAATCCAAAAATCGTCATTACATAGCATGAAGTCCGTGCCTCAACGCGTGACGGGGTATATTACCCCGTCACTCACGTTTTGACGATGGTGGCATTGTTGAACTAAGTTGCAATCCTACGGACGGGGCAACATGCCCCGTCCGGCTGAAGGATTTTATTAGCTTGATTAACTGATTGTATTTTTCTTCCGTCGGCATGCTGCCGTAGTGCTGGTCAATAAAAACAGCGGTTACGCCTTCAATCAAATCAGCGTGTTACGGCAAAAGCGGTTTAACCCGTTCAGCAAATGTCCGTGCACCTTCGCCTGGATTTTTGTTCATGCCTTGTTTGGCGAGTTTTTTCAGGAAGCGGTTATAAGCAATTAATGCCGGATCAGTCTGCTTGGGTTTTTGTCGCAGCAAAAACAGGCTGAGGATGGCTGTGATGACGGCGACAATACCCATCATCCAATATACCATCGTCTTGAAATCATTAATGCCGAAGGACGATAGGAAGTTGCTCTGGTTGGCGTTGTTGTAATTAATCACCCATCGCTGCCAGTTGTAATCTACGTGCCCCCACAGTTTTCTGGCCTTTTGCAATAGATTAAAGGCGGCAAGGCCGGAATCGGGGGCGGCGTAATTAATCACGCCGTTGGGTACAAGGCGGCTGATGTCTATGTTCTTTTCAACCCGTTCCGGGGCGATGGCGGCAGTCGGATCGAACCGAACCAAGCCCTGGTTGTCCAGCCAGACTTCCGCCCAGGCATGAGCGTCCGCCTGTTTAATCTCCAGAAAATTTCCCACATCATTGAACGTACCGCCTTGATAGCCGGTGACGACGCGCGCCGGGATGCCAGCAACACGCATCAGGTACACAAATGCCGATGCGTAATGGCTGCAAAAACTGTGGCGGGTTTCAAACAGGAAGGTTTCAATCGGGTTGTCTTCCATTAATGGCGGCGTGAGCGTGTAATGGAAATCTTCTTTGCGGAAATGATTGAGCAACGCATTAATAAACACGTTGGGCGGGCTGTCAAACCCTTGCAATTGGTTAACGAATTGCTTGATTTTTTCCGAAGGCTCAGCAGGTAATTGCCGCGCATCGCGGTATTCGGTTTTGGTGAGATAGCCGGTGTTGTATTCAGGATTAGAAGTCAGCTTGAATTCGCTGCGCTTGCGCAAATCCGCGGAGGTTATTAATTGGTAATTAGCGTTTTGTTGCAGGGGATGAGTGAATTCAGACGGCAAATCCAGGGCAAATACCCAATCCTTGTCCTGCGGTTCCATTAAAAAGGTGTAACGGTATGGCTTTCCTGAAAAAGTCGGTTTATCCAGATAGCGCTGATACGACAGGTCTCTGGTCTGCATCCATTTTTTGCCATCGGTCAACGTCATCACCGGACCGCGCCAGTAACGCTGTTTTGCCGGTGGAATAGCACCGTCAAATTTCACCCGAAACACCAGTTCATCCGACATGCCAAGGTCGGTAATCGAACCCGGTTCCATCGTATCGCTCAGGCCAGTCTTGTTCTGTTGCTTATCATTAAATAATAACCATTTGGGCGGCTCCACCTGTGGAAAAAAGATGAACACCACAATCATTATCGAGATGGCCTGAGCGATAATCACCGCGGCTTTTTTAAGTGCAATTTTGGTATCGGCAACATGGCTATTAATGAACACCAGTGCTGCCATTAATACACAGCAAACAAAAAGAATATAAACCGCCATTAAAATGCTTTGTTCGTACAAAAATTGCGATGCGGCAACGATAAACGCTAGGTAATTAATGAGATATAAATCGCGCTCGGTTTTGATCTCCATTAACTTCAGTCCAAGCGCAATGACAAACAAATTCGTGCCGCCGTCGCGCCCCAAAATACCGCGGTGTTGGCTGTATAAAATTGCCATCCCGCAGACGATCAGGAATACAATCCAGGGAAAACTGGGCAGGCGTTCCGGTTGCCAAATGCCGACAAAACGCCACACCAACAAGACACAAAAAAACCGAAAACCGCAAAGGGCAAATGGCTTACGTGGGGCAACACAATTAAGCCCAGCGAAGTCAGCAAAAAAGCCAGGATTTCCTTGTTGTGAGCGGGATTAATGGTAGGATTCATAAATTAAACAAGGCCAGTGCTTCCAGGCATTTCTGGTAATGCGCCAAGCCGTAAGCCGGTTCCAGCCGCAAACCAGGTATGATCAAACCGTAGCTTAAACCGGACCGCTCAGCATCCACTACCCAACGGCATAGATGGCTTAGGCGTTCTTCCAGCGATTGCCCCGGCGCATGGCTGTAATCCAGCCAGATTTCCGCTGAGCTTTCCCCACCGTACTGTTTAGTATACAAACCCAAACCTTTGGCGTAGGCTTTCCAGTGCAGGTGCTTTAATGGATCGCCCGCCTGATAACTTTGCAGCCCGTAAAATTCGTCCCCACCTTTTTTGAAGCGGCCTTGCTGATTTTGGGTCACGCCGGTTTCTGGAAAAGGTATTTCCTGATTGGCCGGTTTTGGGTACACCAGCGCTTTGGCATTAATGCGGATCGGCGACCAGGCGCGAAACAAACCTAAAGAATAAGCACTGAATATCGTTACTGTTCCTGCCGGATGCCAGCCGCGTTTTTGGGTTAGGTCGTACAACGTAATCTGGGATTTGCTATTAGCTTTTAGATTACAATGTTCGATAGCATCTTTCATCCTAACCTGCACGTGTTGGCGTTCGCTTGCTGTCGGGTTGCCGATGTGTATGCCAAAACCCGCCGCTTCGCCAGCGAATACATTGGTTGCCTGACCTTCCTGTACGGTCAAGCCAGCCATGGATTTATAGGTATGCAGAATGGTGATAAAAAAATACTCGCCAATAAAAACGCCAGCATGTAGGCGAGGTTATTGTTGTAGACAAAAGCAATCAGCATTAATACCAAAATTAATAAGGCGAAGCCCAGGCCGCGTTTGCTTGGCAGGATGAAAATCCGCCGTTGATCGAGCGTCAGCACCTCGCCTTTGGGGTAGGTTCTCCGCGTAGGAAACGTTCCAATCCCAGCTTTTTACGAAGCCCATTAAATGACGGCGACTTTCGCCAAAATCGGCGCGACAATGGCTTCCGAATCGTTATTGCCAGAACGCAAGCGATGCCCAGCAACCGATGGCAATACCGCTTGTAAATCTTCCGGTATAACCGCATCACGCTTATCCATAAAAGCCCAGGCTTTGGCGGCGGTCAACAGCGACAGCCCTGCCCTGGGCGATAACCCGCAATGGTACTCCGGCGATTGCCGAGTAAAGTTAATGATCGCCTGGCAATAATCCAACAGCGGATTGGATACGTGGATTTTCCTGACCGCACCTTGCAAATCCTGCAATTCATTCGGCAAAAGCTGCGGTTGCAAATTTTCGATTAACTGATGCCGGTTTTGTCCGATTAATAACTGGCGTTCATATTGCGGTTCGGGATAGCCGAGTTCTATCCGCATCAGAAAGCGGTCAAGTTGGGATTCCGGCAACGGGAACGTACCGATCTGGTGCGATGGGTTTTGGGTGGCAATCACAAAGAACGGCTGGGGTAATTGGTAGGTAACCCCTTCCACCGTCACCTGCTGTTCTTCCATCGCTTCCAGCAAGGCGCTTTGCGCCTTTGGGGTCGAACGATTAATTTCATCCGCCAGCACCATCTGATTAAAGATTGGACCCGGATGGAACTTGAATTCGTGGTTTTTGCCGTCAAACACGGAAGCACCGATAATATCAGCAGGCAGAATATCGCTGGTAAACTGGATGCGCTGGTAGTTCATACCTAATAGCCGCGCCAATGTGTGCGCCAATGTCGTCTTGCCGACTCCGGGAATATCTTCAATTAACAGATGCCAGCGCGCGAGTAAGCAGCAAACCGCCAATCGGATTTGCCGCTCTTTACCTAAAATCACCTCATTGGCCGCTTTCAGAAGCTGCTGGATGTCATTTTGCATAGATAATGGTAGGATGCTTGAAATATGAACAATTGCCCATAGTATAGCTCAAAGCTTATAGCTACAGGCAATCACCAACGGAGCAGCACCATGAAACAATACGACGAAGTCCGCAGCCATCTCATTGAAATGCTTGAAGAATTGGATGAGCGCTTGAGCAAGATTACCGCCGATGTCAAACATGAGAACGTGGAACTTGAAAAAGATTGGGACGAGCTGGCCGTTCAGTCGGAAAATAATGAAGTCATTGATTATATAGGCAATGCCACCCGAATGGAGCGCGACCGGGTGAAAGAAGCCATCTCTCGAATCGATAAGGGCGAATACGGCATCTGCGAATTGTGCGGCGAGCCGATTAAAGAAGAACGCCTGAAAGCCGTACCGTATTCCAGCATGTGCGTAAAATGCGCCAGCCAAGCGGGATGTTAACTTTTAGATTTCACATCATTAATGGTATTAATCAAAGGGAAAATCCACAATTTACCATGCAGATGTCAGTTCGATATTGATTAATCTATATCAACCTGCGATCCCAAAACGATTTGAATTTAATACCGTAAGTATGGCGGGTTGCTTGCCAGATACGATCGACATGGGGATTGCCGCCCATTCCTTAAATAATTCCATCCAGCCTTTATTACTGTCACTATGCCAGGTTTCTTCCAGATTCAAGCTAAGGTAGACGTTTTCCATAAACTGGATAATCTGATTACAGAAATTAAAAATGGGGATATTGTCAAAACTGCTGTCGAATTCTTTTAAATTCTCGTCTTCACTCAACTGCTTCCACAAATCGATTAAATTATCGGCCTGATGAATAAACATGGTGTGATTAATCAATTCCGGCGATAAGATGTCGTACATCTTTTCGGCAATTTCTTCCATCTTCCAGCCGGTGATCTTAGAAGCAGGTTGTTCCTGAACTTCATGGTCTCCGTTATCCCATTTAGCGAAAATCTGCCGCGCTATATCTTTGCCCAAATGACGATAGCTTTCAAACTGATCTTCATTAAAAAACTGGTCGCTCGTCGATTCGTGCGGAAATTCGGCATGCGTCGCCTTATATTGCAATATGGCGGCATCCTCATGACCGGTCATGGAAGCTTTGATATAGATTAACCAGCCTTGGTCAATTTGGGCTTCTTTGGCAAACCCGGCGTAATAAATTTTGCCGACTACGGCGCGGCTTTGGCTCCAGCCGGTTTCTTTATCCGGTTTAATGGCGCTGACGTCTATATCTATCTTCGCCAGTTGATCGACTTCGCATAGCCTGACCAGTTTTGCCAATCCTTCAAACTTCAGATTAGGATCGCACTCCCCGTCGCAAACGATGACGACTTTACACTGACGTTTGATTAATTCGTAAGCCGCCAGATTTTCAAAATGCCCGCCATCGGAAATCGCCAGAAATTTCGATTTCTCATCCGCCGTGCCGAATAACTCATGCAATAGATAATCGATACATAAGGTGGGCGAAGGCTGATTGTATTTATCTTTTAACGGATTAGGAAACCACCAGCCCAAACGGGCGTTGAATAAGGTCATTAAAAATGAGACGGATTGCGAGGTGTGATAGCCCATGTTGGGACTTGCCGCCGCTCCCGATACGGCAACCGCCAGACCTAACGTCGGCTGATTACTCTCGCCGCAGTAACTTTCAGTGCGGATAAATCCGATCTGTTCCCGACGACTGTGAGGCTGGTTTTTTACCTCGTAAGTACTGCCGCAATGCAGCGGCGTTAAGATAAAGTTATTGCTGTGACGCGTATGCAAAGCCAAATCCCGTGAACCGCCCAGGTTCAAGGCGCAATTAATGATGTGCAACGGACTTTTTAATTTTTTTGTGCCGGATTTTTCGGATCATCGATTAATAAATTCATTAATTTAATATCGTCGTCATCGTCGAATCCGGTAAATGGATGCGGATTGCGCTCCTCCGGTATGCGTGTTGCGCCTAAATAGCAACGGGCAATGCGCGTACGGTAAAACGCATTCAAACTGAACTCATTAATATCAACTCGCTAGGACAACAAAAATAATGCGGTGCCGCACACCAGTATTGCCGCCTGTGCAGCACCCTGCTGCTTTTCATCGCTGAGTAATTGCCAGTGACGTGAAATAAAATCGGCTATTGTGGCCGGACTATCTACGCTACCTTGCTGTTGCACATAAAAAGTTAATGCGACATGCAAGATCAAAGCAATCAAAAACAGCAAACCGGCAATAAAAATAAACGGCGCGATTTTGGCAATGATTTCCTTGATTCTGACTTTGATATTTTTCTGTTCGAATAAATCGTCTTTGCCCGTGGAAACCGATTTACCGGCGAATATTCCCGCCAGCGTTGTGCCGATCCAGCTGGTGCCCAATGTCTTCCATGAAGCATTATCAAAAATCCAAGCGCACCATAACGGCCCGTAGACTGTCGCAACCACAATCACCATCCAGCTGAACCCGTAAATGGCCAGCCAAGCGGCAAAACGGCTCCGCCATTCCCTGACGTGTTCATTGGACTGGTTCCCCAGCATACCGATTAATACGACAATAGCCATGGAAAAGACAAATAAAACCATGGTCGGTCCCCAAACAAACGCCCGCCAATTTCCTACGTCCGCCAGATCGTGCCAGCTATAAAATATTCGCATTACAGCAGATAGCGACAACAATAAAAACCCGGTGGTGGGAATGGGTGCAAACCAGATTATTAATCGATAAAAACGGTTATCCTTGATTGAGCAGCTACCATTAAATACTAACGAAACATACAGAATCGCCAGAAAAATTAATGAGTGCGACCAGAGAAATTGAAGGCAGCCGCCCAGTGTCGATAGCGCACCGGTTTCCGCATTCATCTTGACTTGTTGCCATAGCACCGCAGCTATGCCGAAACAAACCGCCATAAACAAAGCAACCAGCCACTGCATGCCGGCTTGCGCAAATTTAACGCCCGGCCAATGGGCATTTATACCGTTTCGTTTAACGAACACAAATAAATTGAGACTGATTAAGACAGATCCTAAAACAAACAAGATAGCCGTACCCCAACTCTCAGTATCCAGATCCGGCCACATCCCGAACAGCCAATACAGTTGACGGGGAAATATTAATAATACGGCTATCGCCAGAATGATAATGGACTGCACCAACAACGTATTGCGCAACCAGATGGTAGCCATCGACCAAGTATCGGCGCTTAACAGTTTTAGTTGCGGCGATAGATAGTTGGAGTACCGCCGTAGGTGAGCAATGGAATCTTTCCAATCGGCATTTTTATTCAACCAGCAGCTACCATGCCTGTAACAGTTTCCCGTTAGCCATGAACCGATGTAACCTCCGCCCGATACCGTCGATAAATAATCGACCTTTTTCAACAAATCTTTTTCTTTCAGCGCTTCCAGTACGCCTAAACTAAAAGTAGCGCTACGGATTCCACCGCCGGAAAAAGCCAACCCTATAAGACTTTCCTGCGTCTTGCTGGTTTCGTTGATGAGGTGATCACGTTCGTAGCGGTAAGCTTTGATCGCCGCTATCTCTTCATTTTTGACATCAGCCCATTTAAGATTAACTGACGACTGGTAGGTTTCCGGTGCGTCATCGATCATACATCAAGCTACTTATATCTTTACCTTGCGTTTGCGTTCTTCCGTCGGATCCGCTTTTTCTTTGTTCAGCGCGGCTCTCAATTTAGGCCGCAACGTCGACCAGAATTCCGAGCATATATCTTTCATTTTCCGCCTGACCAACACATTAATAGCGAACACGATAACGCCCTGCAAAAAGGCGGTAGAAAACCTATAACCTTACAGTTTGGCTGGAAACTATTCGGCGCTCTTTAGTGGAAACTTTTCAAAGCCGTTTGACAAATGAGGACTCGATAGTATTAAAACTTTTCCCTGTATTTGCGCTCAGAGTAGAAATGACACAACATTGCAAATTTTGGGTTGTCGTTAATTAGATATGTCAAACGGGGTGAAGCGCCCCTTCGGCAAGCTCAGGACGAGACATCGGCAACAACTACTACGTTGTCCTGGCTCCTGCATTCAGGCAGTCGTCCTTCTTCGGCGCCTCTAAATTATTTTCTAATCAGGCAATGTAATTTCGTCAAAACTGCTGACTTGCTTATGCTCTGCTTGCGCATCCGGTTGTCGGTCGCGCACTAACCAACACGTTTGCAAACCTGCCGCTTGCGCGGCATCCAATTCTTCTTTAATGTCTGATAAAAACAGAATTCGATCTGGCGACAGTGCGATCTTTTCTGCAATTTTGCGGTAGGATTCGGTTTCTTTTTTACCGCCGATGTTGGTATCGAAAAAGCCGGAAAACAAAGGCGTTAAATCGCCTGCTTCGGTATGGGCAAAGAGCAGTTTCTGCGCCAGCACCGATCCGGACGAATACACATACAAGGCAATGCCACGCTTATGCCACGCTTGCAAATTATTAATGGCGTCGGTGTACAGGTGGCCTTTAAACGCACCTTGATGATAACCCTCCGTCCACATCAAACCCTGCAAGGCTTTCAGCGGAGTGATTTTTTTGTCTTCGTCAATCCAATTAATTAACTGGGCAATGACGGTTTCGATATTTATATCATTAATACCTGCTTCCCGGCAGGTATCGGCGATTAGCTGGCTAACTTGGGCATCATTCTGGTGCTGCCGAACATAATCGGGCAGTTTCGCTCTGGCATAGGGAAACAGCACGTCCTTAACGAATGAGAGTGATGAAGTCGTGCCTTCAATATCGGTGACAATGGCTTTAATCATGACAGTCCGGCAACATATTCATCGTACGTAGGAAAGCGTTGGGCGATGTCATTGCCGGTAAATTGGGCGACCCAGCCTTCCGGTGTGGTAAACAGTCGGATGACTTTAAAGCTGGGATTCTCGCCCATGTCGAACCAGTGCGTCGTGCCTGCCGGTACGCTGATGAGATCGCCTTTTTCGCACAAGGCGGCATACACTTTATCGCCGACATGCAGGTAAAACAGCCCGCTGCCGTCGATAAAAAATCGCACTTCAAAATCGTCATGAATATGTTCGGCCAGAAATTTCTGCCGGAACTCCGTTTTTTGCGGGTGATCCGGGCTTAAATTAATGACATCGGCAGACTGAAACCCGTAAAGCTGTTTCAGCTTGTCGATGGATTCCCGATAAGCCGCAAGAATAGTCTCTTGACCGTCTTCGGCAGTCAGCTCGCGGTTGGCGCTCCATCGCTCGAATTTGACATTAATGGCGGCCAGTTCGCGTTCTATCTCGCTAAATCCGGTGTAACGCACACCCTGTTCCGGCTGGTCGTCCGGGTAAATCGTTAAGGCACTCATTAATCGGCTCCTTGCAAACGCAATTCGCAGTCAAATAAATAATCCAAGGCTTCCAGATGGCGAAGGGCGCCGGTTACGGATTCGCCCCACGTGTAAAGGCCGTGTCCGGCAATAATATATCCGTAACAGTCGTCAGTTGTGTCCAGATAAGCGTCGATAACGCCAGCCAGGCGCGGGATATCCTGATCGTTAGGAAAAACCGGCACGACTATCTGAGTTTCGTGCGTTTTAATATCGCCGAAGGCTTTCAGTAGTTCATAACCGGCCAGCACGACCCGGTCTTTATGCCGCTTTGAAATCAAGACGGCATTAACCGGGTGCGGATGCAAAACCGCATTAATGGCCGGATAACGCCGGTACAAAGCCGTGTGCAAAGCAGTTTCGGCGGATGGTTTTTTGCCGTCCAGCGATTGCGCATCTGCATCGATCAACATGATATCTTCCACTTGCAACTGGCCTTTGTGCTTACCGGACGTAGTGATGGCAATGGTTCCGTCCGGCAGGCGGGCGGAAAAATTACCGCTCGTCGCCGGCACCCAGCCTTTGCTGTCGATAAAACGCCCGGCATTGCACAGCTCGATGGCCGCTTTTTTAAATTCTGGTGAGTAATGCATTAATAACTCATTGTCTTAATTAAACCGCCGTAAATAATTGTTAACCATTATAATCATCCCTGCCAGTTAACTGAAATTAAACCATGCCTAAACGTTATCTTGCCGCCATTTTGTTTATTGCTGCGCTTTCGGCCGGTTATTTTTATTTGAAACAACCCACGCCGATCGACGTTGAGGTATACACCGTAGAACAAGGCGAAGTTAAAGCCACGGTTTCTAATACCCGTGTCGGTACCGTCAAAGCCTGCCGACGCGCTTATCTGGCTCCGGCTACCGGCGGACAAGTAGCTAAATTGCATGTCAAGGAAGGCGATCAGGTCAAACAAGGCCAGCTTTTGCTGGAAGTATGGAATAACGATCTAAAAGATCAAGTCGGCCTGAAAACGGCTGAGATCGACGCCAACCACGCCGCCGCCGAACAAACCTGCCGTCTGGGCGAGAATGCCCAACGCACGGCACATCGCTTTAACGAGTTGTACAAAGACAAGCATTTTGTATCCGAAGATTTGGTTGATGAAAAAGTCTCCAGCGCCAAAGCACAGCAAGCCGCCTGTAAAGCAGCGAAAGACAAAATTGTCGTCAGCGAACGCAGCCTTGCAGCCGCCAAGGCAGCGGTGGAACGCACCTTATTAATAGCGCCATTCGACGGCACAGTGGCGGAAATTAATGCCGAGCTTGGCGAATATGTCACACCGTCGCCCCAAGGCATCGCCACCTTACCCCCCATCGACCTGATGGACATCAGCTGTCTGTATGTGTCCGCGCCGATTGACGAAGTCGATGCCCCGCAGATTAAAACCGGCATGACTGCATGCGTATCTCTGGATGCATTTAGTGAAAAACGCTGTTCCGGCACGGTCTCACGGATTGCGCCTTATGTGCTGGAAAAAGAAAAACAGGCGCGCACGGTTGAAGTGGAAGTCAAACTCACCGATCCCAAAGACCTGAAAGAACTTTTACCCGGCTATAGCGCCGATATTGAAGTATTATTAACCAGTAAACCGCAGGCCATCCGTATTCCGGCGGAAGCCGTCATGGAAAACAACCGCGTTCTGGTTATTAATGACGATCATGTTTTGGAAGAACGCACTTTTAAGCCCGGCTTGAGCAACTGGAGCACCGTGGAGGTATTATCCGGCCTCAAAGTGGGCGATAAAATCGTCAAATCCATCGGTTTGGATGGAGTTGTGGCGGGAGCTTATGTCCGGGAAAAACCATGATCCGGCTGGAACATATCCACCGTACATTTCAGGTAGGCGAGCACACCGTCCACGCCTTAAATGACATTAACTTGACAATTAACAAGGGCGAATACGTCTCCATCATGGGGCCTTCGGGTTCCGGCAAATCCACTTTGCTAAATATCATCGCCCTGCTGGATCGCCCAACTTCCGGGCGATACGTATTGAATGGGCAGGATGTGATCCAACGTAGCGACGACGATTTGGCCAAAATACGCAGGGTAAACATTGGCTTTGTCTTCCAGTTTTTTCATGTCATTCCCCGTCTGACAGCCGCCGAGAATGTGGAAATGCCGATGATTTTGGCCGGTATTTATAGCAAAGAACGCCAACAGCGGGTGGAAAAAGCGCTGGCTGCCGTTAATCTGTCCGACCGCACCCACCATAAGCCTAACCAGTTATCCGGCGGGCAATTACAGCGCGTGGCGATTGCCAGGGCGATGATCATGCAACCTGAAGTTTTGCTGGCCGACGAGCCGACCGGCAACCTGGATAGCAAATCCGGACTGGAAATCATGGAATTGCTGGAAAATCTCAATAAACAAGGCGTTACATTGGTGATGATTACCCACGATCAAGTCCTGGGTAAACGCGCGCCGCGCCAGATCAGAATTGTCTATGGACGGATTGAAAACGGCGAGCTTGTACCAAGCGTACAATAAGATCGCGCATGCCAAACTTAACAGAGCGCATTAATGGCTGTCATAATCTTGTCATATAAGGCCATTTAAATAGTACGATTCAGTTTATTAATCGATATGAACGAAAATACTATCCTCATTGTTGAAGACGAAGCCGCCATCCGGGATATGCTCAAAATCATCCTGGAACAGGCCGGTTTTAAAACGCTTTTGGCCGAAGAAGCAGCCTCCGCGCAAATTCAATTAACCGATCATTCGCCGGATTTGATCGTGCTGGACTGGATGCTACCGGGCATCAGCGGTGTGGACTGGGCGCGACGATTGAAAAAAGATGCCAGTTACAGCGAAATTCCTATCATTTTACTAACTGCGCGCGGCGAAGAAGAAGACAAGGTACGGGGATTGGAAATCGGTGCGGACGATTACATTACCAAACCCTTTTCGCCGAAGGAATTAATCGCCAGAATTCGCGCCGTCTTACGCAGAGTCGGCAAATTATCCGGTTCTACGCAGATCAGCCTTGGCGACATAACTCTGGATACGGAACAGCACCGGATTACTATCGGCAACCGCCACCTAGATGTCAGCCCGACCGAATTCCGTTTAATGCATTTTCTTATGACGCATCCCGATAAAGTATTTTCCCGCACCCAGTTGCTGGATCAGGTGTGGGGGCGCAGCGTTTATATTGACGAACGCACGGTTGATGTCCACATACTCAGATTACGTAAGATTCTTGCCGAATTCGGTAAGGAAGATGTTGTACAAACGGTACGCGGCTTCGGCTACCGCTTTTCCTTGCAGTAATTTTTCAGCATAACCCGCATGCGTTCCTGGGACAGAGAAGTTGTTATCGCGTTACTGCTGGGTTTTTTAATTACCATCATCGGTAGTCTAACCGGACTGTTTCTTCCCTTATGGTTAATCGCCACAACCGTAATATTAATGTGGCAATTTTACGAAACCAACCGTTTTAACAAATGGCTGGCTGGCGGCGCCAAAGGCAAATATCCGCCCAAAGCTAAAGGGATATGGGAAGAACTGTACCACCAGGTATATTTGCTGAAAAAACGCGAAAAACGCCAGAAGAAAAAACTGGGCAAAATTATCGACCAATTCCGCAAATCCACCGATGCCCTGCCCGATGCTGCCATTGTGCTCGGCAAGCATGATGAAATCGAGTGGGTCAATACCGCGGCCAAACAGATCTTTGGCTTAAAACAGACCGATCGCGGCCAGCGCCTGCCCAATCTGATCCGCTTTCCGGCTTTCGTTAATTACCTAAATGAAGGCAATTTTAATGAAAGCATTGTGATTAATTCACCCATGATTCCGCAAGTAACGCTCTTCATCCACATCATCAAATACGGCGGAGGTTTGCGTTTGCTGCTGGCTCAGGATATTTCGCAGTTGCGGAAAATGGAGCAAATCCGCAAAGATTTTGTCGCCAATGTTTCGCACGAATTACGAACGCCATTAACGGTCTTGAAGGGCTATCTGGAAACCGTGCAGGATACCGAACAAACGCTTTCTCCAGTTTCGGTTTATTCCTTAAAACTCATGCAGGAACAAACCGCGCGGATGCAGCATTTGGTCGATGACTTGCTGCTGCTCTCGAAACTGGAGACCCAGCCCAAAAAAAGCCAATGCGTCGATATTCCCAACCTGTTGGCAGTAATCGGCCAAGAAGGCGACCGGCTCCAGAAAACCGGGCGTATACAAATGACCATCGACAGCCGTTACGGCGTCATGGGAGATGAACTAGAATTGCACAGCGCTTTTGCCAATTTGCTGACGAACGCCTTGAAATATTCGGCTGACGATTCGCCCGTATTAATTCAATGGCGGCAAACCGGACAACATCTTGTGCTTTCAGTGACCGATCGAGGCGAAGGCATTCCTGACCTTGAAATTCCCCGGATTACCGAACGTTTTTACCGCATTAATGTAAAACGATCGCATGTCGTTCCAGGAACGGGATTAGGGCTAGCGATTGTAAAACATGTTTTACTGCGGCATGACGCCACCTTGCATATCGAGAGCAATCTCGGCAAAGGCAGCACGTTTAGCTGTTTGTTTCCTCTAGCCAGAAAATGTATTAACGACAATAATACATCACATTAATCATGCGGAATATTTGCGCTATTAATCATAACTATTGGCATTAATTCATTAATGCTGCACATGTATGACATCCACTTTCTGCCACACCGATTCGATAAAATCCGGCGTCATTTCCGGCATTCCCGCTTGCAGCCAATTAACCAGAATTTTTGCCGTATTGGGATAATTCACCTTCACCGCGCGGCCGTGGTGCAGCCAATGCTTTATGGCTGACCGATCCAATGTTTCCATGGTATAACCGTAACCCAGTTGCTTTAGCGCGGCGGCGTTGGAAATTTGTTCCATTTGCGAATTCAACGGCTTCACCAGTATTTTTTTACCCAGCATTAATGATTCTCTAGCCAATTCGAAACCGGCATTGCTGATAATGCCGACGCAATCCCGTAAGTCATTTTGAAATCCTTCCCGTGACAGCGGAAAGCAATGGATGTGATCGACCGGCGAAGCGGCAACGTTCGGCGAATACACATGAAACTCGTAGTGCTGAAATGGCTGCAAAACATTAATGACTTCCTGCGTGTCTTCAAACGGCAGATAAACTAGAATCTTATGGCGGTTAATCTGTGCCGGCGCTTCTTTAGCTTCTACGATGGGCGGTAGAATCGCTTGTCCGAAATGATGCCAATGAAACCCGACCCGGCGATCGGCCGGCGCAAAATAACGCATGACCAGATCGGCAAGCGGGTCTGAACCTTGCTTGGGGATGTTAAATTTAAATGCGTATTGATGCCCCAAACCCAGCACGGGAATCCCCTGAGTTTTGGCTGCCCAAGCCGTGACCGGCTCAAAATCCGTGATTACCTTATCGTAGCCGGTCAAATCGAGATTTGTTATTTCTTTAATAAACGTAATCGGCTTGGAAGCCAGCGCTGTTTTTACATAGCTGACTTTCCCATGATTGACGGAAAAACTCAGGCCGTGCTTAAGCTGGTAGCCGTTAAAGACTTCCATATCGAAATATTGCTCGAAATTTCTCCCGCTAAACTGAAAATCGACCTCAATTCCGGCTTGTTGAAGTTCCTTTGCCATCACTCTGGCGCGCGTGATGTGCCCGTTGCCTGTCCCTTGGACGCCGTAAAATATTCGCATGAAAATATCGGTTCTTAATCGGTGTTGTTAAATGGTTTTGATGATGGTTTTTCCATCTCATTAACGATACCTATACAGGGTTACAACACGATGAAGATTTGATGAAGATTCTGTGACAGTTAATGCTGCGGAGGACGATGTTTGCACCCGGTTTATTAATCGTCATATAACTGTCACATTACTGTCATCATGCTTTAACTTTACTGGCGCAAACTGTAGGCTGATTAATGTAAAGATGAGGTAAAAACGATGAACAAGCTGATCCCGAATCAAACCTATAGAACCGTAATCAACTTCGCCCTAACACTAACCACGCTCGGATTGGCGTTGAGCTGGTGCATTGAAATTGTTGCGCGGGAAATATTTCGTTTGGCATTAATATAATGATTCCATAATATTGAAATCATTAATAAAATCGTAACAAAACTGTATCAGATCAGTAAAATAATTGTCATATTAAAAGCGTAATCTTTAGCTATCTTAAACAGATTTAGGACTAGTTAAATGACATTACGCTACCGTAGTATCTGGATTTCAGATACCCACTTAGGCACCAAAGGCTGTCAGGCCGAAGCCTTACGCGACTTCATCACCCACGTCGATTGCGACACGTTATATCTGGTAGGCGACATCATCGACTTGTGGAAATTTAAAAGCGGCCTCTATTGGCCGTTGCTGCACAGCGATGTGGTGCAACGCATCATTAATAAGGCCAAGCAAGGCACACGCGTCATCTATATACTCGGCAACCATGACGAAATTTTCCGCAAGCATGCCGGTATTCATTTTAACGGCATAGAAATTCAACTTGAAGCCATCCATACGGCTGCCGACGGCAAACGCTACTTGGTCATGCATGGCGACGGTTTCGACAGCATCGTCTGCAATAACCGCAGCCTGGCTTATATCGGCGGCGAAGCTTACGAATACTTGCTGGTCATTAATACCTGGTTCAACCGAATCCGCAAAAAACTAGGTTATGGTTACTGGTCCTTGTCGGCGTTTTTAAAACACAAAGTCAAGAACGTCGTTAACCATATCAGCAACTTTCAGCATATCCTTGCGTTGGAAGCCAAGCGTAAACATGTAGACGGCATTATCTGCGGCCACATCCATCATGCGGAGATTTCCGATCTGGAATTCGGCATCCGTTATTTGAATTGCGGCGACTGGGTGGAAAGCTGCACTGCGCTTGTGGAAGACAGTGCTGGCAAGATCAGCCTGATCCACTGGCTGCAGGATAGCTGCCAACTGCTTGATCAAGCCGAATCGACAGCGCAAAGCCACATTAGTGAGAAGGTCTAACAGCGAAGGAAAAATCTTTCGCGAACCGATTGTTTAGTATTAATTTTTTGTATTTCATTAATGGATCGATAAACTATATTAAGCACTCACTATACTGTCATTATTAATGGGGCAACCGGATCACTCTTACCCTAACGCAGTTAATGTCATTGAGACTATTTACCGTGACAATTTCCAGGCGGTCTTTGCTACCTTAATCCGCTTGCTGGGCGATTTCGATTTGGCCGAAGAAGCCTTGCAGGAAGCTTTTAAAGCCGCGCTGGAACAATGGCCCAAAAACGGTATTCCCACCAATCCCAAAGCCTGGCTGGTATCCGCCGGACGCTTTAAAGGCATCGACATCATACGCCGCCGCAGCCGCTTTGAGACGTTACCGGACGGCATTGAAGATCGGTTAAGCGACGACAATTCCGACGATAGCAACGAAATTGCCATAGAAGACGACAGGCTTCGATTAATCTTCACCTGCTGTCACCCGGCTTTTCCCCAGGAAGCGCAGATTGCACTTACTTTGCGTGAAGTCTGCGGCTTGACGACCGAAGCCATCGCCAACGCATTTCTGGTACCCGCACCCACACTGGCGCAGCGCATCGTGCGCGCGAAAACCAAAATACGCGCCGCCCGCATCCCTTACCAAGTACCGGAAACAAACAACCTTCCGGAACGGCTGGACAGCGTGTTGCATGTTATCTACCTGATCTTTAATGAAGGCTATTTCGCTTCATCCGGCGCAAATCTGACCCGACCTGAATTATCCGAAGAAGCCATTCGTCTGGGACGATTACTGGTGGAATTGCTGCCGGAACCCGAAGCCGCAGGCCTACTAGCATTAATGTTTTTGCAGGAGTCCCGGCGCGGCGCGCGAACCTCGCCTTCGGGCGATTTAGTGCTGCTGGAAGAGCAAGACCGCAGCCTTCACTGAAAAATACCTTAACAGGCCGCCGTCTCTTAGTGGTTGACGACGATATCGCTGTGCGCGAAGGCATGAACCTAAAAAGATCAGTTTGCCTCTTATGCAGGTGCGGGAAGGCAATCTGGTGGATGTAATTGCCGACCTCGAAGATACTTTACTAGCGCCAAACTTAATATCCGGCACCAACGCTGTTGGGCATTGAACTGCTCCGCAGTTGCCCAAAGCTCTTTGAAGAATGCGGCAATCCGGCGATAGCACTGTTCAACTTTTACCGCCTCGGAGTGGGTACTGCTGACGGTTAGTCGGGTTTGTCCCGCGTGACGCGTCTGCTTGCCGATGCCATAGGGCATCAAGGGGCGACTGGTAATGGCTTCGGTATGTCGGTCGGGGTCGGCGAGCCGGACGAATAGACTCCACCAGTTATAAACCAATGCGGTGATCCTGGCCATGAACCGGCAACGTTTCAGGTCTTGGGTGGTGAAGCCACCCCAGCCCCAATGGTTTTTGAGTTCGTCAAAACTGTTTTCAGCATCGGCGCGGTCTCGGTAAAGCTGGGCTACGCTGAGCATTTCGATGCCCAGGGAGGTCACCAGGACGCTGTATTCGTACACGGCGACATCTTCGTCGGTCAGTTCCGCAAAGCTCAGCTGCCTTGGGCCTTGTTGGGTTTGGCCAACCACCGCCAGGTTTTTCTTTAGCTGCCG
>Ga0194120_10003094_pt1 | contig 27632 bp, 24 predicted proteins | sample TA2MahCa65mmetaG_FD_148642 | JGI IMG/M metagenome (GOLD analysis project Ga0194120, IMG submission 148642) | Freshwater microbial communities from Lake Tanganyika, Tanzania - TA2015019 Mahale Deep Cast 65m | ecosystem: Environmental > Aquatic > Freshwater > Lake | place: Tanzania: Lake... | reverse complement strand
GCGGCCGCGATTCGGTGGCGCGGCTCCTGCGCTCGGCCCATGCCGACGAGCCCGAGCGCCCGCAAGCCTGCCGCATCGATCTCCGGCTGCGCGAGCTGATGCCGATGCTGGCGCCGATGCTGCGTGCCGACATCGAGCCCCGCCTCGAAATCGAGCCTGGGCTGTGGCCGGTGCTGGCGATCGGCACGGCGTTCGACGACGTCGTGCTCAATCTCGCCGCCAATGCCCGCGATGCCCTGCCCCAGAGCGGGCACCTGCTGATCCGCGCCGCCAATCGCCCCGGCGTTCCCGACCAGGTGGCGGTCGAGGTGATCGACGACGGCACCGGCATGGACGAGGCCACGCTGGCGCGCGCGGTCGAGCCGTTCTTCACCACCAAGCCGCTCGGCAGCGGTACCGGCCTCGGCCTGACCGGCGCGCATGCCTTCGCCCAGCGTTCGGGCGGTTCGCTGACGATCGAATCCCGACCCGGCGCCGGCACCACCGTGCGCCTGCTGCTGCCGCGCGCGGTCTAAGAATCCCCGCGGCAACCTCAGCAGAGCGGCGAGCCCGGCAGCGGCCGGAAGATGAAATTGCGCATCCGCGTCGGCGGCTGGCCGGGATAGGCGTTGGGCGGCCAGGCACCGCCGGCCAGCGCCTTGTCCCGCGCCTGGGTGCGCGCATCCATGCTGGGATAGGGCCAGATATGGGTGAAACGCGGCACGCCTTCGAGCGAGATCATCGCCGTCAGCAGGGGCGAGATCGCCGCTCGCCCCGGCAACCGGTCGCGCCAGGCGGCGCGCAGCTTTTCCAGCCCGCCGATGCGCAGATCGTAAGTGCGGACTTCGTAGAACGGCCCGCGCTTGCCGGTCTCGATCGGCGGCAGGTCGATGAACGGCCCATAGGCGGTCAGCGACCAATCCATCAGCCAGCCGCCGCAGCCGAACGGGTCGGTCGATTCCGCCAGGCGACGGCGCTCGGCCGCCTGGATCTCGGCCGCGGCGTAGCGCCGGAACACGGCAATGCGGTTGAGATCGCCGACGTCGGCCGCCCATAGGCCCAAAAGCTCGCCACGCGCGGCATCGGCCTTGCAATAGGACAGGATCGCCGCCGCCGCCTCGCCATGAAAGCGATTGGCTACGCCCAGATAGGCCAGTTCGTAACACGTCATTCGCGCATTCCTCCCCGGCGACCACGCCGATTGCGATGTTGCGGCGCCTGTGCATGCTTGTCCATGTCCAGATTCGGACGAGGTCTCCGATGTCTTCCCTGGCCGGCGGCGATGCCGCCATGCCGCGCAATCCCGCCTTGACGGTCCTGCCCACGGTGCTGCTGGCGATGGGCATAGCGGTCTCGGACCAGGCGATGGTCGCGACCGCTTTGCCCGGGCTGATCGGCGAGCTGGGCGGGGTCGAACTGATATCGTGGGTGTTCGTCGCCACGCTGATGACCAGCACGCTGGCGGCGCCGGTCTATGGCCGGCTGGGCGACATGCTCGGCCGGCGGCGGATGCTGGTGCTGGCGCTGTGCCTGTTCGTCTGCGGCGCCGCGCTGTGCGCGCTGGCCTGGCGGATCGAGGCGCTGATCGCCGCCCGCGCCTTTCAAGGCATCGGCGCCGGCGGGCTGATGACGCTTTCGCAGGCCCTGATCGGCCAGACCGTGCCGCCGCGCGAGCGCGGCCGTTTCCAGGGTTACATCGCGGCGATGCAGCTTTGCGCCACCACTGCCGGTCCGATCCTGGGCGGGCTGGTGGCGCATTTCCTCGGCTGGCGGCTGGTGTTCGTCATCAGCCTGCCGGCGGTGGTGTTGGCGCTGGGCTTGTCGGTGCTGCTGCCCAAGGGCCAGCCCGCCGACAAGCGCGAGCCGTTCGACCTGCCGGGCTTGGTCTTCTTCGCCGCCAGCGTCGTGCCGGTGCTGCTGTCGATCCATTTTCTCAAGCGCTTCGATGCCGCCAGCCTGCCCCTGGCGCTGACGCTGTTCGGCGGCGCCGCCTGCGCGCTCGCGCTGCTGGTACGGCGCGAGCGGATTGCGCCGGCGCCCTTGTTCCCGGTCGAACTGATGCGCCAGGCGGCGATCTGGCGTTGCGATCTGATTGCCGCCTGCCATGGCGCCTCGATGATAGCGCTGGTGGCGTTCGTGCCGATCTATCTGCGCGCCGCCAAGGGCATGGGTGCGGCCGAGATCGGACTGATGCTGCTGGCGCTAACCGGCGGCGCCGGCATCGGCACCATGGCCACCGGCCGCATGGTGACGCGCACCGGCCGGACCATGCTGTTTCCTTCGCTCGGCTTGTCGCTGGGCGGGGCAACAGTGCTGATGCTGGGCCTGGCTTCGCCGCATCTCGGCGCGCTGCATTTGCCCTGGGTGCTGGCCTGGTTCTCGATCTGCGGCGGCACGGTGATGGGGGTGTTGCAGATCGTGGTCCAACACACGGCTGGGCCCAAGCACATCGGCGCCGCCGCCGGCACGGTGCAGTTCTCGCGCTCGCTGGGCGGCGCGATCGGCACCTCGATCGTCGGCGCGGCGTTGTTCGCGGCGCTGTCGGCCAGCGATCCCGAGGCAGCGCGCGTCTTCGTCGACATGCTGACAAGCGGCCCGGGCGTGCTGGACGAGCTTGCCGAGACCCAGCGCGCCCGCGTCCAGGCCGGCGTCGCTGACGCTTTTCTGGCCGCTTTCTTGGTGGTGGTGGGATTTCAGTGGATTGGCGCCGCGCTCGCCTGGTCGGTGCCGTCGCGCAGAATCTAGTCCAGCGTCTGCATCAGCCTGAGCAAGAGGTGGGCGCGCTGCGCCAGGGTCGAGATGCGCAGTTTTTCGTGGTGGCTGTGGCTGCTGCCCATGCCGTCGACTCCGAGCCCGTCCAGCACCGGCGCGAACGGCGCCGCCAGATTGCCGTCGCTGTTGCCGCCGGTCTTGGTGTCCTTGAGATCGAGGCCCGATTCCGCCGCCAGCGCGCGGGCGCGTTCGAACAGCGCGGCGATGGCGGGCGACTTGTCGTAGGGCGCGCGGCTGAGGCCGCCGCTCACCTCCAGCGTGATGTCGGCGCCGATCGGCTTCAGGTTCATCACCTTGGCCAGGGCGATCTCGGCCACGGCCGGCGTCGGCACCCGCATGTCGATCTCGGCCACCGCCTCGTAGGGCACGACATTGGCCCGCGTGCCGCCCTGCACCACGCCGACATTGACCGTCAGCCCGCTGTCGTAGTCGGTCATGGCCTCGAGCTCGAGCACCTGGCGGCAGAGCTCGCGGATGGCGCTGCGACCCTCCTGATGGCGCGAGCCGGCATGGGCGGCGCGCCCTCGTACCCGCAGCGTGAAACGGGCCGAACCCTTGCGCGCGGTGACGCAGCGTCCGCCGTCGCGGGCCGGCTCGGTCACCAGCACGTAGCGCGCCCGCCTGGCCTCGCCTTCGATCAGCTGGCGCGAGGTCGGGCTGCCGACTTCCTCGTCGGACAGGATCAAATGCCGCACCGGCAGCTTCGAGCGTCCGTCGATCCCGATCAGATGCCGCATCGCCGCCAGCGCCAGATAGGTTCCGCCCTTCATGTCGGAAATGCCGGGACCGAAGGCGAAATCGTCCTCGATGCGGAAGGGCAGCACGTCCTTGAGCATGCCGTGGGGATGGACGGTGTCGAGATGGCTCAGCACCAAGATGCCCGGCGCCTCGCCGCCCCAGGGCGTCGAGAAGCGGATGTGATCGCCAAAACCGTCGCGCCCCGGCCAGCGTTCGACCAGGGCGCCGGCGGCGCGGTACTCGCGCTCGACGGCGTCGGTCATGCGGTTGACCGCGGCGGCATCGGTGGTCGGGCTTTCGATCTCGACCCAGGCGCGGATGCCTTCCAACAGCGCGCGATCGTCGAACGGCAGCGAATTGCGGGTCATGCGCGGTCCTCGTCCGATATCAGGCGCCGCCGTCGACCGGCAACACCTGGCCGGTGATCTGGCGCGCCATGTCGGAGGCCAGGAACAGCACGCCGTCGGCGATGTCCTCGTTGCTGCCCAGCCGCCGCAGCGCGATCTGGCTCATGCGCGCGCTGCGTTTTTCCTCGCTATAGCCGTCCCAGCGCCGCTGCTTGGCGGCGTCGTTGAGCACCAACCCCGGTGCCACGCTGTTGACGCGGATGCCGAACGGGCCCAGCTCCTCGGCCAGCTGCCGGGTCAGCCCGACCAAGGCGTGCTTGGAGGCGCAATAGGCCTGGATGCCGGTCAGCGACGGCTTGAGGCCTGCGCCCGAACTGATGTTGACGATGGCGCCGGACTTGGCCGCCTTCATCGCGCGCGCGGCGGCGCGGATCGTCGCCATGGCGGCATGGACGTTGACCGCGAACAGATAGTCCCAATCGGCGTCGCGGACGTCCTCGATCGGGTTGAATGGCTTGCCCAGCGTGCCGCCGGCATTGTTGACCAGCACGTCGATCGCCTTGCCGGCCGCGGCCTCGACCTCGCCGATCCAGCGCCCGGCCGCAGCCCGATCGGACAAATCGACCGCGGCGGTGGCGATTCCCGGCAGCGAGGCGATTTCGGCCAGGCCTTCGCGGGCGATGTCGCAGCCGAACACCCGCGCCCCCAGGCCGGCGAAACCGCGGGCGATGGCGCGGCCGAAGCCCGAGGCGGCGCCGGTCACGGCGACGATGCGTCTGTCGAATCTCATGGCGGCCTCCGGTTCAGCGCCGCGATTTGGGGTCGAGCATGTCGCGCAGGCCGTCGCCCAAAAGGTTGAACGACAGCACGGTGACGAACACGAACAGCCCCGGAAACAGGGACAGGTAGGCGGCGGTGGTCAGGTACTTCTGGGCTTCGTAGAGCAGCGCGCCCCATTCCGGCGTCGGCGGCTGGGCGCCGAGGCCGAGGAAGCTCAGCACCGCCGCCGCCAGGATGGCGTCGCCCAGGCTGAGCGTGCCGTAGACGATCAGCGGACCCAGGATGTTGGGCAGGATCTCCTTGGCGATGATGCGCGGATGCGAGGCGCCGATGCAGCGCGCCGCCTCGACATAGGGCAGCTCGACCGTCGCCAGCGTGGCGGCGCGGGCGACGCGGGCGAAGCGCGGAATGCGGACGATGCCGATGGCGATGATGCCGTTCTCCAGCGAAGGCCCCAGCGCGGTCGCGATCAGCACCGCCAGCAGCACATAGGGCAGCGCCATCACCACGTCCATCACCCGCATAATGGCGGCGTCGACCCAACCGCCGAAATAGCCCGCCAGCACGCCCAGCGTGACTCCGAACGCCAGCGAGATGCCGACCGCCAGCAGGCCGATGCGCAGCGAGATGCGCGTGCCGAGAATGACGCGGCTGAACAGGTCGCGGCCGATCTGGTCGATGCCGAAAAGATGCGCCCAGCTCGGCGGCTCGAGCACGCCTTCGGTGAAGTCGTCAGCGGCGTAGGGCGCGATCCAGGGCGCCAGCAGCGCCACCACCACCAAGCTGGCGATCACCGCCAAGCCGAACATCGCGCTCGGCCGCTCGGCCAAGAGCTTGAGCGCGCCCAGCACCGAGCCGGCCGGCGGCAGGGTGGCGGCGCTCATGACCGCACCCGCGGATCGATCGCGCTGTAGGACAGGTCGACCACCAGATTCACCACCACGATGATCGCGGCATAAAGGATGATCGCTCCCTGCACCACCGGATAGTCGTTGGCCATGATGCCTTGCATCATGTAGCGGCCGAGGCCGGGATAGGAGAACACCGACTCGGTGACGATCGAGCCGCCGAGATAGACCCCGATCTCGAGGCCGATGATGGTCACCACCGGGATCAGCGCGTTGCGCATGACGTGGCGCGCCACCACGCCGGCAAAGGACAGCCCGCGCGCCAGGCCGGCGTTGACGTAATCCTCGTTGATCACCTCCAGCACGCTGGCGCGGGTGGTGCGCGCCACCAGCGCCGCCGGCGCGAAGGCCAGCGTCACCGTCGGCAGCACCATATGCTTGAGGATGTCGACGGTGGCGGCGCGCTGGCCGGTGATCAGGCTGTCGAGCAGCGGAAATCCCGTCACCGCCACCAATCGCGTGTTGTGGCTAACCAGGCCGCCGGTCGGGAAGATGTCCAGCTTCACGCTGAACCCCACGATCAGGATGATGCCCAGCCAGAACACCGGCATCGACACGCCCGACAGGGCGCCGATCATGCTGGCCGAATCGAAAATGGTGTTGCGCCGGACCGCCGACACCACGCCGATCAGGATGCCGAGGCTCGAGCCGAGAATGGTGGCGGCCACCGCCAGCTCGGCGGTGACCTTGAGCCGCTCGAGCAGCATCGGCAGCACCGGCTCGTTGTTCTGGATGCTGCGGCCGAAATCGCCCTGCAGCACGTGCCAAGCCCAGGACAGGTACTGAACGTAAAGCGGGCGATCGAGGCCAAGCTCCTTCTTGACCTCGGCCAGTTTGGCGTCGGTGATGCCCTCGGTGCCCATCAACGCCAGGATCGGGTCGCCCGGGATCATGCGCATGAATCCGAACACCACCACCGACAGCACGGCGATGACCAGCGCGCTGTTGAACAGCCGGATCCAGAGCGTGCGCAGCACTCGTCTCACGGCGCGCCTCCGCTTTCGGCCGGCGGTCCGTCGTAGAGATGGCAGCGCACCGCGCGCCCTTCATGCCAGCGCAGCTCCGGCAGCCGGCTGTCGCAGATCGGGCCGATGCGCTTGCGGCAGCGGGTGTGGAACGGACAGCCCGGCGGCGGATTGACGTTGGACGGGATCTCGCCCTCGATCGGCTGGCGCGGCTCGCGCCCTTCTTCGTAGGGGCTGGGCGTGGCCGCGATCAGTTCGACGGTATAGGGATGGGCCGGCGCGGCGAAGATCTCCTTGGTCGGGCCCATCTCGACGATGCGGCCGAGATACATCACCGCCAGCCGGTCGGTGAGGAAGCCGAGCAGGTTGAGATCGTGCGAGATGAAGATGCAGCCGAGATCGAGATCGCGCCGCAGTTGGCGGATCAGCTCCAGCACCATGGCCTGGACCGAGACGTCCAAGGCCGAAGTCGGCTCGTCCAGCACCAGGAATTGCGGCTCGAGGATCAAGGCGCGGGCGATGGCGATGCGCTGGCGCTGGCCGCCCGAGAACTCGTGCGGAAAGCGTTCCAGGTGCTGGGCGCCCAGCCCGACCTTTTCCAGCATGGTCAAGGTCCGGTGGGCGCGCTCGCGGTCGTCGAACCGGCCATGCACCACCAGCGACTCGGCAACGATGTCGCCGACCCGCCGGCGCGGATTGAGCGAATTGTAGGGATCCTGGAACACCATCTGGATCGAGGACCGCAATTCGAGCGCCGGCATGCCGGCGACAGCCCGGCCGTCGATCCGTACTTCGCCCGCGCTGGGCGCCACCAGGTTCAACAGCGCGCGCGCCAGCGTGCTCTTGCCGCAGCCGGATTCGCCGGCGACGCCGAACATCTCGCCGCGCGGCACCGCGATCGAGACGTTCTCGACCGCCTTGACCTCGCCGGCCTTGGACCACGGCCACGCCGCCTCGCCGCGGGCACGGAAGCGCACCGAGAGATTGCGGGCTTCGACCGTCGGCCGTGACGTGGCGGCGCTCATGTCGGCCGCACCGGCCGATAACAGGCGACGAAATGGCGGCGGCCGATCTCGGACATGGCCGGGGTCGCGGCGCAGTCGGGCCCGGCGCGTTCGCAGCGATTGGCGAAACGGCAGCCGGGCGCGGGGTCGATCAGATCGGGCACCGTGCCCGGGATCGGGCTGAGCGCGTCCCGCCCTGGTCGCGGCAGCGAACGCAACAGCCGCTCGGTATAGGGGTGCGCCGGCGCCCGGAACAGTTCGCGCGCCGGGGCCTGTTCGACGATCTGGCCGGCATACATGACGACGATGCGATCGCAGTTCTCGGCGGCGACGCCGAGATCGTGGGTGATCAGGATCAGCGCCGAGCCCAGCCGCCGCCGCAGATCCTGCAGCAGCCGCAGGATCTGCGCCTGGATCGAGACGTCGAGCGAGGAGGTCGGCTCGTCGGCGATGATCAGCCGCGAGCCGCCGACCACGGCGATGGCGATCATCGCCCGCTGCGCCATGCCGCCCGACAGCTCGAAGGCATAGGTGCGCATGATGCGCTCGGGATCGGCCAGGCCGACCTGGCGCAGCGTGTCGAGGGCCAGGCGCTTGGCCTCGGCGCGATCAATCCGCCGCGCCAGCATCGCCGCCTCGACGATCTGGCTGCCGACGGTGGCGGTCGGGTCCAGCGCGCGCTTGGGCTCCTGGAAGATCATCGCCACCTGGCTGCCGCGCACCGCCCGCCATTCCTCGGCCGGCAACGCCATCAGGTCGCGGCCGTCGAGCCGGATCTCGCCGCCCTCGATCCGACCCGGCGCCGGCACCAAGCCCATCACCGCGCGGGCAGTGATGCTCTTGCCGCAGCCGGTCTCGCCGACCAGGCCGACGCATTCGCCGGGTGCGACCTCGAACGAAACGCCGTCCAGCGCCCGTACCACGCCGCGTCGCGTGTCGAAACGCAGCTTGAGCCCGCGCACCGCCAGCAACGGCGCCGCCGGCGCGGGACGCGCAGCCACCGGCGCGGCCGACACGCGCGCTTGCGCCCCGTCGCGCCGCGCCCCTGCCCCGGCTAGCGCAACGACACCTGGTGCAGCCAAACCTGGTTGGCCGGGTTGCGGAAAGCCCCTTCGACCTCGCGCCGCATGCCGAGCGAATAGAGCGGATTGGCCAGGAACACCACCGCCGACAAATCGGCGATGCGGCTCGCGGCCTGCTGGTAGAGCCGGTCGCGTTCCTTCAAGTCGAGGCTCTGGCGGGCGTCGACCAGCAGCTTGTCGACCGTCGGATCAGCCATGCGCGCGGTGTTGTCGTTGCCGATGCTGTGGCTGTGGAACAGCGGATAGAGCACGCCGTCGGGATCGAGCGTGCTGGCGGTCCAGCCGCCCAGGCACATGTCGAACTCGCCCACCCGCCGCTTGGCGATCCAATCGGCCCAGGTCGCCATGTTGACGTTGAGGTCGATCCCGACCCGCGCCAGATCGGCCTTGACCATGGCGACGGCGTCGGTCGGCGAAGGGAAGAACGGCCGCGGATTGGCGAAGGCCAGCAGGTTGACCTTGGTGCCGGCGGCGACGCCGGCGTCGTTCAGCAGCTTCTTGGCCTTGTCGGGGTCGTAGGCATAGGCCGGGATGTTCTTGACGTAACCCATCGAGCCGGCCGGCAGCGCCTGATCGGCCGATACGCCCTGCTTGAAGAAAGTGACGTTGAAGATGCGCCCGCGGTTGATGGCGTGGTTGATGGCCTGGCGCACGCGCACGTCGCCCACCGTCTTGCTTTGCAGGTTGAAATAGATGCCCGAGAAGCCATAGGCCGGCACGGTGTGCACCGCCATGGTCGAGGACGCCGCCACTTCGGCCAGGCGGTTGAACGGCAGGTCGTCGGTGAGATGGATCTCGCCCTTCTGCAGCGCCAGGAGGCGCACGTCGTTCTCGGGGATCACCCGCACCACCACCCGCTCGACCTTGGCGGGACCGCCCCAATAGGCGTCGTTGCGCGCCAGTTCGATCAGGTTGTTCTTCTCCCAGCGCACGAACTTGTAGGGCCCGGTGCCGGAGGGATTGGTGCTGAAGCCCTGCGGGTTGGCGCTGGCCGCCGCCTGCGAGACGACATAGCCGACATAGATGGCGAGGTTCTGCAGCAACGCCGGCTGGGCGACGGTGAAGTTCAGCCGCACCGTCATGTCGTCGATCGCGTCGGCCCCGGTCATGTCGCCGAATTTGGACGCCCAGCGCGCGAAACGCGCGGAATAGTGGGGATGGTCCTTCTTGAACTGGCGTTCGAAGGAGTACTTGACCGCGGCGGCATTGAGCGGCGAGCCGTCGTGGAACTTGACCCCCGGCCGCAGCTTGAAGGTCCACACCTTGCCGTCGGGCGTCACTTCCCAGGACTGCGCCAAGGCCGGTTCGATGTCGGTCGATTCGCCCTTGAAGCGCACCAGGCCCTCGAACATCCAATCGGTGACCTTGAAGTCCTCGCTGGAGAGCGCTAGCCCCGGATCGAGGTTGAGCGAGTCGGTGCCGCGGCCGTAGACGATGGTCTTGCCCTGGGCCATCGCCCAGGCCGGCGCCAAGCCCAATGCCAGGACCGCTACCGCGAGACGAACGATTCTCATGACGCTTCTCCTTCTCGCTTCGATGTCGGATTGCACCGCGCCCTCCGGCGTCGAGTCAAGCCGCAATCTCATGGCGGCAGCACCGGCAGGCGCAGATGGCTCGGCCGGCCGCGGTCGACGAACACCGTATTGATGGCGACGCGGCGGCGACGCGCTTCGCCCTCGGGTTCGCCGGTGTTGGTGTTGACGTCGTATTTCGGGAAGTTGCTCGACGAAACGTCGAGCCGAATGCGATGCCCGGGCAGGAACAGGTTCGCCGTCGGCTGCATCACGACCTTGATGCGCGCGATTTCGCCCGGCCGGCGCAGCCGCGGCGCGCTCGGATCTTCGGCATAGCGCAGCCGCATGATGCCGTCGGTCAGGATCACGGCATAGCCGCGCGGATAGTCGGTGCTGGCGGGGTGGACATCGATCAGCTTGGCGGTGAAATCGGTGTCGGGCCCGTCGGTCGAGACCCACAGTTCGGCCTCGATCGGGCCGACCACGCGCATCGCCTTCGCCAGCGGCGAGGTCTGGAACACGACCACGTCGGGCCGCGCCGCCAGCGGCAGATAAGGCGGCGTGCAGCCGAGGAATTGCGGACCCTCGACCTGGTCGAACAGGCCGCCGGGCACGGTCGGCTCGCGATGCAGGCCGTGGCCGATGGTCGGCACCGGATGCGCCGGATCGAAATCGTAGGCGATGGGCTCCGAATCCGCCGCCGGCGTCGCCGGGTCCAGCCGTCCGTCGCGATGGCAATGGTAGGCGACGAAATCGACCTTCGGCGGCGGCCAGTCGGGCAGGCTGAGCCATTCGCCGCCGTGATCGAGCTTGCCGGCGGCGGTGCGCTTGCCGCTGCCGCCGCCCATGACGAACACCCGCACCGCCGGCTCGCCGTCCGGCTTGCCCTTGGTCGCCTGGTCGAAGAACCGCAGGCGATAGCGCCGCCAATCGCCGGCCCAGGAATCGATCGTCGCCTTGGGTCCGAAATCGACGTCGCCGAAGGCGGTCAGGCTGCGATCGCCATGGGTCCACGGCCCCAGGATCAGCCGCTGCGGTCCCTTGCCCGCGCGCTTGAGGCCGAGATAGTTCTCGGCCGCCGACCAGGGATAGATGTCAAACCAGGACGACATCTGCACGCAGGCGGCGCGGCTGTAGCGATCGTGGAATCCGATCTCCCAGATGCCGGCCTGCTTCCAGTAGTCGTCGAAAGCGCCGTGGCGCCACTGTTCGAACAGATAGGCCTCGTAGTCGGGATGATGGCGCAGCGGCGAATGCCCCGGCTTCCACGGCATGCGCGCGAACCAGTCGCGCAGGTTCTCGGCCTCGAGCGCGGCCTTCATCACCGGATCGGCCTGGGCCTCGGGCGAGAGGATGGCCTGGGCATGGGCCCAGGTGACCTGCTTGAGTTCGAAGGCGCCGTAGCTGCGGATGCCGTTGCGCCAGGCGTCGGCGAAGCCGCCGGAATCGATCGCCTGCGCCACCAGCCCGGGCGGATCGAGCGAGCCCAACGCCGCCTGGGTGTGGCCGGCATAGGACAGGCCCATGGTGCAAATGTGGCCATCGCACCAGGGCTGCTTGGTCATCCAGGCGCAGCTGTCATAGCCGTCGACGCCTTCGGCCAAGTATTTCGAGAAGCGGCCTTCCGAGCCCCAGCGGCCGCGCACGTCCTGATAGACCACGGCATAGCCCTGGGCCATGAAATAGGCCGCCAGCGCGGCGCGATCCAAGGGCTGCGGGTCGATCGCGGTGCGCTCGCTGCGGCTGACGATGTGGCGCCCATAGGGCGTGCGCTCGAACACCACCGGAAACGGGCCGGCGCCGTCGGGCAAATGAACGTCGGTCGCCAGCCGCGTACCGTCGCGCACCGCCACCATCTCGGTCCTGAGCGCCATGCCCGGCTAGCTCCGCCCGCCGCGCAACAGCCTTGTGTCGACCTTGATGCCGAGACCGGGCGTGGGCGCGACATCCGCCCGACCCTTGACCAGGCTGAAGCCGGTGCCGACATCGGATGCCAGCCGCGCCGGCCAATTGACCTCGGCGAATTTCATGATCGGCCGGGCGTGAACCAGATGGATCGCCGCCGCCGTGCCGATCGAGGTCGAGAGCGATCCGATCTGGCAGGCGACGCCGCCGGCGGCGCAGACCGTCGCGACTTCCTGCGCCGGAAACAGGCCGCCGGCCTTGAGCAGCTTGATGTTGATGTAGTCGCAGGCCCCGGCCTCGATCGCCCGCAAGGCATCGCCCGGGCCGTGGATGCTTTCGTCCAGCATCACCGGGATGGCGATGCGCCGGCGCAGTTCGGCATGGCCCTTGAGATCGGCCGCCGCCAGCGGCTGTTCGACCATTTGGATGTCGAATTGCCGGGCGCGGTCGAGAAAGCGCAGCGCCTCGGGCAGCGTCCAGCCCTGGTTGGCATCGAGCTTGATGTTGAGCCCGGGACCGCCGGCGGCGCGGATCGCCTTGACCGCCGCCAATTCGGCCGTGGAATCGGCGCCGGTCTTGATCTTCACGGTGCCGAAGCCGGCGGCGATCTGGCGCCGGGCCGAGGCCACCATTTCCTTCAACGGTCCGGTGCCGATCGCCTTCGAGGACGCGATCGGTCCGCGCGGCGCGCCGCCCAGGACCCGGCTGACCGGCTGGCCGAGATGCTTGCCGAGCGCGTCGTAGATCGCCAGGTCGACCGCCGATTTGGCGGCGCTGTTGCCGGCCGCCAGCGCCCGGTCCATGGCGAGGTGCGCGCCGGCCAGGTCGAAGGGATCGCGGCCGACGACGGCCGGCGCCAGATGGCGCTCGATCGCCTCGATCATCGAGCTTGCGGTCTCGCCGGTGATGAAGGTGGCCTCGGGCGCCTCGCCGAACCCCTCGCTGCCGTCGCTCAGCTTGAGCCGCGTCAGCACGTATTCCTGTTCGGTGATGACGTCGTGGATCGAGGTCTTGAGGCCTTCCGCCGTCCGCAGGCGGACGAGGTGGACACCGATCGAACGGATGGCAAGCGGCACTGGCTCTGGCCTCCCCGGCGGCAACAATCCCGCGAACGCAGCATCGACCCGCTTGATCTACTAGGGCAGCGGTCGAATTATGTGTCAAGGGAACGCCGTTTCGCAGGCCGAACCGCGACCTTTTGTCCGCCCCAATCTTGGAGAACCGCCGTGACGCGCCAATCGAACCGACCGCTCAGCGCCCTCGTCGACGGCGAGGCGCTGATGGGCCATGTCCGCGCCCTGGCGCGCTGGGTCAAGCTGTCGGGAACGGCCGAGGAACGCGAGAGCTTCGACTATCTGCAAGCCGAAATGGACCGCTTGGGCTATCGCACGCGGCTGATCGAGCATCCGGCCTATATCGGCCTGCCGGGCAAGGCGCGGGTCGAGATCGACGGCCGCGCGCTCGGCTGCATCACCCATTCGCTGGCGCGCTCCTCGCCGCCCGAGGGTGTGTCGGGCGAGTTGGTCGATCTCGGCCGCGGCGGCAAGGCGGCCTTCGCCGGTCGCGATCTGCGCGGCCGCATCGCCCTGATCGAGGGCTTGGCACGACCCGAGGACGCCAAGGCCTGCACCGATGCCGGCGCCCTCGGCCAGATCCACATTTCGCCCGACCATCAGTTGCACGAGATGTGCGTCTCGCCGGTCTGGGGCAGTCCGAGCTGGCAAAGCCGCGGCCGCCTGCCGGGCACGGTCGTCGTGACGATATCGCGCCAGGACGGCCTGGCCCTGCGCGAATGCCTCGCCCGCGGCGAGCGGCCGAAGGCCGTGCTGCATGCCGAGGTCGATACCGGCTGGCGGACGATTCCGATTCTCGAAGCCGAACTGTCCCCGCGCGGCGCGGCCAAGGACGCGCCCTTCGTCATGTTCTCGGGCCATGTCGACACCTGGTATTGCGGCGCGATGGACAACGGCACCGCCAACGCCACCATGCTGGAGATCGCGCGCATCGCCGCGCTCGAACGGGGAGCGTGGCGGCGGGGACTGCGGCTGTGCTTCTGGTCGGGGCATTCGCATGGCCGCTATGCCGGCTCGGCCTGGTATGCGGATGCGCGCTGGCACGAGCTGGAGGCCCGCTGCCTGGCGCATGTCAACATCGACTCGACCGGCGGCAAGGGCGCCAGCGTGCTGACCAACAGCGGCTCGGCCGCCGAGCTGCGCGATCTCGCCGCCGAAGTCATCGAACGCCACACCGGCCAGATTTACGGCGGCAGGCGCATCGCCCGCCAGGCCGACGAATCGTTCTGGGGCATCGGCCTGCCGGCCATGTTCGGCAGCCTCAGCCACCAGCCGCCGCCGGCCGACAAATCCCAGGCGCATATGCATCTCGGCTGGTGGTGGCACACGCCCGAGGACACGGTCGACAAGATCGATCCCGCGAACTTGCTGCGCGACGCCAAGGTGTTCGCCGACGTGATCTGGCGGCTGCTGGCGGACGCCGTGCCGCCGATCCGGCCGGTGCCGCTGGCCGACGATCTGGTCAAGGAACTGGGCAAGCTCAGTGCGCTGGAGGGCCGCTTTGAGTTGTCCGGTCTGCGCGACAGCGCGGCCTCGCTGTTGGCCAAGGCCAAGCGCGTCGAGGCGGCGGCTTCCGCCGCAAAGCCGTCCACCGCCGCCAGGCTTACCGACGGCCTGATGCGGTTCTCGCGCGCGCTGGTGCCGATGGATTCGACCGCGGGCGATCGCTTCGATCACGACCCGGCGCTGCCGCAGCCGGTCTGGCCGGTCCTTCAGCCGCTGCGCGACCTGACCGCGACCCCGCCCGGGACCGAGGACTGGCATTTCCGCGAAGTCGGCGCCATGCGCGCCCGCAACCGCATGCTGCACGCGCTGGGTCAGGCGCACGCCGCGCTCGACCTGGCCCTGCCCGCCCCACGCAAGAAGTCCAAAAAGAAAAAACGCTAATCGACCGCAGCGACGTCGATCTCGGCCTTGCCGATCAGCGTGCCGGATTCCAGCGCCTCGTGCGCCTCGGCGATGCGCGCCAGCGGAAAGCGGTGCAAGGGCGGATGGATCAGCAGCTTGCGCGCGCACAGCACGCTTAGCAGGCGCGATCCCGCCTCGCGCGTCGCCGCCGGCAGGATCACGCCCTGCACCAGCCGCAGCACCACGCCCTTCACCGCCAGATCGTAATAGGGAAAGATCGGCTCGCGCACGCGGGTCGAAGAATACGAGGCGATCGTGCCGTGCGGCTTGATGACGGCGGTGTCGATCGCCAGGTTGGCGCCCAGATCGACCTCGACGATGCGATCGACCCCGGCGCCGCCGGTCAACTCCAGCACGCGCCGGGCAACGTCCTCGCGGCGGTAGTCGATCGCGCCCTCGGCGCCGCGCGCCAACACGAACGCCGCCTTGTCGGGCGAACTGACCGTGGCGATGACGCGTGCCCCGTTCCAATTGGCAAGCTGGATCGCGTAGGCGCCGACCGCGCCGGCCCCGCCCTGCACCAGCACCGTGCGTCCGCTGACCGCGCCGTCCGAGAACACCGCTTCGTAGGCGGTCAGCCCGGGTACGCCCAGCGCCGCGCCGGTGGCATAGTCGACGCCGTCAGGCAGCGGCACGGCATGGGCCTGCGGGATCAGCGCGTACTCTGCTGCACTGCCGCTGCCCGGCCGGACGATGTCGGCACGGAAGAACCAGACGCGCTGGCCGATGCGGTCCTTCGACACGCCGTGGCCGACAGCGGCGATGCGGCCGGCGCCGTCGGCATGGGGCACGATCCGCGCCGCCGCCAGCGGCCGCCCGGTCCAGCCCGAGCGCTTCTTGGTGTCGTGCGGGTTGATGCCCGAGACCGCGACCCGCACCAGCACCTCGCCCGGCTCGGGCGCCGGCGTCGGCAACTCGCCCAGTTCGAGCACTTCGCGCGCCGGCCCGGTGCGACCGAACCAGGCCGCGCGCATGCGTTCGGGAACCATGCCGCTGCTCACCCGAAGGCCGTCCAGTCGACCGGACCGGCGACGTAGCCGTAGCGCAGGTTCGAGCGCGCCGCGCCCCGCCGCATGTACTCCTCTTTCAACAGCGCGAAACGATCGCGTTGCGGGCCGATATCGGTGCGCCGGCTCCGGTCGAAGCCGTAGAGCCGGGCATTGTTGTCGCCGAAGATCGCGTTCTTGACCGGGCCGTCGGCCGGACCCAACGGCTTGAAGCCGTGCGCGCGCTGCATGTCCTCGGGGATTTCCAGCCGACGCAGCGCTTCGATCTGCCATTGCGGCGAGCCGGTCCACACCGCATCGGTGCCCCACACGACCTTGTCGTAGCCGAGGCCCTTGCCGAGAATGCCCATCAGCGCGGCGCCCAGTTGCGGCACGGCAGCCACGCTTTGCGCGAACAGCTGGCCGACATCGGCATAGACGTTGTTGACGCCGAACTTGGCCGGGATCTCGGCCAGATCGCTGACCCAGGAGACGCGGCCGGTCTGCCGGAACTCGTTCCAGCCGTCGTCGGCGCGGCCGCCGGCGGCGTGGCGATAGCCGCCGTGATAGATCACGAAATTGAGTTGCGGCCAGTCCTTGGCCGCCTTGCCGACGTCATCGACCATGGCGTGCTTCAAGAGATGCGGCCAGCGTTCGGCGGTGGCGCGCGGGAACAGGCCCTTGTGCACGCAGACGTTCTTGATGCCGTGCTTCACGCACAGTTCGTAGGCCTTGTAGGTGGTCTTCTCGTCGTCCATCAGCCAGGGATGGCGCGCCATGTCCTTGTTGGTGTTGTCGCCGACGGTGTAGCCCTTGATCGATTCCGGTTTGAGCGCCAGCGAGGCCTCGAGATGCTCGAGCCAGCCCGGCCAGCCCGGGGTGAAGATGGCGTGCGCGAACATGCGCCTGGCGCCGGCCTCGCGGTTGACGCGGTCGCGCGCCGCGATCGCCATTTCGTTGGTCAGGAACCAGTCCTGCGGGATTTCGGAGGGCGAGCTCGAAATCAGCGCGATCTTGGTGTCGCTGTCGAGATAGATTTCCTTGAAATAGTTGTCGAACTTGAGGTCTTCCAGCGTCTGCGGCTTGTCGACCAGCGCCGGATTCCAGCCTGCCTTGCCGACCGCCTCGCGCGAGCGGACGAAATTCACCAGCCGGGTGTCGTCGCGCAGGAAATGGGTGTGCATGTCCATGACGAACTGGTCTTTGAGGCCGTCGGCTCGGGCCTGCGCCAGTTCGGGCGTCGAGGCCTCGGCCCTCCCGGCCTCGAACACCCGGCCGAAGGTCTCGTTCAGGGCGACGAACCCGGCCGCCATGCCGGCCGCGCTTTGGAAGAAGCGCCGGCGGTCGAGCCCTTGCTTGCGGCCGAGCGTGTCGGCCATGTCGAGCAGCCGGGCTTCGACCTGCTTCTGGCGCGGGCTTTGCGGCGGCGGGGTGAACTCGTCGCTGGAGACGATCTGGGTCGGGATCGGCGTAGCGTGCGGTGCGTACGTCGCCGGGGTCAGTTCGGCGATCTCGCGATCGGTCAAGAAACCCATGGCATTCCCCCCTCGGCGTCCCCTGCCGGACTCTATCCCAAACCGCCGGGGCCGAACACGCGCGGTCGCGCGGTTCCCCTGCGCGAAACGGCCGGCCCCGCCGGGCCTCGGCTCAGGGCGAGCGGTGCAGCCGCCGTTCGATCGCCATCAGCCCGGCGCTGAGCGCGAGTGCGAAGCCGGTCAGCAGCACGATCACCGCGCCGATGGTATGGACGTCGTGGCGCTCGATCGCCGCCAGCAGCATGAAGCCGAGCCCGCGCTGGGAGGCGAACAGCTCGCCGATCATGGTGCCGAGCAGCGCCAGCGACACCCCCAGCCGCACGCCGGTGAAGATCTGCGGCAGCGCCGCCGGCAAGAGAACGTGCACAGCCGTGGCGCGCGGCCCCAGCGCCATGGCACGCGCGCTTTTGATCAGGATGCGATCGAGATTGCGGATCGCGTTCATCGAAAAGATCATCACCGGCAGGATGCCGTGCAGCGCGCCGAAGGCGACCTTGGCCGAGATTCCCAGGCCGAAGATCAGCAGCATGATCGGATAGAGCGTGACCTTGGGCAGGGAATAGAGCGACATCAGGATCGGCTCGGCGACGTCGCCGGTCAGGCGATGCGCGCCCAGCGCCAGGCCGAGCGCAACCCCGGCCAGGACCGCGATCGCCGCCGCCAGCGCAAAGGCGCGCGCGGTCTCGATCGCGTGCCCGGCCAGGCGCGGATTGTGCAACAGGTTCCAGGTGTGCAGCGCGGTCTCCCAGGGCGAAGCCACCGCCGCCCGGCCGGCGATCCAGTGCAACACCTGCCACAGCGCGATCACCGCCAGCGCCAGGCCGAGCGGCGGCCCCCAGCGACGCCAGGCGCTCATCCCTGCACCCGCGCCAGGCGTCGCTCATAGGCGCGAAAGCCGAGATTGATCGACACCGCCAGCACCAAGGTCAGCAGGATCAGCCCGTACATGCGACGGGTCTCGAAATTGTCGTAGGCGTAGGAGATCTCGTGCCCCAACCCCGAGGTCGAAAGGATGAATTCGCCGGCGATGACGCCGATGAAGGAATAGACGAAGGCCAGCTTGAGCCCGCCGATCAGATGCGGCAGCGCTGCCGGCAGACGGATCAGGCGGATGCGCGCCGCCGTACCGAGACGATAAATCCGCGCCTGCTTGGTCAGCACGCGGCGCTCGCGATCCAGGCCGTCGAGCGTGGCGATGGTCATCGCCGCCCCCGACAGCATCAGCGCCAAGGCCACCAGCGAGGCGCGGCCGAGCCCGAGCAGGACGATGAACAGCGGGTAGAAGGCGAAATGCGGAATCGCGTACCACGCCGCCAGCAAGGGCGAGACCGCGCGCCGCAGCAGCGGCAGGGCGTGAATGACCAGCCCGCCGCCGATGCCGCAACTTACCGCCAGCGCGAACGCGATCAGCACCGAACCGAAGGTCTCGCCCAGGCCCTCCAGCACCCGTCGCTCGATCAGGACTTCCGACAAGGCCAGCGCCATGTCACTGGGCGGAATCACGGAAGTGCGCGGTATCGCGCCCAGGCGGCAGGCGGCCTCCAGCGCGCCCGCCAACCCGGCCACCACCGCCAGGCGAAGGACGGCGACGCGCGTGAAACCCAAGGTCGGGCCGGACCCGACTAGTTGTGCAGCGCCGCCGGCAGGAAGCGGCGGTCCATGATCTTCGGCCAGTCGACCGGCAGCGCGATCTGGCCGTAGCCGGCCATCTCCTCGGCGACGACGTTCAGCGAAGGAATGTCGAAGCCGCCCTCGCTCCACCAGCGGTCCGAGATCCTGCGCACGTTGCGCATCATGTCCAGCAACAGGCCGGGATCGATTTGCATGTCCTTGGCCGCCAGCTTGGCGCTCTCTTCCATGTTGTCGTAGATGAAGCGCACCGCGCGCTGGCGCACAGCGATCAGCGCCCGCAGCTTGTCGGGCCGCTTGGCGATGACCTCGTCGGTGGCGATGCCGACGGTCTGGGTCGGCGCCGGCACGTCCTTGTCCAGCCACAACAGCGGCTTGAACTGCAACCCGTTGCGCACCGCGGTCGAATAGGCCGGCTCGGTCGCCAGCACGATGTCGAGCCGATTGCTGACCAGTGCGGTGATCCCGGCGGCGATGTCGCCGGCGGCGGTCATGGTCACCTCCGACACCGGCACCTTGTGCTGGCTGAGGAAGGCCATGGCCTGGTTCTCGGTCGAGGATTTGGGCCGGGTGAAGCCGATGCGCTTGCCCTTGAGATCGGCCGGACCGTCGATCGCGGCGTTGTGGCGCGTGACCCAGAAGCCGTTGCGGCCGATGGTGCCGGAGTTGAGCAGCTTGATCTTGTAGCCTTCCTTGATTGCCGCCAGCGCCGCCGCCACCGCCACTTCGGCATAAAGCGTGTCGCCGGCCATCAGGTTGCGCACGCTGGTGCCGCCGCCCTTCGAAGTCAGGATGCCGCCGACCTCGACCCCGGCCGCCTTGAACCAGCCCTTTTCCAGCGCGATCGAGTAGGGAATGCCGTACATACCGGCGCCGTAATGGGTGACGACGATGTCCTCGGCGCGCGCCGCGGGCGCGGCCAGCGTCGCCAGTCCCAACCCCAAAACGGCGGCGAAACCCGCGAATCGAATCTGCATGGTCATATCTGTCCCCCTACCCGGTCCGCCACCACCATAGCGCCGCCGGCGGAAAAATGCCCGCCCCGGCCGCGGCCGATCCGTCTTGCCTTGACTCGTTCCGCGCCGGTCAGCAAAGCTGCGCCCAGGGGATCGCACGGGGGTGCGTCGGGGATGATGAGCGGGCGCGGGAAACCGCCACTCATGAGCATGGCCGGGCGGGACTGATGCAGGCCTATATCATTCGCCGCCTGCTGATCCTGATTCCGACCCTGCTGTTCGCCAGCCTGATCGTGTTCTCGGTGGTGCGGATGATTCCGGGCGACGTCATCGACCTGATGATGTCGCAGAACGACATCGCCGCCGACAAGAAAAGCCGCGAACAGCTCCAGGCCGCGCTCGGCCTCGACCAGCCGATGCTGGTGCAGTATCTGCGCTGGATCGGCGGCATCGCGCTGCAGGGCGATTTCGGCCGTTCGCTGTGGCAGAACACGCCGGTCACCGAGCAACTGGCCCAGCGCCTGCCGGTGACCTTCGAGCTGGGCCTGTTTGCGCTGACCATCGCGCTTTTGGTGGCGATCCCGATCGGGGTCTACTCCGCCATCCGCCAGGACACCGCCGGCGACTACGTCACGCGCTCGATCTCGCTGCTGATGCTGGCGGTGCCCAGCTTCTGGTTGGGCACCATGGTGATGGTGTTTCCCTCGATCTGGTGGGGCTGGTCGCCGCAAGTGAAGTTCGTGCCCTTCGGCGAGGACCCGGCGCAAAGCCTGGTGCAGATGGCGGTGCCGGCGGTGATCCTGGGCTTCGCGCTGTCGGCGGTGACCATGCGCATGACCCGCACCATGATGCTGGAGGTGCTGCGCCAGGACTACATCCGCACCGCCTGGGCCAAGGGGCTGGACGAGAAGCTGGTGGTGCTGCGGCACGCGCTGCGCAACGCGCTGATCCCGGTGGTGACCCTGGTCGGGCTGCAGGTGCCGATCCTGATCGGCGGCACGGTGATCATGGAGCAGATCTTCGTCATTCCCGGCATGGGGCTGTTGCTGCTGGATGCCGTCAGCCAGCGCGACTATCCGATCGTCACCGGCGTGTTCATGGTGGTCGGGCTGGCGGTGATGCTGATCAACCTGCTGGTGGATCTGAGCTATGGCGTGCTCGATCCCAAGGTGCGCTACCGGTGAGCGCGGCCGCGCTCGAACCCGCCGCCCCGGCGTTGCCGCGCAACGCCTTGCTGCGCTTCCTTTGGCGCCTGTTCCGCACCAAGCCCTTGGGCGCGGTCGGCGGGGTGATCTTCGCCCTGTTCCTGTTCTGCGGCGTGTTCGCCGATCTGCTGGCGCCCTACGGCTTCAACCAGATCAGCCCGATCAATCGTCTCAAGCCGCCCAGCCTGCAATTCCCCTTCGGCACCGACAATCTCGGCCGCGATCTGCTGTCGCGCTGCCTGTACGGCGCGCAGCTTTCGGTGATCATCGGCTTCTGCGTCGCCATCCTCGGCACCGCCATTTCGGTGCTGATCGGCGTGGTCACGGGCTATCTCGGCGGCAAGGTCGATCTGGTGGCGCAGCGCTTCGTCGACGCCTGGATGAGCTTTCCCGACCTGGTGATCCTGATCGTGGTGGTGTCGGTGGTCGGTCCCGGCACGCCACAGATCATCGTCATCCTCGGGCTGTTCTTCGGCATCGGCGGCTCGCGCATCATCCGCGGCGCGGTGGTGGCGGTGCGCGAGAACATGTACGTCCACGCCGCGCAGTCGGTCGGCGCCTCGACCGCGCGCATCCTCTGGCGCCACATCCTGCCCAACGTGCTGCCGCCGGTGATCGTGCTGTTCACCACCCGCGTCGGCGCCGCCATCCTGGCCGAGTCCGGCCTTTCGTTCCTCGGCATCGGCGTGCCGCCGCCGGCGCCGACCTGGGGCGGGATGCTGTCGGGCAGCGGCCGCACCTTCATGTACCAGGCCCCCTGGCTGGCGCTGATGCCCGGCCTGTGCCTGACCATCGTGGTCTACGCCATCAACGTGTTCGGCGACGCGCTGCGCGATCTGCTCGATCCGCGCATGCGCGGCAGCCGCTAGAAAAACGGGAGGAAGACATGACACGCATGCGCACCCTTGGGCTGACGCTGGGCCTGGCCGCGGCGCTGACCGCGGGCACGGCCTTCTCGCAGCCGGCCAAGCCGCAATACGGCGGCTCGCTGGAGGTCGGCACGGTCTACGTCACGCTGTCGGCGCTGTCCTGGGATCCGCAGGACTGGAACTGGAAGCTCAACCACGACACCGGCCAGTTCTACGAGCATCTGTTCGCCGCCGACCTGTCCAAGGCCAAGCGCAACGGCGGCCCGCACGCCTTCTATGCCGACGCCTGGCTGCCCTCGGACGCGATCCGCGGCGAGCTGGCCGAAAGCTGGGCCTGGAAGCAGGACCCGCTGCGGATCGAGATCCAGCTGCGCAAGGGCGTGATGTTCCCCGAGAAGCCGGGGGTGATGGCCTCGCGCGAGCTGACCGCCGAAGACGTCGTCTTCAGCTACAACCGCCTCGCCAACAGCCCGAAGAAGATCCCGGAATATTTCGACCATGTCGAAAAGGTCGAGGCCACCGGCAAGCACACCGTGGTCTTCCAGTTCAAGGTATTCAACGCCGAATGGGATTACCGCTTCGGCTGGGGCTATTACTCGACCATCACGCCCAAGGAAGTGGCCGATGCCGGCGCCACCAACTGGAAGAACGTCAACGGCACCGGGCCGTTCATGCTGAGCGACTTCGTCCAGGGCAATTCCAACACCTATTCGCGCAACCCGATCTACTGGGACAAGGAGAAGATCGGCGGCGAGGAGTTCAAGCTGCCCTTCGTCGACAAGCTGGTCTATCGCACCATCCGCGACGAGGCCACCCAGCACGCCGCCCTGCGCACCGGCAAGCTGGATATCCTCGAAAACATCCGCTGGTCGGCGGTCGAGCAGCTGAAGAAAAGCGCGCCGCACCTGCAATGGTCGCGCTGGCTGTCGATGAGCGGCCAGTTCGTCGCGCTGCGGGTCGATACCAAGCCGTTCGACGACATCCGCGTCCGCCGCGCGCTCAACCTGGCGATCAACAAGAAGGAGATCGCCGAGGCCTATTACGGCGGCAACGCCGAGCTGTTCGCCTATCCGATGCACATCGACTATCACGGCTATTACGAGCCGTTGTCGGCGATGCCGGATTCGATCAAGGAGCTGTACGCCTACAATCCGCAGAAGGCCCGCAAGCTGCTGGACGAGGCCGGCGTGCCCAAGGGCTACTCGTTCAAGGTCCAGTTCTGCTCCTGCAATCCCGACCATGTCGATCTGGTGCCGCTGCTGGCGGCCTATCTCGAACAGGTCGGCGTCAAGATCGAACTGCAGCCGATGGAGTACGGCGCCTTCCTCTCGGCCATGACCTCGAAGACCAACGCGCCGGGCTATCTGATGAACAACGGCCACACCAACCCGACCACCTCGATCCGCAAGAGCTTCATCAAGGGCCAGGTGTGGAACCCATCGCAGTACTCGGATCCGGCCTACGACGCCAAGATGGCCGAGGTCTACCGCACCCCGGACGAGGAAAAGCGCAAGGTCATGATCCGCGAGATGACCCGCGAGATCCTGGACAAGGCGCCCTATATCTGGCTGCCGACGCCCTACATCTACACCGCGTGGTGGCCGTGGGTGAAGAACTACAATGGCGAACTGCGCGCCGGCGCGGTACGGCCGGGCCCGATCTACGCCCGCATCTGGGTCGACCAGGAGATGAAGAAGCGCATGGGCTTCTGACATGGCCGAACCGCTGCTGTCGGTTCGCGGCCTCTCGACCAGCTTTCGCGGCGAAGGCGGCGTCGTCCGGGCGGTGGACGACGTCTCCTTCGACGTCGCCGCCGGCGAGACGGTGGCGATCGTCGGCGAAAGCGGCTCGGGCAAAAGCGTCACCGCGCTGTCGGTGCTGCGGCTGATTCCCGAGCCGCCCGGCCGGATCGAGGCCAAGGCGGTGCGCTTCGCCGGCCGCGATCTGGGCGCGCTGGACGCCAGCGGCATCCAGGCGCTGCGCGGCAACGACATCGCCATGATCTTCCAGGAGCCGATGAGTTCGCTCAACCCGGCGCTGACGGTCGGCATGCAGGTGGCGGAGCCGTTGAATCGTCATCGCGGCATGCCCTGGCCCGAGGCGCTGGCCGAGGCGACGGCGCTGCTGCGCAAGGTGCAGATCGCTGATCCCGACCGCCGCCTGGCCTCGTATCCGCACCAGTTCTCGGGCGGCATGCGCCAGCGGGTGATGATCGCCATGGCGCTGGCCTGCCGGCCCAAGCTGATCATCGCCGACGAGCCGACCACGGCGCTGGACGTCACCGTCCAGGCGCAGATCCTGGAACTGCTCAAGACCCTGACCCGCGAAAGCGGCACCGCCCTGATCCTGATCACCCACGATCTGGGCGTGGTGGCGCGCTATGCCGATCGGGTGTGCGTGATGTATGCCGGCCGCCTGGTCGAGACCGGCCCGGCGCGGACCATCTACGAGACGCCGCGCCATCCCTACACCGTCGGCCTGATGGCCTCGATCCCGCGGCTGGACGAGGAGATCGGCCGCCGGCTGGTGCCGATCGAGGGCCAGCCGCCCGACCTTTCCGCCCTGCCGCCGGGCTGCGCCTTCCGCCCGCGCTGCCCGCGCGCCGTGGCGCGGTGCGAGCGCGAGCGGCCGGCGCTGGAACCGATCGGTCCCGATCACCACAAGGCGTGCTGGAACGATGTCCGCGGCTGAGACCCTGCTCGAAGTCGAGGACCTGCGGGTGCACTTCCCGGTGCTGCGCGGCATCGTCTTCCATCGCCCGGTCGGCACCATCAAGGCGGTCGACGGCGTGGGCTTCCGGCTGGCGCGCGGCAAGACCCTCGGCCTGGTCGGCGAATCCGGCTGCGGCAAGTCGACCACGGGCCTCGCGGTGCTGCGCATGCTGACGCCGAGCGGCGGCGCCATCCGCTTCGAGGGCCGCGACATCACCCAGGCCGATGCCGACACCCTGCGGCCGCTGCGCCGGCGCATGCAGATGGTCTATCAGGACCCCTACGGCTCGCTCAATCCGCGCATGACCGTGGCCGACATCGTAGGCGAGCCGCTGGCGGTGCACGACATCGGCACTCCGGCCGAGCGCCGCGCCGCCACGGCCGAGCTGATCGCCCTGGTCGGGCTCAAGCCCGACATGGCCGACCGCTATCCGCACGAATTCTCGGGCGGCCAACGCCAGCGCATCGGCATCGCCCGGGCGCTGGCGTTGCGACCGAGCCTGATCGTCTGCGACGAGCCGGTATCCGCGCTGGACGTCTCGATCCAGGCCCAGATCGTCAACCTGTTCGAGGACCTGCAGACCCGCCTCGGCCTGTCCTATCTGTTCATCGCCCACGATCTGGCGGTGGTGCGGCACATCAGCGAGCGGGTGGCGGTGATGTATCTCGGCCGCATCGTCGAGACCGCCGACCGCCGCGATCTCTACAAGGCGCCGCTGCACCCCTACACCCAGGCGCTATTGGCGGCGGTGCCGATCCCGAGCCCAGCGCTCGAAGCCCAGCGCGCGCATCCGGTGGTGGCGGGCGAGGTGCCCAGCCCGATGAACCCGCCGCGCGGCTGTCATTTCCATCCGCGCTGCCCGCACGCCAAGCCGGTCTGTTCGGAGACGGCGCCGGCCTTGCGCGATCTCGGCCAGGGCCGCGCCGTCGCCTGCCATCTGCACGGGGACTGAGACGGCGGTTCAGTTCTCTTCGGGCTCGTAGGCCTGGCGGATCAGCTGGAAGATGAACAGCACGCCGAACACGAACAGGCCGAGGCCGAAAATCTCCATGCCGGCATCGACCGCTCCGGCGGCCAATACCAGTCCGAGCAGGGAAATCAGCGCCATCAGCGCGCCGGTAACGAAACGACCGCTGTCGGTCATGGCTTGGGCTCCTTGGCAGGCGGGGGATCGTCGAACAGGATGCGGTGCGCGGCGCCGTCGAGGTCGTCGAACTGCCCCGAACGCAGCGCCCACAGGAAGGCGGCCAGGCCGAGCAGGCCGAGGAACAGCGCCGCCGGAATCAGGATCAGGAGGACATCCATCGCCACCTCGCTTGGCCCAGGCGGAGCGCGTTGCCGATCACCAGCAGCGACGAACTCGACATGGCGACTGCCGCCAAGAGCGGCGTCAATTGCCCGGCCATGGCCAGCGGCACCGCCAGCACATTATAGGCGATGGCCAGGGTCAAGTTCTGCCGCACCAGGCGCTGGGTTCGCCGGGCGACCGTCAGCAGCTCGACCGCGGGCGCCAGGCACTCGCCCTGGAACACGGCGTCGGCCGCCACCCGGCTGATATCGGCGGCGGCGGCCGGCGACAGCGAGGCATGCGCCGCCGCCAGCGCCGGCGCATCGTTCAACCCGTCGCCGACCATCAGCGTCCGCCAGCCCTGGGAGCGCAACCCTTCCAGCGCCGCCAGCTTGGCCTTGGGATCGAGTCCGGCACGCCATTCCGCGATGCCCAGTTCGGCCGCCATCGCAGCCACGGTCGGCGCGCGATCGCCCGACAACAGGACGACGCGGTACCCGGCACCTTGCAGCGCGTCGACCGTCGCCGCCGCATCGCCGCGCGGACGGTCGGCGAAGGCGAAGCGATGCGCTGCGCGGCCCGGCCGTACCAGCCATAGCTCGGGTCCGGTGTCGGCTTGGTCGTCGGCCAGCCCACAGAATGCGCGGTTGCCGAGACGGATCGCGCCGGCTTCGAGCCCGCGACCGGGATGCTCGATCGGGTTCGCCGCGGCTTCGACCGCGGGCGCGGCGGCAACCAGGGCGCGGGCCAAGGGATGCGTACTGGCCGAAGCCAGCGCCGCTGCCGTCGCCAGCGCCGCGCCGTCCTCGCCGCCCGCGATCAGCTCCGGCCTGCCGCCGGTGAGCGTCCCGGTCTTGTCGAAGACCACGGTGTCAATCTCGGCCAATCGCTCCAGGGCGGTGGCCGATTTGACTAGGATTCCTCGCCGCATCAGCCTGCCGACCGCGACCACCTGCACCACCGGCACCGCCAGCGCCAGGGCGCAAGGACAGGTGACGATCAACACCGCCACGGCATGGGTCAGCGCCACCGTCCAGGGCACGGGCGAAAACGCCAGCCAGCCAATCAGCGTCGCCAGCGCCAGCCCGTGAACCGCCGGCGCGTAGACCCGCGCCACCCGATCCGCCAGCGCCACCAATTGCGAACGGCCCTGCCCGGCGGCCTCGGTCAGCCGCGCGATCTCGGCCAGCAGCGTGTCGGCGCCGACCGCCTCGATCCGCACCCGCAAAGCCGCGCCGAGATTGAGCGTGCCGGCATGGACCCGGTCGCCCGGGCCGACCGCGACCGGCAGCGATTCCCCGGTCACCAGCGCGGCATCGACGCTGGAGCGGCCCTCGACCACCGTTCCGTCGACGCCGATCCGCGCTCCCGACGCCACCAGCGCCACCATGCCGCGCGCCACCGCCTCGGGCCGCAGCACGCGGGCCTTGCCGTCGGCGTCCAGCACCGTCACCGCGCGCGCCTCCAGCGCCGCCAG
>Ga0194120_10003090_pt1 | contig 27679 bp, 15 predicted proteins | sample TA2MahCa65mmetaG_FD_148642 | JGI IMG/M metagenome (GOLD analysis project Ga0194120, IMG submission 148642) | Freshwater microbial communities from Lake Tanganyika, Tanzania - TA2015019 Mahale Deep Cast 65m | ecosystem: Environmental > Aquatic > Freshwater > Lake | place: Tanzania: Lake... | reverse complement strand
GGGGGCTCGCAGCCCCCTCGCGCGCCCATGCGCGCTCACCCCCGCGGCCGGCCGCAGCCGCGGCCGGAAGTACCTCAGCCCTGTTGCGCGCCGGAACCCGGCGCGAATTTCGGGCCTGAGGTACTAGCCCTCGCTGCACAGGTCAAACACCGACAACTCGGGCATCGCCTGCTCGCCCACCCGCGGCACCCGCACGCTGGTCCCGACGCCCGCGTTGACGTATAGCTGTGCGTCGCCGGCCTGGTACCAACCGGCCAGATAGCGCATGCCGATGAGTCGGGTCAGCGCACCGGTGATCCCCGGCACCACGAACTGACCGCCGTGGGTGTGCCCCGACAGCACCAGCCGGCCGCCGTGCAGGCCAATTTTGTCGGCGGTGCGCGGTTCGTGCGACAGCACCAGGGCCCGGTCTGGCAGCGTGACGTGCGCGAAGGCCCGTGGAGCGTCGTCGCGGCGCGTGAAGCCGTCGTCGACGCCGACCACGGTCAGCCGCCGGCCGCCAAAGTCCAACTCTGCGTGTTCATTGGCCAACGTCAACACGCCCTGCTTTTCCAGCATGCGCCGGATGCCGACCGCGCCGCTCCAGTGGTCGTGGTTGCCCAGCGTGGCCACGATCGGCCGCGGCAGCCCAGCGATCCAGTCGCGCAGGTTGTCCAATTCGGCGAGCGAGCGGTTCAGATAGTCGCCGGTCAGGACCAAGAGATCCGGCTGTGCGGCGTGGGCCATCCGTTGCGCGGCCAACAGCGTCTCGACCGGCGTGCCGAAGCCGACGTGGACATCGCTCAACTGGGCCACGCGCACCCGGCTGCGGGCGGTCCAGTCCTGGGCGCCGCGAAACGCAACGCGGTGGACGCGCTGGGTCAGGGCCCCGGCCTCGGCGCCATGGGCTTCGGCGGCCCCGACGGCCATGGCGCCGGCTCCAGCAACTGCGGCGACGCGGGCACTTCTGCGCAGGAAGGTTCGACGGTCCACAGGCACACCAAGACGCGGCGGAAGCCGGGTGGGAAGAATGCCGGAATGCCGGAGGGTATTCCACGCCTACTTGTGCAAAACCCCCGCCACAATCAGCAACGCGATCGCCACGCCCATCAGGCTCTCGCCGGCAATCAACCCCGAGGCGACTGGCACGGCATAGCGCTGCGCCATCGCCGGCCGCCTCCGCTGCAACCACCAAACGCCCAGCGCACCCAGGAACATCGCGATGCTGTTGCTGCCCGGCACCACCATGGCGATGCCCAGGCCGGCTGGCGACGGGATCCACGCCCTCAGCTTGGGCGGCGCGAATTTCTCCAGCAATACCAGGGCAACGCCCAGCGCCAGGCCGACCCAGATGGCGTCGAGCTTGCCGCCGTCCAGCGCACCCGTACCGCCCGCGAACGCCTTGCTGACGCCCGCCCACACCAGGCACGACGGCGCCGGCCACTCGTCGCTGCCGAGCACCGCGGGATCCGGGATCAGGATGTTGAACGCCGGCACCACCACGGCAGCACCGGCGATCACGCCGAAAAGCTGCGCGTAGAACTGCGCCCGCGGGTTGCCGCCGAGCAGCCACCCGGTCTTGAGCGTGGTCAGCAGGTCCGCGGCGTGCAGCCCGATGCCGCCGGTCACGTTGGCGCTCATGATGTTGCCGGACAAGTTGCCAGGGGTCATCACGCCGTACAGGAGCTGCGTCACCGGTCCCAACGCCTTGGTCGGCGTGACATCGGTCTCGCCCGTCACCCGTGAAGCGACGAAGCCCATGACGATGGCGAGCGGCACGGCCACCACGCCCGCCCACAGCGGGATCTGGAAAAGCCAGGTCATCAGCACGACGACGATGGGGCCGATCACCACGTAGCCGGCAGGGAACCACCAGCCGGGGCACTCGACGTCGGCCAGTGGATCCTGCTGCGCCGCGGCGTCGCGCGAAAACGCCTGGCCCATGCCCGAAAACGACCGGGCGACGCTCTTGTAGTCGAGCGCAAACGACATCAGCCCCGAGGCCACCAGGATCGCCGCACCCGGCCACACCGTCCATTGCACGATGGCCTTGTACCCGGGGCCGGCGATGGCCTTGTTGGCCAAAAGCGCTGGCGCCAACGCCAGGTAGGTCAGCAAGGCGCCGAGCAGCAGCGACCACGCCGTCCGAAAGCTCATCAGCGCGCCTGCGCCCAGCATGACGACTTCGGTCTTGAGGCCCAGCGTCCAGTCGGCCAAGGGGCGACCGGCAAACGTCCCCGGAATCGCGAACTTGTCCGGCAGGTTCCACGGAATCCAGTCTGCCTTGGCGTCGCGCAGCAGCGCCACCAACGCCGCGAACGCCCCACCGAGGCCCAGCGCTCGCGCCTGGACGTTGCCCTCGCCCGCGCTGTCCGAGTGGATGGCCCGCAGCGTCTCCGCGGTGGCCCGCCCCGTCGGGAACGGCAGGGCCTCGCGGTTGATGAGCTGGCGCTTGATGGGGATGGCGGTAAAGACGCCCAAGGCCGCAATCGCGCCAAACCACGCGATCATCGCCGTCGGATCGGGCCGTGCGGTCGTCACCATCAACAGCGCTCCGAACGCCGCCATGTTGCCGCCGCCCGTCATGAACCCCGCGCCGCTGGCTACCGTGGTCAATGCGTTGTTCTCCAGCGCCGTCAACGGGTTGCGCACGATTCCGGCCGCCTGGGCCATGCGAAACAGGGCGTAGGCCAGGATCGCCGCGGTAATCGTCACGCCCATCGACCAGCCGGTCTTGAAGAACACGTAGATGTTCGACAGGCACATCACGGCGCCAATCGCCATGCCGGCGATAACAGCGCGCACCGTCAGCTGCCGCGGGTCGGCCGAGCGGACGGTGTGCAGCCATTGCAACTCGGGATCGGCGTACTCGGCCGCGGCGGGGTGCCGTTCGACCGCTTGCGCCGGCAACGTAGCGGCCGCCTCGGGGTGCGGGCCCGGCGCTTCCGGGTTGGCGGGCGTTGTCGTGGTCATGCGGCGACCTCCAGGGCGCGGGGCCGGCGCAGTCTGGACGGCGGGGCTGCGGTTGGCAAGGGGCAGTACAGGGTGGCGTCAGCAGCAGGGCAGGGCGGGCGCCGCGCCGATCGCCCGCCGGTGGCTGCGCGGCTCGGACGGGCTCAGTTGCCGCACGCACCGGCCTCGCAGGCCTGGCCGGCGCAGCAAACGGCCCCGTCGGGCGCCTTGGCGTTGCCGCAACCGCCGGCGGCCGTGCAGGTGTCGGCGGTCCACGGGTTGGCGTCGTCGCACCTGGCCGTGTCGGCGAGGCATGTGCCGCTGGCCGTGCATGTGAGGGACTGGAAAACAATAAGTCGATCACTCTCACATCAGGGCGGAGCCGCGAGTCGGACCTTTGGTCCGCGAGCTGGCGACCCACTGAGCAAGCAAACGGGCCCAAGAAATGATTGAGTAAATCATTTCCGGGCCCTGACGTTGCCGAAGGTGTCCACGCTCAGCAGCCGCCCGTCGTCGCCGCTGGTGGCGGGGCCCTTGGCGCTGCCGGCGAACACCAGGGTGTTGCCTGAGAGAACCACCCGCGCCAAAGTCGGGCCGCCGCCGATGACCGGCAAAGGCTTGGTGAGAAGCGCTGCGCCTTGGCTGTTCAGTTGCACCAACTGCGGGGCCGAGCCGCCGCCGGTGGACAAGGCATTTTGTCCAGTTGCCTCAACTGCAGACCTGACCCCGGGCTGCCACGACGACCGCCAATCGCAAGAACTGCTTGCACCAATCCCGCCACACCCTTACACTACTGCCCCCTCGCAGCGCCCCGGTCCGCCCGGTGGCGCGGCGATCCTTCGGCAACCGCCGGAAATCTAGCGACAAAGCGGGAGCATCGCCTCCCGCGTCAACGCACGCCCCGGCGCGCGCGGAATGCTCGGCAACAGTTGCCGGTGTTCGGCGTGCGCAACCTCCGTGCTGCCCGCACCTTGCGCGACGAGTCTGCGCCAGGCGACGGTCAGTGCACTGCGGGGCGGAGGTCCAACGGAGAAAACTGGAGTCCTTGACCATGAAACCCGTCACTGTCCGCGACATGCTCGAAGCCGGCGCCCACTACGGTCACCAGACCCGGCGCTGGAACCCCAAGATGAAGCCGTACATCTACGGCGCCCGCAACGGCATCTACATCATCAACCTGGGCCGCACCGCCAAGCTGCTCAAGGACGCGCAGCACTTCATCTCGCGCTTGACCAGCAAGGGCGAGCAGGTGCTTTTCGTCGCCACCAAGCGCCAGGCTCGCGACATCGTGCGCGAAGAAGCCGGCCGCGCCAAGATGCCGGTCGTCGCCCATCGCTGGCTCGGCGGCACGCTGACCAACTTCCGCACCATCAAGAGCTCGATCGAGAAGCTGGCCGAGCACGAGCGCGCCCTGGCGCCCGAAATGGCGCACCGCCGGCCCAAGAAGGAGCTTGCCGCCATCGCCAAAGACCGCGACAAGCTCATCCGCAACATCGGCGGCCTGCGCAACATGCCGGCGATTCCTGGCGCGGTGTTCGTGGTCGACCCGGTCGAGGAGCACATCGCCGTCGCCGAGGCACGCCGCCTGCGCATCCCGGTCATCGCTGTGTGCGACACCAACGCCAACCCGGATCTGGTCGACTACATCATCCCGGCCAATGACGACGCCATGCGCTCGATCCGGCTGTTCGTGCAGGCCGCCGCCGACGCCTGCCTCACGGGCGCGCAAATGTCGCGCGACACCATGAGCCGCGACTTCGAGGGCGCGCCGTCGCAGGCCTCGCTCGAAAACGTCGAGATCATCCGCAAGCCGCGCCACGAAAAGGCCGTCGAGGAAGTCGAGATCGACGACGAAGAGGCGTAGCCGCGCCGCCACGGATTGCTGCGCGGGCGAGCCACGTTCGGCGCGCCCGCCCCGACCCAACCCAACGCACACCGCCGGCCGTCCTGGGTCTCGCCCCGAGAACCGGGCCGCCCGCGCCAAGGAGATTGTCATGTCCGTCGTCACCCCTGCCGCCATCAAGGACTTGCGCGAGCGCACCGGCGCCCCGATGGGCGATTGCAAGAAGGCGCTCGAAGAGAGCGGCGGCGACATCGCCAAGGCCATTGAATTCTTGCAGAAGAAGTCGATGGCCAGCGCCGCAAAGAAGGCCGGCCGCATCGCCGCCGAGGGCCGCGTCGGCGCCTACGTGCACCACGATGGCAAGACCGCCGTGCTCATCGAGGTCAACTGCGAGTCCGACTTCGTGGCACTGACCGACGACTTCAAGGAAATCGTCAGCAGCCTGTGCCTGCAGATCGCCGCCATGTCGCCCAAGTGGGTCCGCAAGGACGACATCGCGGCCGCGGAACTGGCCAAGCAGCGCGAGATCTTCGAGGCCCAGGTGCGCGAGCTCGGCAAGCCCGAGGCGCTGGTGCCCAAGATCGCCGAAGGCAAGCTCAACGCGTGGTACGGCGACACGGTCTTGCTTGAGCAGGCCTACGTCAAGGACGACAAGTTGACGGTCGGCAAGTGGCTGGCCGAGCGCGTGGGCAAGATCGGCGAGAACATCGTGGTGCGGCGCTTCACCCGGTACGAACTCGGCGAGGGCATCGAGAAGCGCCAGGACGATTTCGTCGCCGAGGTTGCGCGGATGGCGCAGGCGTAGCCGAGTCAGCTGCGGCGCCGCGCAGGCGCAGCCACACCCGGAAAGCACGAAGCCCGCCCGCGGCTCCTTGACCGCGGGCGGGCTTCGTCGTTTTGGGCTTCAGATCACGGACAGTTGGCGATCTTGGTGTGCGTGCAGCCGCCGGTCGCGGCCTCGCAGGCGTCCGCGGTGCACGCGTCCTTGTCGTCGCAGGCGTTCTTGGCGCCCGCGCAGGTGCCGCCGCTGCACACATCGGCGTCGGTGCAGTAGTCGCCATCGATGCACGGCGCCGAGTCGGTCTTGGGCGTCCACTGCGCGGGAGCCTTGGCGCCGTCGCACACGCTGCACGGGGCCGCAGGGTTGGCGATGCCGTTGCTGTAGCACACCTTGTTGATGTCGCACGACAACGCCGTAGCGCGCGCCTTGCGAATCCGATGGTTGTGGGCATCGGCGACCCACAGCCAGCCCTGGCCGTCCAGGGCGACGTTGTCTGGATAGTGGAACCGCGCCTGCGGCGCCGCGCCGTCCAACCATCCGGCCGTCCCCGAGCCGGCCCAACTGGTGACCTGGCCGCCAGCGATCTTGCGCACCCGGTGGTTGTAGCGATCGGCCACGTAAACAGCGCCGTCCTGGCCGACTGCGATGCCCCACGGGTACTGGAAGCGCGCGTTGGCCAGGTCGCCGTCGAGCAGGCCGGCGATGCCCGAACCCGCGACCGTGGTCACGACGCCCTCGGGCGTGACCTTGCGGATGCGGTGGTTGTTGTAGTCACCGACATAAACGTTGCCCTGACTGTCGAGTCCCACGCCGATGGGTAGGCTAAATTGCGCCTTGTTGCCGGTGCCGTCGGCATAGCCGTTGGTGCTGCCGGCCAGCGTCGTCACCTTGCCCTGAGGGGTGATCTTGCGGATGCGGTGGTTGCCATAGTCGGCCAGGTAAGCGACGCCAGCGGGGGTGACGGCGATCGAATACGGCGTGTTGAACCGTGCTTTGGCGCCCGTGTCGTCGATGTAGCCGGCCGAACCGTTGCCTGCAAGGCTGGTCACGGTACCGTCGGCGGCGACCAGGCGCACCGCATGGTTGTCGCGGTCCACCACGTACAGGGTGTTGGTGGGCCCGAGCGCCAGATCGGCCGGCGCGCTGAACCATGCCTGCACGCCCTTGCCCTCGGCGAAGCCCGGATTGCCGGAACCGGCCAGGGTGGACACGCTGCCGTCCGCCGCAATGGCGCGGATGCGGTGGTTCGAGGTGTCGGCCACGAAGGCCACGCCGTTGGCAGCGATTTCGACGCCGAGCGGGTAGTGGAACGCCGCCGAACCCGCCGCGCCGTCTTGGTAGGCCGCGCTGCCTGACCCGGCGACGGTGACCACCGTGGTGTCGATGCCCGCCAAGCACTTGCCGCCGCTGCACACATCGCCCTTGGTGCACGCGTTTCCGTCGTCGCATGCAGAGGTGTTGTTGGTGAAGGAACAGGTGTTGTTGGCACAAAGATCGGTGGTGCAGCCATTCTTGTCGTCGCATTGGCTGTTCTGCGTGCAGTAGCCATTGCAGCCGATGATCTTGGCGTGCGTGCACGCCCCGGTGCCCTTGTCGCAGGCGTCGGTCGTGCAGGCGTCCTTGTCGTCGCAGTCCACGTTGGTCGCGCCACACACCCCGCCCGAACAGGCGTCGTTGACGGTGCAGTATTGGCCGTCGCTGCATCCGGCGCCATCGGCCCGGGCGCTCCACGCTGTCGCAGTCTTGGCGGCGTCGCAGGCCTGGCAGTCGTTCTTGGCGTTGACGGCGCCGTTGACGTAGCAGACGCCGCTGAGATTGCACGGCTTGGTCGCGTCGACCACGAGGCGCACCCGGCTGCCGTCGAAGTCGGCGACCCACACGAAGCCCTGGTCGTCCACGGCCACGCCGGTGCTGTTGCTGAACTGCGCCTGGGCGGCATTGCCATTGGCAAACCCGTACACGCCAGTACCCGCGAGCGTCGACACCACGCCCGACGACGAGATGCGGCGGATGCGCTGGTTGAGGCGGTCGGCGACCGTGAGCGTGCCAGAGCGGTCCCAGGCGATGCCCCGGGGCCCATAGAACACCGCCTGTGCCGCGTTGCCGTCGAGGTACCCGGCATTGCCCGTCCCAGCTACCGTGCTCACCACACCCTCGGCGGTGACCTTGCGGATGGCGTTGTTGCTGTAGTCGGCGACGTACAAGTTGCCGGCGGCATCGGCCGCCATCCCGCGCGGGTTGTTGAACATCGCCACCGCGCCCGGGCCGTCCTTGTAGCCGGCCGTGCCATTGCCTGCGAGGGTAGTCACCACGCCCTGATCGAGTTTGCGGATGCGCTGGTTGTTGCCGTCGACGATGTAGGTGACGCCCGCCAGGGTGGTGGCGGTGGCGATGGGTCCGCTGAACCGCGCAACGGAAACTGCGCCGTCGATGTAGCCGCCCACGCTGCCGGCGATCGTGGTCACGTCGCCGTTGGCCGGGTCGATGCTGCGCAGGCGGTGGTTGCTGTAGTCGCTGACGATGAGCTTGCCCCCTGCCCATTCGATCCCGCCGGGATTGTTGAAGTACGCTTTGGCGCCGCTGCCGTCGACGTACCCCGGCGTGCCTGCGCCCGCGAGCGTGGTCACGTTGCCCTTGGCGTCGATCTGCCGCACGTTGTGATTGCTCCAGTCTGTCACATAGACCACGCCGTTTGCGCCGCGCGCGAGGTCCAGCGGCCGATTGAAGCGCGCAGCCGTGCCCTGGCCGTCCTGGTTGCCGACCACCGGCGCGCCAGCGAAGGTCGAGGTCATCACGTTGCTGCCGGCGGCGCACTTGCCGCCCAGGCAGGCGTCGCCGAGGGTGCAGAGGTTGCCGTCGTCGCACGGCGCGGTGTTGTTGTTGTTCTGGCACTTGGCGCTGGCGCACAGGTCGGTGGTGCACGCGTTCTTGTCGTCGCAGTCGGCGTCCTTGGCGCAGTTGCCGCCGCAGCCGACGATGATGGCGTGGGTGCACGCGCCGGTGCTGGCGTCGCAGGCGTCGCCGGTGCAGGCGTCCTTGTCGTCGCAGTCCAGCGCCTTGCCCGCGCCGCACGCTCCCCCGGCGCAGGCGTCGTTTGCGGTGCACAGGTCGCCGTCGCTGCACGCGACGCCATCCGCGGCCGGGGTGAACTGGCCACCCGCCGCCTTGGGGTCACAGGTCTGGCAAGCGTTCTGCGGGTTGGCCGCGCCGGCGACGTAGCACTTGCCACCGATGGCGCAGAAGCTCGTGGCATCGCGCACCCGGCGGACGCGGTGGTTGTTGCCGTCGGCCACGAACGCATAGCCGCTGCCATCGACGGCCACGGCTGCCGGGTAGTTCAAGCGTGCCCCGCTGGCCACGCCATCGATCACGCCGGGGTTGCCGTCGCCGGCCCACGTGCTGACCACCGTACCAGCCAGGCGCCGCAGGCGGTGGTTGTAGCGGTCGGCGATGACCAGGCTTCCGTCCGCCAGCCGCGCGATGCCCCACGGATATTGGAAGCGCGCAACGCCCGCTGCGCCGTCCAGCATTCCGGCTACGCCCGAACCGGCCACCGTGGTCACCGAGCCGTCCACGGCGACCTTGCGGATGCGGTGGTTGTAGGTGTCGACCACGATCGCCGCGCCGCTCGCATCGACGTAGATGCCCATCGGGTATTGGAATCGCGCCTGCGCGCCCGGCCCGTCCTGGTATCCCGCGTTGCCGTCGCCGGCGAGCGTGGTCACCACGCCGGTATCGGTGACGCGGCGGATGCGGTGGTTGTAGGTGTCGGCGACGACCAGGATGCCGCCGGGACCGAACGCGGCGCTGTGCGGCCGGTTGAAGCGCGCGTTGGCGCCTGTCCCGTTCTGGAATCCGGCAACGCCAGCGCCCGCGATGCTGGTCGCGTCGCCGCCAGCGGTGACCTTGCGCACCATGTGGTTCAGGGTGTCGAGAACCCACACGTCGCCCTTGGCGTCGACCGCGACCCCGTAGGGGTTGTTGAACTGCGCGTTGCCGCCCTTGCCGTCGAGCAGGCCCGGGCTGGATTGGCCCGCTAGCGTGGTGACCGCCCCGTCGGGCGCCACCTTGCGGATGCGGTTGTTGGCCGAGTCGGCGACATACAGGTTGCCCGCCCCGTCGCTGGCCGCGCCGTAGGGGAAGTTGAACTTGGCCGCCGTGCCCTTGTCGTCGCCAAAGCCGGCTGCCGAGCCGGCGAAGGTGTCGACCCACAGCTTGTTGCCGGCCGTGCAACTGCCGTTGGCGCAGATGTCGCCGACCGAGCACGCGTTGTTGTCGTCGCAGGCCGCCGTGCTGTTGGGCGTATTCAGGCAGCCGGCGCTGGCCGGATTGCACGCATCGGTGGTGCAGGCGTTGGCGTCGTCGCAGTTCTTGGCGGTGCCGACGCAGGTCGGTGCGCCGGTCGGGCTCTTGCCGGCGCAGGCGTCGCCGCTGGTGCATGCGCTGCCGTCGTCGCAAGTGGCGGTGGCCGCCTTGCCCAGGTTGACGCACGCGCCAGTCTTGCCGTCGCAACTGTCGTCCGTGCACTGGTTGTTGTCGTTGCAGTTCTTGGCCGGGCCGCTGTTGCACTTGCCCGATCCGCACACGTCCGGGCCGCTGCACGGGTTGGCGTCGTCGCACGCCAGCGTGTTGGGCAGGCTCACACATTTGCCGCCCTGGCAGCTCTCGTCGGTGCACGGGTTCTTGTCGTTGCAGTCGGCGGCTGTGTTGCAGTAGAAACCGCAACCGGCAATCCCGTTGAACTTGCAGAGCCCGTCCGCAGGGTTGCAGGTGTCCTTGGTGCATGCGTCGCCGTCGTCACAGACCTTGGTTTTGCCGGTGCCGCACTTGCCGCCGCTGCACTGGTCGCCGGTGGTACAGGCATCGCCGTCCTCGCACAGGGCGTCGTTGGCCGTGGCGGTGCAGCCGCTGGCAGGCAGGCAGGCGTCGTCGGTGCAGGCGTTGCCGTCGTTGCACTTGACCGCGACGCCGGTGCACTTGCCGTTGGCGCAGGCGTCGGCGCTGGTGCACTTGCTGTCGTCGTCGCAGGCGGCGCTGTTGGTCTTGAGGGCGCACTTGCCGTTTTGGCAACTGTCGTCGGTGCACGGGTTCTTGTCGTCGCAGTCGGCGTCTTTGCCGCAATTGCCGCCGCAGCCCATGATCGGCGGGTTGGCGCACTTGGCAGTGGTCTTGTCGCAGGTGTCGCCCGTGCACGCGTCGCCGTCGTCGCACGACTTCTTCGGGCCGGCGACGCACACCTTGTTGTCGCACTGATCGTTCTGGGTGCACGCGTCGCCATCTGCATCGCACGCCGCGGCGTTGGCGATGTGCTGGCAGCCGGCCTTGGCGTCGCACTTGTCGATGGTGCACGGGTTCTTGTCGTCGCAATCGAGCGGCTTGCCGGTGCCGCACTTGCCGGCGGCGCACAGGTCGTCGGGGGTGCAGTTGCTGGCGTCGGCGTCGCAGGGCTGGCCTTCGAGCGGCTTGGCGTCGTAGGCGCACGTGCCGCTGGCGCTGTCACAACTGTCCTTGGTGCACAGTTCGTTGTCATTGCAGACCTTGAGCTTGCCAGCGACACACACTTTGTCCTGGCACTGGTCGCCGACCGTGCAGGCCGTGCCGTCGGCGTCGCAGGCCGCGTCGTTGGCTGCGTTCTTGCAGCCGGTCTTGGGGTCGCAACTGTCGTTGGTGCACGCGTTCTTGTCGTCGCAGTTGACCGCCGCTCCCGCCTTGCATGCACCGGAGGCGCACGCGTCGTCGGCGGTGCAGACCGTGCCATCGGCGTCACAGGCCTTGCCATCTTTTTCGTTGACCTTTGCGCACTTGCCGGTGACCGGATCGCAGGTGGTCTGCGCGCACGCCCCATCGCCGCTGGTGTCGCAACTGACGATCGTCGTCGCCTTGATCTTGCAGGCGAATGTGCTGGCCGACTTGTCGCAATACAGGGTTCCGTTGCACAGGTTGCCGTCTTCCTTGGCGGTGCAGTCGGCGTCTTTCTCGCACAAGCAGACCGAGGCCGCCCCCTGGCACTTGCCGTCCAGGCACGCGTCGTTGGGCGTGCAGGGATTGCCGTCGTCGCACGCAGCCGTCGTGTTGCTGTTGGTGCACCCCTTGGCCTTGTCGCAGGTGTCGGCCGTGCACGGGTTCTTGTCGTCGCACTCCTCGGGGTCTTTGGCCGCGCCCTTGCACTTGCCGGAGGCGCACTTGTCAAAGTCGGTGCAGGCGTTGCCGTCGTTGCACAGCGCATTGTTGTCCAGGTAGCCGCAGCCGGTCTTGGCGTCGCAACTGTCGGTCGTGCAAGCGTTCTTGTCGTCGCACTGCACCGGTGTGCCCTTGCACGCGCCCGCCGTGCAGGTGTCGGCCTCGGTGCACAGCGACCCGTCGTCGCAACCGACCTCGACCGGCGTCGCCGCGCAGGCGCCCGACACCGCGTCACAGCCGTCCTTGGTGCACGGGTTGCCATCGTCGCAGGGCTTGGCCTTGCCGCTGCCGCAGGCGCCGCCGCCGCAGACGTCGCCCAGCGTGCAGCCGTTGCCGTCGTCGCATGGCGCGGTGTTGGGCGCGTGGCCGCACCCTTTGAGCTTGTCGCACGCGTCGTCGGTGCACGGGTTGCCGTCGTCGCAGCCGAGCGCCGTGCCGGCGCACTTGCCGCCAGCGCAGGTGTCCTTTTCGGTGCAGGCGCTGCCGTCGTCGCACGGACCCGCCGCGTTGGCATGGGCGCAGCCCGCCTTGGGGTCGCAGGTGTCGGTCGTGCAGGCGTTCTGGTCGTCGCACGATTTGGCCGTGCCAGCGCACACGCCGTTGGCGCAGGCGTCGTTGTCGGTGCATACGTTGCCGTCGTCGCAGGGTTTGCCTGCCTCGCAGCCGGCCGCGGTTTCTGAACCACCGTCCTGGACTGCGTCGGCGTCTGGTCCGCTCGCCGCATCCGATCCCGCGACGTCGCTGCCCGGGACCCCGTCGGCGACCGCATCCTGTGGCTTGCTGCCCGTGTCGGTGGTGACCGCCGTATCGCCCGGCTGTGCCAGGTCGTTGGTCACCGCTGCGTCGCCGACCCCGGCGTCGACAGGTTCGGTGGTCACGATGGCGGCGTCCTCGCCACATGCGACAAGCACGGCGAACACGGATGCCAGCGACCAGCGCTGGGCGCGAACGGACAGAGAGGCGGGTGCGATCATGACAAACCTCCGCAGGCACGAAGCAGCGACCTGCCCGGACGGCGGGCTTGCACGTGACCGGGCAGCCTAGCGTGCGCCGCAGCCGTTGACAATTGTGAACGCAGCGAGGGGCGTCACAGCTCTGTCTGCCGCGCCAGCGCGCCCGGCGTTCACGCTTGGGGAACGACCGCGACCCGGTCGGCGACGGTGGGTTCGTGCGCGCGGCCGTCCCTGGTGGGCACCGCGTCCATGGCGTGCTCGGCCAGCGCGGCAATCGTCAAGCTCGGGTTCACGCCCAGGTTGGCCGGCATCACCGAACCGTCGCAAATCCACAGGCCGTGGTGGCCGTGGACGCGCTGCTTGTCGTCGACCACGCCCTGACCCGCCGCGCCGATCGGGCAGCCGCCCAGGATGTGCGCGGTGGTCGGGATGTCGAGCAAGACCTCGTTGACCGAACTCATCGCCACGCCGTCGATCTTGCGTGCGACGCGCCGCGCCACCTCGTTGCCGATGGGGATGTAGGTCGGGTTCTGCGCCTGGCCCAACGGCAGTTCAGTGCGCAAGGTCGGTGAGAAGGGCGACCACCACGCCCGCCGCCACACCGCGCGCAGGCTGTTGTCCAGGGTCTGCATCACCAACAGGATGATGCCGTGCTCGGCCCAGCCAAACTTCCACAGCGAACGCAGGAACTGCACCGGGTGCCGGAGTACGGTGCCAATCCAGCGCATCGCCCGCGGAACCCGACCTCCGCCGTCGGTCAGCAGCGTCGCCAGCACCGACAGCGCGTCTTGACCTTTTCCGTAGCGCACCACCTCGATGTGTGTGTGTGTGTCGAAATAGGCGCCGGATGTGATGGCGATGCCCTTGCTGAAGTCCTCGGGGACCCGCGCCCCGGTGGCGCCGCAGATGGCCTCGCTGTTGGTGCGCAGCTTGTGGCCCAGTTGCGGCGGGAAGTGCGGCAGCAGACCCAGGTGCCGCGACCGCATCAGCAGCGGAAGCGTACCCAGCACTCCGCCTGCCAGTACGACATGCCGCGCCCTGAGCGTTGTGCGCCTGCCGAACCAACGGCCCAGCCCGATCGACGGCCGCACCACCACCTGCCATCCCGCTTCTCCGCGCGCCTCGGGGCCGCCGATGGCTTGCAGGCGGATGGCCTCCGTTTCGGCGTCGATGCGGGCGCCGAGCCGTTCCGCCAGGTGCAGGTAGTTCTTATCGAGCGTGTTCTTGGCGCCGTGCTTGCATCCCGTCATGCAGGCGCCGCAGCGTATGCAGCCGGTGCGCTCGGGGCCCTTGCCGCCAAAATACGGATCGGCCTCGGCGACGCCGGCCTGGCCAAAATACACGCCGACGTCCGTGGTCTTGAACGTGTCGGCCGTACCCATCTCGCGGGCGACTTCGAGCAACACGCGGTCCGCCGGCCCGAAGATCGGATTGCGCACTGCGCCCAGCATCCGCTGCGCGCGGTCGTAGAAAGGGGCGAGTTCCGCCTGCCAGTCGGCCGACAGTTCCGCCCACTGGGGATCGCGAAAGAACGGCGGCGGCGGCACCAGCAGCGTGTTGGCATAGACCAGCGAGCCACCGCCCACGCCGGCGCCGGACAGCACGAACACATTGTCGAGCAGTGTCAGCTTCAGCGCGCCGACGCAGTACACCGCTGGCGCCCACAGGCTTTTGAACACATTCCAGTTGCTGCGCGGGAAATCCGCTGCCGTCCAGCGCTTGCCGCGCTCCAGGACCACCACCGAATAGCCCTTTTCGGCCATGCGCAGGGCGGCCACCGAACCGCCAAACCCAGAGCCGATGACGAGCACGTCGGTGTCGAAGGCGTCGGTCGAGGCGGCGGTGGACATGGCGACCTCCAGGCGGCCACATTCTGCGCGCGTTCGGGCTGGCTGGCCAGCGAGCGGACGCCAGGCCAGGCGGTCTGCGCGGGGCTCCACCCAAATTGCTCCCATGTTCGCCGCGTGGTAGACTCGCAGAGCGCCCTGGCCGCCGGTGCACCCTGGAACGACGTGAGACAAACCCTATCGCCGTTCGAGTCCGGACTGCACGCCGCGCAGCAGGGTTCCGCCGATCCGGGCGTGCGCGAGGTCGTGCTTGCGGTGGACGACACGCCGCGCAACCTCGACGTCATCGAGGCGGTGCTGGCCCGCGAGCCGTGGGATTTGCAGTGCGTCACCAACGGACCAGACGCCTTGCGCGTGGTCGAGGCGCTGTCGCCCGACGTCATCCTGCTCGACGTGATGATGCCGGGCATGGACGGCATTGAGGTGTGCCGGCAACTCAAGGGCAACCCGCGCACGCGGATGATTCCGGTCGTGCTGGTGACGGCCCTCGACAGCCCGGAGGACCGCGTGCGCGGTCTGGACGCCGGCGCCGACGATTTCGTGACCAAGCCATTCCACCCGAGTGAACTGCGCGCGCGCATCCGCGCCCACTTGCGGGTCCGGGCGCTGCAGCGGCGCTTGCAGGCGCGCGAGGCCATCCTGCGCACGCTTTTCGCCCGCTACGTCAGCGACGACGTGGCCAAGGCCATTTTGCGCGATCCGAGCCTGGCCGGGCTGGGCGTGGCACGCAGCCGCCTGGCCGTGCTGTTTGCCGACCTGCGCGGCTTCACGGCCGTGTCGGAGTCCGCCCCGCCCGAAGAGGTGGTGCAGATCCTCAACCAGACGTTCCTGGCTCTGACCGAAGCGCTTTTCGCCCACGGTGGAACGTTCGACAAGTTCATCGGCGACTGCCTGATGGCCTTTTTCGGGGCGCCCATCGTCGGCGAGGACGACGCGGTGCGCTGCGTGCGGGCGGCCCTGGACATGCAGGCGGCGTTCAGCGAGGTGTTGCGCGGCTGGGCCGACACCCGCTATGCCGACCTCGGCCTGGGAATCGGCATCAACGTGGGCGACGCCGTGGTCGGCAACGTCGGTACCGAACGACTGATGGACTACACGGCGATCGGCGACACCGTCAACCTCGCGGCGCGCCTCGAAGAAACCGCTGGCCGCAGCGAGACCTTGGTGTCCGAGGCCGTGGCCGACGCCGTGCGCCACGCCTTCGACCTCGAAGACCTGGGCGTCCGGGCGGTCAAGGGCCGCGCACAGGGCGTCCGCGTGTTTCGGGTGTTGCGCGCCACGGCCCCTGTGGCGTGAGAGTCCGGAAGAGATCTACTCAATTCGTACCCGGCCGTTTGCTTGCTCGGTGGGTCGCCGACTCGCGGACCCAAGGTCCGACGCGCGGCTCGATCTGGATGTGAGCGTGATCGACCTGTCGTTTTCCAATCCCTGATCAGGCCTTTGGCATGCGCAGGCTGGTCAACAGCCGCCCGATCGTCTCCTGCAGCAGCGCCAGCCGCACCGGTTTGCTCAAGAACTCGTTCATGCCCGCTGCGAGGCAGCGTTCGCGATCGCCCGGCATGGCCAGGGCCGTCACCGCGATAATCGGCGTCGCGGCGTAGTTGCGCAGCTTGCGCAGCCGCACGGTGGTCTCGACGCCGTCGATGCCCGGCATTTGCACGTCCATCAAGATGATGTGTGGCCGTTCGGCCGGCGACAGGGCCAAGAGCAGCTCCAGCGCGGCCTCGCCTGACTGGGCGACCGCCACCCGGTAGTGGTGCGATTCGAGGTAGTCGCGCACCGTTTCGACGTTGGCGGCGTTGTCGTCGACCAGCAGCACCCTCGTCTTGTCGGCGGTGCGCGAAATCGTCGGGATCATGCCGGTGATGTAGATGCCCGATTCGCGCCAACGGGCCCGCGGCACCGGTTCGGGCGGCGTCCATGGCAGCGTGACCGTGACCCGCGTGCCCTCGCCGGGCTTGCTCTGCAACTGCACCGTGCCGCCGTGCAGCCGGGCCAGTCGCTCGACCAACGCGAGCCCGAGACCCGTGCCGGTGTGTTGCCGCGACAGCGCCGAATCCAGTTGCACGAACGGTTGGAACAGTTTGCCCTGGTCCTCCGCAGCGATGCCGATGCCGGTGTCCCACACGGCGAGGCGCACGACGCCCGCGGCGGGGTCGGCATCGGCGCCCAGGCCGACTTCGCCGCCCGACTCGGTGAATTTGATGGCGTTGGACAGCAGGTTGACCAGGATCTGCTTGCAGCGCAGCAGGTCGACGTGGACCACGCCGACGGTCGGATCGATCTCCGTCTTGACGCTCAGGCCCTTGCGCATGGCCGACTCGCGCACCAGGCGCAGGCTGGTGTTGCACAGCTCGTCCACGTCGACCAGTGCCTGGTTGAGCGTCAGCCGGTCGGCTTCGATCTTGGACAGATCCAGGATGTCGTTGATGAGCGCCAGCAGGTGGCGACCGCTTTCTTCGACGGTCTGCAGCGATTTGCGCTGGCGATTGGTCAGCGGCCCGTACACCTCTTCCTGCAAGGCTTCGGACAGGCCCAGGATGGCGTTGAGCGGCGTGCGCAACTCGTGGCTCATCGCCGCCAGGAAGTTGTCTTTGAGCTTCATCACCTGCGAAAGCTTGTGGTTCATCGCCTCGAGCTTTTCGGCCTGCTCTTGCAGCTTGCGCTCACTGCGCTTGCGGACGGTGATGTCGGTCATCAGGGCCAGTGCGCCGACGATGGTGCCGACTTCGTCGACCAACGGGCTGCCCGAGATCAACACGTCGAGGTGGCAGCCGGTGGCGAACTCCAGGTTCATCTCCGTGGTCTCGCGGATGCCCTGGGCGCGGCGATCGAGGATTCCCCGGATGGTTTCGCCCGCCGATGGCAGCATGTACTCGAACACCGACCGGCCGATGACCTCTTCGGCGGACTTGCCGATCAATTCCAGGTACTTGGGATTGGCAAAGGTCGTGACCCCGTCGAGCGTCGCGGCCCAAATGGCCTCTTCCGCCGTGTCGGTCAGCCGCCGCAGGAACGACTCGCGCTCGCGCAATTCCCGCTCGATCGTCCGAAGTTCCGTCACATCCTGGGTCGCGCCGCGCAGGAAATGCGGCTGGCCCTCGGCGTCTCGCACCAGCCGCGCCCGCACGTGGCACTCGCGCACGCTGCCATCGGGCATGACGTTTCGGTAGCCGACGTTGATCGGCGTGTCGTCTTCCAAGGTTCTTTCGACGGCTTCGAGCAAGCGCGGCAGATCGTCGGGGTGGACGACCGACTGCATCAGTTCCTGGGTCGGTTCGGTGCCGGCCAGGACCCCGACCACCCGGAAGAACTCGTCCGAACCTTCGACGCGCCCGGTCCGAAGGTCGACGCTCCAACTGCCCAGCCGCGCGATTTCTTCAGAGGCCTCCAACAGTTCTTGTCGGGCTCGCAGTTGGCGCTCCAGGGCCTTTCGCACGCTGACGTCGCGCACCACGCCCGCGAATCGGTGCTTGTTGCCATGGTGGTAGGCGCTCAAGGACAGTTCGAGTGGAAAGACCGACCCGTCGGTGCGCACGCCCTCGAGCTCGCGGCTGATCCCGAGCGCGGTGGTGACGAGACCGTGGGTGTGGCGCCTGAGAAAACTGTCGTGGATTCTGTCGATTTCCGGGCGCATCAGGGCCGACACGTTCAGGTCGTGCCAGCCGCCCGGCGCGAAGCCGAACACGCGCTCTGCCGCCGGGTTCATCGACTCGATGCGCCCGGCCTCGTCGCAGGTCACGATGCCGTCCACCTGCATCTCGAAGAGGGTCCGCCACATGGCCTCGGCGTCGCGGGCCAGCAAGGTCGCCGCCTCGCGGGCGGCATCGGCGCGCAGACTGGCGACGATCGAGGCGCAGGTCTGCACAATGGGTTCCAGGGCCTCGGCGACGTGCGGATAGTACCCGGCCTGGCGGTTGACCAGCACCAGCATCCCCGCCGTTGTGCCCCCGACGCAGAAGGGCAAGGCCAGCAGGTGGCGGACCGACACGCCGCCAGGCGGCAGGTCGCTGGCATCAAAGTCGCTATCGTGCACGAAGATCGGCGCATCGCTCGACAGCGGGTGGCCGAGCACCGATGGGCAACGGTGCGCCATCGGCTCGGAGAGATCAGCGACGGGCGTGTGCGGCTTTTCGCCCGTGGCGGCGCCGCCGAACATCCAACCGCGGGTCGCCATCGCAAGGTCGCCCGTTGCTGTTCTCTCATGGACGCCGACGAACCCGGCCTCGCTGCCGGTGGCTTGCAGCGCGGCCTCGAGCAGCGCCTTGAGCGGCACCTCGGCATCGCCGGTCAACAGCATTTCGCTTTGCGCAAGTGCAATTGCCTGTAGCGTGCTGGCCCGCGCCTGCGATTCGAGCTCGGCCGCGCGAGCCGCGGTGATGTCTTGCACGGCGCCGGTGACCCGTTCGCACCCCCCGCCCTCGCCGTATTCGGGCAGACCCATCAAGCGCACCAGAAGCCTGTGGCCGGCGGGCGTCTCGATCGGCGCCTCGATATCGAAAAGCATGCCGTCGTCAACGGCGCGGGCGAGCTGTTCCATGGCGCGTTCGCGCGCTTCGGGTGCGATGAGGTTGAGCAGGTGCCAGATGTCGCCTGCGAAATCCTGCGGCAAGTCGAGCATGCGGTGGGTGTGGCGCGTGAACTCGCCTGTGCCGGACGGGAACGCCACGTCGAAGCCGCCGATCGACGCAATCTGCTCGGTCTGATGCATCTGCGCTTCGCGGCGCTGCAACATCACCTGGCCCAAGCGCAATTCGCTGACGTCGCGCAAGCGCACCACTTTCTGCCCGTCGGCCTGCGGCCACGCGCGCACCTCGACCGCGCCCACTGACCCGGGCAACACCAAGCTGACCTCAAGGGCATGGGTGGGGTCGTCGTGAAGCGCCCGGCGCACCGCTGGCAACGCCGCAGCCCCCGCGGGCGACTGCGCGATCTCGCCGAGCGGCTGCCCCGCGAACGCGGCGAGATCGCGCCAGAGGGTGCCTGGCCCGGCTGCGAATTCGGTCAACGCGCCGGCTGCGTCGACGACCAGCAAGCAGTCGCCGGGGCCGAGCATTTGGACGGCCAAAACGCCGAGGCGGTCCGGTGCGGCGTCGGCGCGCCCATGCAGGGCCGCCAGTTCCAGTTCGGCCAGACGCGCCATCGCGCGCAGGACGCCGGCTCTGGGTCCGTCCAGTGCGCCGGCGATCGGGTGGCAGACGCACACCGCTGCGACCGCCAACCCGGAGCCGATGTGCACGGGGGCCGCGGCGACGAACTCCGGGCGCGCGTCGACGTCGTCCGTCGCACTGTCGGCCACGTGCAAGGCGCCGGTGGCCACGGCAAAGGCCGCGATGGGACCGATGCGCAACGCACTGCCCAGCGGGGCGCCCGCGCACGCCTTGGGCACGACGCGGTCGCCATGGACCGCCACCACCGCACCCCAGGTGGCGCCGAGCGCAACGACCGCGGCCTCGGCGACCGCCTGCAGCGCCGGTAGCGGCGCAGGGTCGAGCAGGCCCAGCGCGCGCAATACAGCCAGCCTGCGCGCCTCGAGGTCGGTGGGATCGGGCGAGGCCATGGACACCCGCGGGCGCAGGCCGACTGCCCACGCCAATTCGTTGCGGAAAGGTGACCACGGAGCCCGCTGCACCCACGGCACGGCCACCCGAGCGTTGCCGATGCGCCGGCGGGGACCGGTTCAAGGCGCCTTGGTGTGCGCCGTCGGAGCAAACCGCCCTGGCGATCAGGTCAGGCGAGGCCCGTCTTGCGGCTCAACCACGCGATCTGATCTTTCTTCTGGAGCTTGAGCTTCTTGACCTGGGCGCGCTCAAGTTCCTCTTCGCGGGTCAGGGAGTGGTAGGTGTCCAGTTCGTTCAAGCGCCGCTCCAGCGCCGCGTGCTCAACGCTGAGCCGTTCAAGCAACTCGAAGGTCTCGTCCTGGTTGGCCATGGGCGTCTCCATGCGTCTCCTTGCCTGCTTCAGGCCGTGGTGGAACCGGTGCGCGCGGGGCAGCCGCGACTCCGGGATGGGTGGACAGGTGCGAAGGGTCGGGCGCCGAGGGTTTGCGCCAAGCTGACCCCAACCGCCGCCACCCGCCCGATGCGCGACAGACCGCATTGCCGCGCACGAAATGGCGAACGCTGCGCGCGTCGACGGTCGGGTCGGCAACGTGGGGCTGCCAGGATGCGCTGCAAGGGCCTCCGATGGCGCCGGCCGGGCAAGCACGGAACAAGGTCGTCCGAAACAGCCAGCCTTTGCGACCATGGTAGATCGCGCCCGGCGCGCTGGCAACCCACTGCCGCCGGTCAATCCTGCCCTCCTTGCGCGCCCGACCCGGGTTCGGCCTGCGGCGGCTCGAGCTGGGTGTTCGGCATCCGCGTCCCCGTGTCCAGCAGCCCCTGAGCGGAGAGGTTGGCGGCCCACCGCACCAAGGCTGCGAGCGGACCGGAATCTTCCGGTGCGATCCACCGGACGCCCAGTCCGCGTCGGTCCTCCGCGCCGGCCGACGACACGTACACGACGTGCGCCTGGATCTCGATGTCGGCGCGCGAAGCCCGGCGGGGCGCGATCGCCACTTCGACGACCTCGCCCAGGGCCGCCACTGCTGGACAGCGCAAGAAAGCGCCCTCCAAGTTCACATTGGTACACACCGCCTCGTGCGCGTTGCCGCGGTAGCGCACCAGCGCGGGCCGCTGTACGGCATAGCGGTCGCTCTGGCGGCGCTCATGGGACATCGGCGGCTCGCGACGGGGTGTGGTGGAAATCAGCCAAATGTTTCACGGACCTTGCCCTTGCCCGTCGGCGTGTACGTTTCCTCAGGGTTGGCGACGAGGCCCTCGAAGTTGAGCCCGCACTGTGGACACTGCACGCGCACCCAGCCGTCGTCGCCCATCTCTGCGTCAAGGTTGCCCTTTTCGCACAATGGGCAGCGCAGGTTCTCTGGATGGCCGCTGGCCACCGACGTCAGCACGTCTTGCAGCGCCAACAGCATCTCTTCCTTCTCCAAGTCGGATTGGCGCATCGGGACCCCGGGGCCGGCCGCGCTGGCCGTCTCTGCGGTGTATGCCAGGTTTCGGCCCGTTGCAAGCTGCTGCATGGCGTGGGGCGCCTCGCACACGGACTTTGGCAGTTGCGCCCCCTTCTGTTCAGCCCATGTGAATCGTTCGCCGTTCCTGATCCGCCGCAACCGTGGACTACCGCCCGGGTGGCCGCACCCCGCGTGGTGCGGGGTTGAAAGCAGGCTTCCACGGCTTGTCGGCCTCGTATTGCGCCGGGGTGATCGACTCGTCTCGCAGCAGCTTGTCCATGTATTTCCCGGTCTTGACCTCGTACCACTCACCCCAGCCGTTGGCGCGCATCGTGCCCCATCCGCTGCGCGGCGACGGCTTGATGATCGCCAGGTACACCGCCTCCTTGGGGCGCAACTCTGCGGGGCGCTTCTGGAAAAACTCCCAGGCCGCGCGGGTGATGCCGTACACCCGCGGCCCAAACTCGACGGCGTTGACGTAGATTTCCAGGATGCGGGCCTTGCCGAGCGCCTTCTCCATCTGCCAGACAATGATCATTTCTTCGAACTTGCGCGACAGCGCCTTGGTGCGGCGCAAGTACAGGTTCTTGACCAACTGCTGCGTGATCGTCGAACCCCCGTAGGTGAATCGGCCAGTCGCCAGATCGATGGCGATCGCCTTGGCCAACAGGTCCTCGGAGATGCCGCGGTGCTTGAGGAACGGATCCTCGGTCGCCCACATCACATAGTGCACGTAGCCGGGCATGTGCATCGTCGAGGTCCACGATCCCGATCCCGGGCCGATGAGCACGTCGTTCAGGATGCGACCATTCTCGTTGACCGGGCGCACCCAGTCTGCGCGCTTGAACTCGCCGAAATCGATGCCGCCGAGCTTGTCGACCGTGCACCACGTGTCACCGAGCGCGAGGTCCACCGCGACGGCCCCCACGTTGGGAAAGGCGACGTCCAATCCCACGTGCCAGTCCAGAACGCCCTTGGCCTCGATGGCGCCGACAGTGGGCAAGAGCGACGGCGGGATGGCCGCAAGCATCCGGCCGCAGTCCTGCATCGGCGCGTCGACCTTGACCGACAGGCGAGGGTTGCCGGCCAAAAGCTGCAGCGCCAGCGACCCGCGCAGCGTGGCTGCACCGATCTGTGCCTCCGGGGAGCGCAGGGACCAGCGCTCCTTGTCCGCCACCATTTCGAAGGTGAAGGTCGAGGCGAAGTCGGCGATCGGCCGGTCGGCCAGCCTCCACCAGTGCAGGCCCATCTTGTCCACGGCTGCGCGGCCTGCGATGCGCACGGAGGGCTCCGGCAACAGGTCGATGGCCAACTGGACGTCGAGTTCAGCGCCATCCCCGACCGACAGGCCGCCGACGTGGGCGCCGACGACCTGGGCAACGCCTCCGCCTTGCAGGTGCACGTCGAGATGGTGGTGCTCGCCGCCGCGCCGCCACTGCATGCCCGCGCGACCCCAGCTGCCCTTGCGGTCGAAGGGTTCGAGGCCGGCCCACCACCCCTGCCTGGCCAGCGTTCGGCCGTCGGCGCGAAACCCGGCGCCGCGCACGCCGATCAGCGGTTGGCCGTCCTCGCCCAACACCGCCGCACGCCCGTCCTGAACCTCGACGGCGAGCCAGTTCGGCCAGGCCTTCCACGGCCACAGGCGGGCGGCCTTTCCGGGCAGAGCCAGGACCGACCCGTGCAATTGCTTGATCTGCCGGGCCATCCGCTGCGGGGGCCGCTCGCGCGCTGTGGTCGGTTGTGGCGCGGTCGGGCGTTTGCGCACAGCAGCCGCGGCCGCAGGCGGCGCAGTCCCGGTTGGCGCCCCCTCGCCTGGCGCGTCGTCCTCGGCCGTTTCGTCCTCGTCTGGCGGCGGATCCGGGACCTGGCGGATGGCGAGCGCCCGCTCGACCCACGGCGCCGCGCGATCGAACCACGGTGCGCGGCGGCTGACCTCGGCAAAGGGGCCGCGCAGTGCCAGTTGGACCGGTCCGCGGGCGCCGTCGCTGCCCGTGCGCCCGATGTTCGCGCGCGCTCCGTCCAGGCCCACGCGCAGATCGCGGCCGCCAGCCACGGCCTTGCGCAGGTCCACGGTCCACCCTTCTGCGCTGCGGGCCACATGCAGGCTGAGCACCTGACCGTGCAGGTCGCCAATGGCCGCCGTGCGCGTCCACTCTGCGGGCAACTGCGCCGGGTGGGCGGCAGCCCAATCCGCCAGGGCTCCGAACCAGCGCGGCTTGCCGATGGTCCACTCGATGTCGTGCAGGGTCGCGGTGGCCGTGCCATCGAGCGCGAGGCTTGCGGCGCGCAGCAGCGCCGGTGCCGTCGCATCGGCAGCGAGATCGGCGACGTGCGGGCTTTCGACGCGAAACCCCGCCCCGGACTCCCAGCGCAGACCCTGCCAGCGCAACGACAGTTCGGCCGGCAGCGTGCCGTGGGCGAGGGCGGGCGGGACATAGCGCGCTGCGGGCTCGAACCCGGCGTGCACGACCGTCGGCTTGCCCTGGTGCAGTTGTACGTCGAAGCGGGCCAGGCCGCCGCCCAGCAGTGCCGGCATCTGCGCCTGGCCCTGACCCCCGGTCCCGCTGTCCAGGGTGAGCTGCAGGCCGGTCACCCGGTGCTCTGGACCGGTCAGCCAGACCTGGTCGCCCAGCACGCGGATGTGGACCGTGCCGTCGCGCAGGGCGACCTCGCCCACGCGGTCGGCGAGCGACCTTTTCTCGGTAGCCTCGCCGGGCTCCGCGGTCTTGCGCCAGGCGGCGCCGAGGCGTTGCCAGGCGACGGGCCGGCCCTGGTACAGGTCCACGTGCAGCTCGGGCCGCTCGACGCGCAACCACGACAGGCGCTTGCCGCCCGTCCACAGCGACCACCACGACAAGCGGGCATGCACCGTTTCGATCCGCGCCATGGGCGCCGCACCTTCCCGCAACTCGACCTGCCGAATTCTCAAGGTGCCGTCGAGGTGGGCGTCCAGGCTCTGCCATCGCAGGGCAAAGCCCGACCCTTCCAGGCGGCGCTCCAGCGTCGCGCGCAGGTGCGACTCGATGCGCGAGACGCCCCAAGCCAGCGCCGCCGTGCCCCCGACCACGAGGCACAAGGCCAGCAGCCCCCAACGATTCCAGAAGATTCGGCGAAACAAGGTTTTCCGGTCGACCGATTCGCTACAGCTCTACGCCGCGCACCGCGCACCACGCGCGAGCCGCCTGCCGCGCCCCCGCCGGCACCTGACCGAACCACGTGCGCGCTCCGGCGCGATCGCCGCGTTGGCAGTGCACGCGCACCAGGATGGCAAACGCGCGCGGGTCCGAACGGCCAGCGGCGGCCCGCGCCGCCCGGCGTTCTGCCGTGGCCCAGTCTTCGGCCGCCATGGCCGCTTCGGCCGCGGCGGTGTCGTCGGCTGGCGCCGGATCGGCGGGGACCGGTGCGGCCGCACCGCCAAACCCGGCCGCTGCGGTGGCGGGACCGGTGGGCACCACGGCTGCGGGGGCTGGCACCGCGGCCGGCGAAGCCGTGCGGGTTGGGGTCGGTTCGGCGGCCGAGGCCCATGCGTCTCGTTCGATGGCAACGATTGCGTCGCCAATCCCTGGCAGCCCGCCGGCTGCGGCCATGGCCGAGGGCGTGTCGGCGCCCGGCTTGCCGCGGTGAGCCGCCCACCATGCGACCCCTACCAGGCCCACCGCGGCGATCACGGCGGGCACCCAAGCCAGGCTCTTGCGCGGCGCGGCCGGGTCGGCCTTGGCGTGGATTGCGCGCTCGGCGATGGGGGGCGGCGCTGGCGGATCCGGGCGACGTGGGGCTGCCATGACGGTTCCCGCCGCTGGCACGTCGCGCCCGTCGAAGGTCGGCAGTTCCACCTCGGGCGAGGTGTCGTGGTCTTCCTTGCGCGTCGATGCACTGACCGGACCGGTCTTGCGAAACGCCGCGCCGTGAGACCGCGTGTCGCCCTTGTGGGATGGCAGTGCTGCGAGCGGAGCGCCGGTCAGGGCCTCGACGAACTGGGCCACGTCGTCGAAGCGCCCGGGCGCATCTTTGGACAGCGCGCGTTCGATGGCCGCGATCGCGTGCCCGGGCAGGTCCGGCGCGTGCTGGCCAATCGCCGGCGTGGGCGCGTGGACGACCTGGAAGAGCAGCCCAAGCGGTGTGTCGGCTTGCCAGGGCGGCCGACCGGTCACCATCTCGTACACCATGACGGCCAACGCAAACTGGTCGGTGCGCGCGTCGACGTCCTGGTTGCGCCCGGCCGCCTGCTCTGGCGCCATGTACTGCGGGGTGCCGAGCAGCATCGCTTCTTGCGTCTGCACGGTCTGCGAGCCGCGCAGTTTGCTGATCCCAAAATCGAGCACCTTGACGTGGTCGCGGATGACCCCGCCAGAGTCGGTCGGCACCAGGAACACGTTTTCGGGCTTCAGATCCCGGTGGACCACCCCCTGACGGTGCGCTGCCAGCAGTGCCGACCCGATTTGCCTGGTCAATTCGCAGGTTTCTGCAAAGGTCAGGGAGCCGTATTTGCGCAGACGGGCGCGCAGGTCCTCGCCTTGCAGGTATTCCAGCACGATGTAGGGCTCTCCGCCCGGCAGCGAGGCCATGTCCAGGACGTCGACGATGTTCGGATGGCCGATGCGCGTGGCGATTTCGGCCTCGCGGGCGAAGCGCAGGTAGGCCTCGTCGCGCAGCCCGGTCCCAACCAGCACCTTGATGGCAGCCCGCTTGTCGGGCAGCCGCTGGTGCCGCGCCAACCACACGGCGCCCATGCCGCCCTTGCCCAGCAGCCGCTCGACCAGCCAGGTGGACCCCACCACCGCGCCAGGTTCGATCACCCCACCGCCCACAGGGCCGCCTGGGTTTTGCCCGTTGTGATCTGCCGCCATGGCTGCCCGCGATCCGCCGCACACGCTGAACCGGGGGGGCGCGCTCGCGGTGGGCCGATCTTGGCATGGCCAGGTGGCGCGCACAAATCGTCGGCGCGCTCGCCGCGGGATCGCCGGGTCCGCGTTGCACGATCGGCGCGTTTTCACTACCTTGGGGCTGCGCATGGCGTCGTTGCAAGGCGTCGCGCACGAGGTTCGACGGTGACCCGCACGCTGCGCCGCTTGGCCCTTCGCATCCTGCTGCCGGTGTTCTCCGTCGCCGTCGTCGTCCTTGCGCTGTGGCTGGCCCGAGAGCGGTTCGCTCCCCCGTCTACCGCCGGCCGCACCCCGCCGGCCGCGGGATCGGTCGTCCAGGTTCCGCTGTCGGCGCCACCGTTCGATCGCCGCGACGCACTCTATGTGATCGCGACGGTTCGCTGGGGCCAGACCAGCGCCGCCGGGCAAGCCGCGGCCGACGGCACAGGTGTGCCGGTCGTGTGGGACGGCTATGCGACCTTGGATTGCGGGTCGATGGAAGGGGCCGATCCGCTTGCCCTCGAAATGCTGGCTGGACCCGACGGGCGTCCGACGGCAGGAGACCGCCTGGGACCGGTGATTGCGGCTGACGGCGGCGAGTCGCGGGTCTACTGGCGATCGACCACGCGCGGCGACTGGGACGGCGTGCGCTTGCACCTCGCGGCGTGCCGGCCGCCCCGCGGCATCAAGCCGAACGCCACCCTGCGCGTCGTCACGGCCCGCAAGACCTGGCAGGTGCGCCTGGAAGCCAACCTGGAAGCCTTCGTGTCGGTGCCCGTGGCGTCGGGCCAGGTCCTCGACGTTCACCTCGCCACGGTCAAGGACGTCGAGGCGCTGCAGCGAGCGCGCGTCTCCGCGGCCCCGCTGATGCCAGAGCCGTTCGCCCCGCTGGCCGTCGAGTCGCCGCCGCCAGCAGGCGGGCCGCCGCACATGTAGGGCCGGCCCAGCGAGGTTGTCAGCTTGTGTCTGGATGCCGTCGCAGTGTCGCGGTCATGGCGACCGCGAGCGCATCGACAGCGTGGAACGGAACCGCAATACTACCGACGCCAGGCCGGAGATTGTGCCGGCGGCCCTGCAGGTTGCTTGGTGCACGCGCGGACAGTGCAAGGACATCGCGTCCCGGGCGCAGGCCCTAGGAGCCTGTCGGCGAAACGCCAGAATCGGCAGATTCTGGCCGACAGGCTCCTAGGCAGGCCGCGGCTGCGGCCTGCCAGCGACCGAAACTGCCTGAATTTACTTCAGGCAGTTCTTGGTCGCTGCCCCGATCGCAACC
>Ga0194120_10003088_pt1 | contig 27694 bp, 24 predicted proteins | sample TA2MahCa65mmetaG_FD_148642 | JGI IMG/M metagenome (GOLD analysis project Ga0194120, IMG submission 148642) | Freshwater microbial communities from Lake Tanganyika, Tanzania - TA2015019 Mahale Deep Cast 65m | ecosystem: Environmental > Aquatic > Freshwater > Lake | place: Tanzania: Lake... | reverse complement strand
GCTCCGGGGGTGGGGGTCGAACCCACGACACACGGATTAACAGTCCGTTGCTCTGCCAGCTGAGCTACCCCGGAAGGTGAGAGGCTTGTTTACTCTAACCGCGTTGAGTGCCGTTGCGAATTACAACTAACATCTGCGACATGTCTGACAACTACACACCGAAACCAGAACATCGCTTCACCTTCGGTCTATGGACCGTTGGCAACATGGGTCGAGACCCGTTCGGTCTCGAAACGCGTCCTTCGCTCGACCCCGTCGAGTCGGTGCATCGCCTCGCCGAAATCGGCGCATACGGCGTGAATTTTCACGACGACGATCTGGTGCCGTTCGGTGCGACAGCCGCAGAACGCGAGACCGCGCTGAAGCGTTTTCGTCAGGCGCTCGACAAGACGGGCATCAAGGTGCCAATGGCGACCACGAATCTGTTTGGTCAACCGGTTTTCAAAGAGGGCGCGTTTACCGCGAATGATCCAATCGTGCGTCGCTACGCGATCAAAAAAACGATGGAGTCGATCGACATGGGCGTTTCGCTCGGCGCCAAAGTTTATGTCATGTGGGGTGGTCGCGAGGGGCTCGAGTGCGAGGCCGCAAAAGATGTGCGCACTGCTCTAGATCGATACGCCGAGGCGGTGGACATTTGTTGCGCCTATGCAAAAGATCGGGGTTACGACCTGAAGTTCGCCCTTGAGCCCAAGCCCAATGAGCCGCGTGGCGACATGTTCTTGCCCACCGTCGGACACGCGATCGCGTTCATCAACGAACTCGAGTGGCCAGACATGGTCGGCCTCAACCCCGAGTTCGCCCACGAAACGATGAGCGGTCTGAACTTCACCCATGCGGTCGCCCAGACTTTGTGGCACGGCAAGTTGTTTCACATCGATCTCAACGCCCAACGCATCGGCAAATACGACCAAGATTTTCGTTTCGGCAGCGAGGGCATCCGCGACGCGTTCTATTTGGTCAAACTTCTCGAAGACTCGAAGTGGAACGGCATGTTGCACTTCGACGCCCACGCCTACCGCACCGAGAACGCCGAGGGCGTGTGGGATTTCGCGCGCGGATGCATGCGCACCTATTTGATCCTCGCCGAAAAATCGCGACGATTCAAACAAGACAAAGAGATTCAGGCGGCGCTCAAGGCGGCGATGGTCGACAAACTCGCCGAGCCGACTTCGCCCGAAGGTCTCGGCGCCGACGCGCTTCATTCGCTGCGCACGGGCTCGTTCGATGTGAAGGCGCTCGGCGAGCGAGGTTACGCCCACGAGCGACTCGATCAATTGGTGACTGAACTGCTGCTCGGCGTCAGATAAAAAGTCAATCGACAAATGTCGCTGGTGATCGGTGTCGATTCGTCGACACAGTCGACAAAAGTCGAATTTCGCGACGTCGATTCGGGTGAACTCGTCGCGGCCGGTCGGGCGTCGCACCCCGACACCGGCGTCGCACCGATCAGCGAAACACATCCCGAAGAATGGTTGAAGGCCCTCGACTCGGCGCTGTATCAGGCGGGTTTCACGAATCACGACAAAAATGTCGCGGCGATTTCGGTGGCGGGCCAACAGCATGGGCTCGTGGCGATCGACGGCGACAACAACATCGTGCGCAAGGCAAAGTTATGGAACGACACCGAGTCGGCCCCGGATGCAAGTTGGTGCATCCAACAACGCGATGCGAAATGGTGGGCCGACCGCGTCGGTAGCGTGCCCGTTGCAAGTTTCACCGTCGCCAAACTCGCGTGGCTCAAGCGGGTCGAACCCAAGAACTGGGCCCGTGTCGCGCGCGTATGCCTGCCCCACGATTATCTCTCGTGGCAATTGCGAGGCGCGAGAGCGAACGAGATCGTCACCGATCGCGGCGACGCATCGGGCACGGGTTATTGGTCGCCAAAGTCAGGGCAATATGACAACGAGATTCTTCAGGTCATCGACGCAAAGCGCGACTGGTCTGGCGCTTTGCCCCGCGTCGCCGCGCCGCTCGAAAAGACGGGCACCTGGCAAAACGCGGTTGTCGCTTGCGGCACGGGCGACAACATGGCGGGTGCGCTTGGCATCGGGTTGCAACCAGGGGATGTGGCAATTTCCCTAGGCACATCGGGCACCGTTTATTGCGTCAGCGCCTCACCGACCTTCGATGCCAGCGCGAGCGTCGCGGGCTTCGCCGATGCAACTGGTGCATTCTTGCCGCTGGTGTGCACACTCAACGCAACAAAGGTTTTCGACTCGTTCGCCAACTTTTTGAACTGCAGTCTGCACGAGTTGGGCGATCTCGCGCTCGCTTCAGAGTGTGGTTCACGAGATCTCGTGTTGTTGCCATATCTCGACGGTGAGCGCACACCGAACTTGCCCGATGCGCGGGCGACATTGGTCGGGCTGAGCGCGAGTCACACCAGAAGCGATGTCGCGCGCGCCGCGATCGAAGGCGTCGTCTGCGGACTTCTCGACGGATTATCGGCGATCAACGACTGCGCGGTCGACACCTCGGGTCGCATCTTCTTGCTCGGTGGTGGCGCGCAGTCGAGTGCGGTTTGCCAAATCGTGGCCGATCTCACGGGCGAACAAGTCAATGTCTTGAACGAACCGGAAATCGTCGCCCTCGGCGCGGCTCGACAGGCCGCCGCGGCACTCACCGGCAACTGGCCACAGTGGACAGCCTCTTCTCGTGTCGCCGCGCACCCAGTCGCTTCAGACGATCAAAAAACAACCACGCGCCAACGGTTCGCCGCGGTTCGAAAAAAATCGTTCGGCGTCTGATCGCCTCAGTTGATTTCGCTGGTCTTGACCAGGCGACCCTCGCGAACCGACTTCCATGCGGCGAGCCCGGCCACCAGCGAGGCCCGCCCATCGGCACCAGTTACGGCGGGCGCGATCTTGCCGCTGGCCACGGCGATGAATTCGTTCCATTCGGCGATGTAAGAAGGTATGTAACGATCCAAAAAGAAATACGGCATCTTCGCCAACTGCGTGCCCTGCGCATTGCGCGAAACCGTGCTTGTCATCAGCGGATTATCCGAGCCGACCAAACCTTTCGATCCGAAGACTTCGACTCTTTGGTCGTAACCATAAACGGCCTGGCGCGAATTGTCGACCATCGTGATTGCGCCATTTGCGTGCTGCAACATCAACGCCACCGTGTCGAGATCGCCAATTTCGGCTAAAGCCGGCACGACACGCACGGCACCCGTCGCATAAACCGAGACAATCTCGCTGCCCACCACATATCGCGCCATATCGAAATCATGGATCGTCATGTCGACAAAGATGCCACCCGAAACCTTCGCGTATTCGACTGGTGGCGGTGCTGGGTCGCGGCTGGTGATGCGGGCAATGTGCACATCACCGATCGAACCGTCGGCGACGCTGTCTCGCACCGATCGATGGCTCGGGTCAAATCTTCGGTTGAAGCCGATCATCAACGGCGTTTTCGAGTCACTGATCGCTTTCAGACCACGGTCTGTTTCTGACAACGAGAGCGAAATGGGTTTCTCACAGAACACGGGCTTCTCAAATTTTGACGCCTTGACCAACATGTCGACGTGGGTGTCGGTCGATGTGCAGATTGCGATTGCATCTACATCTGACGACGACATCAGCTCTTCTGGATCAGAAAACTGCCGGCAATTGAACTTCGCGGCGACGCCCTTGGCTGCCTCGCCATTCAAATCGAAAACACCCGCCAAACGCGCGCCTTCGATTCGCTGGGCGATCAACTCGGCGTGCATCTCCCCGATGCGACCGACACCCAAAACTCCGATTGCAATTGTCACGGCCAAACTTCTCCTAATTTGGGTTTCGACGGCGAACCGGCGCCAAGCACCGACTGGTCGAAGTCTATTATCGCCCCCGTCATCAGTCCCGATTCGTCAGAAAGCAAAAACAAGATCGTGCGCGCGAGTTCGTCGGGCTTGATGAGTCGACCGAGTGGCTGCTCGCCCTCGGCATTTTGCAACCAACCATCATGTGCGTTGTGCCAACGACGCTGGGTCGCGTCTTCGGTTGGTGTGTCCATCCACCCCGGATTCAAAAGATTGACCCGAATACGGTCGCGCATCAACGAATAGGCGCAATTTCGTGTCAGAGTATGCAACGCGCCCTTCGAGATCGCATAGTGCGTCAGATTCACTTCACCGCCGTGGCCGGTGACACTGCCGATGTTCACCACCGAACCCGGCACGCCCTCGCGTTTCATTATCTTTGCGCATTCCTGAATCAACATGAACGGTGCCCGCACATTGACCGCCATCATCGTGTCGAACATTTCTGTCGTCGTGTTCCACACGCTGCCGCGATCGGTCACCGCCGCCGAGTTCAAGAGTCCGTGCACGACACCGAAAGTTTCGTCGACAACACCGACGATCCGGCTCGGTTCGTCGGCCTTGCCCAAATCGGCAGTGATAAAAATCGTGCGTGTGCCAAGCTCGCTCAGTTCCGCGGCCAACTTCTCGCCCGTTTTGGTGTCGCGACCGACCAGGGCCAAGCCAGCCGCACCCCGCTCGACAGCCAACCGCGCCACGCATTCGCCGACACCCCGAGATGCGCCACTTAGGAGCAAAACTTTGCCCCGCATGCTCGAAGGCTCGGACTTGTCCGTCATTCGTCTCGCCCCTACCAACCGACTCGCTGTTGTTTTTTGCCCTCGATCATCGCCTCGCCTGCTTTGACCACTTCGGGTCGATGACTCGTTGTCGGCACGCCGACCTCCCAGAACGAGCCGCCTTCTGTCCAGTCGTTCGAACTCGTCTTCAAAACAATCACATGGGTTCGCGTCGAACTTCGGGCGCGCGAAAATGCGGTTTCGAGTTCTTCGATCGACCCGACCGTCTCGGCGATCGCGCCCATCGACTCGGCATGCTTGGCAAAGTCGACATACACGAGGTTCGCCACATCACAATCGACATATTGATTGTTGAACGGCACTCCTCCTTGGTTGGTCTGCAGACGGTTGATCACCGCATATCCGCCGTTATCGCAGACGATCACGATCAGTTTGTTGCCGTACAAAACCGAACTGTAGATGTCGCTGTTCATCATCATGTACGACCCGTCACCGACGAAAGAAATCACCTCGCGATCGGGCATCGCCAACTTCGCCCCCCAGGCGCCCGAGATTTCATAGCCCATGCACGAAAACCCGTATTCGCAGTCGAACGAATTGAGGCTCTTGGCTCGCCAGCCGTTGTTCAACTCACCCGGAAAACCGCCCGCGGCGGTCAGCGCATAATCATTCGCTTGCGCCAAACGATCGGCCACACCGACAACTTGGGCGTATGTCGCGATTTTTTTCGGATCACTCCTTGCCAACTTGTCGATATACGCGTGATACTTCGCCGCTTCCGTTTGTGCCAGTTTCGACCAGGTGTCGGGCGCACGCCATGACGACAATGCGTTCGTCAACTCGCCCAAGGTTTCGCGCACGTCGGCCACCACGGGCAACGAGCGATGCTTGGTCGCGTCGAAACGCGTCGTATTGACACCGACAAATTTCGTCTTGGCGTTGCTGAAAATTGTCCACGAACCAGTGGTGAAATCTTGCAAACGGGTGCCCAACGCCAAAACGACATCGGCCTCGGCGGCCAACTTGTTCGCCGACTCACAACCAGTCACGCCAACAGGCCCGCCGTTGAGACGATGCTCGGCCAACAACGACGCCTTGCCCGCCACGGTCTCGACCACGGGCACATTGTGCTTCGTCGCGAATTCGGCCAATTCTTTTTCGGCAAGTGAATAATGCACCCCACCGCCGGCGATTATCAAAGGCGATCTTGCGGTGCGCAATACCTCGACTGCCCGCGACAATTCATCCTTGTCGGCCCGCGGGCGCAAAATCGTGTGCACGACCTCTTCGAAAAATATCTCCGGAAAGTCGTAGCTCTCGGCCTGCACGTCTTGGGGCAGGCCGATGAAGGCCGGTCCGCAAGTCGCAGGGTCGAGCATTGTCGACACCGCATGCGGCAAAGAATGCAACAACTGCTCGGGCGCGACGATTCGATCCCAATATCTCGCTACGGGCTTGAAGGCGTCGTTCACACTCTGGGTCGGGTCGACGAAGTTCTCCGCCTGTTGCAACACTGGGTCTGGCACTCGATGCACGAACGTGTCACCGGCCAAGATCAAGATCGGCAGACGGTCGACATATGCCACGCCCGCGGCAGTGACCATGTTCAATGCGCCCGGACCAATCGACGAAGACGCGACCATGATCTGTTGTCGGCGTTTCGCCTTGGCAAAACCCACTGCGGCCAGCGCCATGCCCTGCTCGTTCTGGCCACGATATGTGCGGATATGTTCGCGGTTTTCGTCTAATGCGACGCCCAGGCTCGTCACATTGCCGTGGCCGAAAATTGCCATGACGCCGGGAAACAACTTTTCTTTTCGCCCATCGATGACGATTCGCTGCGCGATCAAAAACTTAACGAGAGCCTGTGCCGTGGTGAGGCGAATTGTCTTCATGGCGAAACCTTCGCCTAGGCGGCGTGGATACGACCGGACATCAACTCGATCAAACGCTCATAGGTCAGGTCGGCTTTCTCGAGCTGCCCGATCGATTGTCCGCGGTTCAGAATCAAGAAGCGATCCCCGACGGGCAAGGCGTGCTGCGGGTTGTGCGTGATCAAGATAACGCCGAGATCTCGGGCGGCGGCCGCGCGCACATATCCGAGCACCAAATCAGACTGGCGCACGCCGAGCGCCGAAGTCGGCTCGTCAAGAATCAAAACTCGTGCCCCAAAATAGACCGCGCGCGCAATGGCGACGCTTTGTCGCTCCCCGCCCGAAAGCGTGCCTACTGGTTGGTCGACATCGCGCACATCGATACCCAGTTTGGCCATTTCTTCTTTCGCGGTTTTTCGGGCAAATTTGGCGTCGATCACATTGATCGGGCCGAATCGTCGCATCGGCTCGGAACCCAGAAAGAAATTTCGCCAAACCGACATCAGCGGCGCCATCGCCAAGTCTTGATAAACCGTCGCGATACCCAAGGATCGGGCTTCACGCGGCGACTCGAATGAAACCTCATGACCCTCGAATTTGTATTTTCCGGAGCTCGGCTTGTGAAGACCCGAGATGATTTTGATGAACGTCGATTTTCCGGCACCGTTGTCGCCCAAGACACATGTGACTTGACCGGCCAAAACTTTGGTCGACACGTTTTCGAGCGCCTTTACATTGCCAAAGTACTTGGAGATGTTGTCGAGTTCGAGCAGCGGATTCTTGGCGGTCATCGTTGTTCGTTCGCTTTCTTTCGCACGTAGTTGTTCACCAACACCGATACCAGCAACACGGCGCCCAAGAAAATGAACCGACCATCTTGGTTCCAACGGGCGGCAGGAATGCCGTTCTTCGAAATAGCCATGATCAAGGCGCCGAGCGACGCGCCAATGACCGAGCCGTAGCCACCGGTCATCAAGTTGCCACCCACGACCGCGGCGATGATGTATTCGAATTCTTGGCCGTCACCCTGCTGGGCCTGCACCGAGTTGAGTCGCATCAAAATCATCGCACCCACGAACGCGCCCATCAACGAAGTCGCCACGAACAACGTCGTCTTCACTTTGTCGGCTGGCACACCAGTTGCGCGAGCGGCATCTTTGTTGCCGCCGACGGCGAAGATCCAGTTGCCGTACTTCGTTTTGGTCAATACGAACGCCCCGATGACCGTGAAGAACAACCACCAAAAAACCGACATGCGAAACACGCCGTCAGAAAACAACAGGCGCACGGTGAGGGCGATCGAACCCAGAACAATTCCGACAAGCACGAGGCGTCGACCAAGCGCATCGGCCTTTTCATCGGGTGCAGTGCGGATTCGATTCGTCGCCTCGACTATGGTCGTTGCCAAAATCAGGGTCGCCACCAGCAAGAGGCTGGCGAAAATTCCGCCCCTGAACCTCTCCGCATTGGCATCTGCCCGCAGGGCGAACGCCACGAACACGAACGCTCCCGACATCAGCGCGCCGATGGTCAAGAACCACTTAGTAGAAATTTTCGCGGCGGCCCTGCGCGCCTGATAAAAGCAAACTGCGCCACCCGAGCCCGCAGCCGTTATCACTACGGCACGCACCGCCTGTACGGTCGTCAACTGAAACAACGAAACTACGCCGATCAACGAAACCAGACAGATCACGGGCAGTCGCACGATCAACGAGGCGATCACGCGCCCTCGCGCCTCTTTGTCGCCGCGAGCAAACGACCTGATCGTCATCGCCAGCGGAAACAGCGCCGCAAACACCGCCACGACCATTCTCAATGTGTCGGGCATCCACTGCAGCATCACCTGCTCTTCATTACGGTCGAACAATCGACCCGCGAACGATGCGACCAACATGCCGAAAATACCAAGCGCCAAGAACCGCTTCGACTCGTCTGGCAGTGCGCCTACAGTCTTGTGGCGACTCTCAAAGCGGGCCCGCGAATAAAACACGATCGCCACCACGGTGCCGACAAGCCCGACCACACCGGCCAAATAATTGCCGTTGATCGAGTCGGTGCGATGCAAGATCAAAACTCCCGCGATCGCCGCGGCTAGTCCCGCGACTGCAAACGCCAAGTCGCCGGCCGATGCCGACTGCTTTCGAACCAAAGATTGTTCGATCAAACCCAATACAAGTAGTGCAGCAAAAAGCAGCCCGCCGACGATAAAAATCAAACCGCGATACTTCATTTCGCCGAAGGTATTTTCTCCACCCAAAAGGGCCTTGAAGAACTTGTATCCGTGGGCCTTGTCGACATCTGCGACATTGACTTTTGAGTTGATGCGCTTGGCGAAAACAAGGTTTGCGCCCTTGATCACGAAAAACGACCCGAGCGTGACGATGAAACTCGGCAGCCCGGTTCGATTGACCAAAAACCCGTTCCACCAGCCCACGCAACCGGCCAACAAAAACGCGGCGGGAATACAAACCCAGAGTGAGATGCCGCCTTCGGTGAAATATTTCGCCATCAATGCGATCGTGACGCCGCTGGCCCCGGTCATTACGCCGGCCGAAAGGTCGAATTCGCCGCCGATCATCAGCAAGGCGACGACCACCGCCATGATGCCCAACGGCGCGGCAACATCCAAAAAGTTTGCCGTGCTGCCGGCCGTGCCGAACTTGTCGCCGTTGCCCCAGAAAAATGCCCAGACCACGACCGCGCCAATCAACGCACCGATTTCTGGCGAAACTAAAAGTCTTTTGATCGGCCCCCGATATGAGATTCTCTCGTCGCCGCTCTTTGCTGGCGACAGGCCGTCAACTTCGCTCACGCTTGCTTCCCCCACCAAAACTCACGAAACAAAACCAAATCGGGTTGGTTCGCCCGCCCAAGATTCGAGCGGGCGAACCAACTTGCGATTAGAACAACTAACTAATTAGCGGGTTCCTTTGCCAACAAGTTCTTGAACTGCGACGACGTTTGACTTGTCGACGAATCCAGGACCTGTCATAACTGGCAATCCACCACCAACAGTGTTCTTGTTAGTCACGTTGAGATAGAGGAACACGACCGACAGGTAACCCTGGAGGAATTGCTGCTGGTCGATGGTGAAGGTCAACTTGTCCTGATTGATGTAGTCAAGAATTTCTGTCGACAAGTCGAAACCACCGACTGGAATTGCACGACCCAGTTCTGCGGCGGCGTTTGCACCGTCAACAGCGATTACCGGACCAGTTCCAAGGAAGGCGTTGATCGATGGGTCAGCATCGAGTGCAGCCTTGATCTCACCTTGCTGAGCAACGCGGTCTGCGTCACCCGAGGTTGTGATCTGAATGACTTTGCCACCAAAAGTCTCGGCGGCTGCGTTGCAGCGTGTCTCAAGGGCGACGTTGCTCTGCTCTTGCTTGGCGCAAAGAAGCACGGTTCCACCGGCGGCCTTCAAACGCTCACCAGCGCCACGGCCGGCAATCGTCTCGTCTTGACCTACGTGGGTGATCGCACCAAGACCCTTGAAGAGGTCTGAGCCCGAGTTCAAGGTGATCAACGGAATGCCCGCAGCAACAACCTTCTTGAGCGCTCCTTCGAGAGCCTTCGGGTCTGCCAACGAAACGGCGATGCCGTCCACACCGTCAGTGACCGCCTGCTCGATCATTTGAGCCTGGTCCTGTGCGTTGTTGTTTGCACCCTGATAGTTCATCGTGATTCCAAGCGCAGCACCTGCGGCCTCTGCACCTTTCTGAGCGACTGACCAGAACACGCCGTCATCACCGTGGGTGATAACCGCGATCGTGATGTCTTCGCCGGCTTTCACTTCAGCCGAGTCTTCGGCTGAATCTGACGAGCCACCACATGCGGCGAGTGCCAACAGTGCTGCCGCACCGAGGACGACTCCCCATGTATTACGGATCTTCATTTGTTTCTCCCCCTTAAAATTGTTATTTATTGCTTACAGGACATTCCTGTTGTGTAGAAACTACCCTCCACACGGCGGTCCGACAAATCCGAGCGATTTGGGGATGAATTCGACTTGCTAATCGTCAAAGCGCCTAAATCAAGCCTTTCAAACCCGCCTCAGGCTATTTGAGGTTCCGGCGCCGCCCACGGCGAGGCGCTCATCGAAAACTCAGAGTTTTGCGAGAAAGTCGATGCTCCGACGCACGCCCGCGGTCGAAACCTTCGCATCGCGTGGTTGATCGCCGACGATCGCCATGTCTTGTTCGAGCACATACCAGCCGTCGTAACCGTTCGACTCCATGACTTCGATCGCTTCAGCAATCTTTACATCGCCATCCCCGGCGGCGCAGAACACGCCATCTCGAGTGGCTTCGATCAAGGTGATTTCGCCGGTCAAAAACTTCTTGGCGATGGTCATTCTTGCATCCTTCACATGAAAGTGATCGATGCGCGAATGGTTTTCGCGTGCGAATTTGACGGGGTCGGTACCACCGATCTGCAGGTGACCTGTATCAAGCAACCACCTGACGCTCGAGCCGTCCAAAACCCGGTTCACATCATCTTGAGTTTCGACGAGCGTATTCAAATGCGGGTGCAACACCTGGCGAATTCCGTATCCGGCGCAGATTTCGTCGATCTCCTTGAACCCGTCGAACATCGCCTTCCACTGGGCCGCCGAAAGTTTGAATCGCTTTCCCCAACCTTCATCGACGACGACGGCAGTTATGAAAAAACCCTTCCCGGTCGCACCCAACAACCCCGCAGAAAAATGCGCCGCCTTGCGCATTTGTTCGCGCTGGGCCATGTCGTGCATGATCAACGGCACGAATGCGCCGACAATCGGCAAACCAAATTCATCGGCAACTTTCGCGACTTCTTCGGGTGTCGTCCCCAGATAACCGACCGGACCCTGCTCGGTTGCCTTGAGACCCACCGCTCTCATTTCGCCCAGGACAGTTCGCGCATCGAGTTGAAAACCCCAATCGGGCACTTCACAAACACCCCACGAAATCGGGTTGCCTACGAGACGATCGACAACCGAAATTTTTGTTCTTGCCACTCTCTCAAACTAGTAGAAAACACCCCGATCAACTATCGTTTTTCAAAATCAGACCAAAAAAATTCGTGCTTCTGCTGGCGACTTTCGTCTCACTGACGTCTGGCATCTTTGCGGTGACGCTCCTCCAAGACGATCTGCCAACAAAGTCTCCATCGATCGTTTTGATCACCTCGTCGGGCTGTCGCTCGGCCGTAACCAGAACGGTCGGCACCTTCATCGACCGTCGTTTGATCGTCTCTGTCGCCCACGGCGTGGCCGGACAAACGATGAACGAGATAACCACACTCGAAGGCGACAAATTCACGGCCAAAGTCGTGGCAATCGATGTGCAACAAGATTTGGCCCTGCTCAAAATCGACCCGACGCCCCAAGATCGCAGGTTTACGCCCCTCGCTTTAGGCGAAGCGGAAAACGGTGAAGATGTTTACTTTTTCGCGTTTGACGACGAATCACAGTTTGTGCGAGCCGCAAAAATTCGACGCCGTCTGCGCATCGACACCGAGGACATTTATCTTCGCGAAAAGGTTTCGCGACCCGGTATCGAAGTTGAGTTGTCGGTGGAAGTCGGCAATTCTGGTGGACCATTGGTGAACAAAGCCGGCGAAATTGTCGGCCTGGTCTGGTCGGCGAGCCGAATCGTCGCCGACAAATCTTGGGCGACTCGGGCCGAAGCCATCGAATCACTCGTCGATACCGCGAGCAACTATCCCTCGACGCAAGAGGCAGAACCCGTAGCCTGCACAGGGTGAGCGCACAGATGGTTGACCAACCGACTCGCTCTCATCGCGCATATTTCGCTGTCTTTTTGGTGGTCGGCTTGGCGTTCGGCCTCGTCGGTCCGTCGATTTCGTTGCTGGCCGAACAAGTTCGCGTGAATATTGCGTCAGTCGGCATCATTTTGGTCACCTACGGCTTTGGCTATGTGCTCGGCACACGGATTTTTGCACGGGGCTACGACCGCAGTCTCGGCAATCGTCTGATCGGTTGCTCTCTCTTCGTCGCCGCGACTTGTTTTGCACTCGTTCCTTTCGTTTCGATGCGGCTCGTGCTTGCACTTTTGTTCTTGTTTTTTGGCACGGCGGTCTCGACCTCCGATGTGGGTTGCAACACCTTGATCGTCTGGGAACTAAAGGACAGGGTCGGCCCACGCCTGGCGCTGATGCACACGATGTTCGGCGTCGGTGCGATTTTGAGCCCGTTGATCGTTCGCGGCTCCGACGCCACCCGTGGCGACGCTTCTCTGGCCTACTGGTTCGCCGCCGCGGCGATCTCGATCGTCGCCACGGTCGTCATTTTTCACCGGGCGCCGCTCGACCCGCACCTCGAAAAACGCGAGACCGAGGTCGACATCTCCAAAAAGCAAATCGCGATGATCGTCATGTTCTTCCTCGGTTATGTCGCGCTTGAAGTCGCGTTCGTCACCTGGATCTTCACCTACGGCATCAAGACCGGCCTTTCAAAAAATGAGGCGGCGGTTCTCACTTCGACCTATTGGGTCGGCTTCATGCTTGGTCGATTCGCCACGGTCTTTTTGGCGCGCAAAGGACATGGAATTTTGTTCATTCAGATCGGCGCGATCGCCAACATCGCGGTTTGCGCCCTGCTTTATTTCAGAATTGACTCGCTACTAGTGCCATGCGCCATCGTCTACGGCATCGCCGCCGCGCCGCAGTTTCCGCTGATGTTCGGCTTCATCGGCAATCGCACGACGCTGTCGGGCAAAATGACGGCTCGAATCGTCGGCACGGCCGGCGTCAGTTCAACGACCCTGCCCTGGCTTGCCGGGCAGTTTTTGGAGCGTGTCGGCACTTGGACTTTCCCGGTTTTCTTGTCGTGCACCGCCGCCACCGTTTTGCTCGGCACAAAACTGATTCCCAAATGCTTTCCCGCCCGGCAAACCGAGTTGGCGAGCCGCTAAACCATCGACTTTCGCATCTCGTCGCGAATCTCTCGCATGCCTACTCGCCTGATTTCTGATCGATTCAGCCAAGTCAAATATTCTTCCGACCTGAAAATCGCGTATTCGTCGGTGCGCACGTGAAACTGGCGCGGTTCGATCGTCTCGACCTCGCCCGGGGCGTTCGGGTGCAGCGCCGCAAAAACCATGCCGTCGTATTTCTGCGAGAACATTTGCTGGTACGCGTCATCGGCCAGCGGCTGGCCCGTCGGTCGTGAAAAGTTCGTCTCCAAGACGCGCGAGAAAATCGGCAGACCTTTCTCGCCCGCCATCCTGACGAACGGTGCAAACTGCTCGTCGCTGACCCCAACAATGTGGTTGTTCGGCCCGTAAGCCGACAATTTTCGTGTGATCAATATCGGCAACTTGTAGTCGAGACCGAGCTCTATGTATATACGACAAAACTCGGGTGACAGCGTCGCGCCCATATGGGCGTCGAGGTGAGTGACATCAAAACCGCTTGCAAGCGCCAGATCGACCTGGGCCCGCAACTCCGCCGACACCGCATCGAGGTTCGCGTTGCGACGCACCGAACTCACGTCGCGCCACATGAACCCATGCTCGTCAACCAGCCCAGTCGATCGACTCGTGTCGCTGATCGGCCGCCAGCGGTAAAACTCTTTTTCCGCCGTGAGCGTCAGATGCACACCGAGATCAAGCCGCGAGTCTGAAGCCGCGATTTTTGCCGCCTCGATAAACCAAGGGCACGGCACCATGACAGAACCGCTGGTTATCGAACCCAGTGACGAAAGTTCTTTGAACGCGACATTCGCCCCGTGACACATGCCGACATCGTCTTGATGCAAGACGATCGAATTATCGAAACCCTCGAACATCTCAAACAGTCATGCGCTTCGCGCTTTTCGCCGCGCTCGTGACCGCATGGCCAATTTCCGTCGATCTGGCGCTCGCCCGACCGTCTGGCAGATCGTCGAAATTTCCGCTTATCGCAGCCGAGACGAAACTCTCGAGTTGGTTCTCGACTCCGGCGGCGGTTGCATCGGCGACTTGTGATCCCTCGACTTCGACCACGCCGTCTTTGGTCGCGAGTCGCGTTCGCCCCGTCGGCAACAGATCGACGAATACCGCGCCCTGGCTGCCCAGAATCTCGGTGCGCACATCGTCACCGTATCGACAATTTCGCGACAGGTCGACGAATGCGGTTCGGGCGTCGGCGAATTCGAGCACCGCGCACAGGTTGTCGACATCGCCGACCGACTTCAAAGACCTCTCGACCAACGGCAAATTCCAGGCCCGCACCGCTTTGACCGGTGCGCCAAAGAACCATTCGGCGAGGTCGTATTCGTGCACACCGCAGTCGATCGCCAAACCACCACTCACGCTCACGTCGCAAAAACTCGCGGGGGGTGAATTCGCATCCCACTGTGAAAGGCGAATCATCAACAAATCACCGATCACGCCCGCCTCGACCAGCCGTTTTGCCGTCTGCCATGGCGGCGAAAACCTGCGCCAGTGCCCGATCTGCAACAGAAGTTGCCTCGACTTCGCCTGCTCGGCCAGTTGCCGCGCCAAATCGACATCTAGAGCGAGTGGCTTTTCGCAGAGCACATGCAGATAGTTGGCCAATGCCTGTTGCACCATCTCCGGATGCAGAGGTGTCGGCGAAGCGATCAAACAACCGTGGGCCCCGGCGTGGCGCAACGCCTGCCGATAATCCGAATACATTGCGGCACCCGGAAACATCTCTCGCGCAGACTCGATTGATGCGCTCGACTGATCGGCAACGGCGACTACATCGACGCTTTGTGACTTGATCAGCGCCGCGGCGTGCACCCTGCCCATTCGCCCGAGCCCGACGAGAACGATCTTGAATCGACTCATGAGCCGCGCACTTCCGAAACTTCGACGACGCGCCTGTCGCGATCGGAAATCTCGCACGCGATCGCAATGCAGATGCCGCTGCGTGCCGACTCCGGCCCGCACGGGTTGTCTCGTTCCCTGCTCAGCCAATCGATGTACGCCAAAGTCTCGCATCTGAACGCAGCCCTGAACCTGTCGACAAAACCGCGATACGGGTCGGCTCCGATTGCAAGGCCGTCGTCCAACAACTTGAGCGGCGTGCGCGCCGAGAAACCCGAACTCAACGAGTTCTTCGAACCAAAAACCTCGAAACGAACATCGTGGCCGAGCGGGTCGTGTCGCGTACCCGAGATGCTTATCTGCACGCCCGACTTCGTCGTGGCATGAATCAACGAGACATCTCCGTCGCCGAACTCGGCGTATTGCTGGTGCTCGCGCACTCGCCGCGTCGCGTAAACCTCGGCGATCGGTTCGGCACACAACCATTCGGCGAGGTCAAAATCATGCACATGCAAATCGCGAAAGATCCCCCCGCTTCCCGCCAAGAACTCGCGCGACGAAGGTTCGATGTCGTTCGACATGAATCGCAGATGGTAGAGCGTGCCGACATTGCCCGCATCGATCAATTGCTTTGCTTTGGCGATCGGTGGGTCGAATCTGCGTTGAAAACCAATTTGCAATTCTGCGCCCACCTCGCGCATCCGTCGCAGAACCTCGTCGGTTTCGGCAAGTTCGAGGGCAATGGGCTTTTCGCAGAAAATCTTTCTCTTCGCCCCGATTACCAAGCCAAGTGCGTAGGCATGGTGCGAGGTGCCAGTTGTGATCATGTATGAATCGAAATCTGCGGCTTTGAAATCTTGCTCGGCGACCACCCGCACCCCGTGCTTTGTCTTCAACGCCTCGGCATTTTTTGCCGACCTGTTGACGATCGCAATGTCGGTGACCCGTGGGTCTTTGACCATGTCCTCGATGCGAATGTCAGCCATTCTCCCGGCGCCGAAAACCGCGATTCGCATGTCAAAAAACTAGTCGTCCACGCCGATCAGTAGCAATAAATTTTGGCCTCGCGAATAAACTCATGTTGATGAAAAACTCTCTCGTCGCCGTGGGGCGAGTAAGCATCGACCTCTACGGCGTCGAGGCGGGCGCAGCTTTCGATGGCGAACAAAGTTTTTCGAAGAGCGTCGGTGGCAGCCCGAGCAATGTTGCGGTTGCGGCGGCGAAACTCGGCAACCACGCCGTGCTGCTGACCAAAGTCGGCTCCGACCCGCTCGGAAAATACATCGTCAACAAGTTGAATAGTTGGAAAGTCGACACGAAATATGTTTCGGAGTTGCCGAACGGTCTGACTCCCGTGGTGCTTGCCGCGCTCGACCCACCCGAAGACCCGAAACTGATTTTTCATCGTCAACCCAACGCCCCCGATACAACGATCGCCTTCGACTCGATACCAACCGAACTGATCGACGATTGCGCCGTTTTTTGGATGAGCGGATGCGCGCTCGCCCACGGCGAGACGGCCAAGTCATCTCTCAAATGGCTCGAACAGCGCAAGCGTAAGAGCCACACGGTGATCGATCTCGACTACCGTCCAAGTTTCTGGCCCTCGATTCGCGAGGCCGGCGTCGCCGCGCGCGCCGCCATCGCCAACTGCTCGGTCGTCGTCGGCAACCGTGCCGAATTTGAAATGGCGATCGGCCTCACCAAACCCGATGCGATCGCCGAAAAACTATTGACCGACGGCGTAGGTTTGGCGATCGTGAAACTCGGCGCCGACGGTGTGATGCTGGCTACAAAAGATGAACGAATCCGCATCGAGCCGTGTCGTATCAAACTCGTTTGCGGTTTGGGTTCAGGCGACGCGTTCGGCGGCGCTTTGAGCCACGGTTTGATCCACAACTGGTCGATTCGCCAGATCGGCGAGTTTGCCAACGCCGCGGGCGCCTATGTCGCGACGAAACTCGCCTGCGCCGACGCCATGCCCACAGAGCCGATGCTTCGCGCGTTCATCGACGAACAAAATCGACTCGAATGAGAACCACAAGATGACCGACTCGATTTCCGACAAAGCATTCGACGAACTCATCGACGCCAGGTTGAGAAGCCCCGAGTCGTTCACGCGGGCGCTGAAGACTCGTCGCCGACGCAAACTCGTGGGCAAAGACGGGCGTCTGCTTGTCGTGGCGGCAGACCACACCGCGCGCGGCATCATCGATGTCGAGAACAATCCGTTCGCGATAGCCGATCGTCGTTCGTTGCTCGATCGTTTGGTGCGAAGTTTGGCCAATCCCCTTGTCGACGGCGTTTTGGCAAGTGCCGACATCGTCGAAGAACTCGCCTGGCTCGGGGCGCTCGAGTCGAAGCTGGTCTTTGGCACCATGAACCGGGGCGGCTATCTGGGCACCAAGTGGGGTCTTGACGACTCGATGAGCGCATACGACGCCGACAGCATCGCCGACCTTGGTCTTGACGCCGGCAAAGTTTTGTTGCGCTTTGAAGACACCGACCCAGGCGTCGGTCGAACCCTCGAATATGTCGTCGAAGCAATGCGTCAACTCGCCGAACGAAAAATTGTCTGCCTGGTCGAACCATTGCCGTACATCAAAGACGCCGCCGGTTTTCCCGTGCTCGACAAATCGACCGACCGTCTCGACAAGATCATCTCGATCACCTCAGGTCTCGGCTCGACCTCGGCATACACCTGGTTGAAGCTCCCTGGATGGACAAGTCACATCTCGATCAGCAAGTCGACCACCTTGCCGATCTTGTTGCTCGGCGGCGACCCTGGCAAAAACCTCGACAAAACTTTCACCGAATGGGGTGAAGGCCTGAAAATATCCAATGTGATCGGGCTCGTCGCGGGTCGACCATTACTGTTTCCGTATGACGACGATGTCGACGCCTCGATCGCGCGAGCAGGTCGATTGGTGCACCCAGAATCGTGATTGAGCGATGACTACTCGGTCGAGTTGGTACTTTCCGAACGGGGCGCTCGCTGCACCGAATAAACCCCTCGCCCTCGACGCAACAACCGCGGGATGGACATATTGCGGCATCGATGTCCACGCGTTTTCGAAATCGATGACAAGCGTCGAGACAGACCTCGGTGATCGCGAGGCCGTTGTTGTTCCGCTCTCGAGTCTTGAAGTTGAAGTCAGATTCGACTCAAAAAAATATCGTCTTCAGGGCAGGCCCGGCGTGTTCGCCGCCATTGCCGATTGGTTCTACGCCCCCGTGGGCGCAAAGTTCACGGTGTCCGCCGAGTCGGGCGAAGTCGCGGTCTGCACGGCGATCGCGTCAAAAGAGTTTCCCGCCCATCACGGCGGCGCCGCATCGGTGCCGGTCGAACCCCGCGGTGCAGGTTTTGCGACTCGTCAGGTGAACAACATCGCCACACCGGATTCGTTTCAATCTGCCGACCGAATCATCATCTGCGAAGTTCTCACGCCCGGCGGCAACTGGTCGTCGTGGCCACCGCATCGACACGACGGCGTCGCCGGTTGCCCGAACATGAACGAAGAGATCTATTACTTCCGCATCGGCAAACAAAATTCAGATCACGGCGACTCAGAGGGTCGCGGTTACTTTCACGCCTACACGGTCGACAACAAGGTCGACGACACGCTCACGATTCGTGACGGCGATGTCTACATTCTTCCCGCCGGTTATCACGGCCCGACGATCGCCGCACCCGAATATCCGATGTACTTTCTCAATGTGCTCGCCGGCCCGGCACCCCAAAGAACCATGGCGTTCTGCGACGACCCCAGCCACCATTGGATTCGAGACTCATGGAAAACCCAGTCGCAAGATCCACGCGTGCCGATGACATCATCTACTGGTCGAGTTCACCACAAATAGCACGGAGCAAAGATGAAAAAACGAATCGGAATCGCAGTCTTGGGTTTGGGATGGATGGGCCAGGCCCACAGTCGCGCCGCCATGCGCATCGCCTCGCTTTTCCCCGACTGCAAATTCAAACCTGAACTGGTGGTGTGCGCCGATGTCGAACGGTCCAGACGCGACCGAGCGGTCAACGACTTCGGTTTTGCCCGTGCAGTGCCCGGTTTCGAAGCAGCGGTCAACGCCAAAGATGTCGACGCCGTCTGGGTGACCGCGCCAAACATGTTGCATGTGCCCATGATCTCGGCCGCAGCCGCCGCGGGAAAAGCGGTTTTCGGCGAAAAGCCCATCGGTGGCACGCCGGCACAAACGGTCGAGGCATTTCGAATCGCCAAGAAACATTCGACAAAAACGGGTGTCGGTTACAACTATCTGTGGTCACCGCTGGTGATTCACGCCCGTGACCTGATCACAAGCGGCGCGATCGGTCGGGTCACCCACTACCGCGGTCGTTTTTTGTCGATGTACGGCAGCGACGAGTTGGGGCTCTTGACCTGGCGTTTCAAATTCGCCCAGGCGGGTTACGGCGTCACCAGCGACATTCTCAGTCACTCGGTTTCGCTCGCCCACTTTCTCGTCGGCGAAATCACCGAGGTCACCGGCATGAAAAACAACACGATCACGCATCGACCGTTACCGACTGGTGCGGCCAGTCACTACGACCGCGGAAAAGCGAGCGACCCGAAAGGCGAGGTCGAAAACGAAGACTTCGCATCGATGCTTTGCACATTCAAAAACGGCGCGACCGGAACTTTCGAAACCAGCCGATCGATGGTCGGCCCCGAAAGCCAAAATGCCTTCGAGGTTTATGGCACCGAGGGGGCGCTCTCGTGGAACCTTGAAAAGATCAACGAACTGCAGTTTTACAAACGCGAAGACGGCGTCAACACGGGCTACAAAACGATCTACGGTGGCGACCGATTTCCATTTCATGGTGCGTTCGCACCCGGCATGGCGAACACGATCGGCTTCGAAGACCTCGTGGCGATCGAAGACCTCAATTTCATGAACTCACTTGTCACTGGCGAGCGCTACACGCCGGGCTTCAAAGAGGCGGTCGATGTCGTCAGCGTTCAACAGGCGCTGATCAACTCGTGGGCCTCACGCAAGTGGGAGCCCGTCATCGATCTCGGCCGATAATCCGTCGCGAGGCTGCCTCGACAACTAGTCGTTTACCCGACGCTGCCTCGACAACTAATCGTGGTCGAGGAACGCCCGGAGATTCGCGCTGTTGTGCGGGTGCCGCAATCGCGCCAGTGTTTTCTGTTCGATCTGCCGAACCCGCTCGCGCGTTACTTTCATTTTTTCGGCCACCTCTTCGAGCGTAAAAATTCGATCGAACTCGCCGATGCCGAATCGCATCGCCACGATCTCTTGCTCGCGCTCGGGCAGATCTTTCAGCGTCTTTTCAACCGCCTCGCGCAACTGCGCCCTCTCGGTCACCCCCAACGGATCATTGTCTTCGGTGTCGGCGATCGTGTCGCCAACGGTGAGGTCGTCGGTGTTGTAGCCGACGGGGGCGTCGAGGCTCGTGGTCGGTATCGCCAACTGCATGATGTCGAAAAGTTTTTCGACGCTCAGACTGCTTCGTGTCGCGACCTCTTCGGGCGTCGGCAGCCTGCCTAATTCGGCCGTCAGATCGCGTTCGGCCCGCTGCACTCGATTTACGACCTCCATCATGTGGCCCGGAATGCGGATATTCCGACCCTGATCGGCCAACGCCCGCGTCATCGACTGGCGAATCCACCATGTCGCATAGGTCGAAAACTTGAAGCCTTTTTCGTAGTCGTATTTGTCGGCCGCATGCATCAGACCGATATTGCCCTCTTGAATCAAGTCGGCGAGTTGCAATTCTTTGCGGTCGTATCTTCGGGCCACCGACACGACCAGACGCAAATTCGCGCGCACCATGTGGTCTTTGGCCTTCTCCCCCTCTCTGACGATTCGTTGCAACCGTCGTCGTTCGCTGAACCCGAGCGCGCCATTCGTCTTGTTCAGTTTTTCCTGCGCGACGAGCCCGGATTTGATCTTTTTCCCGAGTTCTTTTTCTTCGTCGGCCGTCAACAGTTCGACCTGCCCGATCTCGTTCAGATACAGGCGAACCGAGTCGCTTCCGACCGATTCTTTGGCTGCAGATGTCGTCATTCGTGCTCTCCGACCCGACTGTTCAACCAGCCGAGCAATTGCTCTGCTGACGATTCTGCCATATTTGGCACGTCGAGATTTTCAAGCAACAACCTCGCCGCGCGATCGATCTGTATCTGTTCAGGGTCGGTCACTTTCACCCGATGTGCCAACTCGCGACGCACCGCGGCAGCCAGCAGATTCCAGGCTTCGCGCAACACTTGCGTGTCGTCGACATCGGCCACCGCCGCACGCTCCAAAACCTCGCGCGCCTCCGGGTCGGCATTTTCTAGCGCCACCGTGATGTCGCCGAGCGCCGCACCGGCGGCCAAAAAAGCCCGACGATTGACCTCATCGACGAACAACGCCTCAGACAACCAGTTGGCGATTTCTTCCCAATGCGAAAACATCAGCGCCAACACCACGAGTTCGGCCGATTCTCCGCGACGACTGACCGATGCGCTGGCCACCGCAATCGTCGGGTTGCGCGTGCGTCGCTCGGCGAGTTTCACCAGATCCCCCACGGGAATTCCGACGTGGGTGGCGACTTGTCCCGCATAGAGTTTTCGCACGTTCGTGTCCGGGTGCTCGTTGATCACGCTCATCGCCTGCTCGGCCGTGCGCGATCGCGCCTCGGGTGACGAAACCGAACCCGCGTCGAGCACGCGCTTCAATCGAAAACCCAGAAACGGTTTCGCGTTGGCGACGGCACCGGCCAACGCCGCGGGATCTGAGTTCGCCAGGTCGCCGGGGTCTTTGCCCTGCGGAAACTGCGCCACGCCAACCTCAACTTTGTACCGTTGCTCCCATTCGTAAAACCTTTCGGCCGCGCCCTGACCCGCGCTGTCGGCATCGAAAGCCAGCACGACCTTTTTTGCGAAACGCTTCAGCAATCGCACGTGATCTTCGGTCAATGCGGTGCCGCAGGTCGCGACCGCTCGTCGCACTCCGCTGCGGTGAAACCCGATCACGTCGGTGTAACCCTCGCAGACGATCACCTCGTCGGCCGTCACGATCTCGGCCTTCGCCCAGTTCAAGCCATAGAGAGTTTTGCTCTTCGCATAAATCGCCGTCTCGGGGGAATTCTTGTATTTGGCGGGATCGGTGCTGCCCGGCAAGATCCTTCCGCCGAACGCCACGGCCTCGCCGCTGTCCTTGAAAATCGGAAACATCACCCGAGCCCTGAACGAATCTTGCGCCTTGCCGCGCTTGTTGACAAACCCGAGACCGGTCTCGCGCAACAAGTCGACCGACACGCCCAAACTTTGGGTGAGCGCATCCCACTCGTCGGGGGCCCAACCCAGTTTGAACTCTCGTGCGACATCACCCGAGAGGCCGCGATCGCGCAGATAGTCGCGCGCCGCCCGCGCGTCGGGCGACTTCAGCAGTCGGTCGTGATACCACTCGACGGCCTGACCCATTATTTCGGTCAGTTGTTTCAATCGCTTGCGATCCTTGCTTTGGCCGCCCGATGTATATGTGAGTTGGTAACCGGCTTTGTTGGCGATGTGCTCGATCGCCCCGACGAAGTCGAGGTGCTCGATTTCTTGAACGAACTTGAAAATGTCGCCCGAGGCCCCGCACCCGAAGCATTTGTAGCGGCGAGTCTCTTCACGCACGTTGAACGAACCCGATTTTTCGGCATGAAACGGACACAGCCCGACCCAATTTCGACCCACGCGCCGCAACTGCACGTATCCCTGGATCGTGTCGACAATCGAAACCGACTCGCGCAATCTTTCGATGTCAGTGTCAGCAATCGCCACGAGCGAAGGCTAGTTGATCAGCGTTTAACGACGCCCTTTTGCCGATTGCCTTTGACCACCGAGGCGACGATGCCGACCGTCAACACCAAGGTGATTATGCCCAGCGAGATCGGCACGGGGATGTGGGGACCTCTGAACGCGATCGACATCTTCACGCCGACGTAAATCAGCAACAGCGAAATCGTGTGCGGCATGTAGACGAACCTCTCGCGCATGTCGGCGAGCAAAAAGTAGAGCGCGCGCAGACCGAGGATGGCGAACGCGTTCGAGGCAAAGACGATGAACTGCTCGCGGCTCACGGCCAGCACCGCCGGCACCGAGTCGACGGCGAAAATCACGTCGGAAACCTCGATCACGACCAGCACGGCCAACAACGGTGTCGCGGCGCGGCGCCCCGCGTCGTCCCGGGTCAACATCTTTTGGCCGTCGTAGTCGTCGACTGACCGCACAAACTTTCTGAACAACTTCATCGTGCGCATCTCCGACGGGTCGCTATTTTTGCCGCCCGAGGTGAAAATTTTGATGCCCGTATAGACCAAGAAAACGCCGAACACCAACAACAAAAACTTGAAGCGCGTGATCACCGCGACGCCGACGATGATGAACACGAAGCGCAAGACGAGCGCGCCAAAAATACCCCAGAACAGAGTTCGGTGTTGAAATTCACGCGGCACTTTGAAATGGGCGAAAATCATCGCCCAAACAAAGACGTTGTCGACCGAGAGGCTCTTTTCAATCAGATAACCCGATAGATATTCGATCGCCGAGGCGGTGCCTTGACCCTGGCCGGTGAACATCCAGGCGACGACGCCGGTGAACGCCAAACCCAGGCCGATCCAGACGGCGCTTTCAATCGCCGCCTCACGAATGCCGATCACGTGGGCTTGGCGATGAAAGATGAGCAGGTCGATGATCAGCGCACCGGCGATAAGCACGAGCAGCATCGGCCAGCCCCACGACGGAATCACGACATCGACATAATTGTTTTTCCCCGCCTCCGCCGCGATCAAACCGCCAAGGCCGCGCTCCGCCGCGCCAACCGCAATCAAACTATTCAACACCGGGTTCATGTGTAACTTGCCTGACCTTTCGGGTGATGAACCGAAACTCTCGCTTCGGTTCTGCTTCCCCGATGATCGCTTACCGCTCGGCAAGTCGGGCTATACCCCACATTCTAAACCGTTATCGCCGCCCAAACTATGCTTTCACAAGTGAATTTCAAGTCGAAGCTCCCAAAAAATTTGCAAAAGTACGCCAGTTTCGGCGTAATCCCCAAGCTATTCCTCGCCCCATTTGCAATCTTGACCGTTCTTATTTTCGTCTTGGCCCGACCATTTTTGATTATTCAAGTTCATAAGGTCAACGATTGGAGACTCGGTCACTTTACAGGAAACACCGAGTTAACGCGACTCAAAACACTCGACCACAACCAATCCCAGAGAAGAAAATTACTGACTGTTTATTACTGCGGTTCTGAAAAGCCTTGCAACCAGTTCCTTGCGAAATTGTGGAAACGTGAACTTGTATCTATCTCGGGCCACTGGGGTTGGTTGCTAAATGACCTGACGCAAAGAGTCCCAAAAATGAATTCTTCCCGTGAGTCTACAGATGTTGATTTCGATGGACTCATGACCAGTGACTTCAACCAATTGCGATTTAGGCCGAGCGAAATTGAAGAGGGAGATATGTTTCTGCAGAAACATTGCGATCCGATGCGATTCGTGTGTTTGAACGTAAGGGATGCCGAGTTTTTTCGTAAAACTAGAACAAGAGACATGAGTTACCACGACTACCGCGACTCAGACATCAAAACATACGTCGCTGCCGCCGAGGCTCTGGCGGAGATGGGTTACACGGTGTTTCGCATGGGGGCGATCGTCAAAGAGCCTCTGCTTTCGAACCATCCGAGGGTGATTGACTATGCAACCAACGGAATGCGAACAGAATTCCTCGACATTTTTCTCGGCGCTTACTGCACTTTCGCAATCTCAACGTCGTCAGGATGGGACGGTGTCCCAACAATCTTCCGCCGACCACTTTTGATAGTGAACCAACTCCCTATCCTTAATCCGACCAATGACACACTTGATCGAATTATCTATCGAAAAATCCTCCTCGACCGTGACTCATCGGAAGTACTCACCCTGCAGCAGCTCGCCGAACGCGGCGCAGCCACACCATTCCACACGCAGGCCTACAAAGACGCCGGGGTCGTGATCAGAGACCTGAGTTCCGAGGAACTAGTTGATGCGGTGACAGAGATGGCGCAACGGGTCGAGGGTACATTCGTCGAAACACCCGAACAAAAAGAAATGCAAGCCGAAGCCAAACGTATTCTCAGCACCCACCCGAAACTGCAACCCTCACCGAACTACTACCCAATCAGAGCCCAATTCGCATCATGCTTCCTGAGCCGCTACCCGAACTTTCTAAAATAGTCATGAGTGAAGCCAAGTTAAGGAAAAAAACACGCTCGCTTAAGGGTTTGATGCTCAAGTTAGTACTCGCCCCGTTCGCAGTTCTGTTTGTCTTTCTGATTTTGTTGTTTAGGCCTATCGTTTCGATTCAGGTGATCAGCCTCCCATATAATTTTGGCGATTTATTATTTACGGTTCAATACTTCGAGACTATTCATAAGGCTTGGAATGCGACACATCTGCGAAAAAAATTGGGGCTTTATTGCGCATTCGGACGAGTCACAAACAGACTGCTCTTAGAAAAGATCTCTCAGAAACTCTTTCTATTGCGAAATGATTTTGCTTGGCTGGTGTGGAAAATTTCTCTTATGTTTCCAAATATTGTTTCTGCTTGGAGCGAGTTTGAACCCCCTTATCCAGATTCATTCAATTCTTTTTTAACATTTTCAAAATCCGAGGAAATAGTCGCATCACGCGTCCTACAATCCACAAACTTCAGTTTTGTTTGTCTGAACGTGAGAGACTCTGCATACGAGAAGCATTTCGGACGTTCCGAGAATTTTATTCGAAGGAGTCGAAACTCGAATATAGATGACTATGAAGATGCAATTAAGTGTTTATTAGCAAACGATCTCGTTATCTTTCGCATGGGGTCAGTTGTTGAAAAATCAGTAAATATTTTGGACACACGATTCATAGACTACGCAGCAAATGGGATGCGCAGTGAGCTGTTGGATCTGTATTTAGGGTCCAAATGTAAGTTTGCTATTTCAACAGGGACCGGCTGGGACGAAGTTCCGAGGATGTTTCAACGGCCTTTGCTTCTTGTAAACCTATTTGATTACGTGAGGCCCATAAACATAACTAGCACATCGCTCGTTTTTCCAAAAATTTTCTTGTCACTTGACAACCATCGCCCATTGTCCCTTGTCGAGGCAATTGACCTTTACCATAGGGATGTCTTCAAGACCAAATTAGGGTCTTCTGAGGACGCCGGGGTCGTGATCAGAGACATGAGTTCTGAAGAGCTGGTAGACGCGGTGACCGAAATGGCGCAACGGGTCGAGGGCACGTTTGTCGAGACACCAGAACAAAAAGAAATGCAAGCCAAAGCCAAATACATTCTCAGCACCCACCCGAAACTGCAACCCTCGCCGAACTACTACCCGATCCGAGCCCAATTCGCATCGTGTTTCCTGAGCCGATACCCGAACTTTCTAGACTGAAAACTAGTTTCGAGTGCTCGACAGCGAAGTTTCCAACCTTAGTTTGGCATTCGCGCTTGCCGATGTCGCAGATCTTGAGACTCTCAAACTGTGGAGCCCAATCGGTGTCGCTTCAAAAACCAAGCCAGACGGCACTCCGATTACCTCTGCGGATGTTGATGCCGAACTTTCGATGCTCAACTTACTGGCACAGGTGAGTAAAGATGATGGACTGCTTGGCGAAGAAATTGGGTCGCGACCCAGCCGCAATGGGCGGCGCTGGATAATTGACGGCATCGATGGCACAAGTGGCTATATCGCTGGTCTCACCACATGGGGCTCACTGATAGCACTTGAAATTGAGAGTGAGATTAATCTCGGAATAGTTACAAGTCCCGCCCAAAATAAAAGATGGTGGGCGTACAAGGGCAAAGGTGCGTTCATTGGCACATGCACATCAAAGGCAAAAGGACGATCGATCCGAGTTTCATCCAATGAGCACCTATCTTCAAGCAGGGTCGCAACTTTGCCTGCACTTGAAAAACTGAGCGAGAACGCTCACCGTGCCGTCGCCAAGGTTTTTCCAGACCGGCCACTAAGTGACGAATGGGGGTGGAGCCAACAAATGAGGGTTGCCGAAGGAGAACTCGATGCATGCATCTGGTATTGCGGCGATGTTTGGGATCACGCGGCACCATCGTTGATCGTCGAAGAGGCTGGAGGGCGATTCAGCGACCTAAAAGGGGGTAAACGACTCGACAGCCGAAAGGCACTTTATTCAAATGGCTTTGTGCACGATCAAATCCTGACCTCGCTAACGAAGTTTGAGACCTGACTCACGGCAAAAACTTGAAGCTCAAGCGACGAACTCGAAGCGCGCGGGTTACTTTGTTTCGGTTTTGAGCCCACCGATGATTGATTGCGCGGCCGAGAGACGCGCGATCGGGATGCGATACGGCGAGCACGAAACATAGTCGAGCCCCGCGCGATAGAACAACGCGATCGACTCGGGGTCGCCGCCGTGCTCACCGCAGATACCGAGCTTCAACTTGCGCTTGGCCTTGCGACCGCGCTTCGCGG
>Ga0194120_10003087_pt1 | contig 27695 bp, 24 predicted proteins | sample TA2MahCa65mmetaG_FD_148642 | JGI IMG/M metagenome (GOLD analysis project Ga0194120, IMG submission 148642) | Freshwater microbial communities from Lake Tanganyika, Tanzania - TA2015019 Mahale Deep Cast 65m | ecosystem: Environmental > Aquatic > Freshwater > Lake | place: Tanzania: Lake... | reverse complement strand
GGGAGAAGGCTGGCAGGCGCGGCTGCGGGAAAGCGCGTCGCGCGGACCGACCGAGCGCTTCCTTGCCCGGGTGCGTGACCAAGTGCTGGCGCGCAGCACCGACGGCAGTTCCGAGTTCGGACTCGAATGTCCGACCGATGAGCCGGGTGCGCCGCTGCTGGAAGCGGCGGCGGCGCTGGCGCGGGCGCTGGACGATCTCGGCCGGGCGCTGGAGGAACTGATCGCCGCCATCACCGCCCGCCTCGACGATCGGGCGGTCGATCTCGACGGTCCGACCCGCCTGCGCCTCGATGCCGCGCGGCGCGGCCTGGCCTGGCGGCTGGCCACGGTCAAGCAGGGCTGGCGGCCGATGCTGGCCGATCTGCGCGCCGGCACGCCGCCCGACCGGGTCGATTGGTTCGGCCTCGAACGCGAGGCCGGGCGCGAGGTCGATGTCGGGCTTTATCGCCACCTGGTCGATCCGACCCGGGCCTTCGCCGGCGCCGTGCTGTCGCGCGCCCATGGCGCGATCGTCACCTCGGCCACCTTGCGCGATCGCGATCCCAAACTGCCCGAGGCCGAGCGCGAGGACTGGCGCGCCGCCGAGCTGCGCACCGGGGCGCATCATCTGCCGCTGCCGGCCAAGCGGGTTTCGGTCGCCTCGCCCTTCGACTATGCCGCGCGGGCGCGCGTCTTCGTCGTCACCGACGTGCCGGGCGACAAACCGGATCTGGTGGCCCAGGCCTATCGCGAGCTGTTCCTGGCCGCGGGCGGCGGCGCGCTCGGCCTGTTCACCGCCATCCGCCGGCTGCGCGCGGTCCACCAGGCGATCGCCAAGCCGCTCGAGGCCGCGGGCCTGCCGCTCTACGCCCAGCACGTCGATCCGCTCGATGTCGGCACGTTGGTCGACATTTTTCGCGCCGAGACCGAGTCCTGCCTGTTGGGCACCGATGCCGTGCGCGACGGCGTCGACGTGCCGGGCAAGAGCCTGCGGCTGATCGTGTTCGACCGCGTGCCCTGGCCGCGGCCCGACCTGCTGCACAAGGCGCGGCGCAAGGCTTTCGGCGGCAAGGCCTGGGACGATCGGCTGGTGCGGCTGCGCCTGTCGCAGGCCTTCGGACGCCTGATCCGGCGCAAGGACGATGCCGGGGTGTTCGTCATGCTGGATCGGCGGCTGCCCTCGCGCCTGTTGGGAGCCTTCCCGCCGGCGGTGCCGGTGGCGCGGGTCGACCTCAAGACCGCGCTGGCCGAGACCCGCGCCTTCCTGGGCGGGCATTTTCCCGGCTTGCCAGCGCCGCCCGGCTCGGCCTAGAACACCGCGCGCCAAGAGGGACCGTACCGTGACCGAGCCGATGCTGAGCCCGCAATCCGCCCTGATCTACATCATGACCATGGTGTCGGCCGCCGACCGCTCGATGGCCGACGCCGAATTGCGCGCCATCGGCGCCATCACCGAGCGCCTGCCGGTATTCGCCGGCTACGATCCCGAACGCCTGCTGCCGGCGGCACGGCAATGCTCGGACATGCTCAAGACCTCGAACTACGATGCCGTGCTGGCGCTGGCGGCCGACGCGATTCCCGAGGCTCTGCGCGAGACCGCCTATGCGCTGGCCTGCGAAGTGGCGGCGGCCGACGGCCGGTTGCCGGTCGAGGAGAGCTGGTTCCTCGGCAAGGTGCGCAATCGCCTCGGCCTGGATCGGCTGATCGCGGCGGCGATCGAGCGCGGCGCGCGCGCCCGCTATCGCCGCTAAGCATCGGACCCAGCACCGGAACGTCATGACCGAGCCCGCGCGCATCCGCAATTTCTCGATCGTCGCCCATATCGACCACGGCAAGTCGACCCTGGCCGATCGGCTGATCGAGCGCTGCGGCGCGCTGGAGGCGCGCGAGATGCAGGCCCAGGTGCTGGATTCGATGGACATCGAGCGCGAGCGCGGCATCACCATCAAGGCCCAGACCGTGCGCCTCGATTACCGCGCCAAGGACGGCCAGGACTATGTCCTCAATCTGATGGACACGCCCGGGCATGTCGACTTCGCCTACGAGGTCAGCCGCTCGCTCGCCGCCTGCGAGGGCTCGCTGCTGGTGGTCGACGTCACCCAAGGCGTCGAGGCGCAGACCCTGGCAAACGCCTATCACGCCATCGACGCCGGCCACGAGATCGTGCCGGTGCTGAACAAGGTCGACCTGCCGGCAGCCGATCCCGCGCGGGTCAAACGCCAGATCGAGGACGTGATCGGCCTCGACGCCTCCGAGGCGGTGCCGATCTCGGCCAAGACCGGACAGAACATCGACGCCGTGCTGGAGGCGCTGGTCGCCCGCTTGCCGGCGCCGACCGGCGATGCCGCGGCGCCGCTCAAGGCGCTGCTGGTCGACAGTTGGTACGATTCCTATCTCGGCGTGGTCGTGCTGGTGCGGGTCAAGGACGGCGTGCTGCACAAGGGCCAGCGCATCCGGCTGATGTCCTCGGGCATGGCCTACACCACCGAGCGCGTCGGCGTCTTCACCCCCAAGCTGGTCAATGTCGAACGGCTCGGCCCCGGCGAGGTCGGCTTCGTCACCGCCGGCATCAAGGAAGTGGCCGATACCCACATCGGCGACACCATCACCGAGGACCGCCGCCCGGCCGGCGAGCCGCTGCCGGGCTTCAAGCCCTCGGTGCCGGTGGTGTTCTGCGGGCTTTATCCGATCGACGCCGCCGACTTTCCCGAGTTGCGCGAGAGCCTAGCCAAGCTGCGGCTCAACGACGCCAGCTTCCACTACGAGACCGAAAGCTCGGCGGCACTGGGTTTCGGCTTCCGCTGCGGCTTTCTCGGGCTGCTGCATCTCGAGATCGTCACCGAGCGGCTGCGGCGCGAATTCGGCATGGAACTGATCGCCACCGCGCCCAGCGTGATCTACCGTGTCACCCAGACCGACGGCGCGGTGCGCGAGCTGCACAATCCGGCCGACATGCCCGATCCGACGCGGATCTCGGTCATCGAGGAGCCGTGGATCAAGGCCACCATCCTGACGCCCGACGAATATCTCGGCGCGATCCTGAAGCTGTGCGAGGACAAGCGCGGCATCCAGCTCGAACTGACCTATGCCGGCTCGCGCGCCATGCTGGTCTACCGCCTGCCGCTGAACGAGGTGGTGTTCGATTTCTACGACCGCCTCAAATCCGCCAGCCGCGGCTATGCCAGCTTCGACTACCAGGTCGACGGCTATGCCGAATCCGACCTGGTCAAGCTGTCGATCCTGGTCAATGGCGATCCGGTCGACGCGCTGGCTAGCGTGGTGCATCGCAGCCGCTCCGAAATCCGCGGCCGCCAGTTGTGCGAAAGGCTGCGCGACCTGATCCCGCGCCACATGTTCGCGGTGCCGATCCAGGCCGCGATCGGCGGTCGCATCATCGCCCGCGAGACCGTCAAGGCGCTGCGCAAGGACGTGCTGGCCAAGTGCTACGGCGGTGACGTCACGCGCAAGCGCAAGCTCCTCGAGAAGCAGAAGGAAGGCAAGAAGAAGATGCGGGCGATCGGCCAGGTCGACATCCCGCAAGAGGCCTTCCTTGCCGCCCTCAAGATGGGCGATAACTGACGCGCCGCCCGCTTGGGAAGGAACGCGTCATGAGCGAGATCACCGCCGACCGTCAGATCGCCCTGGTGTGGGATTACATCAAGGGCTTTCACGCCGTTCACGCCATCGCCACCGGAATCGAGACCGGGCTGTTGGAGCGATTGGCCACCGCCGGCCCGACCACGGCGGCCGCGCTGGCGGCGGAGAAAAATCTGCATCCGCCTTATGTCGCGGTGTGGGCGCGGACGGCGGTGGCCTACGGCCTGCTCGATATGGACGCAGCCGGGACCTTGGTGTTGGCGCCGTTCATGAAGGAAGTGGTGGCCTCGCCGCAGGACCCGCGTTATCTCGGCGCCTATGTCATGCTGGTCAAGCGCTTCATGGCCGGCGAGTTGGAACGGCACCCCGAGTTTCTCAAAAGCGGCGGCACGATTCCCTTCCAGCAGCACGGCCGCGCTTTCTCCGCCGCGATCGCCGCCACCACCGGCGGCCTGCAGGCGGTGCTGGCGCGCAAGCTGCTGCCCGGCTTGCCGGGGATGCGCGCCAAGCTGGAAGCCGGCGCGCGGCTGCTGGACGTCGGCTGCGGCACCGGCGGGCTGATGCTGACCTTGGCCAAGGCCTGGCCGAAATTGCGCTGCCACGGGGTCGAGGTCGACGATCACGGCCTGGCCGAGGCGCACGAGCGCATCGCCGCCGCCGGGGTCGACGGGCGGGTCACGGTCGAACGCGTCGGCGACGACGGCCCGGCCGAGTCCAACGCCTTCGATCTGGCGGTGATGTTCGAGGTGCTGCACGAGATTCCGGTCGCCGCCCGGCCGGGCGTGCTGACCTCGACCTGCCGCGCGCTCAAGCCGGGGGGCGCGCTGGTGATCCTCGACGAGACCTACCCGACCGACATGGCGGGCTTGCGTTCGGCCGAGCACGCCCTGGCGGTGCAGACCCAGTACAACGAAATGGTGTGGGGCAATGTCGTACCGACTGCGGGCGAACAGGAGAAGCTGCTGGCGGATGCGGGTTTCGAGACGCCGAACCGATCCATGCTCGGCGGGCTGTTCACCGTGCTATTGGCCGAAAAGCCCGGCTGATTTCTTGACTTAAATCAAGACGCCATCGATCCGCGCCGCCCATTTTCAAACGGAAAGATAACGTGGAAATGGAGGCGGCAATGAGGACGTTTCGTGCTGCTGAGAGGGCGCGGTCGCGGACAATCGCCTTGGCAACCGTGGCTGGGGCTTTGGCGTTGACCGCCGGTCCGGCCATGGCGGCCGATGTCAGCAAGATCGACTGGGACAAAATCGTTCCGACCAAAGTCGTTCTCTTTTATCCCGGACAGTCATCCTACGAATGGCTGCGGAGCGACGCCCACAAGGGTGCCGCCAAGGAAACGCAGCGCGGCGATTCCTGCGTTTCCTGCCATGATGACGCCAAGGAAGAGCAAATTCAGGGCGCCAAGATCCTCAAAGGCGGACACCCGCTTGAACCGATCGCCTTGTCCGGCAAGAACGGCCATGTCGATTTGAGCGTGCAGGCCGCGTTCGACGACAAGAACGCCTATATCCGTGCCCGGTGGACGACCAACAACAAGACCCGACCGGGAGTCGACTATCCGGTCTATCGCTTCGATGGCAAGGAATGGAAATCCTATGGCGCCCAGCGTCTGCAGCCCGATGCCGTGGCCGGCAAGACGCCTGCGGTCTACGAGGATCGCCTATCCTTGATGCTGGATGACGGCAAGGTCCCCGGCTTCGCCAATCAGGGCTGCTGGCTGACTTGCCATGATGGCCAGCGCACCATGCTCCGCGAGGCGACCAGGGCGGAGGTGGCGGCCAATCCGTTGCTGAGCGCCATCAAGAAGGCCGATGTCCGCAAGTACCTGCCGGTTTCGCGCGCCGATCCCAACGATTGGAAAACCGGAAAATCGGTGGAGGAAATCGCCAAGGCCAAAGCTGGCGGCGAGTTCCTCGATTTGATCCAGTGGCGGGCCCATCGGACCAACGTTGTAGGCGGCGTCGATGACGGCTACGTGCTCGAATGGCGGAATTTCGATTCCGGCAAGAACCATTTCGCCTCGAACATGGATGACGCCACCAAGACGCCCAAATTCATGTTCGATGCCGCCAAGCAGGGCGGCAAGTCGCAGACCGATGCGGACTTCCTCAAGAAGGACGCCATCCTGGTCAAAGGCGGCAATGCCGTGCCGTTCGATGCCAACGCCGGGTGGAAGGCGGGCGACATGCTGCCGCAATATGTCCTCAGCGCGGCGGATGCCGGCGGTTCTGCGGCCGACAACAAGGGCATCGGCGTTTGGAAGGACGGCATGTGGACGGTCGTCATCGTCCGGCCGTTGGCCCTGGCCAATGACGACGACAAGGGCCTGAGGGCCGGCGGCGTCTACAATGTCGGCTTTGCCGTCCATGACGACCACATGACGGCGCGTGGTCACCATGTCTCCTACGTGAAGACCTTGGGACTCGGCGCCAAGGCGGACATCGAGGCCATCAAGCTGCCCTGACCGTAACCCGACCGGCCGCCGTCGAGGCGGCCGGTTTTTCCCGTGTCCGGCGATATTCACGGAGAACGGCAAATGCCCCACCAAGCGCCCCTAGGCTACGTCGCCATGCTCGCCGCGTTTGTCGGCCTCGGCCTTTTCGTCCTGCCCGGTTCCGCCCAAACCGATGCCCCCGAGGTCGAGGCCTTGTTCAAGGAAAACGACTGTCACAAATGCCACCATCCGACTCGCTCGAAGAAAGGTCCGGCGCTGCAGAAGATCGCCGAGAAGTACAAAGGCAAGGCCGATGCCGGGGACAAGGTGGTCGAGCAGATGAGCAAGGGCGGCAAGGTCAAGCTCGATGACGGCACCGAGGACGATCACAAGATCATCGACGTCAAGGATCCCAAGATCAGGCTTGAGATCGCCAAATGGATCTTGAGCCACTGACGAGAGGGTGGCCATGTCGCGAGAAGGACTTCGTTTTACGGCCTTGGCGGGCGTGATCCTTGCTTTTCTTGGTGGCAGCGCCATGCCCGCAAGCGCGGCCGATCTCGCCAATGCCGGCTGCCTGACCTGTCATGACAGCAACAGGGACAAGATCGCGGTCATCGGCCCCGACGGCAAGAGGCGGGCGGTCGAGCATGTCGATGGCCGCGCCTTCGGCCGCAGCATCCATTCCGATCTGCAATGCGTCGCCTGTCACAAGGAGATCGTCGACAGCCAAGCCAGCCACAAGAAATTGCCCGGCGTGGCGGGGCCCAATTGCGTCACCTGCCACGAGGCGCTGTGGGAGGTTGAGAAGAAGAACCGGCGCAATGGCGAGACCCAGCGGCTCAAATTGGTGGTCGACAACATCGAGGCTTACCGCAAATCGTTCCACGCCGCTCCTGACAAGGACCGCCCGGGCAAGCCCAAGGCCTATTGCGAGGACTGCCACTCCAGCCATCGCTTCAACGTGCCGCCGGCCGACAGCCCGCGCCGCACCGCCTGGCATAGAAGCGTTCCCGAGACCTGCGGCAACAAGTGCCACGAAGACCAACTCGAGGCCTACGCCGCGTCGATCCACGCCGAGGAGTTGACCAACAAGGGCAACGTCAAGTCTGCGGTCTGCACCGACTGCCACTCGGCGCACAGCGTGGTCAATACCTCGACCACCCTGTTCAAGCTCGGCAACGTCAATACCTGCGGGACCTGCCACGAGAAACAACTCCGCAGCTATTCCGACACCTATCATGGCCAGGTCAACCGCCTGGGCTACGCCTACACCGCCAAATGCGCCGATTGCCATGACAGCCATGGCGTGCGCGCGGTCGATGATCCCAAATCCAAGGTCCATCCCTCGCGCCGTCTCAAGACCTGCCAGACCTGTCACAACGACAAGAAACCCGGCATGCATCCGGCGACGGCAGGCTACGTCTCCTTTGGGCCGCACGCCCATGCCGGCGACTTCGCCAAGTACCCGCAGATGTGGTTGGCCTCGAAGTTCATGATCGCGCTCTTGATTTTCGTCTTCGCCTTCTTCTGGACGCATTCGGGGCTCTGGTATTACCGCGAGTGGAAGGACCGCAAGGACGGCAAGGCACCGCCGCGCATCGATACCAAGGGTTTGGCGATCGACGAGAGCAAGCATTTCCAACGCTTCTCGGCCGGCTGGCGGGTCGCCCATCTGATCTTTGCCCTGGTGACCATGACCTTGATCCTCACCGGCACTACGGCGCTTTACGCCGAGAGCGCTTGGGCGCCCTGGGTCGCCAAGGCAGTAGGCGGGCCGCGGGTGCTGGGCTACATCCACCGCGTCGCGGCCTTCCTATTCGTCGGCATGTTCCTGATCCACTTCGTCTACGTCATGCAGAAGCTTCTGCGTGACCGTAGCTTCCGCTGGTTCGGATCGGATTCCCTGATCCCCAATTGGAAGGACCTCGCCGACTGCTGGGGCATGTTCAAATGGTTCGTCGGCCGCGGGCCCAGGCCGCTGTTCGACCGCTGGACCTATTTCGAGAAATTCGACTATTGGGCGGTCTTCTGGGGCGTCAACATCATCGGTTGGAGCGGTCTGATGCTGGCCTTCCCTCACGTCACCGCGACCTACCTGCCAGGCTGGGTGTTCAATGTCGCGACCGTGATCCATGGCGAGGAGGCATTCCTTGCGGCGGTCTTCCTCTTTACCGTCCACTTCTTCAACAACCATTTCCGACCCGACAAGCTGCCGCCGCCGGACGTGGTGATGTTCACTGGTACCCAGTCGCTCGCCGAGTTCCGCCGCGATCATCCCGCCCAGTACCAGCAACTGGTCGACAGCGGCGAACTCGCCAAGCGGCTGGTCGACGCGCCGTCTCCGGCCATGCACAAGGGTTCCGTGATCCTCGGACTCGCCTTGATCGGGATCGGTTTGGTGCTGCTGATCCTGATCGGCATCGGCTTCGCCGGTAGTTAGGTTGGGAAGCAGCGTCGTCGAATGTCACCAGGGTATCGCCCATAAGCTGCCGAAGGGCTGGCAGCCGGATGCGGGCGGCTGACACTTGACCTAGGTCAAAGCCGGCTTTACCCGACCCGAGGAGAGTGCCAAGCGGGGAGAACCGCCATGACCGCGCACGAACCGATCCAGGACATCGCCCATCTCGGCCATGTCGAATTGCTGACGCCGGTGCCCGACAAGTCGCTGTGGTATTTCCGCGACGTGCTGGGCATGGAGGCGGTCGGACAGGAGGGCCAGTCGGTCCATCTGCGCGGTTACGGCGATCATGCCCACAGCACCTTGACCTTGACCGAGGCGCGGCGGCCCGGGCTCGGGCGCATCTCCTGGCGCGCGGTCAGCCAGCCGGCGCTGGAACGCCGCGCCGACGCCATTTCCGCCGCCGGCCTGGGCGAGGGCTGGCGCGAGGGCGAGGGCGGCCGCGGCCGCTGCTTCCGTTTCCGCGATCCCGACGGCCACGCCATGGAGATCTACTACGACGAGGCGCCCTATCACGCGCCCGAGGGCATGCGCTCGACGCTCAAGAACCTGCCGATGAAATATACCGGCCGCGGCGTCAACGTCCGGCGCATCGACCATCTGGCGGTGCTATGCCGCGACGTCGCCGCCAATCGCCGCTTCGCCGAATCGGTGCTGGGCTTCCGGCTGCACGAACAGGTGCGGTTCGATCGGGGCAAGATGGAAGTCGGCTCCTGGCTCAGCCCCTCGATCATGCACCACCAGCTGGCCTATGTGGTCGACGTCAAGGGCGCGGCCGGGCGGCTGCACCATTTCGCGCTGTGGGTGGACAATCGCGAGGACGTGCTGCGCGCCGCCGACCTGCTGGCCGAGCACGGCGTGTTCATCGAGGCCGGACCCTCCAAGCACAACAACTCGCAGGGCTTCTATCTCTATTCCTACGAACCCGGCGGCAACCGCATCGAGATCTATTCCGGCAGCTATCTGGTCACCGCGCCCGATTTCCAGCCGGTGATCTGGAACGAGCAGGAGCGCGGCACCGGCGTCTATTGGGGAACGCCCTTGCCGGACAGCTTCCTCAACTACGCCACGCCCGACGTCACCGTGTCCGACCAAGCGCCGGCCGGCACCGTCAAGCTGCCGGCGTTCGACCCGATCTGAGCCTAGACCGCGATCGGTCCGCATGGGATCGCTTTGGCGAACCCATGCAAACCTTGAATCGCGAACCCGGCAAGGACGAGAGGCCGGGATTCGCCTTTCGCCTTGAACCGCCAGGCTCAAGACAAATCGATCTTGCGCTCGGTCAGTTCCGCGGCCGCATCAGGCCGGCGACGTTGAGCCCGTGGCCGCCGTCGCCCGGTAGGATGTGGCCGTTGACGAATTCGGCCTCGGTCGCCAGCCACACCGCCATCTCGGCCACGTCGCGGGCGCTGGCGGTCTTGCCCGAGGGCGTGGTGTCGGCGATGGCCTGCTTGACCATGGCGTAGCGCTCGGGGCCCAGCCCGTTCTGCAGCCAGCGGCTTTCGAAAAACCCCGGCGCCAACGCGTTGACCCGGATCTCGGGCGCCAGCGCCCGCGCCATCGCCATGGTCATGGTGTTGAGCGCGCCCTTGGAACAAGCATAGGCGATCGACGATCCGCCGCCGCGCAGGCCCGCCACCGAGGAGACGTTGACCACCGAGCCCTTGCCTTGGCGCTTCATGGCCGGCGCCACGGCGCGGATCATCTGGAAGGCGCCGATGACGTTGACGGCATAGATGCGCTGGAAGTCCTCGGCCGTGATGCCGTCCAGGTTTTCGGTGGCGACGAATTTCGTGGTGCCGGCGCTTTGGATCAGGAAGTCGACCCGGCCATGGGCGTCCAGCGCCGCCTTGGCCAGGGCGCGGCACTGGGCGTCGTCGGCGACGTCGGCCTTGACCGCGCGGCCGCCGATTTCCTTGGCCACGGCCTCGGCCTCGGCCGCGCTATGGGCGTAGTTGACGATCACCCGGCAGGATTTGCCGGCCAGGATGCGGCAGGCCTCGGCGCCTAGCCCGGTGCCGCCGCCGGTGACGATCGCGACCTTGCCTTTTAGGTCCATGATTCCAACCCCTTCCGCTCGGTTTGCGGCGCAGCATGCCGATTCGGGCAGTCCGGGTCAAAGCTGGCATGGCCGATGCACTGCCTGGGGCAGGGGACAGAACCCGTCCCCCACAGGCAGAGAAGGAGGTGTCCCATGTTGCGCCAGTCCTTGATCGCCATCCTCACCGGAACCGCGGCGATGGTCGCCGTCGCCAGCGAAATTCGCGCCGAGCCGGTTTGCGGCCCCCGCGCCATGTTCATCGACGGCCTCAAGCAGTCCTACGGCGAAAAGCCGATCGGCCGCGGCCTGGCCGAGGGCGCCATGGTCGAGGTGCTGACCGGCCCCAGCGGCAGCTGGACCATCATCGCCACCGATCCGCGCGGCATGGCCTGCGTCATCGGCTCGGGCGAGGCCTGGACCTCACCCGATCAACCGCGTCCCGCCAAGCTGGTCGAGAAGCCGGCGTAAGTCTCAGGCCGCCTTGGGAAACAGCGCGCGCAGCCCCGCCGTCGAGGCGGGGCACACGCCGCGCTCGGTGATCAGCCCCGTCACCAGCCGCGCCGGCGTCACGTCGAAGCCATAATTCGCCGCCGGGCTGCCGTCGGGGGTCAGCTGCACGGTCTCGATCCGGCCGTCGGCGGTCTTGCCGGCGATGCGGGTGACTTCGGCCTGGGCGCGTTGTTCGATCGGGATCTGCCTGAGGCCGTCGGCTATGGTCCAATCGATCGTGGTCGAGGGCAGGGCGACGTAGAACGGCACGCCATTGTCCTTGGCCGCCAGCGCCTTGAGATAGGTGCCGATCTTGTTGCAGACGTCGCCCGCCGCGGTGGTGCGGTCGGTGCCGACGATGCACAGATCGACCTCGCCGTGCTGCATCAGATGCCCGCCGGCGTTGTCGACGATCACGGTATGGGCGACGCCGTGCTGGCCGAGTTCGTAGGCGGTCAGCGAGGCGCCTTGGTTGCGCGGCCTGGTCTCGTCGACCCAGACATGCAGCGCGATGCCGGCGTCGTGCGCCAGGTAGATCGGCGCCGTCGCCGTGCCCCAATCGACGCAAGCCAGCCAGCCGGCATTGCAATGCGTGAGGACATTGACCCGGCCGGATTTGCGTCGGGCGATGTCGCGGATCAGGGCCAGGCCGTGCTCGCCGATGGCGCGGCAGATGGCGACGTCGTCGTCGCAAATCTTGGCGGCGCGAGCCCAGGCGGCGGCGAAGCGCTGCGCCGCCGGCAGCGGCGCCAGCGCGCCGCGCAAATCGTCGAGCGCCCAGCGCAGATTGACCGCGGTCGGTCGCGTCGCCAGCAGCGCATCGTAGGCCGCGGCTAGCGCCGCATCGCCCGCATCCTCGCGCATCGCCAGCGCCAGCCCGTAGGCGGCGGTGGCGCCGATCAAGGGCGCGCCGCGCACGATCATGTCCTTGATCGCCCGCGCCGCGGCATTCGCCGTGTCGATGCGCAGCACCGCGAAACGGTGCGGCAGCGCGGTCTGGTCGATCACCTCGAAGCTCCGGCCGTCGGCGTGCGGCCAGATTGTGCGCATGGGTTTGCCGTCGATTCGCATGAAACGACTCTGACGCGCGCGTTGCCGACGCGCAAGCCTCGCCCGAAATTGCCGCGCGCGGCGCAAAAAACCCTTGCGTGGGCGCGGCGTTGCCGTAAAAAGCCGTCACGTGCGCCGCGAGTCGATTCGCGTTCGGCGTCGCGACAGGAAGGAGAAACCCGGGATGTCGAAGAAGGTCGCCATGCGCCGCTCGCACCTTCGCCTGGCAGAAAAGCCGGAACCCGTTTCCGCCCCCGCGCCGCAACTCGAGCAAAAAGACTGGTTCGTCGAAAAGGATGGGTTGCGTTTCGCCGGCACCCATTTGCTGATCGATCTATGGGGCGCCTCGCGCCTCGACGACGTGCCCTATATCGAGCAGGTATTGGCCGAATCGGTGCGCGCCGCCGGCGCCACGCTGTTGCGGATCGATCTGCATCACTTCCAACCCAATGGCGGCGTCTCCGGCGTCGCCATCCTGGCCGAAAGCCACATGTCGATTCACACTTGGCCCGAGCGCGGTTTCGCCTCGATCGACCTGTTCACCTGCGGCGCCACCCGCCCGCACGAGGCGGTGGCGGTGCTGCGCCGCGCCTTCACGCCCAGCAACGTCCAACTGGTCGAGCATCGTCGAGGCGTTACTCTGTGAGCCGCTGGTACGACGAGACTCTCTACTCCTCGATCCGTCAATCCCTCAAAATCGACCGCCTGCTGTTTCGCGGGCGGTCGAAGTTTCAGCACGTCGCCATCTTCGAGAACGCGCAGATGGGCCGCGTGCTGGCATTGGACGGCGTGATCCAGACTTCGAGCCGGGACGAACACGTCTATCACGAGATGCTGACCCACCTGCCGATGCTGGCGCATGGCGCGGTCAAGAATGTGCTGATTATCGGCGGCGGCGACGGCGGCGTGCTGCGCGAGGCGCTGCGCCATCCGATCGAGCACGCGGTGATGGTCGAGATCGACGGCGTTGTGGTCGAGCAGTGCCAAAAGCACATGCCCGAGCTGTGCGGCGAGGCCTATCGCGACAAGCGAGCCGAGTTGATCATCGGCGACGGCATCAAGTTCATGGCCGAGACCAAGGACAAGTTCGACCTGATCGTGGTCGATTCGACCGATCCCTTCGGGCCGGCGGAAGGGCTGTTCGGTCCCAAATTCTACGCCGACGTGCGGCGGGCGCTGGCGCCGCGCGGCATCGTCATGTGCCAGACCGGCGTGCCGGTCCATCAGGACGAGGAACTGCTGCTGTCGCAGCGCAAGCTGAAGCGGCTGTTCAAGCATGTCGGCGTGGCGCTGGCGGTGGTGCCGCTCTATTACGGCGGCTTCATGGCGCTGAGCTGGGCCTCGTCCGATTTCGATCCGCGCCGCGTGGCGGTGGCGACCGTGGCCAAGCGCTACAAGCGCCTCAAGCTGACCACCCGGTACTACGCGCCCGCGCTTCAGGTCGGGGCCTACGCGCACCCGCACTTCATCGCCGACATCGTCGCGCGCGCCTGACGCGCGCTTATGTCGTGACGCGCGCCTGACGCGCGCTTATGTCGTGACGCGCGCCTGACGCGCGCTTAGCGCACCACCAGCACCTGACCGTCGGCTGCGGTCATGAGCGCTTCGAGACCGTCTTCGGCGATGCTGGGCAGATCGGCCGGCAGCACCAGCACGTCATGCCCGCCGGCATGCATTCGGCCGAGCAGCGCGGTCGCGCTGGGCCGTTCGAGGCGTCCGATTAGCGGACGGAAGCCGCGCCGGGACAGCCAAGCCGCCGCATCTTGTTCCAAAAGCGCGGCCTCGCGGCCGCCGCCCAAGATCAGAAGCGCGACCTCGGCCTGGCCCGGTGCCGCCAACCGCGCCGCCGCGGTCAGGACCCGGGCGGTCAGTGCCGATCCGGCATCCAGCACCACCAGCGGCCGACCGATTCGCGCCGAGGCCGTCGCCATCAACAACGTTCTCGTGCAGCGGCAAGCGGCCAGGGCCAGCGCGCCGCCGAGACCCAGCGGCAGACCGCTCACGCGCGGCGGCGGCCCGACCACCAAAACGTCCTCGACCACCGTCGCCGCGGTCAGTTCGGCCGCGGGCAGGCCACGGACGACGCGAAACGACCAGCGCAGGCCGCGCCGCGTCGCCGCGGCACCGAGTTCGGCCTCGGCCCGCGCCGCTCCGGCGCGCAGGTCCGCCTCCAACCGCGCCGCATCGAAGGCCGAGGGGGCCTGGCTGCGTAGCGCCAGATGGCGCGTCACCGGCAAGGCCGCCAACCGAAACAGGTTGGCGTCCTCGATGAACAGGCCCGCGACCTCGGCGCCCAGCCGCGCGGCGAATTCGACCGCGGCGCCGACGGTGGCGATGTCGCCGCCGCTGGCATCCAGCGCCGCGATCACGCGGGCGACGCGGAATTCGACGTCTTCGGCGCGCGTCACGATGCCCGTTCCTTGGTTTCGGGCGAAGCGCCGAATTCGCGTACCGTCGCCGCCAGCTTGACCAGCGCTTCCTCGACCCGGCGATAAAGCGTGCCTGCACCATAACGCCCCTCGGAGTCGCGCGTGCCGGGGTCGCGGCCGGTCAGGACCGCCAGCGCCTGATCGACATCGCTCACGGCATGGATGAAGAACTTGCCGGCGGCCACCGCCTCGACCACATCGCGCCGCAGCATGAGATGGCGGCGATTGGCCTCGGGAATCGCCACGCCCTGGCGGCCGTCGAGCCCGGCTTGGCGGCAGACGTCGAAAAATCCCTCGATCTTTTCGTTGACCCCGCCGATCGGCTGCGCGGCACCATGCTGGTTGACCGAACCGGTAATGGCGATGCCCTGGCGGATCGGCACCTCGGCCAGCGCCGAGAGAATCGCGCACAGCTCGGCCATCGAGGCGCTGTCGCCCTCGACTCCGCCATAGGATTGCTCGAACACCAGGCTGGCCGACAGCGCCAACGGCCGCTCGCGGCCGAAGCGACCGCCGAGGAAGCCGGCCAGGATCAGCACGCCCTTGGAATGCAGCGGCCCGCCCAGCTTGACCTCGCGTTCGATGTCGATCACCTGGCCGCGGCCCAGCCGGACGCGGGCGGTGATGCGGCTGGGATGGCCGAAGGCAAAGCCGCCCAACGGAATCACCGACAGGCCGTTGACCTGGCCGACCCGTTCGCCCGCGGTGTCGATCAGCACCGTGCCGTTGGCGATGCGCTCGAGCGCGCGCTCGCGCAGCCGACCGGCGCGGCGCTGTTGACGGTCGATGGCACGCTGGACGTCGGCCGCGCCGATCCGCGTGCTGGCATCGCCACGGGCCAGATGGTCGGCCTCGCGCAAGAGATCGGCCATCGGTTCGAGATGGGCGGTGATCTTGGCATGATCGCCCGCCAGTCGCGCGCCATGCTCGATCGCCCGCGCCACCGCCGGCGCATCCAGCGCCAGCAGCCCCTCGCGCCGGGCGATCGAGGCGATCAGTCGGGCATAGCCGGCCTCGCTGCCGGCGCCGCGCGGCAGGTCGTCCTCGAAGTCCGCCGCCACCTTGAACAGCTCGCCGTAATCGGGATCGAGTTCGGCCAGGAGATAATGCAAGAGCCGATCGCCGGTCAGCACCACCTTGAGGTCGAGCGGAATCGGTTCGGGCTGAAGGGTCACGGTGCTGACCAGGCCCAGGCTGTCGGCCAGCGAACGGATCTGCACCTGGCGGGCGCGGAGCGCGCGCTTGAGTTCCTCCCAGGCGAAGGGCTGCATCAGAACCCGCCGCGCATCCAGCACCAGATAGCCGCCATTGGCCTGATGCAGCGCGCCCGGCTTGATCAACGAGAAATCCGTCACCAGATTGCCGAACATTGGCCGGTATTCGATGCGGCCGATCAGGTTCTGCACCATGGGATGGTCTTCGGAAACCACCGGCGCGCCACCGCCGGCCGAGCGATCGACCAGCAGATTGACCTGGTAGCGATCGAACGGCCGCGCTTCGCCCAACGCGCGCCGGGCCAGCGCTTCGCCCGGCGCATCCGAGGGCGGCGCCGACTGCGCCAGCAGCGTCTCGGCGTTGTCGACCAGGTCGCGCTCGACCACTTCGAGATGCGCCACCACCGCCGGCAGGTCGGCATAGCCGCGCGCCAGCGCATCCAGCCGGTAGCCGATGGCGTTGCGGGTGACCTCGCGATGCAGCTCGCGCACCCGCTCGCGCCGCTCGCCTTCCAGCTTGGCGGCCTGTTCCAGCGCCGCCTGCAGTTTTTCCTGCACCTGGCCCATTTCGAGGGTGAGGCGGTTGCGTTCCTCCTCCGGCAGCTTGTGAAAGGCTTCGGGCGCCAGCACCTCGTCGTTGCGCATCGGCGCCAGCGCCAAGCCCACCGGTGTGCGGATGATGCCGATGCCGCGCTCCTTGGCCTCGTGTTCGATCTGGCGGAAGATCTGGTCGTGGCGCTGTTTGAACGAGCCGTCGATGGTCTGGCGGCGGGCGCGGTAGTCGTCGCTTTCGAACGCGGCGGGCAGGGCGGTGCGCAACTCCTCGATCAGCGCCTGGATGTCGCGCTTGAGCGCCGAACCCCGCCCGGGCGGCAGCGACAGCGCCCTGGGCTTGTGCGGTTCGGCGAAGTTGTTGACATAGACCCAATCCGCCGGCGTCGGTTCGCTGGCGGCGTGGGTGCGGACATGGCGATCGATCAGGCTGCGCTTGCCGATGCCGGGCGGGCCGATGGCGACGATGTTGTAGCCGGGTCGCCGGATGCCGAGACCGAATCCCACCGCCTCGACGGCGCGATCCTGGCCCAGAGCCTCGTCCAAGGGGACGAGTTCGTCGGTGGTGACGAAACCCAACCCTGCCGCATCGCAAGTCCGATACAGCGCCTCGGCTGGCAAAGGCGACGGCAGTCTTGCCGGTTCGGCCATGGCGTCTCCACTCCCAACGTCTCGAACATCAAATAGAAGTGCATGGCAAGTCTGACGTTGATTTACGTCAACAAACCGACTTCTACTTCCCTTGGACCAAGGTCCACTCGACGATGCGCCGCATCACCTTGCCCAAAGCCTCGTCGAAAGTATCGACTACGTGCCGAATGTCCCGACTCGTCAGCGGCTGGTGGGACTCGAAGCTTTCCGAAGCGAGGATGTTGCGTTCGGGCTGCTTGATCAGCTTGGCGTTCAGCCGGACATGAACCGCGGCCTGGGTCGGCGGGCGGAAGAACTCGGCCTGGAATTCGCGCAACTCGACCTTGAGCACGTAGTCGGCGCGCAGCCCGATCGACTGGCGGCCGACGGCGACGATCCTTTTCGAGTTCTCGAAGCTCTCGACCAACAGCGTCTGGACCATGGCCGGCGCGCGGTCGACCCAGCGCGCGCCCTGGAAGAAATCCAGCTCGGTCGGGCTGCGGGCGAGCGCGATGCGCGGCGTGTTGAGGCCGGCGGCGGCGACCGGTTCCTCGACCACCATCTGCCAGTCCACTTTGGGCAGATCGGGGCGGAAGGTGCTCTTGGGCGTGAGGACATAGAGATCGGACGGCGGCGCAATCTCGGGGAAGCAGGCCGAAAGCGCGGGAAAGACGGCCAGGGCCAGGGCGCGGCGGCGGTTCATCGCTCGGGCTTCCGGTCCTTGGGGCGATCACCCAGCAGGATGCGCCCGGCCTCGCCGGACTCGAGCTGATCGGCGAGGCGCGTCAGCGCCCCGACCAGATGACGCGATTCCAGCACCAGGCGCGAAAACTCCTCCAGCCCCTCGGCGGCGAAATTGCCCACCGGCCGGCGCATGTCGCCGAGGCTTTCCTTCAACTCTCCGGTCAGATCGGCGGTCGATTTGGCGGCGGCGCGGACTTCGGTCATGGTCGGCGGCAAATCGCGGCCGGCGATGGTCTCGACCGCCGTCATGGCGCCGCGCACCGTTTTGAGCGTCTCGGCCAGATCGGCCGCGGCCCGGTCCATGCGGCCGTCCAGCGCCTGGGTGGAACGCTGCAATTCGTCGGCGATGCGGTCCAGGCGCTGAGCCAGAGGACCGATGCGGTCCGCGGCCTGCCCGGTCAGCCGCGCCAGATTGGCCAGCGTCTCGGCCAGCGCCTGGCGGTTGCGGTCGTCGACCAGCCGGCCCATCTCGCCCAGCACGCCGGCGATCTGGCCCAACAGTTCAGGCGCGGCATTGACCAGCGCCTCGATGGTCGAGGGCTTGGAGGCGATCACCGGGTGCTTCTCGCCCGGCGGCTTGGCCACCGGCGCCGAACTGGGCGAACCGCCGGTCAACTGCACGAAGGCGATGCCGGTGATGCCCTGGGCCTCGAGCGAGGCCACGGTGTCGGTGCGGACCGGCGTACCCTTCTGGACCTCGATCACCACCCGCACCTGCTGCGGATCCTTGGGGTCGAGCGCGATCTCGCTGACCGCGCCGACCGGCACGCCGCGGAATCGCACCTCGCCCGATTTCGACAGGCCGGTGACGCCGCCGGTGAAGTAGATGGTGTAATGGTCGAATTCGCGGTCGAGATCGACCTTGGCCAGCCAGACCACGAACCCGATCAGACCCAGCACCGCCAACAGCACGAAGGCGCCGACGGCGACGTGATTGGCGCGGGTCTCCATCAGGCGGCGCCTCCCAGCGCCGCGCGCCCGCGCGGGCCGCCGAAATATTCGACGATCCAGGGATGATCGTGACGCCGCAGTTCGGCAATCGGGGCGATCGTCAGCACGCGCTTTTCCGCCAACACCGCGACACGGTGGCAGATGGCATGCAGCGAGTCCAGGTCGTGGGTGATCATGTAGAAAGTCAGGCCGAGGCGGCGGTTGAGTTCGAGAATCAACTGGTCGAAGGCGGCGGCGCCGATCGGATCCAGCCCGGCGGTGGGTTCGTCGAGGAACACCAGTTCGGGATCCAGCGCCAGCGCGCGCGCCAGTCCGACCCGCTTGCGCATCCCGCCCGACAGCTCGGCCGGCAGCTTGCGCGCGGCATCTTGCGGCAGCCCGACCATGGCCAGCTTGAGGGCGACGATCTCCTCGACCGCGGCCGGCGGCAGCCGGGCGTGTTCGCGCAGGGGCACGGCGATGTTCTCGGCCACGGTCAGGCTGCCGAACAGCGCGCCGTCCTGGAACAGCACGCCCAGTCGCCGATTGACCGCGCGCCGCATCGCATCGTCGGCGGCGGTGACGTCGATGCCGAACAGTCGGATGCTGCCGGCATAGGGCCGATTGAGCCCCAGCAAGGTCCGCATCAGCACCGATTTGCCGGTGCCCGAACCGCCGACCACGCCGAGGATTTCGCCCGCCCGGACCTCGAGGTCGAGCCGGTCGTGGATCAGCTGGCGATCGAAGGCCGTGCGCAGGCCGCGCACGCTGATCGCCGGCGGGGGCGGCCGCGCGCTCACAGCGACAGCGCCTGAAGGATGATCGAGAACGCGGCGTCGGCGACGATCACCAGGAATATCGCCTCGACCACGGCGCGGGTGGTGCGCTTGCCCAGGCTTTCGGCGTTGGACTTGACCCGCAGGCCGTTGAAGCACCCGACCAGCGCGATCAGGAAGGCGAACACCGGCGCCTTGATCATGCCGATCCAGAAATGGCGGATGTCGACCGCGGCCTGGAAGCGCTCCATCGCCTGGAACGGCCGGATGCCAAGCTCGATCCAGGACATCAGCATGCCGCCCAACAGCCCCATGCAATCGGCCAGGAAGGTCAGCGCCGGCAGCGCCAGCACCAGGGCGATCACGCGCGGCACCACCAGCACCTGCAAGGGATCGAGCCCGAGGGTGCGCATGGCGTCGATTTCCTCGCGCAGCTTCATCGAGCCGATGGCGGCGGTGAAGGCGCTGCCCGAGCGGCCGGCGACGACGATCGCGGTCAACAGGATGCCGATCTCGCGCAACACCGACACGCCCACCAGGTCGACGACGAAGATCGAGGCGCCGAACTGCTGCAATTGCGAGGCGCCCTGATAGGCCAGCACCACGCCGATCAGGAACGAGATCAGGGCCACGATCGGCATGGCGTTGAGGCCGGTCTGTTCGAGATGGAAGGCGAGCGCGGTCCAGCGCAACCGATGCGGCTGAATCGAGGCGCGGGCCAGCGCCAGCACCACCCGGCCGAGGAAGCCGAGTTGGATGCGGCTTTCGCGCAGGATCTTGGCGGTGGCCCAGCCGGCGCGGTTCAGCACGGCAATCAGCCATGCGCGCGGCTTGGGCCGGGGCGCGACCGGCCGTTCCAATCCCTGCACCAATTCGATCAGGGCCTGATGATCGGGGCGCGCGCGCCGCCAGTCCAGGCGCGTGCCTTCGGCCGCCAAGCGCCGCGTGGCGCGATGGATCAGCCAGGCGCCGGCCGTGTCCAGCCGTTCGATTCGATCGAGGTCGATCTCGAGACGGCCGCGCACCGGGCCGAGGCGCTCCAGCGCCGCGGCGGCTTCGCCCAACGCGGTCGCGGTCCATAGCCCTCCGGCCGCCAGCCGCAGCCCGTCCGCCAGAGGAACGGTATCGATCCAGGCCATTTCGTTCATCCCGGGCATTTGGCCACTGCTCCACGGCATGGGTCAATGGCGCGAATTTCCGCTTGATCGCGGGACGCGGTTGTCGTCAGGTAGGGCACAGGACCGAAACCAGGGGGACCCATGTCCAAGCAGGTATTGGCGGCGGGCATCGCCGTCTTGGCGCTGATCGCGGCCGCGCCGGCCGCGGCGCAGCAGAAGCTGAAATTCGCCCACGTCTACGAGACCAACGAGCCCTACCACACCGAGGCGGTGTGGGCGGCGGGCGAGATCGCCAAGCGGACCAACAACAAGTTCACGGTCGATGTCTTCCCGGCCTCGGCGCTGGGCAACGAACAGCAGATCAACCAGGCGCTGCCGCTGGGCACGATCGACATGATCTACACCGGCGCCGCCTTCGCCGGCTCGACCTACAAACCGATCGCGATCTCGAACGCGCCCTACATGTTCGCCAATTTCGACCATTGGAAGGCCTATTCCGGTTCGCCGCTGTTCGGCGAATTGGCCGCCGGTTACGACAAGGCCAGCAACAACAAGATCGTGGCGCTGACCTATTACGGCGCGCGGCACACCACCGCCAACAAGGCGATCAACAGCCCGGCCGATCTCAAGGGCATGAAGCTGCGCGTGCCCCAAGCGCCGCTCTACCTGATGTACGCCAAGGCGGTGGGCGCCAACGCCACCCCGATCGCCTTCGCCGAGGTCTACCTGGCGCTGCAGAACAAGACGGTCGATGCCCAGGAGAACCCGTTGCCGACGATCCAGGCCAAGAAGTTCTTCGAGGTCCAGACCCATATCAACCTCACCAGCCACATCTTCGAAAGCCTGGTGACGGTGATCGGCGGGCCGCTGTGGAATCGGCTGTCGGCCGACGAGAAGAAGACCTTCGAAGCGGTCTACCGCGAGGCCGCGGGACGCGCCACCGACGCCATCCGCAAGTCCGAGCAGGATCTGCCGGCATGGTTCCGCGCCCAGGGCAAGACCGTGGTCACGCCCGACATCGCGTCCTTCATCGCCGCCTCGCAGCCCTTGCACAACGACGTCGCCTCGGGCGCCGGCTGGACCAAGGAGCAATACGACCGCCTGCAGGCGCTGAAGCCCAAGTCCTGAGCCGGTCGAAACCGGGTTAGGCGCCGCCCCCTCCCGGTTGGGGAGGGGGCCGCGCGGAGACCAGCGCGTGTCCCATTCCAGCGGCCCCAACCTGGGCGAAGTCCACATCGGCGGCGCCGACGAGGCGGCGCATGTCAAGCTGTCGGATTACGGCCTCGAGGACTGGCTGGCCTTCGTCCTGTTCTGGGCGTTGGCGACCGTCGTTTTCCTGCAATTCTACACCCGCTACGTGCTCAACGACTCCTTGGCCTGGACCGAGGAAATCGCCCGCTACTTGCTGATCATGGTGACTTTCGTCGGTGCCGGCATGGCAGTACGGCGGATGTCGCATATCCATGTCGAATTCATCTATGTCTACCTGACACGCCCGACCGCGCAGGCGCTGTCGACCGCGGTCGACCTGATCCGGGTGGCGTTTTTCGGCTACGCCGCCTGGCTGTGCTTCAAGGTTACCCAGATCATGCACGGCCAGCGCATGGTGGTGATCGAGTGGCCGATGTCGCTGGTCTACGGCGCCTGCACTTTCGGTCTTGCGTTGGCGACCTGGCGGGCGGCGGTGGTGGCCTGGAACAACTGGCGCTATCGCAGTTCGATCCTGATCCGGGTTCGCGAGGAGGGCCGTCACCAATGACCGCGGTCCTGCTGCTGTCTTTCCTTTTCCTGATGCTGATCGGCGTGCCGGTGGCGATCGCGCTGGGCGGATCCTCGCTGCTCTACGTCATGCTCGAGGGTTTCTCGCCGCATCTGGTGGTGGTGCATCGCATGATCAGCGGGGTCGATTCCTTCCCGCTGCTGGCGATCCCGTTTTTCATCATGGCCGGCAGCCTGATGAATTCGGCCGGCATCACCGAGCGCATCTACAATTTCGCGCTCGCCCTGGTGGGCTGGCTCAAGGGCGGTCTCGGCCATGTCAACGTCGTCGGCTCGGTGATCTTCGCCGGCATGTCGGGAACGGCGGTGGCCGATGCCGGCGGGCTGGGCAATATCGAGATCAAGGCGATGCGCGATCACGGCTACGATGTCGAGTTCGCGGTCGGCATCACCGGCGCCAGTTCGACCATCGGTCCGATCATCCCGCCCTCGCTGCCGATGGTGATCTACGGCGTCATGGCCAACGCCTCGATCGGCCAGCTCTTCGCCGCGGGCTTCATCCCCGGGCTGTTCATGGCGGCGACGATGATGGCGATGGTGGCGTGGTACGCCTACACCCGCAAATTCGGCCGCGACATGGTCTTCTCTTGGATCACCCTGAGTTGGGCGGTGGCCGAGCTTGGCGCGGTGCTGGCGACCGGCTACGTCGCCTGGGCGCTGTGGTTCGACGAGGCCAACGACGGCCTGCCCTGGCTGTTCCGCGCCGCCGGGCCGGTGGCGTTCTGCATCGCCTGCGCCATGGTGCCGCGCTTCCGCGCTTTCCTTCCGCTGCTGACGCCGGTGCTGCTGATCGGCGGCATGACCACCGGCGCCTTCACCCCCACCGAAGCCGCGATCGCCGCCAGCGCCTATGCGCTGTTCCTCGGTCTGGTGATCTATCGCACCCTGACCTGGAAGGGGTTGCTCAAGATCAGCATGGAGACGGTCGAGACCACGGCCATCATCCTGTTGATCGTCGGCGGCGCCGCGATCTTCGGCTACCTCATCACCACCACCAAGGTGACCGACAACATCGCCGATCTGGTGCTGTCGGTGACCTCCGAGCCCTGGGCGGTGCTGCTGCTGGTCAATCTGTTCCTCTTGGTGGTCGGTTGCTTCATGGAGACCATCGCCGCCATCACCATCCTGGTGCCGGTGTTGATGCCGCTGATGGTCAAGGTCGGGGTCGATCCGGTCCATTTCGGACTGATCATGGTGTTGAACCTGATGATCGGCCTGCTGACGCCGCCGGTGGGCATGGTGCTCTATGTTTTGGCGCGCGTCGCCAACATCAGCTTCGAGCGCGCCACTCGCGCCTGCCTGCCCTTCCTGGTGCCGCTCTTGTTCACGCTCGGGCTGGTGACCTATTGGCCGGCGATGGTGCTGTGGCTGCCGACCATGTTCTATCGCTGATCAACCCGCGAGCAATTCCTTGATCGACCGCCAGCTTGCGGCGTCGGGCGCCAGCAGCAGCCCGCCCGCGCGGTCGGTCGGACGATAGGGCGAGCCATCGAGCTTGGCGGAATACCCGCCGGCCTCGCCGTGCAGCAACTGGCCCGCGGCGTGATCCCAGGGCAGGATGCGGGCGTAATAGGCGAAATGGGTCCGGCCGAGCGCCAGCTCGATGTATTCCTGGCTGGCGGCCAAGAGACGCGCATCGCGCCCGAGCCGGCCTCGCGCGGCATCGAAGCGCGCGCGTTCGGGCGGCGGCAGGAAGCGGACATTGAGCGACCCGGCCATGTCGGAAAGCGCGGCCGGGGCGGCGACGCGTAGGCGCTTGCCGTCGAGCTCGGCGCCCGATCCCGCCTCGACCCGCGCCATGCGGTCCGCCACCGGATCGAAGATCCAACCGGCGACGCAGCGCCCGTGGCGCACCAACCCGACCACGGTCGCGAACAGCGGCTTGCCGGCGGCGAAGTTGATCGTCCCGTCGACCGGATCGATCAGCCACACCGGGGCCTCGCCCGCCATCCGATCCAGCAGCGCCGGATCGGCGCTGGCAGCCTCCTCGCCGATCACCACCGAGCCCGGCAGGAGATCGCGCAGCACAGGGCCGAGCGCGCGCTCGGCCGCCAAGTCGGCTTCGGTCACCAGATCGTCGGGCCCGGTCTTCTCGCGCACCTCGCCGCGCCCGAGATTGCGGAAACGCGGCAGGATCTCGGCGGCGGCCACTGTGCGGATCGCCGCCGCGACTTGGTCCATCGGGGTGCCCATGATCGCGCCATCTTGACACGGCAGGGCGAAAGACGAAACGTGCAGGACATCCCGCCGTGACCCACGCCCTGCAGCTTCATCCCGACCGCCTGTTCCCGACTGAGGCCCGCAGCCGCGCGCTGGCGCGCGCGCTCTACGCCACGGTGCGCGACTTGCCGATCGTCAGCCCGCACGGCCACACCGATCCGCGCTGGTTCTCGGACAACCAGGCCTTCCCCGATCCGGCCACGCTGCTGATCGTGCCCGATCACTACATCTACCGCATGCTTTACAGCCAGGGCATCGCGCTCGAGCGCCTCGGCATTCCGCGTCGCGACGGCGCGCCGGTGGAGCGCGATTCGCGCGCGGTGTGGCGGCTGTTCGCCGCCAACTACCACCTGTTCCGCGGCACGCCGACGCGGCTTTGGCTCGATCACGTGCTGGGCGAGGTGTTCGGATTCGACCGCCGTCTCGGGCCCGACACGGCGGATGCCTGCTACGACCACATCGCCGAGCGCCTGGGGCGACCCGAGTTCCGGCCACGCGCGCTGTTCGAGCGCTTCAACATCGAAGTGCTGGCGACCACCGAATCGCCGCTCGATCCGCTGGCCGAGCACGACAAGCTCGCGCGCTCGAACTGGCGCGGCCGCGTGGTCACGGCCTTCCGCCCCGATCCGGTGGTCGATCCCGAATTCGAGGGTTTCGCCGAAAATCTGGCCGAACTCGGCCGGCTGACCGGCAGGGACACACGACGCTGGGAGGACTATCTGGCCGCCCTGGCCGACCGTCGGCGCTATTTCATGGCGCGCGGCGCGACCTCGACCGATCACGGCCATCCCAGCGCGCTGACCGCCGATCTTGCGCCCGCGGCCTGCCGCGCGCTGTTCGCCAAGGTCGTGGCGGGGGCGTGCAGCGCCGAGGAAGCCGAGCTGTTCCGGGGCCAGATGCTGACCGAGATGGCGCGGATGAGCCTCGAAGACGGCCTGGTGATGCAGATCCATCCCGGCTCGTTCCGCAATCACAACCCGGCCCTGTTCCGCGCCTTCGGCCGCGACAAGGGCGCCGACATCCCGACTCGAACCGATTACGTGCGCGCGCTGAAGCCGCTGCTCGACCGCTTCGGCAACGAGGCGCGGCTGTCGCTGATCGTGTTCACGCTCGACGAGACCAGTTATGCCCGCGAGCTGGCGCCGCTGGCCGGCCATTATCCGGCGCTGAAGCTCGGGCCCGCCTGGTGGTTCCACGACAGCCCCGAGGGCATGCGCCGTTTCCGCCAGCGCGTCACCGAGACCGCCGGCTTCTACAACACCGTCGGCTTCAACGACGACACCCGCGCCTTCCTGTCGATCCCGGCGCGGCACGACGTGGCGCGGCGGATCGATTGCGGCTTCCTGGCCGAGCTGGTGGCGGACCATCGCCTGGAAGAGGACGAGGCCTTCGCGCTGGCGCCCGAATTGGCGCACGGCCTGGCCAAGCGCGCCTACAAGCTGTGAGCGGATTCGGCGCCATCGCCGCGCCCTTGCCGGCGGGCGAGCCGCGGCTGGCGCGCCCCTCGGCGCCGACCCTGGACGCGGCGATCGCCGCCATGGGCAGCGAGGCCGACCATCGGGCCGCGATCGCATTCTTCACCGACTATCGCCGCCGCTCGCTGATGTTTCCGCCCGATCTGGCGCTGCTCTATCGGCTGGTGTTGTGGCGGCGGGCGAAGTCGGTGCTGGAGATCGGCAGCTATTTCGGCGGCACCACCGAGATGCTGGCGCGCGCCCTGTTGGCCGCGGGTGGCGGATCGCTGGCTGCGGTCGATCCCTGGGGCGAGCCGATGTTCGGCCGCACGCTGGCCGAATGGCCCGAGCCGCTGCGCCGCCAAGTGACCTTCTTCCCGCTGACCTCGATGGACTTTTTCATTTCCTGTCGCGCCGCCGAGCCGCGCTTCGATCTGGTGCTGATCGACGGCAATCACGACTACGAATTCGTGCTGCACGACTTGACCATGACCGCGCGCCACGCGGCAGCCGGGGCGGTGGTGGTGCTGGACGATTGCGACCAGGCCGGCGTGTTCCACGCCGCCCGCGATTTCCTCGCCGTGCATCCCGGCTGGCACGAGGCCGGCGGGGCGATGGCGCGATGGGACCGCGCCCGGCCGCTGGCCAGCATGGGCCCGTCGCTGGCCGGGACCAAGATGCTGGTGCTGGAGGCGCCGAGCGCGCCGACGCTCGGCGAAAGGCCGCTGTCATTGGCGCTGGCGGTCGAGGGCACCGGGTTGAAGGGGATCGAGCTCGAACTGGTTCCCGATCATGGCGGCGGCGCGATCGAGGCGCTGGCCGTGCTGCGTGCATTTCCGCATGACGCCGACAGATTGCGACCCGAACAGCGCCAAGCCCTGGTCCGGGCCGAGATCGGGCGCGGTCAGGCGCTGGCGTGGCTCGGCCTTGCGCCGCCGCTGGCGCTGGCGATGCGCGAGGCCGACACCGCGCGGCGCGAGCTGGAAATCCTGCTGTCGTGGAGCGGCGAGCCGGTTCGACTGGCCGCGCCGCCGATGCCGCACTGGTCGAAATGACCGAGCGGCTGAATTTCGCCAACGCGATCCGGGCTCGGGTCGATGCGCGCCCCGGCTACGATCCGCGGACGCTAGGCATTGGCCAGGTGCATATCGGGCTCGGCGCCTTTCACCGCGCCCATCAGGCGCTCTATGCCGAGCTGGCGCTGGCGGCGCGGCCCGGGCCCTGGGGCATCGCCGCGGTATCCATGCGCAGCGCCGCCGCGCGCGACCAGTTGGCGCCCCAGGACGGCCTTTATGCCCTGGCCGAGCGTTCGGGCGCGGGCGAGACATTGCGGTTGATCGGCTGCATCCGGCGCTGTCTGGTCGGAGGCGAGGCGGCGATCGCCGCCATCGCCGATCCGGCGATTCGGATCGTCACCCTGACCGTGACCGAGAAGGGCTATTGCCACGACCCCGCCAGCGGGCGGCTCAACCCTTCGCATTCGGCGCTCAGCCAGGGCGATGCCGCCAGCCTTCCCGGCGTCTTGACCGCGGGCCTGGCGGCGCGACGACAGGCCGGGCTCGGCCCGGTGACGGTGCTGTGCTGCGACAATCTTCCCCATAACGGCAGGGTGGCGCGGCAAGTGACGCTCGACTACGCGGCCAGGCGCGACGATGGGCTGGCCGCCTGGATCGAGCGCGAGATCGCCTTTCCCTCGACCATGGTCGATCGTATCGTGCCGGCGACCACCGATGCCGACCGGGCGCGGGTGGCGGCGCGGCTCGGGTTCGAGGATCGCGGCGCGGTGGTG
>Ga0194120_10003085_pt1 | contig 27701 bp, 27 predicted proteins | sample TA2MahCa65mmetaG_FD_148642 | JGI IMG/M metagenome (GOLD analysis project Ga0194120, IMG submission 148642) | Freshwater microbial communities from Lake Tanganyika, Tanzania - TA2015019 Mahale Deep Cast 65m | ecosystem: Environmental > Aquatic > Freshwater > Lake | place: Tanzania: Lake... | reverse complement strand
CCTGATAGAAAGGAGCGAGGTCGGCGCGGGATTCCTCCCCCCAACCCCCTCCTCCCGCGCCGACCGAGCACTGCATTGAACACGCCGCATTGCCCGAATACTTGGAGGGCAGAACCCCGAAAGAAAAACACCCTTTCCTTTTTCAAAAGAAATTTCACCCCCGCCAAATCAGAAATGCAAGGAGTGTTTTTCTTTCGGGGTTGCCGCCGAGTCCGCGAGGCGGTGGCGGCGGGTTAGTCAGGATTTTGTTGGAAGTAAGTTCTAACTTTTTGGTACAATGACCACCATAACGAATTTGAAGACGAATTGACCTCGCCCGCGCGCAAAGCGCGCGGCTCGCCTCCTTCTGTTTTCGGCAATGTATCTCTCTGTGAAGTAATTATATCATTCGCTCGCACCTTTTTCGAAAGACAGAGCGAGCATGATGAGAAAGAAAAGAAAAAGTGATTTCTACGCGCGGAGCGCGTGGTGATGCGAACTAACAATGTACGCGCCACGCCCTGACGCCGCCAGCCGCCTCAAATCCTTCATGATGTTGTTGACAAATGCAACAGAGTTGCATTAAGATAGTAACATGCAAGATTCAAGCCGTATTTTGGAAGTCCTTAAGGAAAAAGGTTATAGATTTGCGAGGATACGCAAAGCGATTTTGGATTTGCTTATACAAAGTCATAATCCGCTCTCCTCACCCGACATACAGCGCTTACTTTATAAAAAGAAAATAAATGCAAACAAAACAACAATCTATCGACAATTATCATTTTTAAAAGAACAGAATTTTATCCGAGAGCTACAATTCGGATACAATACAAAGCTATATGAAATTATGCCGGAAAATCATCACCATCACATTGTCTGCACAAATTGTGACAAAATTGAAGATGTGGAGCTTGCTATAGATTTGGATGTGGAAGAAAGAATAATAACTGAAAATAAAAACTTTACAGTTCTTAATCATTCATTGGAGTTCTATGGTATTTGCGGAAAGTGCCAGGATAGACAACTTTCACTAACATGAGAATCGCATTTGTCGGAAAAGGTGGGTCCGGTAAAACAACGCTTTCTGCTCTATTTGCAGAATATATTAAACGTGACGGTAAGCCGGTCCTTGTATTCGACGCAGACTTAAACATCCATCTACCTGAATTATTAAGTTTTGTCGAGCTCATTAAGGCGGAGAAGCATCTTTCATACCCTGCAGCAGCAAAAACTATCAAGAACTATCTCAAAGGCTCCAATGATATTTCAAATCTTGCAGCATTTAGAAAAACTACTCCTCCAACTTCCAAATCAAATCTTATTGACCTCAATGATCTTGATAACAGCATCCTAAAGAATTTTTATGTCAAACAAGATAATCTCCATCTTTGCCTTGTTGGAACATATGATGAGGAGCAGATCGGGGCCAGCTGCTATCACAACAACTTAGCAATTTTTGAGAATATATTAAGCCATCTAATTAATAAGGACGGTTATGTGGTTGCTGACATGGTCGCCGGTGTGGATGCTTTTGCTAATACACTCCACGCTCAATTCGATCTCTTGTGTGTGATTGTTGAACCAACAGTGAGAAGCTTGGAGGTCTTTAATCATTATCAGAAACTCGCCCAAGAAGCTGGGATCGATAAAGAGATTGCTGTTATCGGTAACAAGATCCGCAGCGAAAAAGACAAAGAGTTTATCAAAAAACATATTCCGGAAGATAAGCTCATTGGCTTCATGGAAGATTCAGGTTACTTGCGAGACATTGAACAGCAAGGTGGCAGCATTGATGTAGATTCGCTTGAAGCAGGAAATAAAGGAATCTTGGGAAAGATTAAACAAAGATTACTAGCGAAGCCCCAAGACCTTCAGAAACGATTAGAGAAGTTGTGGAAACTGCACAAGACTTATGTTGCTCAAGATTCAATCAAAGAACGCTTTGGCGATCTGACTCACCAAATAGACACTTCTTTTTCTTATGATAAATAATACTCTCAACACATTTAAGGGTCCTGACGCTATTAAGGATTTTCTCAATCCCGACAATAACCTCCCTCTTCCTTTAGTAGAGTTGCCGGATTCTCTTAACCCTTACAGAAATAAAGGGGTAAGAATTTTTGCAAAGCTCATGAACTTTCTTCCACTAAATAACATGAAGTCTCTTCCGGCATATAACATGCTCATGGAGAAAGATTTGAGTGGAGTAAATACGGTGATCGAAAACTCATCTGGTAATACTGTTTTCTCATTAGCTGTCATTGGCCGAGTATTTGGTATTCCTCAAATGAAAGCGATTGTATCCCATGAAGTGAGCGAGGGTAAATTAAAACTTTTGAGGCTTTTAGGGACCGAGGTTATTGTGAACGAGGAACCCATCTGTCCTAACCCTTCTGACCCTACCAGTGGCATTTATAAAGCTAAAGAATGGGCTAAGGAGCATGGTTGGTTTAATCCTGGCCAGTATGACAATGAGGCTAATCCAAGAGCTCATGAGAAATGGACCGGTCCGCAGATTTGGCAGCAGACTGATGGCAAGATAGATATTCTCTGTGCAGGACTTGGAACGACCGGTACAGTAGTAGGAACTGGTAAATATCTCAAAGAGAAGAATAAGGATATAAAAATTGTTGGTGTTACTCGCAAAGCTAATAATCCGGTCCCTGGCGTGCGTACACAAAACCTTCTCCAGGAAGTCGCTTTTAATTGGAGAGATTACATTGATGATGTCCAGGAAGTTGGGACAGTCAAATCATTCAAGAAAAGCTTGGAATTGTGCCGAGCTGGGCTTATGGTTGGTCCGAGCTCCGGCTTTGCCTTAGTTGGCCTTTTGAATTATTTATCGCAGCAGAAGTTTGAAACAAACGAAGAGAAGATCGCTGTATTCATTTGCCCTGATAGCCCCATGCCTTACCTCGATGAATATTTCGAGTTTTTGGAAAAGAGTGATTTTCCAGCAATAGAAAATGAGTATCTTTTGAAAAAGGAGTTGGAAAGTAAAACAACAAAAATACCTGACAGTATTCCTGAAATTACAGCTGAAGAAACATTTAAGATCGCTTTTGCTGATTCTCCGGAAGACATATGGAATATTGTGAAGCAAAAGAAGCTAGTAAAGACTAATAAAGATGTTCTACTTGTTGATATACGTACCCCGTATGAGTTTGAGGATTTTCATATACCTAATTCAAGAAATGTCGAGGTTGGATTTACTGATAAACAATTGAAGAATAAGAAATTGTTTAAAGGCAAGAAGGTTGTGTTTATTTGTCGTCGAGGCAATACGAGCAAGATCGCAACATTCAAAACTATAGAAGCCGGTATTGATGCTGTCAGTATGAAGGGTGGTATGACTGAATGGAGTAGATTAAACTTACCGAGAGTAAGAGCTGACGTATGCATACAAAGGTTTAATTTAAACTAGAATTCATTAGAATCTCATTCTAGCTCGGTTATTTCATATTCGTATTTTATCATTTTTTAAGAAATTGAAACAGCTGAAGCGAGGGCTCGGCGAAAGGGGAGTGTTGGAGGAATTCCGCCGCACCCGAGCTTAAGAATTCAGTATTGGGATTTTCGTCAAAGAAAGTTCGGATTTTAACCAAAAGGTACCGCACATTGAGAATCCTGTGTTACGAATTACTGTTATGTTATTATGTTATCCATGCATCGTCTGTTGTTCATCCGTGAATTTTTACGGCACTGGAGAGAGGTTGGCTCTATTACTCCAAGTTCAGACCATTTAAATACCGGCATAGCTGAGCTCGTGTCTTTACCGCATACTCAACTGGGTATTGAGCTTGGCGCTGGTCTTGGTGGTACTACGAAAGAGCTTCTTATAAGACTTCCTCCAGGTGCCCGTCTTTATGCTTTTGAAATTAATCCGGCGTTTTCTAAAGTTCTTAGGAATTTCAATAATACACAACTTAATGTTATCTGTGATGATGTATTATCAATGCTATCGTATATGAAGCCATGCTCCGCGGACTACGTCGCTTCCGGAATTCCTCTCGCCACTCTATCTCTCCCTGCTCGAGAGAAACTCTTGCATCTTATCTTTGAAGTGCTTAAACCGGGGGGAGTGTATGTCCAGTTTCAATACTCTCTTATGTCACGTAATTATATCGAGAAAATATTCGATAAAGTGGAAACACAATTTATACCTCTTAATATTCCTCCCGCTTTTATTTTTATAGTTAAAAAGCGGTAATTTCTTAAACGGAGTTCCTAAAGTTTGGCAAAATTTCGTGCCTTTTATTGAGCACGATTTGGGCGAGGAAATTCCAAAGCTCCTTGATCCATAGACTGGATGAAATGATTTGGGAAAAGCTTGGTAAAAAACTTACAGTAGAGTTAGAAAAACAAGATTTAAATGTTGGTGAGTGCCGAGAGAAAAGATACATTTACAAGAATTGTGATACCAAGAAAATAAAAAATTCTTAAATTTTCACCGTATTTTTCCCGTATTTACGGGAATCGAGGAATTGATACCACTCAAAAACAAAGGTTTTTATGGTGTTCGATGTTTTTCGGTCTATGTCCATCACTTCGCTCCGCCAAAATGGTGGAGCTTCGTGGTGCAAGCACAATAAAAATAAAAAAGGCCCGCTTCGCTTTCGCTAGGCGGGCCAATGTCTTACTCGCACTCGCAGAGATTCCAACTGAGACCACACTCAGGGCAGTTGCACATACAGAACGCTGTGTCCTTATTGCACGTGTAGCACCAAGCGGGGTCTTCCCAGTCTTCGCTCGATTCTTCGTAGTAAGGCTCGGACGCTGACTGACCGAGTTCTACGCTCCTCAAATTCTTCATGAGGTATTCGAGGTCGATGTTAGATATTTCACCGGAGATGAGTTTTGCGCTGTTGAAGTCTCCTTCTTCAGGCGCATGCCCACCAGTAATCTCTTCGAGGGCGCAGTCGTAGCAGATGCTTCTGGAATTTCCTCCAACAGTTTTCTCGTATTGTTTTTTACACACTATACATTTACATTTAATGAACATAGTCGTCTCCTTTAAAAGGTTTTAACCAATCAAGAAGTCATCCGCTTTCACCTTTCGGTGGGGCAAAGGATGAATGACTATTATTACGGTCCTGATAGCCCGAACAGACCGTAACCACTGAATATAGTATACATGTTCTAATAATTCTGTCAAGTTCTTGTACAGCTCTCGAAAGCGTTGCGTTGAGATGTTTGTGGCAGGCTCGCTTGCGCGGTGATTTTTTAGTATCATACTGGGGCTATGAGACAATCATTTCTTTTTACAAAAACGAGAAGGGACGCTCCATCTGACGAGACATCCAAAAACGCGCAATTGCTTATTCGCGCGGGGTTTATCCATAAGGAAATGGCCGGCGTTTATTCTTTTCTTCCTTTAGGTTTACGGACTCTTAATAAAATTATCGGGATAATACGCGAAGAAATGAACGCGCTCGGAGGGCAGGAAATTTTTATGTCCGCGTTGCAGGACAGAACGCTCTGGGAGAAGACGGGGAGATGGGACGAGCGCGCGGTTGATTCTTGGTTTAAGACGGAGTTTAAAAACGGTGCCGAGACAGGATTGGCCTTTACGCACGAAGAGCCACTCACCGCTATTATGCGCGGACACATTTCATCTTATAAGGATTTGCCGAAATATCCATATCAATTTCAGGTGAAGTTTAGGAACGAGACAAGAGCGCGAAGCGGAATTATTCGCACGCGTGAGTTTATAATGAAGGACCTATATTCATTTTCAAAAAACGAAGAAGAACATAAAAGATTTTATGAAAAAGTTGCGGATGCATACAGAAAGATTTTTACTAGAATAGGAATCGGAAAAAACACAATCTTTACTTTCGCTTCAGGCGGTTCTTTCAGTAAATATTCAAACGAACTCCAAACAATTTGCGATGCAGGCGAAGACACGATTTATTTGTGCGAACAATGCGGAGTTGCCGTGAACGAAGAAATAATTAAAGAACATCCGTCTTGTCCGAAGTGCGGAAAAGAAAATCTCTCCGCGAAAAAGGCGGTGGAAGTAGGTAACATTTTCACTCTCGGGACAAAGTTTTCAGAACCGCTTGGTCTTATCTTTCGAGATGAAGATGGAAAAGAAAAGCCTGTATTTATGGGTAGCTACGGCATCGGACCAGGGCGTGTGATGGGTGTAGTCGCTGAACTTTTATCGGATGAAAAAGGGCTGGTGTGGCCAGAAAGTATTTCGCCATTTCCGGCTCATTTGATTTCTATTGTCTCAACTGGCGATAAAAAAGCTTCGAAGGATTCCGACTCGCTTTATTTAAAGATACAAAAATCAGGCGGAGAAATATTGTATGATGACCGTGATTTGCGCGCTGGCGAGAAGTTTGCGGACGCGGACCTAATCGGGATTCCCGTAAGAGCGGTTATTTCTGAAAAAACACCGAAAGGAAAAGTGGAAGTTAAAGAGCGCGGCGGCAATTCGCCGAGATTGATTTCGCACGCGGAGTTTATAAAAATCGCCTGCGGAAAATAATTTCATGTTTAAAAATTTTTGGAATAACCTTAAAAGTCGGTTTTCCAACGATATTGCGATTGACCTTGGAACCGCGAATACGCTCGTGTATGTGCGTGGGCGTGGAATAGTTGTAAACGAACCGTCTGTTGTCGCGGTAAATCAAAAAACGAACAGAGTTGTCGCTGTGGGGTCTGCGGCAAGAGAAATGCTCGGAAGAACCCCCGCTCACATTTCCGCAATCAAGCCGATGGTAGGTGGCGTTATTTCCGACTTTGAAGTCACGGAAGAAATGTTAGCTTACCTTTTGAAACGCGCGGAAGGCAACAAAAAAACAATTCTCGGACCAAGAGTTATTGTCGGTGTTCCGGCGGGAGTTACAAATGTTGAGACGCGCGCGGTTCGTGACGCTGCGGAAGGAAGGGGCGCGCGTGAGGTCTTTCTTGTTGATGAAGCGCTTGCCGCCGCGGTTGGGATGAAACTTCCAATTAAAGAACCTGTTGGGACAATGGTCGTTGACATAGGCGGTGGGACTTCCGACATTGTCGTAATTTCTATGGGCGGTGCGGTCCGTTCAAAAGGACTGAAAATTGCCGGAGACAGATTCAATAGTGATATTGTTAATTTTGTGCGTAGCGAGTACAAAGTTCTTATAGGAGAGAAAACCGCGGAGAATGTTAAAATATCAATCGGTTCGGCGGCTTCGTCGGGCGAAAATGTTTCTGTTTCCGTGCGCGGGCGTGATTTGGCGACGGGATTGCCTCGCGAGATTTCAATTTCCGATGTTAATGTTCGCGACGCGCTCGCGCCGTCTCTTGATATTCTGCTTGAATCAATACGCGTCGTGCTTGAAAGCACACCACCTGAGTTGGCTGCAGATGTTATGAGACGAGGAATGTATCTTGTTGGTGGCGGAGCGCTTTTACGCGGACTCCCTTCTCTTATTGAAGAACACATAAAAATTCCGGTAATTATTGGAGAAGACCCGCTTACTGCTGTTGCTCGCGGTGCCGGCGTAATTTTGGAAAATCTTGACGAATTCGGTTCGCTTCTTACGGAACCAGACTCAAATGACCTTCCTGTCCCAGAATAAAAGAAGAGTGTCGCAACAACTGCTCGGACTAGCCGGCGCGGTCATTGTATTTTTTGCGTTGTCTATATTGTCTCCGAATATCTTTTCGAGTTATTCAAATTCAATAGCGGCGCCGTTTTGGAATATGCGTTCGGCAACTTCTGATACAACAGGAGAAATTCCGATTCTTTCTCGTCCACGTTGGAGCGCGTATGACACTTTTGTAATTGGTGCTGGCGCGCCAGAAGGAATCGCGGTCGGCGATAAAATATCTTCCGGTGAATTTATTCTAGGCGAAGTGATGGAAGTTTATGAACGCACTTCGCTTGTTTTGCTATATTCAACAGCCGGTAAAAAAATTGAAGCGCAAATTTCTGGAAAATTTCCTATAGAATTAGTTGGGAGCGGCGGAGGAACTTTTACTGCAGATATTGCCGTTGATGCGCCTGTTGCGGAAGGGGATAAAATTATGTCGCAAGGAGTCAGTCCGGATGTTTTTGCTATTATTGAAGCGGTGGATGATGTTGGCGGCGGTTCCGCAAAATTATACGCGCGGCTACCGGTAAATATTTTTGAATTGCGCGGAGTTGAGATACGCAAATAATATGGTTTTATACAGAGTTTTGATTTTTACAGGCCTTCTTTTTGCGGCAGCTTTGCTGCCGCCGCTCGCGCTCGCAATTTCTTTACTGCCAGTTTTTTTGTTTAGATGGTTTTTTGAGGCGGTTATTGTCGCGATTTTTTTGGATTCTTTATATGCTGTCCCAGAACCCAAATGGTTTGGATTTCAGTTTGTATACACGCTATCGGTTTTTGTTGCGATATATGCGATAGAGATTCTTAAAAAACATATACGATTTTATAATAATTAGAATATGAAGAAACATGCTGAAATATCTCCTGATGAGATTTTTTTAGACAACGCGAATCTACCGTCTTTTGACACGACCCAGTTTGAAGGTAGGTTAGAGCGTCCAATCGGAAAAGGTCCATACTTGGCTTTGTTGTTTGTTTTTGTTTTGGTGGCGCTTGTATTCGGCGGGCGCCTGTTTCAAATTCAATTTTTTGAAGGGAAAGCTTATGCTGAAAGAAGCCGAGGCAATATATTGGAGACAACACCTCTTTTTGCTTCAAGGGGAGAGATTTTTGACAGAAGAAAAGAAAAACTAGCGTGGAATGAACCGGTGTCAGGGCAGGAATTTTTAGGACGGCGTTATACAAACTTGGACGGCTCCGCGCATCTTTTGGGTTTTTTAAAATATCCGACGAAAGACGCGTCAGGATTTTTTATAAGGAAAAACTTTGAAGGAGTAGCCGGCGCGGAGAAAGAGTTTGATGAAATACTTGGCGGCGAAAACGGCATAAAGACATCTGAGTTTAATGTTTACGGCGAAGTCGTGTCTGAGAGCGAAGTCCGCGGTCCGAAACATGGCGTTGATGTAATCTTTTCAATAGACGCGCGCTTGTCTAACGCGCTTTACGGGTTTTTGTCCGAGCGCATTAAAGAATCAAAATTTCAAGGCGGAGCCGCGACTATTATGGATGTCGTGAACGGAGAGATAATAGCGCTTACGAGCGCGCCAGAATACGATTCGCAAATTATGTCTGACGGAAAAGACGCGAGAGCAGTCTCAAATTTCGTAAAAGACAAACATACACCGTTTTTAGACCGAGCTTCAGCTGGATTATATGCCCCCGGTTCCATAGTAAAACCACTTGTCGCGGCGGCGGCTTTGCAGGAGAAAGTAATTGCTCCGGAAACAAAAATATTAAGCACTGGTTCTATTTCAATTCCAAACCCGTATTTACCAGGGAATTTTTCAGTTTTCAATGATTGGAAAGCGCACGGATGGGTTGATATGCGTCAAGCGATCGCTGTGTCTTCAGGTGTATACTTTTACGAAATTGGCGGAGGATTTGAAAAACAAAAAGGACTTGGCATAAATTTGATAAATAAGTATCTTGATATTTTTGGGTTGGGAAGACCGCTCGCTGATCCGATTTTAGGACAAGCGTCTGGTGTGATTCCAAATCCGGAATGGAAGTCGCAAATGTTTAACGGAGACCAGTGGAGAATAGGCGATACATACAACACTTCAGTCGGACAATATGGAACACTTGTCACGCCACTGCAAATGGTCCGCGCAATTTCTGCGGTTGCGAACGGCGGCGAACTTATTGAGCCAACTGTCCTTTTGGGCGATACAAAATCCTCAGAGAAGATTCCTATTGCGGCGGAAAATCTTGCGATTGCGCGCGAAGGAATGCGTAAGGCCGTAACTGAAGGAACCGCGTCCGGATTATCGCTTCCTTATGTTTCAATCGCCGCTAAAACAGGAACCGCAGAAGTCGGCATTTCAAAAAAGAAAGTTAATTCTTGGATTGTCGGCTTTTTTCCTTATGAATCTCCGCATTATGCATTTGTGGTAATGCTTGAACGAGGACCTTATGAAAACACAATCGGAGGAGTTTTCGTTATGCGCCAGTTTTTTGAGTGGCTTGCAGTCCACGCGCCTGAGTATTTGGAATAAGTTTTTTATTTTCGAGATGTCTGTTATAATATCTTGACTATGTTAGAAGCGAACATTACGCAGGAAAAGTTTGATGAGTTGTCGCGGGAATTGTCGGACTTAAAAAACGCGCGTCGTCGAGAAATCGCGGAAAATCTTGAATATGCAAAGTCGCTCGGAGATTTATCCGAAAACGCCGAATATCATGAGGCTCGCGCGGCGCAAGCGCAGGTAGAGGATAGGATTTTAAAGTTGGATATGCTTTTGAAAAATGCCGTAATTTCAAAATCACGCTCTACTAAAGATATTGTCGGTGCAGGTTCTATTGTGCGTGTTCTTCGCCAAAAAGACGGCAAAGAGTCACTATATACAATTGTTGGTTCAGAAGACGGGAATGCTGCGGAAGGCAAAATCTCTATGGCGTCGCCTATAGCGAAAGCTCTGATCGGAAAAAGATCCGGCGAATCATTTTCTGTAAATACGCCAACCGGAGAAAACAATTACACGATTCTTTCAATTGAATAATTTATGTCATCTATTGAATCATTGCGCGCCGCGCGTGTAAAAAAACTTGAACTTCTTATCAAGAGCGGAGTTAATCCATATCCTTCAAAGGTTCCGCGGGATATTTCTCTTAAACAAGCGTTAGATTCTTTTGATTCTTTGCAAAAAGACGGCAAAAATGTTTCTTTGGGGGGGAGAGTAATGGCCGTTCGCGGACAAGGATCGATACTTTTTGCCGTGATTTATGATGGAACTGAAAAGTTTCAAGCGGTTTTCAAAAAGAACGCAATGAAAGAAAATGATTTTTCACTTTTCAACAACGCGGTTGATATCGGTGACTTTATAAGTGTTACAGGATCTTTTTTTTTAACCGAGAGCGGAGAGAAAAGCGTTTTGGTTTCTTCGTGGAAGATGTGCGCGAAGTCGCTTTTGCCACTTCCTGAAAAACGGGAAGGATTGAAAGATCCGGAAGAAAGATTCCGAAAACGATATCTGGATTTGCTTTCCAACGAAAAAACACGCGAGCGATTTTTACTTCGCTCGCGTATAGTTGCTGAATTTAGACAGATTCTTTCACGAAGCGGTTTTGTTGAAGTTGAGACATCAATGCTTCAGCAGATTCCGGGTGGCGCGAACGCGCAACCTTTTAAAACACACCACAATGCTTTGGACATTGATCTGTTTTTGCGCATCGCGCCTGAGCTTGATTTGAAAAAACTTCTTATCGGAGGTTTTCCGAAGGTCTTTGAAATAGGCAGGAGTTTTAGGAATGAGGGAATAGATGTCACTCATAATCCAGAATTCACTACGATTGAGTGGTATGAAGCGTGGAGTGACGCGGAACGACAGCGCGCGTTTGTTGAGGAAGTTATTAAAGAAATAATTAAATCAGCGCGCGGAGAATTTGTGTTATCACACGAAGGAACGAAAATTGACTTCAGTAAACCGTTCGCTGTTTTCTCATATTTCGATTTATTGAAACGCGCCGGTCCTGTGCCTGTAAATGAAAAAGAGATGGATGCCGTATTTAAGAAAGAAATAAAACCGAAACTTATCCAGCCTTCTTTTGTCATTGATTACCCGAAAAACATGCTCCCGCTTGCGAAAGGAAAAGAAAATTCTACTGAAATTGTTGACGCTTTTCAGTTATACGCTGGCGGAGTTGAAATCGTGAAAGCGTTTTCTGAATTGAATGATCCGATTGAACAGCGCGCGCGATTTGAAGAGCAGGAAAGGCGCAGGAAAGCGGGGGATGAAGAAGCTGAACCTTCAGATGAATCATTTTTGGAGGCGCTTGAATACGGAATGCCGCCAGCAGGAGGCGTAGGCATCGGCATAGAACGCCTCGCGATGCTTCTCACTGACTCACATAATATAAGAGATGTAATCTTGTTTCCGACACTTAGACCCCGATAAGAACCGGAATTACCACTGGGCGCTTGGCAGTTTTTTGGAACAAGAACCGCGAGACATTGTCGGTTACCAAGTCCTTTATATAATCAAAGTTTATTGGACGCATTCCGCGCGCGCCGTCCTCCACCGTCTTTTTTATTATAAGCCGTGCTTGATTCAATAAATCTTGCGATTCGCGCAGATACACGAAACCGCGCGAAATGATGTCCGGTGACTTTTTCAGCTTTCCATTCGCGCCGTTTACGGAAGCGATAATCACGAACATCCCGTCTTCCGCGAGCATCTGTCTGTCTCGCAAAACAACTTCCTGAACGCCACCGATTGCGAATCCATCCACCATCACAGGATTATTAGGAGCTTTTTCTTTATGAACTTTTATTGTTTGTCCGTCAGAGCTTATATCTATAAGCGAACCATTATCTGGGACGACAACTCTTTCTTTCGGAGCGCCGAGATTTTGCGCCAATTCCGCGTGTTGGCGCAACATAAAGTGATTTCCGTGCACTGGAATGAAAAAACGGTAATTTATATGCCTGTGTATCCACGCAAGCTCGTCTCTGTTTCCGTGTCCGGATGCGTGAACATCAGAATCAAGATAGGTGATTATTTTTGAAGCAGAGCGATACAAGTTGTCTTTCAATTTTACAACCGCTTTATAATTTGTAGGAATTATTGAGGAAGAAAGGAGAATTGTGTCTGTTGGCTCCATCTTTATTGTTTTATGCGATTGATTCGCCATTCGCATAAGCGTGGCGAACTCTTCACCTTGCGCGCCAGTCACAATCATCACGACTCTGTCGGACGGATAATTTCCTATATCTTCCGCTGGAATGATTACATTATCTGTATCCACTAATTTAAGATGTTTAATGATTTCTATGTTTACTTTCATACTCCTTCCTTCTATCACGACTTTTTTGTTGAGCTGGCGGCAAATGTTTATGATTGCGATAATCCGTTCAACTTGAGACGCAAAAGTAGCGACGATAAGTCGCGTCTTTACATTGCGAATTATTTCTTCAATATTTTTTACAACAGTCTGTTCTGAAAGCGAAAACCCAGGTTTTTCTATTGAAGTGGAATCCATCGTGAGCAATAGAACCTCTTTGTTTTTAAAACGTTTGTATTGCTCCTCCTCTTCTTCTGTTGGAACTCCTTTTACATTGTCCACGCGCACATCTTCTATAAACACGATTTCGCCGGCGGCAGTTTTAATAACCAACCCCATTGAGTCGGGAATCGTGTGAGAAATTGGAAATGTTTCAATTTTTATATTTTCGGAAATAGTGATTGTTTCTTCTCCTTCAATAATTTTCACATCAAGAGGTGGTACATGAGGAAATTCTTCCTGTCGTTTTTTTATCAACAGTGCGCCGAATTGTCTCGTGTAAATAGGAGGGTTTCCTATGCGTGGCATAAGATAAGGAATTCCACCAATGTGGTCCAAGTGTCCGTGAGTAATAAAAACTGCCTTTACATGTTCTTTTCGTTCTTCTATATACGTGGCGTTCGGGAGAATGTAATCAATACCAGGCGTGTCCTCGTCTCTGAACTGGAATCCGATATCAATTACGATAATATCGCCTTTGTATTCAATCGCGGTCATGTTTCTGCCGACTTCTTCAACTCCGCCGAGAGGAATTATACGAATGTCTCCGTCTTTAAGCGCGGGCACAGGCGCTGAAGGAAGAGTTGGTTGCGAGCGCATTCTATTGGTTGGCGAATGCGGACGGCGCATACCACCCATTTTTCTGTGTCTAATTGAATTAGAAGCAAAAGGCCTTCTAGTATTTGAATTAACATTAACATGTTTTGCGGGAGGCCTTCCCGTTGTTTGTTGAACAACGGGTTTTTTTAATGCTGAAAATATGTCAACTTTTCGCGGTGCGGGAGTTCGCCAAATAGAATTGGAATTTCCGCGCCGCGCGGTAGAAAAACTGCGGATCCTCTTTTCTCTGTTCATATTAAGTAAGTATGTTATTTAATAAAAATAGGTAAAATTTTTTCTGTTTTTATAAACGCTTTATAAATATTGTTCCATCGTTCGCTAGGAAGCGCTAGTTTTCCAAGTGACAATTCTTTTACTTTATCTGGTGTGAAATAAATAAAGTCAGGTGCGTATAAAAATATAGCCGGAGTGTCTTTTTTTATTTCTTCTGCAAAACCAGCGAGCGCGGCGTCGAGTTTTTGTTTATCGTTAGCCGAGCGCGCTTCTTCCAAAAGACGGTCTGCTTTGATGTTTGTATAAAGAGATATATTCAACCCGGGATCGTTTCTCTGTGATGAGTGCCAGAATGCGAACAAGTCAAGATCTCGGCCGATTATTTCTCCAAATAGCAGAGCTTCATATTCTCTTGGGCGTATTACAATCTGGTTTAAATCGCTCGCGTCAAAGAATTTCAATTCAACTTCCGCTCCAAGCGCGCGCCACTCCGTCGCCACAAACTCTGCGGCTGAACGCAATTCGGGTACCGACGCAGTTGAAAGTTTAATGGATAATTTCTCGGTTTCTTTTCCGTGTTGTTTTTCAAAAATTCCCGTTTCTTTATTTTTCTTCCATTTTCCATTTTCAAGTATTTTAATAGCATCAGCAAGAAAATCGTCCCGCGTTTTTGTTTCGAGCGCCACGTCATTTATTTTCGCTATATTAGGCGGAAGAGGTCCGTTTATCACGGAGCCGTATCCAAGCAACACTGATTTTACAAGACCTTCTTTATCAATTGACATCGCAAGCGCTTCTCGGACCGGTTTTTCAGTTAATATTTTTGATTTGTTTTGATTAAAAAATATTCCGAAAATACGAGGAAGCGGAACGCGCGTTGCCGTAAATTTCTTCTCTTCAAGAGAAAATGCCGCGGACGGTGATATTCCGCCTATACTCTCAACATTTCCTTTCAAAAAAGCGTCTACCAGCGCGGCTTCATTCCCGTAAAACTTGATTGAGATTTTTTCTATGTATGGTTTTCCAAGTGTGTAATCTTTAAATCGTGAGAGCGTGTATGTTGTTGGAATCCGCGACGCATTTTCTTCTATTTTTTCAATTTTATAAGGTCCTGTTCCAACGGGATTATTATTCAATGTGCTGAATTGAAATCCTTCAATGTCTATGTTTTTCCAAAGATGTTTAGGTAGAACGCCGAGAGTGGCATTTTCTATGAATGGAGCATACGGTTGTTTAAGAGTGAATTTTATTTCGCGTTCGTTTATTTTCTCAACAGACACTCCTTCCCAATTTGCTCTCTTAACGCTTTTAATAAGAGGGTCTTGCGCTTTCTGAACTGTAAAAATCACATCTTCAGGAGTTACCTGCGTTCCGTCGTGAAAACGCACCGCGTCTTTTAGTTTAAAAATATATGAACGGCCTCCGTCTATTACTTCATATGATTCCGCAATGTCTGGAATTAAAGTTCCTTCCGGTGTTGCTTTAAGAAGGCCGGAATAGATTAAAGCGGTTAAGTCGCGGTCGGCATCCGATATTGCAAGAAGAGGATTTATAAAACGCGGAGTTCCGATTATTCCTTCAGTAATTGAGCCGCCTTCTCGCGGAGTGTCTTCCAGAAATAAGCCGTAAGCGCGCGCGGCAAGAGATAATGAAGATATGGAAAGAATGGCACACAAAACCCAAAATACCGCTTTCTCGGTTTTGGAAAATGCCGCGCGCGCTGTTTCTATTTTAGCGAAAAAGGGAATTGTCACGCGCCGCGTGAAAAATTGTAAAAGAGTATTGAACACAGATTCTTTGTTAAATTAGATGAGGTGGTTTGCTATTGCCGAAAGGAAAAAAAGTATTGCAACAATAATCGTGCCTATAAAGAAAAATTTTTCCGCGCCGCGCCTTGTATGAAAGCCGGAACTGAAATTGTCTCCGAAAGCGCCGCCTAGACCCGCTGCGGATTGCTGCAATAAGATTCCAGCAATTAAGACAACGGCTAGGAATATTTGGATATATGGAAGTATGCCCGCTAACATGTGTGTCGTGCATATAAGATAGCACACCGCTGAAATCCGCGCAATATGTGCTATTATGCGCGTCGTATGACTAAAATAGCGCTAGAAAAGGGGTTACGGACTTGGATTGAGATAAATAAAAAGGCAATCCTACACAATTTCAGCGTGTTCAAAAAACTTCTATCAAAAAAGACGCGTTTGATGGCCGTTGTGAAAAGCAACGCGTATGGACACGGAATTATTGATTTTTCCAAAGAGATGGAAAAACTCGGCGCTGATTTTTTGGGGGTTGATTCAATGACGGAAGCGCGGGCTTTGCGTAGGGAAGGAATTAAAATTCCAATTCTTGTTCTTGGTTATACCATTCCAGTGCTTTTTGAAGAGGCCGCGCAAAACGATATTTCTCTCACAATTTCCAGTTTTGAATCGCTTGATGCTTTAAAAAAAATAAAATCACAGAAACCGCTAAAAGTTCACATAAAAGTTGATACTGGAATGCATCGCCAAGGATTTTTGTCCCCCAAAATGTCTTTGGTGATTTCCAGACTTCAAAACTTCCCAACTTCAAAACTAACTCTTGAAGGACTATACACGCATTTCGCGAGCGCAAAAAATCCGGCGTTTCCTAAAGATACGCGAATGCAAATTGAAGAGTTTGAAAAATGGATTGTCGCTTTCAGAAAAGCAAAACATAAACCAATCGTTCACGCTACCGCGACCGGAGGCACGCTTCTTTTTCCGGAATCGCATTTTGATATGGTGAGAATCGGAATCGGATTATACGGTTTGTGGCCAGCGCCTGAAGTGAAAGAATTTTTTGACAGGAAGATTTCTCTAAAACCCGCGCTTGTTTGGAAGTCAATAATTTCCGAGATTAAGAAATTACCAAAAGGAAGCAAGATAGGATATGACCTTACTGAAATGTTGGAAAAAGATAGCGTAACCGCGATTGTTCCAATCGGCTATTGGCATGGCTATCCGCGCTCACTTTCTTCTGTCGGTAGAGTGATTGTTGGCGGAAAAGAATGCAAAGTTCTCGGTCGCGTTTCTATGGATATGCTTACTATTGATATAAGTAATGTAAAAACTCCACACATTGGAGATGAAGTGATAATAAAAGGGGACGACGGCGCTGTTTTGACTTCAGTGGAAGGAATAGCAAATCTCACCGACTCGTCTTGGTATGAAGTTGTCACGCGCCTGAACCCGCTTATAAAACGGGTGTACTGTTGACATAAAATCTCTTTTGTGTATAATGAGAGGCGGAGAAAGAGGTTGAAAATCGGCTTTTCAGCTGATGCCTTTTTGTCAAAAGAGTTCGTTGTTAGAAACACGCCGAAGAGGCGTGGGAAGGAAAAAAGTGAAAGCAAAAATCCTGTCGGTGTTTATGTTTGTTTTTGCGGCTGTGTCTGTTACGGCGGCTATGAATGTGGAGAAGGTTTGGCAACCAGACGGCGGACTTGCGCCACTTCGCGCTCGCATGCCGTTTATGCAGTTTATGCTTTCGTCAGACACGACTGAACGCGTGAATGGAATAAGCGTCAAAACAACTGGACCGAGTGGAGAAAGGTTGGTGGTCCAGAAGGGAGACGGTGAAATTGCGGGCATGGAATGGATTGTGCTGCAAGGCACGGCTACTACAACTTTTATCCCGCTTTCTCTTGTGGTGAAAGCGGGTGAGCCGGAATACTTAACGCTTCATGTTGACCGCGGTCAAGTAATGAATTCGGCGTATGTGGGAACTGTTATGACCGCCGAGGTAGTTGCAGTGTGGACGGATACTACAGTATCTGGCGCGTTTCCAATAACTGGCGCGCGCTACACAGCAAATTCATCTCTTCAAATCGGTCGTATTGAATCGCTATCCCGCGTGGACGGACATCAAAATATAACGGCTGGACCTAATCAGGTTTTGGGAAGTATTGAAATTGCTGTCGGTGCCTCTGATGGGTTGAAAGTGTATAATCTCCCCGTTGATTTTCATGTGACAGGCGGAGATGCAACACGGATACGCGACCTTGTTGTGGTGGATCAAAATGGGGCACTTGTTGCTCGCGCATGGGGTCCGCGCATACGAGAACAAGGTAGCGAACGGGTCGCAACCTTCTTCTTTAGCGGTGAAAAAGGAGATAGTATTGTTTTTCCACCAAACACTACAACTAAGCTGTTATTCAAAGGAGATACTACCTATGCGTTTGATCATGGCGGTACTCTCTCTCTTGAAACAGACATAGCGAGGTGGAGATTGTACGGCGTCACCTATGGATACGAGAGCGCGGTGTCGTATTACCGCTCGGTCATGATGGCAACACGATTTGTTCGTGTACCACTGTTAAATATCAGCACGATGTCGCCGCAGTATGCGGAGGTGCAGCCTGGAGTTGCGCAAGTGCAATCTCTTCAGATTGTTTTGGACGCGACACAGTCCAGCGAGGATATAAGATTGCAGGAACTCCCGATTCTTATGGTAACTTTGCCCGGATGGACCACTGACATTTCGCGACCGTCGTTTTACGACGACACAACACTTGTCGGTTTGGACCATAGGGCGATTCCATTTGAGAACGGAATTGCCCGCCTTGCTTTTCATTTTCTCTACGTCGTAGTTCCGAAAGGGACAAAGAAAGTTTTGACGATGAAAATTGATATTGGGCCGCACGCTGCTGGATTCTATGGAATTGGGCTTGGAGGTTTGACAGGCGTGAAGGCTGTCGGGTTCCAAAGCGGCAAGACGCCAAAAGTATTTTTGGTTCCAGGATACACCATTCTCAATGCTGTATCCACAAAGGGTTAGCCGAGTTTTCACGGACCGCGCAATGCGAAGCTTTATGCGGAGCATTGCGCGGTTTTTATTTGCTTGTTAATATCAAATATATGTCCCAAGATCGATTAATAAAACTCTCGTGCGAGAAGTGCAAACGCATAAATTACTGGAGCGAGAAAAATAAGAAAACAGTGGAGCGCAAGATAGAGCTTGCGAAGTTTTGCAAGTGGTGCAAATCGCGCACTAAACACAAAGAGGCGAAAAAATAAACGAACGGGCGATGAGGGAATCGAACCCCCGACCGCGGTTTTGGAGACCGCTATTATACCACTTAACTAATCGCCCTTATAATTTATACTTCTCCAATGTTATCATAAAAACCGCACATAATTAATTATGATAGAAATAGAAAAAAACTTTGATTTGCGTGTTGGAGAAAAAGAAAAAATCATTTCCGGCGCGAAATTTCTTGGAAAAAGAGAAATAACAGATGTTTATTTTGATTCAAAAGATTTTTCATTAACCACCAAAGATTATTGGCTTCGTCAGCGCAATGGAAGATGGGAACTCAAGGTCCCAGTTATCGGAATTAAAACGGATGATAAAGCGATAGACAGGTATACGGAACTTGAAAGTGATAAAGAAATAATTAAAGAGTTAAAGTTAAATAAAGATAAGCAGATAAAAGATTCTCTGGCGGCAAGCAGTATTTTTCCTTTCGCTACAATAATCACTAAGCGCGAAACATACCAAAAAGGTGAATACCACCTTGATTTTGATGAAATGGATTTCGGATTTGTGACATTTGAAGTGGAAATTATGGTGAAAGATGAGAGCGAGATACCTTTAGCTGAAAAGAAAATTGCAGATTTTGTTAAAAAACAGGGGATTGATTCTGCAAAAGGTCGTGGAAAAGTGCAAGAGTATTTATTTAGAAAAAACAAAAAGCATTACAATGCGCTTGTCGCCGCGGGCGTGATTAGAAAGTAGTCTGCTTGATAAGTAGAAACTATTGTAAAAAAGATGTAAGCTGTCTTGGCTTATATGGAACCGCTTGCGTCAAAAATCAGGCCTAAATCGCTAAAAGAATTTGTCGGGCAAGAACATTTGGTAGGAAAAGGAAAGCCGCTCCATCGTGCCATTGAAGACAAGCGTCTTTTTTCTTTTATATTTTGGGGTCCGCCAGGTATAGGCAAAACAACTTTGGCGAAGATTTACGCGCATGCGCTGAATGCGCGCCTTTACGAGCTTTCTGCTGTTTCTGCCGGAAAGGATGATATTAGGAAAATAGTCGAAGAGAAATACACGATTTTTGAACAAAGGCCGAAAGTCTTGTTTCTTGATGAGATTCACCGATTCAATAAAGCTCAACAGGATTTTCTTTTGCCTTTTGTTGAAAGCGGAAAGCTTTCTCTTATCGGCGCGACAACTGAAAACCCGAGTTTTGAAGTAATTTCTCCGCTTTTGTCGCGATGTCGCGTTTTTGTGTTAAAGAGTTTGTCCGAGAAAGAATTGGAAAAAATAATTTCTCGGACAAAAATAAAAATACCGAAAGACGCAATGGAATGGATGGTATCTCTTGCGAATGGAGACGCGCGCATCGCAATTACAGCGATTGAGAACACACATCAACTTTACGGAAAAATCACGATAGACAATTTGAAAAACACTTTTGAACATGTTTTTATACGATTTGATAAAAAAGGAGACGAACATTACGATACAATTTCCGCTTTTATAAAAAGCATGCGCGCCGGTGATGCCGATGCTGCAATTTATTATCTCGCGCGCATGATAGAGGGCGGAGAAGATCCGAAGTTTATCGCTCGAAGAATGGTGATTTTTGCTTCGGAAGATATCGGACTGGCGCAATCAACCGCTCTCGTAGTCGCAAACGAAGTCTTTGAAGCGGTTGAAAAAATCGGTTTACCGGAATGCGCGATAAATTTGGCGCACGGCGCGTCGTATCTGGCTTTGTCAAAAAAAGACCGTTCGTCATACGATGCTTTGCGTCTGGCGCAGAAAGATGTGCGCGAGCTGGGAAATCTTCCAGTTCCATTAAAAATACGCAATGCTCCAACAAAACTTATGGAGGAACTTGGTTATGGAAAAGGATACAATAAATATTCAAAAGATAGTTTTTTGCCGGAAAAATTGAAAGGGAAAAAATACCTAAAGCGTCCGTAAAAGAGAAAAAATCTCTTTTCTTTGCGATGGCTGGAACCAGTGGATATTTTTATTGCGCTTAAACCATGTGTATTGGCGCTTCGCGTATTTCCAGCTCTCTTTTTTTAATTTTTCAATCATTTCTTCTTTTGTAATATTGCCGCGCAGGTAATGGGAAATATAACGATATTCAAGCCCAAGCTCATCCATTCGCTTCCACGACAAACCTCGCGCGTGTAATTTCTTTACTTCGTCAATCATTCCTCGGCTAATTCGTGAGAATAAGCGAACAGTGATTTTCTTTTTTAGTTCATTTTCTTGGAGAGTTAAGCCGATCCAGATTGTGCGCGCGTCGCGCGGAATATTCGCTTCGGCGTGCCCGCTCAAAGAGTTTTGATATTTTGCAATCTCAATAGCGCGAATTAGACGTCGCGGATTGCGCGCGTCAATTTTTTCCGCGCGCTCAGGCGCGAGTTCTTTAAGTATTTCAAATAATTCTTCTGGAGATTTTTTTTCTAATTCTTTTCGCAATGTTTGGTTTGGCGGCACCTCTGGAATTGTAATATTTCCGAGCAACGCGTCTATGTAAAGACCTGTGCCCCCACAAATTATTGGAATATGCCCGCGCGAAAAAATCTCTTCAAGATTTTTTCGCGCTATCCCCACATAATCAAAAACTGAAAATTGTTTTCTCGGGTCAGCGACATCAAGCAAGTGATGCGGAACTCCGCGCATTTCTTTTTTTGTGATTTTTCCAGTGCCGATGTTCAGACCGCGATAAACTTGCCGCGAATCGGCGGAAATTATTTCTCCGTCAAGTTTGCGCGCGAGCGTAATCGCGAGCGCGCTCTTTCCAATGGCGTTCGGTCCGACGATTACTAGAACCCTAGATCCAAGATTCATGATTAAAGAAACAAGAATTTAAAAATGCTGGGGGAGGGAGTTGAACCCTCATGATGTCGCCATCGCAGGATTTTGAGTCCTGTGCGTCTGCCAATTCCGCCACCCCAGCGTTCGCGTTTATTATACACAATTTTACTCTATTGTCTTTTCTGATATAATTTCTGCGATGCAGACCGATTTTCAAAATAACGCGGTTTTTTGGATAGAAACGGGCAAAATAAGTCCGAACCCATTTCAGCCGCGCCGCGAGTTTGATCAGGAAAAACTAAACGATCTTGCGGAATCAATTCGCGCGTACGGTGTGCTTCAGCCGCTTGTCGTGACGAGAAAAGAAACGGTTCGCGACGACGGAGGAATTGGCGTTGAATATGAGCTTCTCGCCGGCGAACGGCGCTTGCGAGCGTCAAAAATCGTAGGCTTACCTCAAGTGCCGGTGTTGATAAGGAGCGGAGCGAATAACGACCGCGAGAAACTGGAAATTTCCATAATAGAAAACCTTCAACGCGAGGACTTGAATCCAGTTGAACGCGCGCGCGCGTTCAAGCGACTCGCGGAAGAGTTCGGATTTAAACATCATGAAATAGGCGTGCGCGTTGGGAAAAGCCGCGTATATGTCACAAACACATTGCGAATGCTTGATTTGCCGGAAATAATGATAAACGCGCTTTCGGCGGGAGAAATAAACGAAGGGCATACGCGTCCACTTTTAATGTTAATAGACCGTCCTGAAGAACAAAAAACATTGTTTGAAGAAATTAAATTACGCAAACTTACCGTGCGCGAAGTTGAACTTGAGGCGCGGAAGATTGCGGTTGAGCGAGCGCGTAAACGCGATTTGAAGCCGGAACTTCTTGATATTGAAAAGAAACTGCGTGAAAAATTGGGGACACGCGTTTCAATTGAACCACGCGGTCAGGGCGATGGAGGAAAGGTTCACATTGATTTTTTCTCACCGGAAGATTTGCTGGTATTGCTTTCCGGTTTTCAAAAAATTGAAAAGAAACAAGCTGACGCGCCGATTGAGTCCAAGATTGAAGATTCCATTGAGGCACCGGATGAAGAATTGTATTCTGTACGCAATTTCTCCATTTAATATTATGGATATAAACCCATACATAGTCGGCGCCGCGGCGTTAATTGATAGCATAAATCCATGCGCGTTCGGCGTGCTTCTTCTCACGATAGGATTTTTGCTTTCAATCGGAAAGCAAAAGATAGAGGTAATTGCAACAGGTTTTTTTTACATTCTCGGGATTTTTATTGCATATCTTTTAATCGGTTTAGGCATAATGCAAGCTCTGTATTTTTTCAATACTCCGCATTTTATGTCCAGACTCGGAGCGTTTATTGTGATTGCCGTTGGCGTCGTTAGCATTATAGGAGAGTTATTTCCATCGTTTCCGATAAAATTTAAAATACTGCGCGGGGCGCATACCGGAATGGCCGCTCTTATGAGAAAGGCATCCATACCGTCCGCGTTTATTTTGGGAGGTTTTGTCGGTCTTGTTGAGTTTCCGTGCACTGGCGGCCCGTATCTTATGATTCTTGGTTTGTTGCACGACGCACAAACATATCTGCGAGGATTTTTGTATCTGATTTTCTACAACTTTATATTTATTTCACCTCTCATTGTAATACTTTTGGCGGCAAGTAATGAAAGAATATTGCAGAAAGTTCAAGCGTGGAAGAAAAATGAGAGCAGAAAGATGAAGTTGTGGGGAGGAGTTGCCGCAATCGCGCTTGGTATTATAATTTTACTTTTCTATTAATATCTTAATATGAGTGAATTAAATAAAGAAAAGATTTCGGAGTTTTTAGCGAAAGTCGCGGCGGTTAAAAAAGCCGGCGGAGTTGATTTGTCCGCGATGGAGGATTTGTCCATCGCTGTTATGAATCTGATTTCTCTTGAGGAACATTTCTTTTTTACTGGCGCGAAAACCGGAAATGCGGACTATTACGACACGAGCCGCGAAATTCGCGAAATGCGCACGAAATTAATGGGCGGACTTGTTGAAAAGCACGAGGGAGAGACATGGTGCGCGACAAAACATCTTCTGTCTTCATCTATGAGGCTTATTGAAGTCGGAAACAGATACCAAGCGGAAGGACAAAAAGAGAAAGCAAAAGATTTTTTTGAAGACGCTTATCGTCTGTATTCAATTTTCTTGGCGCTGAAAGCAAAGCTTATCTCAGCGAAAACACTGTCATCGGCAAGCAAAGAGGCTGGAGAAAAAGGATGGACTCTTGAAACATTATTAGCTAAGTTAGCGAATTGTTGCGATGAAAAATAATACAACCATCGTAATTTTTGCAGCAGTTATTTTACTTGTCGGGGCTGGTTTAACGGCATATCTTTCACGCGAGAAACCTAATCCGGCTTTGGACGCGTTTGCCCAGTGTCTTGCTGAAAAGAAAATAACAATGTATGGCGCGGCGTGGTGTCCGCATTGTCAAAATGAGAAAAAAACATTTGGCGGTTCTTTTAAGTATGTTCCATATGTTGAATGTCCTAACGACCCAAATAAATGTATAGCGGCTGGTATTAAGGCGTATCCGACATGGATTTTACCAGACGGTAAAAAACTTGTCGGAGAACAGGGTTTGAAAAAACTTTCCGAAGAAAGCGGATGTGCCCTGTAATTTGGTGTATAATTAAAGAATGAGGGGGGTATACAGTGTGACAGATATAGCCGCGGCTGAACAAATTGACGCAGAGAGTGTTTTAGCGTGCGCGGCATCTATGGCATATCTTTTTCCTGATCCTTTTTTCCGCGCGATTTCCGAAGAAGCAAGATACAGGGGAATCGCGCTTCTTGCAGTTGATAAAATTGAGAGAATTCCAGGTTTGGGTTTGCAGGCACTTCTTGACGGTTCGTTGGTTCAAATAGGAAACGCCGGACTTGTAAAAAGACTAGAAGCGCGTGGAGTGGAAATCTTCAGCGATATATCGGGTTCTTGGAAAAGGGAAGGAAAGGAAATTGTGTGGGTAATTGCGGGTGGACTCGTAGTAGGCGCAATAGGTGTTATTGGAGCGTTGTTTCTTTCTGCTCCAAAAAAGACGCCGGAAATTAATTCAATGTTCAGGTCATTTATTAATCTTTTATCAAAACAAAAAAATACATTATAATATATTTTATCCATGCTTCATTTTGACCGCATTTCAAAAAAATATAACGGGTGTTTGGCACTTGATGGAATAACATTTAAAGTTGCTCCGCGCGAATTTATTTCCCTTGTAGGACATTCAGGCGCTGGAAAGACGACGCTTCTCAAAATGCTTTTGGCTGAAGAATATCCAACAGAAGGTAATGTTTTTTTTGAAGATACCGACATACACACGCTTTCATCGCGGGATATGAATAATTTTCGCAGACGAATCGGCGCAGTGTTTCAAGATTATCGGCTTTTGCTAAATCGCACGGCTTACGAAAATATCGCTTTCGCGATGGAAGCGGCCGGAAGAACGGATGACGAGATAGCCTCCGATGTTCCGCACGCCTTGGAACTTGTGGACTTGGGAGATAAAATCTGGAACTTTCCTCATGAACTTTCAGGTGGCGAGAAACAGCGGGTGGCGATAGCGCGCGCGATTGTAAATCAACCAGATATTTTAATAGCTGACGAGCCGACCGGAAACTTGGATCCCGTGAATACTTACGACATCGTGCAGATTTTGAAGAGAATAAACGATTTGGGCACGACCGTTATTTTGACTACGCACAATAAAGGAGTGATTGATTCTCTCGGAAAGCGCGTAATCACTCTTGAACATGGTAAAATTGTGCGCGATGACCCCGAAGGAAGGTATATACTATGAAAAAGATTGTTATTCTTACTTTGTCATCAATTTTCTTGTTTCCAGTAGTTGCGTTGGCGCAACAACCCTACGCGCGCTACGGCAATGAGGCGGACTGCAAGAGTGGCGGTGTGCCGAAGGGAGTGTTTCTATACCCGACCGGCGTGGATGAAAAAACCATAGGCGTCATCGTTGACCCAGCGTTCAACGAGAAGATGAAGAAGGAGCGCAACACCCCCGACCTTCCGGTGACCCCCATCTACGACCTTATCGTCGAAGCTGTTCCAACATTTGGCGCCTGCTACACGGAGACGCCGGAGAAGTTCTCGACCGAGCCACCGACAACCTTGCCGTTCACCGTGTCCATCAAGCTCGCAAACGAGACGCTCGTCGGACCTGGAACGCTTTCCTATCAGGGAAGAAAAACCGACAGCGGTTCGTTTCTGTATGACTGGAAACTTGCCGGATGGAAAGATGGTATCACGGAAGAGAAAAAACTTGAGAAGCTACTGGATGCTGTCGCTCGTAACGATCCAAAACTTGAAATACAGGTTGAAGTCAAAAAAAAGAATGGAACTACGGAAACTGCTGTCCAAAAACCGGGATTTTCTTTATGTGCTCCGATTTGGGGAAGCGGAAGACATATAATGGTCGGCCAGTACGGTGATGGCAGTGTCGGTGCCTCTGAGCGCGTTGCTCATTTTGACACGGTGCGGCTAGATGGGTTTGCGAGCACAGAGCCCTTTGCCGCGTATCAGTCGGCTTTCTCCTATCTCGTGGATTTGACGACGCGTGAGGGAAGCGCCTACGATGACTTTTTGGATTTGGCTTCACGCTTTGAAAAAGAGTTTCTTTCCTCCCGTTTCGTTCCTGCTGGTAAAGGAGGAGAGAGTAGCGACACGCGCATAAGCGATGCCGACAAGATACGACTCGGCCATTCGGCACTCGGCCTTTTTCTAGAGGACTCTGCGTGCGGAAGGGAGGGGGTTCAGCTTTTTACGGTTGATGACGAATATGATGGCGGTTCTGCGCTCCTCAACGACCCTCGGCCTGGCCCGCGAGGTGTGCGCGGGGCTATCGTTGGCGATGGCCAACCCCCTTGGGTGTATGTGCACGAAACAGGACATACATTTGCGCAACTCGCCGATGAGTATCCGTACACGATTGACGCAGAGACAGCCGTCAATATCGCTACGGAGGACTTTGCTCCCTGGTGGCAGTTTTTTCTGACTAACTGCTCAACGGCGCCCGTCTACGATTACCGCTTTGGCGGCAAACTGTACGGGGAAACCAACATAAAGGGGTGTACTTTTACGAAATACACCACCGGGAACAAGGATGAGTTTTTCTTTTATCGACCGTCAAGCGACAGCTTGATGCGGGGGAACGAGAGCAAGGTGCGACAGTTCAACGTCGTCTCCTGCGGTTGGATTCTTGCGGCGATTAAAGGCGGAGATGCGAAGTCGCATTTCCCCGAGTGCGCGAAGATGGGCGGGGTGGTAAAGGACGGGGTGCAGGCGAGCGCGTTCTATCCGCTCTTTGCATTGCTTGAACGTGCGTTTGCGTATCCTCAAGAACAAAAGCAAACAGCGGTAGTAGGAGCGAGCAGTATATCAGGCAGAAATAAGTATCTTATTATTGAAAGTTTTAATCAGAAGAATCCGTGGGGAAAGATTATTAAAGTGGTTCCAGACACAAACAGTCCATCAACGTCCACAACAGTTCCTTCTCCAACACCAGTGCCACCAACGTCAAACGACTTCGTGCAAACCGAAAACATCTTCGACACCGTATCTCTTGATGTAAAGGTGAACGGAAGCGATGGACCAGTTTCAATACAGAAAGGCGGTAGGATAGCAGTGAGTTGGATTTCAGAAGGAGCGAGCAGATGCCGCGCTATGTGGAGCAAGAATGACATTGCGAAAAGCGGGACGATAGCAGGGAGATTGTCCAGAACCGGCTCTTTCTCCATCCGTGCCGCCTGCGTTGACGCTGAAGGAAACCGCTCTGACGACTCAGTTGTGGTAAATGTGCGTGATTTGAGTGATTTAAATTAAAATAGCTATCCACACCCGACAACGCATTGCGCGCGTTAGCTTGGTATAATAAACGCATTACCTGGTCGTATAAAACAGGCGGCACGGTCAGCTGTTCTGTTTTTAAACAGGATT
>Ga0194120_10003083_pt1 | contig 27704 bp, 23 predicted proteins | sample TA2MahCa65mmetaG_FD_148642 | JGI IMG/M metagenome (GOLD analysis project Ga0194120, IMG submission 148642) | Freshwater microbial communities from Lake Tanganyika, Tanzania - TA2015019 Mahale Deep Cast 65m | ecosystem: Environmental > Aquatic > Freshwater > Lake | place: Tanzania: Lake... | reverse complement strand
TCGGCGCTCGTCGCCGCCCCGGCGTGCGCGGCCCGCGCCGCGGCCAGCGCCGGCTCGCCCTCGGTCAGCGCCGCCGTGAGTTCGGCAAGCTGCTGCCGGTCGCGTTCGAGCAGAGCGTCGGCCTCGGCGTGCTCGCCGCTGATCCGCTCGAGGTCGGCCCGCTGCCGCTGGCGCAGCTCGCGCGCGTGCTGCAGCGCCTGCTCGGTGCGCGCGGCCTCGGCCCCGGCCTGGTAATAGCGGCCCTGGATTCCGTTCAGCAGTTCGCTGCGCTCGGCGTGAACCGCGCGCGCGCGCTCGACCGCCGCCTCGGCGGCGCGCAGTGCCGCGGTCTCGGCCTGCAGCACGGTCTCGCGCTGTGCGGCCAGCGCGGCGCGTCCGGCGGCATCGCGGTCGAGTTCGCGGATCCGCAGCGCCAGCAGCTCGGCCTGCAGCCGTTGCTGGCGCTCGCGGTATTCCTGATAACGCCGCGCGGCGCCGGCCTGGCGCTGCAGGCTGCGGATCTGGCGCTCCACCTCCTCGCGCAGGTCGTTCAGCCGTTCGAGATTCTCGCGCGTGTGCGCAATACGCGTCTCGGTCTCGCGGCGCCGGTCCTTGTAACGCGAGATGCCGGCCGCCTCCTCGACGAAGGTGCGCATGTCCTCGGGCCGTGCCTCGATCAGCCGCGAGATCATGCCCTGTTCGATGATGGCGTAGCTGCGCGAGCCGAGGCCGGTGCCGAGGAACAGGTGCGTGATGTCCTTGCGCCGGCAGCGGGTGCCGTTGATCAGGTAGGTCGAGTTGCCGTCGCGGGACACGACGCGCTTCAGCGAGATTTCGGCGTAGTTGGCATACGCGCCGCCGATCGCGCCGTCGCTGTTGTCGAAAACCAGCTCGACCGAGGCGGTGCCGATCGGCTTACGGTCGCGCGCGCCGTTGAAGATCACATCCGTCATCGAGTCGCCGCGCAGGGTCTTGGCCGAAATCTCGCCCATCACCCAGCGGACCGCGTCGATCACGTTGGACTTGCCGCAGCCGTTGGGCCCGACCACGCCGGTCAGGTTGCCTGGGAAGGAGATCAGCGTCGGATCGACGAACGACTTGAAGCCGGCGAGCTTGACTCTGGACAGACGCATGCAGGCCCTGTGATTTGCTGGCGAAGGACCTGCGCCAAAGCGTGGCCCGGCCCGGTCGCGTAGTGTAGATTAACCACCTCGCGTTGACGACGACCGCTACCGATGACCACGCCCGCTCCCGCCGCCGGCCCACGGGCCGCCCCGTCCGCTCCGCTCGAGACATTCCCGAATCCCGCGCCGGAGCGTGACTACACGATCCGCATGGTGATTCCCGAGTTCACCTGCCTGTGCCCGCGGACCGGCCAGCCGGATTTCGCCACGCTCGAACTCGACTATGTCCCGGACCGGTTGTGTGTCGAACTGAAGTCGCTGAAGCTCTACATCTGGTCGTTCCGGGACCGCGGCGCGTTTCACGAGGCGGTGACCAATGAGATCGCCGACCGGCTGGTCGCGCTGCTCGACCCGCGCCACCTGCGCCTGACGGCGCGTTTCAACGTCCGTGGGGGCATTGCGACCAGCGTGACGGCCGAGCACCGGCAGCCGGACTGGCGGGAACCGGCCGGGCCGCCGGCTGCCACTGGACCCTTGGAGCACGGAGGCTATAATCCCGCGCTCGATTGAACCGGCTCCGGAGAGCCCGATGCCCGCCAGAAAGGCGCCGAAGACCAGAAAGCCCGTCAAGGCCACCGCCAGCCGCAAGGCGGCAGCGAAATCCGCCCGCACCGCCACCAGGACTCCGCCCACGAAGGCGCGGGCAGCCGCGCGGCCGCGGGCAACGGCCCCCGCGCGGAAGGCACCAGCGACCCCCAAGCCGGCGGCAAAGGCCCCGGCCCGGCCGGCCCCCAAACCTGCCGCCCGGGCTGCCACGAAGCCGAGCGCGCCGGCGCGCCCTGCGGCGAAACCGGAGCCCAAACCGGAGCGGCGGGCGGCTCCGCCGGCAAGTGAGCCGGTCAAGGCCTCCGCAAGAGCCGTAGCAGCACCCGCCCGGCCCAGGCCGCCCGTACGGCCAGCAGGGACGGTCACTGCCGTCGCGGTGGCGCGGGCGACCAGCCGCCCACGCCCGGCGGTCATGCCGGCGCCTCACGACGACGACGAGGAGGCGCTGAGCCACAACCTGCTGCTCGGGCCCCGCAATGTCCTGCCCTACGTCGAGCGCAGCGGCGAGGCGTACATGAGCCAGCAGCAGCTCGACCACTTCCGCCTGATCCTGAATACCTGGAAACGCGACCTTATGGAAGAGGTCGACCGGACCATGAACCACATGAAGGACGAGGCGGCCAATCCGCCGGATCCGAATGACCGGGCCTCGCTGGAATCGGAATTCGCGCTCGAGCTGCGCACCCGGGACCGTGAGCGCAAGCTGATTCGCAAGATCGACGAGGCGCTCATCCGGATCGACGACGGCAGCTACGGGTATTGTCTCGAGAACGGCGAGCCGATCGGCATCAAGCGGCTCGAGGCCCGCCCCGTTGCCACGCTGTGCATCGAGGCCCAGGAACGCCGCGAGCGGCGCGAGAAGCAGTACGGCGATCGCGACGACTGGTACCGCTGACCCGCCCCGCGGCCGGTTCGCCCCGACACCATCCGGCCCGCTCCATCTCGGCTCACTGCTGGCAGCCACCTGCAGTTATCTGGACGTCCGCAGCCGCGGCGGCCAGTGGCTCCTGCGGATCGAAGACCTTGATACTCAAAGGAATATTCCCGGGATGGCCGAAGCCATCCAGCGGGTTCTGGAGAGCTTTGGATTTGAGTGGTCCGGAAACGTAGTTTTCCAGAAAGACAGAATTGACTTGTATGGTGAGGCCATGGCACGGCTGCGCGAGGCAGGCCGTACCTACCCTTGCCGGTGCAGCAGAGCGCAACTGGCATCTGCTGCGGAACCCGGCCTCGAACCGGTGTATCCCGGCACCTGCCGCAACCGGCGTAGCAACGAGGCGCTGCCACACGCGCTGCGATTCCGGATCGCGGAGGACCAGGCCCCCATCCGATTCGCCGACGAGTGGCAAGGCGAAGTGCAGCAGGATTGCCGCCGGGAGGCAGGCGATTTCGTTATCCGCCGGCGCGACGGCATCGTCGCCTACCACCTGGCGGCAGTCGTCGATGACGAGGTCCAGGGCATCGATCGCGTCGTGCGCGGCGCTGACCTCTTGTCCAGTACGCCGCGCCAGATGCTGCTGCAGCAGGCCCTCGGGTACCGGACACCGGCCTACGCGCATCTGCCACTGCTGGTCGAGGCGGACGGCCGCAAGCTGGCCAAGTCCAGGCACGCGATCGCGCTGGACTCCGCGCGGGCACCCGAAACGCTGTGCGAGGTCCTGCGCTGGCTGCGTCAGGACCCGCCGGCTGAACTCGCGCGGGCCGCGGTACCGGAGATCTGGGCGTGGGCGCTGGCCCACTGGCGGCCGGCACGGTTGGCCGGCTGCCGCGAACTGCGGCTGCCGGCGGCCTGAGCCAGGTTATTCGGCCTCGATACCGCGCATCGACAGGCGCACGCGACCCTGGCGGTCCACTTCCAGCACCTTCACGCGGACCACGTCGCCTTCCTTCAGCTTGTCGCTGACCCGCTCGACGCGTTCCTCGGAGATCTGCGAGATGTGCACGAGACCGTCACGTCCCGGCAGGATCGACACGAACGCGCCGAAGTCCATCAGCCGCACGACCCGGCCGTGATAGATGCGGCCGACCTCGACGTCGGCCGTGATCATCTCGATGCGCCGCAGCGCCTCGCGGCCCGAGGCCTGATCCACCGAAGCGATCTTGACCGTGCCGTCGTTCTCGATGTCGATCGTCGTACCGGTTTCCTCGGTAATCTGCCGGATGACCGCGCCACCCTTGCCGATAACGTCGCGGATCTTCTCCGGATCGATCTTGATCGTGACGATGGTCGGCGCCCACTCGGACATCTCGGGACGCGGCTGATCCAGCACCTTGTTCATCTCGCCGAGGATATGCAGCCGGCCGGCCCGGGCCTGGGCCAGCGCCACTTCCATGATCTCGGCCGTGATGCCGTTGATCTTGATGTCCATCTGCAGCGCGGTCACGCCGTCGGCGGTGCCGGCCACCTTGAAGTCCATGTCGCCGAGGTGATCCTCGTCGCCGAGGATGTCGGTCAGCACGGCGTAGCGGTCGCCCTCCTTGACGAGGCCCATGGCCACGCCCGCAACCGGCGCCCTGATCGGCACGCCGGCATCCATCAGTGACAGGCTGGTGCCGCAGACACTCGCCATCGAGCTGGAGCCGTTCGATTCGAGGACTTCGGACACGACCCGCAGCACATACGGGAATTCCTCGAGGTTCGGCATGACCGCGGCAATGCCGCGGCGGGCGAGGTTGCCGTGGCCGATCTCGCGCCGCTTCGGCGAGCCGAGGAAGCCGGTTTCGCCGACCGAGAACGGCGGGAAGTTGTAATGCAGCATGAATGGTTCGCGGCGTTCGCCGGACAGCGCGTCGATGATCTGCGCGTCGCGGCCCGTGCCCAGCGTGGTCGCGACCAGCGCCTGGGTCTCGCCGCGCGTGAACAGCGCCGACCCGTGCGTACGCGGCAGCAGGCCGACCTCGACCCGGATCGGCCGCACGGTCTTCGTGTCGCGCCCGTCGATGCGCGGCTGGCCGTCCAGGATCCGGTTACGCACCAGCCGGTATTCGAGCTCGAACAGCGCGCCGGCGACCTGTTCCTTCGTGAATTGCGGCGCGTCGCCACCGGCCAGCGCCGCCTGGGTCGCACTGCGGATTTCCTCGAGCTTCGCGACCCGGGTCTGCTTGACCACCAGGCCATAGGCCGCGGCGATGCCCGCCGCGGCCTGCGCCGCAACGGCCTGTTCGAGCACCTCGTGGCCCGGCGGCGGCTGCCAGTCCCAGCGCGGTTTGCCGGCCTCGGCAGCGAGACGCAGGATCGCCTCGATCGCCACCTGCATCTGGCCGTGGCCGAACAGCACGGCGCCCAGCATGACGTCCTCGGGCAGGCAGTTCGCCTCCGATTCGACCATCAGCACCGCCTCGCGCGTGCCGGCGACGATCAGGTCGAGGTCCGAATCGGTGCGGATCTGGCTGGCGGTCGGGTTCAGCACATAGGCGCCGTCCACCCAGCCGACGCGGGCCGCGCCGATCGGCCCGTTGAATGGCACACCGGACAGCGCGAGCGCCGCCGACGCCCCGAGCATCGCCGGCACATCCGGGTCGATCTCGGGATCGACGGACAACACCGTCGCGATGACCTGCACCTCGTTCTTGAATCCGTCCGGAAACAGCGGCCGGATCGGCCGGTCGATGAGGCGCGAGGTCAGCACCTCCTTTTCCGATGGCCGGCCTTCGCGCTTGAAGAAGCCGCCCGGGATCTTGCCGGCGGCATAGGTCTTCTCGACGTAGTTCACCGTCAGCGGGAAGAAGTCTCGAGCCGGATCAGCGGTCCGGCGCGCGACCGCGGTGACCAGCACCACGGTGTCGCCCATCGCCACCAGCACGGCGCCGTCCGCCTGCCGCGCCATGCGGCCCGTTTCGATCGTGACGTTGCGGTCACCGTATGAAAATGTCTGCCTGTATACGCTCACGCGGATGTTCTCTCGTTTCTCGTGGGGTTTGTTCGGATGACAGCGGCCCGCCAGCGACGGGCCGGCCGCCGCGGCACGCCTCAGCGGCGCAGGCCGAGATCGGCTACGACCTTGCTGTAGCGGTCCGGCGCGGCCTGCTTGAGGTAATCCAGCAGTTTGCGGCGCTGGGCAACCATCTTGAGCAGTCCGCGGCGCGACGCGTGGTCGCTCTTATGGGCCGCGAAATGCGCGGTCAGCCCGTTGATGCGCTCGGACAGGAGCGCAATCTGTACTTCGGGTGAACCGGTGTCCGTCGCGGAGCGCCGGAAGCGACCGACGACCTCCGCCTTCTGCGTATTCGCGAGTGGCATGTCTGGAATCAGCCTTGTCTTTGCAAGTCAGTTACTTAAGCCTTTTGGCAAGCGGCGCATTGTACGCGCGGACCTACCCCGCCTCAACCCTGATTGCCGGCACTGTAGGTAACACATGATTTGTCCGGTTCTGCAGCACGTGATCTGTCCGGTGCAAGGTGGGCGCCTGCAAGGGGGTGTGCCATGCGCCGGACGGAGTGGCTACAGGAGACCCGGAAGATGCGACTTGGAGAGGCTTATGGCGGCTGGCAGGCCGGTTACGACAGGAGGAGGCGGCGCGGCTGCTCGGCGGGTGCGGACGCACATTCCGCCGCTACATCGACCGCTTCGAGAGTGACTGGTTCAGGTCCTGCCGGCTGCTCAGGTTGCCGTTCAGGTCCCAGGTGGTCGCGGCATGGATCAGGCTCGAGCCGCCGCCTGGACCGGCCTGGCGGGCTTCCATCCGTCCGTTCGCCAGGTCGAAGTCGGTGGTCTCCGTCACCCAGCCCACCGGGCCGTGTACCGCAATTTCTATCTTGCCGTATCGACAAATAGCCGCCCACCTTCGACATTCTGGGCGTCCGCAACCTTCATGACGAACCCAATCACGTCCTTTGGAGTAACGATCGAGGAGAAATCGAACCCAGTGAAGTCGATTCCGATCACACTCAGCCCGAGCTTGGCTAGAAGCGGTTCGATCACATCGTCCCGCACCTCTTCAGGTCCCATTGCATAGACCTTGGACAGACTGTCGTCTGGGTCTGGTCGGAAGTCAGGAACGAAAGCCACTTCTCGAAGCAGTTCCCACAGCAAGCGTGGCCTCTCAGGATGTTGACCGTCCTCGAACCCTCGTGCGAAAGCATCAACATCGACGTTCAACCGCTCCCCCCGAAGCCGCTCTTGAAGCCGTGATCGGAATGGAGCCGTGAAGCGATAGACGGCGAACTTATCAATCATCACTCGCCACGCACTGTGCGATCTTGGCCGCGTCATAGGCGAGCACGCCCCATCCAATGACCGGAATTCCCCTACCGACGATCCGAGCAACGCTGCTCGTTGCCCGTATGCCCGCGTTCAACGTCAACGGATTTCCTACGATCGTAGGAACTCTGAAAGGCAGTCGTGTCTGTCCGAAGACCGCGCTGGCTACTCGGCTCGCAATCGACGTGCCGCGCTGCGCTTCGGCAAACTTCCCTCGCGTTTCAAGGACGTTGAAGCCTGAGACAGCCGCACCTGCCGCAACCATTTCGTCCAAGCCAAGCTGGGCACTGGCGCACCGCGTGGTCTTATCAAGGGTGGATTCCTCCTCCTTCTCACCTTGCGACGGTTGCGTTGCACCGCTCGATGCTTCGCCGCCGCCCTCCGCCAGACCGTCGGACCCGATTTCGGCCATCAGCCGCTCCATCTCTGAGAAGTCAACGCGCATGTCCAACAGCCGCGGCTCGGTCGACCGGTCTTCCGGTCGCCGGCCGGTGACCACGACTTCCTCCAAGTCGTCCTCCGCCTCCCACCCGCTCGGATCCGTCCTGGTCAGCTGGCGAATGCACACCCCTCTGCCCAGGACCTGTCACGCCCCCTCAAGAACGTGCGCAGATGTGCCGACGGTCCCGCGTGGCACCTGCCTGCTACGGGTGAAACGACAACACCTCGGTCCGCTCGGCTGCGCGTGCCACGTCCACCGCATCGAAGTACATCGGCTTGTACTCGAACCTTTCGAACAGCAGGAGCTGATCGGCGGCGTGCGGGGCCAGGGCCTGCCCGGACAGCGCGCTGCCGCTCTGGCCCGGCGGCACCACGTTCATCCCCCAGACGCCGGCGGCCGACAGCACGACCAGGTGGTTCTCCGTGCCACGGTTCATCGACAAGAGCGCTGGCTGGTCGTGGAACGCCTGCGGCACGTTCAGGAAGTTCGCGGTCCGGAACACCATCTGCACGGCCGGCGCGTGCCACTGCTCCCGTGCCGGGCCCAGGCTGTCCTTGAGAGACGCCACGGCCTTGCGCAAGCTCGCAACCATCGCCTGCGCCGACGTGGCGCCGCCCAGATAGTCGTTCCTGACCCTGACCGGCGACCGCTCGCCCTGCAGGATGTTCAGCAGCAGCTGCCCGCCGCCTGCGCCACGCACCGGCGGCGCCGAGATCGAGTTCCGCAGCTGCGCTGCCGCCGGCCCCACCGTCTGCTCGGTGAACGTGTCGGCGAACATCTGTTTCAGCCAGGCGTCGAAGATCGCCACGCCCGGGCTGTCGTAGCTGCCGTCGCCGTCGTTGTCCTCACGCAGGCCGTTCCACGCCGCCAGCGCCTCGGCCGCGCGCTTAAGCTCGGCATCGTCCGCGGCCGTGGTCCCGACCGCCTCGAGCAGGAGCGGCCGGAAGAACCGCGCGTTGTTCTCGGCAAACGAGGCGTAGCGGTTCAGGTTCTTCACGTCGTCGACGGTGATGTTGCGCCGTGCCTCGAGGTAGTCGATCAGCAGCTTCGCGCGCTGCGTGCGCCCCCACCCGAGGCCGCTGCCCGGGAAGTACCAGCCAACGGCCGGTTGCTGGTTCCAGTTGGCGATGAAGCCCTGATCCGGGTTCAGGACGTGCGGCACCTCCCCCGCCGGCACGAAGCCGCGCCATTCGCGTTCGCCCGTCCCGGGCGTCGGCAGGCGGGGATCCTGATCCGGGTGCCGAACCGGGTACCGTCCGGTGTACGCCCAGCCGATGTTGCCGCCGCGGTCGGCGTAGTACCAATTGATGCTGATCGCCATCTTGTGCGAGGCCGCGATGAACGCTTCGTACGTCTCGGCCTTCGTCTTGTCGATCCAGCCGGCCATCGACTCGAGCTCGAGGCCCGCCCAGGCGCGGCCGCGCGAGTACGCAACGCCATGCTCCGCGTCGATGGCCACTACGGGCCCGTGGACCGTGCGAAAGAAGGTTTCCTGCACGTCGGCGGCACCCTTCACCCTGATCAGCTCGTCACGACCCTCCATCTCCCGCCATTGGCCGTTGAACCGGTAACGTGTCGGGTGCGCCGGATCGATCGTCTCGGCGAAGACATCGACGACATCGCCGGCCCCGGCGGTCGACGACCACGCCGCCGTCGCGTTGTGGCCGAACAGAATGGGCAGCGTCCCCGTGGGCGTCGAGCCGACGACGTCGAAGCCAGCGCCGTGCAGTCCGACCTCGTGCAGGTAGCCGGGCGTGAAGTAACCCATCTGCGGCCCGCCGTGCAGGATGGCGCTCCCGTTGCCGGTCCGCGTGGCACTGACGACCCAGCAGTTGCTCCCGAGCTTCGGCGTGAGGTTGAGCCGACCGAGATTGGCCAGGTAGCCGGCTTCCACCTCGCCGAGGCGCGCCGTCGCCTGGCGGATGCCGCCCGGCAAGGATCCCGGACCGGCAGGCCGCGGCGCCGTCTGCCGGCGCCACACCTGGGACGCGGGAATCGTCGTGACGGACTCGGGATCCTCCAGCGTCGGAACGATGTCGTCGAAGAGGGATGCGCCCTTTGCCGGCCCGAACCGCTCGCGAAGCCCCGCGAGCAAGGCCGCGTTCTCCATCTCGTGGGTGAAATCGGAGAAGCGCGTGCCCATGGTGCCGACGAAGACCTGTCCCACGTCCTCGGCCGTCCACGGCGCCGGCCGGATGCCGAGCCTGCCGAATTCGGGCGGCAGCCTGACCGGGGTCCCCTGCTCCGCCGTCTCGATGAACCAGTTGATCCCGTCCGCGTACGCCTTCAGCATCGTCTGGTAGTCGGGCGCGAGCTTGTCGATGCGCGAGCGGATCTCGGCGCGGGTGTACCCAATCTGCCGCGCCCTTCGGTCGAAGTCGACATACTGCGGCCCCAGCACCTCGGAGACGGTGCCCCACACGGAGCGGCGCATCATCTCGAGCTGGAACAGCCGGTCCTCGGCGACGACGTAGCCGAAGCCGAAAAAGAGGGGCTCGAGCTGGTCCGCATAGACGTGCGGAACGCCGTAGTTGTCGCGCAAGATCCGGATCTCGCCAGAAGTGGCGGCGCTTACGCCGACCGCAGCAACTGCGGCAACGCCCAATGCGAGCGTCACGATCAGCCGGCTGCGCACACGGCTACCTGTTCCGGCGGGATGTCGGTCGTTCGTCGGATTCTTGTTCACGGATGTTGGCCAGGCGAGGGGCAGTATCCGGCCACCGGACGTGAAACACAATGTTGCGGGAATTCGGCCCGGTCCGGCCCGGGCGCGCAGTTCAGGCGAACTCTCACTGTTGCAGGTCGCCGTTGTAGTCAGTGACGGTCCAGCCGCCGCCGGCCGTCGAAAGACCGGTCGTCACTGCTGAACCCGTCAGTCCTGTGCCGCTGCCGCGGATCACTTCCCAGTTCGCGGGGGAGTTGCGCATCGCGTACAGATCGTCGAAGCCGTCGCCGTCGTAGTCGCCGACCAGATACAGGTACCACAGATAACCGTTGCCCGACGGACCGTAGTTCATCGAGTAACCGCCTTCTCCGCTCGAGATCGCGACGCACCACTGGAGCACCGACAGGCAGTGAAAGACCAGGTCGGTCAGGTGATCGCCGTTGAAGTCGCCCGGCTGCGGCAGCTCGGCGCCGAACGCCATGTCCAGATCGTAGCTCAGCGCCAGCGTGCCGCCGGGCTGACCCAGCAACTGCCGCCACGCGGTCTGGTCGCAATATGGGTACTCGTAGATGCAGCTCCGCACCAGCAGGTCCTCGCGGCCGTCGCCATTGAAGTCCACCCGCCGGGTGCTGCTCCGATAGCGCTCGGTCAGCGCACCGAGCGGCTGCGCCACCGGGCGCATGGTGCCGGTGTTACGGTTTCGGTAACTCCGATGGCCATACCAGGCTCGCCGGCATCTGCAGAGTTACCGAAACGGTAACACCGGCACCAAAATCCGCTCCGGAGCGAGGCAGCGGCCATCGGCCGACATCCGGCCGACCCCGAGGAACAGGTCATCGGGCCCATACATGCGCACGCGCGCCGCCGGCGTACCGCCCACGAAGACGGCCTGACCCTGCAGGATCCAGGCCTGCTCCGTCGCGCCGAGCCTGACAGCCGGCAGTCCCGGCAGCGCCGAATCGGCGGGCAGCAGCAGCTCATCCAGTTCCGCCGGCGATCGCGCCGCCAAAGCCTCCAGGCTGGCGAGCGCATGCATCGCCGGCCGTACGAACGGGCCGAGGCTGATCCGGCGCAGGCCGGTTACGTAACCCAGCGTGCCGCAGGCGCGAGCCAGATCCTCGACCAGCGAACGCACGTACGTGCCCTTGCCGCACTCGACCTCGAGTTCCAGCCGGTCCGGCCCGGTCAGCCGGGCCGCCAGCCGATGGATCACGATCCGCCGCGCCGGCCGCTCGACCTCGACACCACGGCGCGCCAGTCGGTAGAGCCGCTGCCCCGCGTGCTTCAGCGCCGAGTACATCGGCGGCACCTGCAGTGACTCGCCGAGAAATCCGGCGGCGGCCTGTTCGACCCCGGCCTGCGTGAGCGCCGGCACCGCGGCCCGCTCGACCACCTCACCCTCGGCGTCGCCGGTCGCGGTGCGCGCCCCGAGCCGGACCACGACCTGATAGGTCTTGTCCGCATCCAGCAGCATGCCGCAGACCTTGGTCGCCTGGCCGAAACAGACCGGCAGCAGGCCGCTCGCCAGCGGGTCGAGACTGCCGGTGTGGCCTGCCTTGCGCGCCAGCCACAGCCGGCGCAGGCGCTGCAAAGCAGCGTTCGAACTGAGGCCCGGCGGCTTGTCGAGCAGCACGATGCCGTCGACGTCGCGCCAGCGCACCGGCGCCGGCGTACCGCTCATTCCTCCGCCGGATCGGCCGCGGCCGTCCGGCGCCGGTCACCGGCCACGGCTTCGTCGATCAGCGCGGTCAGCCGCGCGCCCTGCTCGATCGATTCGTCCACGCGGAAGTCCAGTTCCGGCGCGACCTTCAGACCCATCTGGTTGCGCACGGCATGGCGCAGGAAGCCGGCGGCACTCCGCAGCGCCGCGACGATCGCGACGGCATCGCCGGCGCCGGCGAACGGCGTCACGTACACGCGCGCGTGGCTGAGGTCGCGCGCGACCTCGACCGCGGTGATCGTCAGCGGCCCGACCCGCGGATCACGGATCTCGCGCCGGATCAGCTCGGGCAGCAGCCGCAGAAGCTGCTCCTCGATGCGCCGGGCCCGCGGGAACTCGCGCGGCATGGCTCACGCCAGTTGGCGTGCGACCTCGACGCGCTCGAAGCACTCGATCTGGTCGCCGACGCGCACGTCGCTGTAGCCCTTGACGCCGATGCCGCACTCGGTGCCGGCGCGCACCTCCGCGGCGTCGTCCTTGAAGCGCCGCAGCGACTCGAGCTCGCCCTGGAAGATCACCACGTTGTCGCGCAGCACGCGGATCGGGTTGTTGCGCCGCACGTAGCCATCGACCACCAGGCAGCCGGCTACCGTGCCGAACTTGCTGGAGCGGAACACGTCGCGGACCTCGGCCAGCCCGACGATCTGCTCCTTGACTTCGGGCGCGAGCAGGCCGGTCAGGCGCGTGCGCACGTCGTCGATCGCCTCGTAGATGATGCTGTAGTAGCGGACCTCGACGTTGCGGTCGCGCAGCGCACTGCGCGCCGCGGCATCCGCGCGCACGTTGAAGGCGATGAGCTGCGCGCCCGAGGCGGCCGCCAGCATCACGTCTGATTCGGTGATCCCGCCGACGCCGCTGGCGACCACTTTGACGGTGACCTCGGCGGTCGACAGCTTGGCCAGCGCATCGCGCAACGCTTCGGCCGAGCCCTGCACGTCGGCCTTGATCAGCAGGTTGACCGCGCCGGCCTTCGCATCCTCGCCCATCTGCGCGAACACGTCAGCGCGCGGGCCGGTCTGCCGGGCCAGGCGCACGTCGCGGAACTTGCCCTGACGGTGCAGCGCGACCTCGCGGGCCTTGCGCTCGCTCTCCACGGCCAGCAGTTCGTCGCCCGCATTCGGCGGGCTGGACAGGCCGAGGAGCTGCACCGGGATCGACGGACCGGCCGACTGGGTTTCGCGGCCGAGCTCGTCGAACAGCGCGCGCACCCGCCCGAACTGCTCGCCGGCGACGACCGGATCGCCGACCCGGAGCGTACCGCGCTTGACCAGTACCGTCGCCACCGCGCCGCGGCCGCGCTCGATGCTGGCCTCGAGCACGACGCCGACCGCCGGGGCGTCAGCGACGGCGCGCAGCTCGAGCAGCTCGGCCTGCAGCAGGATGGACTCGAGCAGCCGGTCGATGCCCGCGCCGGACTTCGCCGATACCGGCACGAACATCGTGTCGCCGCCCCAGTCATCGGCGATGACGCCTTCCTGCGACAACTCGTTGCGGACCCGCTCCGGATCGGCATCGCTCTTGTCGATCTTGTTGATCGCGACGATCAGCGGCACATTCGCGGCCCGGGCGTGCTGGATCGCTTCGCGGGTCTGCGGCATCACGCCGTCGTCGGCGGCCACCACCAGCACGACGATGTCGGTGACCTGCGCCCCGCGGGCCCGCATCGCGGTGAAGGCCGCGTGGCCCGGCGTATCGAGGAAGGTGACGACACCGCGCGGCGTCTCGGCATGGTAGGCGCCGATGTGCTGGGTGATGCCGCCCGCCTCGCCGGCCGCGACCTTGGTGCGCCGGATGTAGTCGAGCAGCGAGGTCTTGCCATGGTCGACGTGGCCCATGATCGTGACCACCGGCGGCCGCGACAGCGCCTCGCCCGCCGCCTGCATGCCCTGCTGCAGCTCGTCTTCGATCTGGTCACCCTTCAGGATCCTGGCGCTGTGGCCCATCTCCTCGATCACCAGCACCGCCGTGTCCTGGTCGATCGTCTGGTTGATCGTCGCAATGACGCCCATGCCGAACATGGCCTTGATGACCTCGTTGGCCTTGACCGCCATGCGGTTCGCGAGCTCGGCCACCGTGATCGTCTCGCCCACGGCGACTTCCCGACGCGCCGGCTGGGTCGGCAGCTCGAAGCCGTGCTTGCGGTCCACGCTGGCCGTCGCCGCGCGGTGGCGTGTATCGGTGCGCGTCCGACTGCCCTTCCGGTGGCGCGCCGACAGCCCGCCGGCGATGTGCAGCTCCTCGCGACCATAGCGCGTGGCGCCGCGATTATCCTCGGGCGGCGCCGCCTTGCGGGCCTTCTCCTCGCGCTGGCGACGCTCCTTCTCGGCCTGCTCGCGGGCCCGCTGCTCGGCCTCGAGTCGCGCCTGCTCCTCGGCCTGGCGGCGCGCCGCCTCCTCGGCGGTGCGCCGCTCCGACTCCTCGCGCTCGCGGTCGCGCTGTTCCTGCTCCAGCCGGGCCTGTTCCTCGGCCGCGCGGCGCTCGGCCTCCACGGCGTCGCGCTGCCGGTCGAGTTCCTCCTGCGCAACCCGCGCCTGCTCCTCGAGCACGTCGCGCTTGATGTAGGTGCGCTTGCGGCGGACCTCGACGCTGACCGTGCGCGCGCGCCCCTGCGGCGCGGCGACGCGGATCTCGCTATGGTCCCTGCGCTTCAGCGTGATCCGGCGCGGCGCGCCGCCGTCCTCGCCCTTGCCGTGCGCCTTGCGCAGGTGCGTCAGCAGTTCGTGCTTGGCTTCCTCGCTGATGCGGTCGGCCGGCCCCTGGACGCTGATCCCGGCCTCCTCGAGCTGCACCAGCAGCCGGTCGACCGGGACCTTCAGTACTTCCGCGAACTGCGCAACAGTGACTTCGGACATGCTCGATTACCTCCGGTCCGGCCTCAGGACAGCCCGGCCGTCTCGAACCAGTGGGCGCGCGCGGCCATGATCAGCCGGCCGGCCCGTTCCGGGTCGAGGCCGGGCACGTCGCCGAGTTCGTCCAGCGACTGCTCGGCCAGCTCGTCGCGTGTGCAGATGCCGCGCGCTGCCAGTTCGTAGGCCAGCTCCTTGTCCATGCCGTCGAGCCCGAGCAGGTCCGCGGCCGGCGCGGATTCGTCGACCTTCTCCTCGCTGGCAATGGCCTGGGTCAGCAGCGCGTCGCGGGCGCGGTTGCGCAGTTCCTCGACGATCTCCTCGTCGAGCTCCTCGATCGCCAGCAGCTCGGCCGTCGGTACGTAGGCGACCTCTTCGATCGTCGAGAAACCCTCCTGCACCAGCACGCTGGCGACGTCTTCGTCCACGTCGAGCAGGTTCTTGAACAGGTCGCGAAGCTGCTGCGCCTCCTGGCCACCGCGCTCGGCAGCCTGCTGCTCGGACATCACGTTCAGGCGCCAGCCGCTCAGCTCGCTGGCGAGACGCACGTTCTGCCCGCCGCGCCCGATCGCCTGCGACAGCCGTTCCTCGGTGACCGCGATGTCCATGGCGTGCGCGTCCTCGTCGACGACGATCGACGTGACCTCTGCCGGCTGCATCGCGTTGATGACGAACTGCGCCGGGTTGTCCATCCATGGAATGATGTCGACGCGCTCGCCGGCGATCTCATTCGAGACCGCCTGCACGCGCGAGCCGCGCATGCCGACGCAGGCACCGACCGGATCGACCCGCGGGTCCAGACTCTTGACCGCGATCTTGGCGCGCGCGCCGGGGTCGCGGGCGGCACCGAGGATCTGGATCAGACCCTGACCGACTTCCGGGACCTCGAGCCGGAACAGCTCGATCAGGAAGTCCGGAGACGTGCGCGACAGGAACAGTTGCGGGCCGCGAACCTCCGAGCGCACCTCGCGCAGCAGCGCCTTCAGGCGGTCCTGCGGGCGGACGATCTCGCGCGGAATCATGTGCTCGCGCGGCACGAAGCCCTCGGCATTGCCGCCGAGGTCGATGTAGACGCCGTGGCGGTCGACCCGCTTGACGATTCCGGACACCAGCGAGCCGACGCGGTTGCGGTATTCGTCCACGACCTGGGCGCGCTCCGCCTCGCGCACCTTCTGCACGATGACCTGCTTGGCGGTCTGCGCGGCGATGCGGCCGAACGCCACCGATTCCATCGGCACCTCGACGAAGCCGGCGACCTCGGCGGCCGGGTCGACGTCGAGCGCGTCCTCGAGCCGCAGCTCACGCTGCGGAAACTCCAGCTCCTTCGAGTCGTCGGCGAACACCTTCCAGCGCTGGAAGGTCGCGTAGTCGCCGGTACGCCGGTCGATTGCCACCCGCACGTCGATGTCCTCGCCATGCTTGCGCCGCGTCGCGGTCGCGAGCGCCGCTTCGAGCGCGTCGAAGATGATCTCGCGCGCCACGCCCTTCTCGTTCGACACCGCATCGACGACTTCGAGTATCTGCTTGTTCATGCTGCCTGCTCTCACCCCGATGATCGCCGGTGGTCAGCCCACCAGCCGTGCCTTGCTGATTCCCGCGATCGGCAGGGACCAGTCGCGCTGATCCACATGGATCCGTACCTGTCCGTCCTCGACTCCCAGCAACCGGCCGCGGAAACGCCTCCGGCCATCCTGCGGAGCGCCGAGCTCGATCCGCGCCTCGCTGCCGGCGAACCGCGCGAAATGCGCCGCGGTCCGCAGCGGCCGGTCGAAGCCCGGCGACGAGACCTCGAGCTGGTAGGCCCGACCGATCGGATCGGCCGCATCCAGCGTCTCGCCGAGCGCGTGGCTGGCCCGCTCGCAGTCCTCGATGCGCACCGCACCGCCGTCGGTCCGGTCGATATAGACACGCACCAGCGCCCGCTGCCCGGCCGGACTGAACTCCAGCTCGACCAGCTCGTAGCCCAGCCCCGTCACCACCGGCTCGAGCAGAGCGAACAACCGTTGCCGCATCGCTCCTCCGGCCCCAACACCAGAGGCCCCAAAACAAAAGTGGGCACGAGGCCCACTTCCGGTAATTCCTCGCCGGCCCAACAAAAAAGCCCCGCGAGGGGCCTGCAGAACCGAGCGTCCGGTTTTCAGGGGCTCCGCGCCGGGGCCTCGCCACCCTCGGTGCGGCTGGCGTCACTCACGCCCCCGACCGCTGCGGATCATAGCGCAGCGGCCGGCGAGCTGTCACTCTTGCGCTGCCCGGCCGGGCAGACGCAGGGGGGGACCTACCGGATGGCCGCCGCACCGCTGACGGCGCTCGCGCGCATTGCGCGGCACTATGGCCGCGGGCTGGCAGCCCGCAAGCTCGCTCTGCTCGATGCGCTGGCGCGCGCCCGGCTCACCAGTGCGGACCAGGTCTTCCGCCTGCACGAGCTGCTGAGCTTTCTGGCCGCGTATCCCGACGATCGGCGCATCCGGGCCCGGGCGCGCCGCCTGCTCAGCCGCTTCGGCGCGCGCGCGGACCTGCGCCGCCATCGGGCGCGCCTCGCCGGCAGCGGCATCGCCGGGACCGACACGCCCTACCGGTACTTCTGGCCGACCGCCGCCTGGCTCGCGCGCCACTGGCCGGGACGGCTGCACCTCGACCGCTCGGATGCGGAAGCCGCCGACCGCCTGGCCGCGGCCCTGCCGCTGCTGTTGCCACCCGCGCAGGCCGACTGGTTGCGGGAGAGTGGCACGACACCGTGGGCAGCCATCGATGCGTTGCGCGCCCCCGGCGTCACGGACGCCGGGTTTGTGCTCGGGTTGATCGCGCGCATGCCCGGCGATGACCGCACGCGCGAGCACTTCGGCGACGGACTCGATCTCTCCTACACGCTGGACGCCGGAGCGGATACGCCGGAACGCAGTACTGCGGGCTTCGACACCGGCGCTGTCGTGTACCAGCGCAGGGCGCTCGATAACAGCCGGCCCGATCTGCGCGCCGAACTCGGCCGCCCGCCGCGGGCGATCCGTGAGCTGCGTGCTACGCCGGCGCGCCGCCTGATCGGGCTGGCCCGCACCTGCATGGTCACGCGCGAACGCGACCTGGCAGCATTTCAGTTCGCCAGCCCGCGTGACGTGTTCCTCGTCGACGATGGCGACGGCCTCGCCTTCGGCCTGACGGGCGTCGAGCCGGCGCGCCGCACGCTGCTGTACTCGACCTGGGGTGCGCTGATGCTGCGCAATGGCGTGCCGCTCGGCTACGTGCAGCTCGACATTCTGGGTCGGCACGCGGCGCTGTCGTTCAACACCTTCGCCACCTTCCGCGGCGCGGGCAGCGCCAGACTGTTCGGGCGGCTGCTGGCCACGGTCCGGCACGTATTCGGCTGCGATGAGTTCAGCATCGAGCCGTACCAGCTCGGGGTCGGCAACGAGGAAGGCATCGAGTCCGGTGCCTGGTGGTTCTACTACCGGCTCGGTTTCCGCCCGCGTGCGACCGAGGCCCGTCGTCTGGTCGCGCGCGAGCTCGGCCGGATCGCCGTCGACCGGCGATACCGGAGCGCACCGCGCACGCTCCGCGCGCTGGCGCGCTGGCACCTGTTCTTCGCCGTCGATTCCCAGCGCCGGCCGCGGCTGCCGCGGACCGCGCACTGGCTCGGTCGGGCAGCCGGATCGATGCGGCGCTTCCCTTCCGCCGATCCCGAACAGCGCGCCGCCGCCGCGGTTGCGGAGGCGCTGCAGCGCCTGCAGCGCCCGCGCGGCGACCGGCGACTGTCGCCCGCGGAGCGGCGCGTCTTGCAACAATGGGCGCCGTTGGTGCTCAGCATCCCCGGGCTGCCGCGCTGGCCGGCCGCTGATCGCCGCGCGCTGTGGTCACTGATTCTCGCCAAGGCGGCGCGCAGCGAGCGGGACTTTCAGCGCCGGCTGTTGCGGCACCGGCGCCTGCGGGCCCTGCTCGGTTTCTGAGCGGGCGGCTGCGGCGCGTTGCCGCGGCCCCCGAATCAGAGGCCGCCGGCGTCGAACTCGGCCTGTGCGGCCTCGACCTGCGCATCGCTCGTGGCCGCTGCAAGGGAGATCTGTTGATCTCGCGTGCCACGGTTTCGACGGCGAGAACCGCACCAGCGTACCGGTCGACGGCTCGATCATCAACGACGCGGGCTGATTCCACGTCGACCACCGTCACCGCGAATCATGTCAACCGGTTCTTCGCGGACGAGGTGCTGAACGGTCTGTACGAGTCGGCGGTGCCGGCCGCCGTGGACGTCGGCGCCGGCGCGCTGCTGCTGGTGAGGGACGGAGCGCGTGCGCACTTTCGTTACGGAATCATCGAGCGGGCGCAGGCGCTGGAGAACGGGGCCGGCGGCTTCGGGATCGTGGCACCGGCCGCAGGTACCGAACTCGAACTCAGCAATTTCGTCATCACCCGAGCCGAACTGGCGGGCATGCTGGCCAACCGGACGTACGTGAAAGCGTCCGACGGTCTCGTCAGCCGCAACCTGATCGGAGCGGCACTGCAGGAATAGCCGCCGGCCGCCGATCCTGACTACGACATCAACTCGGCTGTCGAGTGCCTGGACGACGGAGTCCGGTACCTCGATAACAGACGCAATCCCGACGCCGATCCGCTGCCGGTACCCTGCCTTCCATTCGAGGACTGCCCGCTCGCCGCATGCCGGGCGGTGCCTTTCGACTGCGAATGGAGTGCGAACTGAGCTGCCGAATATGGGCACCAGCCAACGGCCTGCTTGCTCCAGCGCCTGCAGGCACGGTGCAATAAAGCAGAACGGCCCCGATTGGGGCCGTTCGCGACGGGAATGTTGGTAGCGGGGGCAGGATTTGAACCTGCGACCTTCGGGTTATGAGCCCGACGAGCTGCCAGACTGCTCCACCCCGCAACGGGGACGCGGATTATAGGCAGGCCGCCGGGGCATTACAACGCCAGCCGGGACCACACCGCCCGGGGATCAGCCCAGCGCCCGTGCGCAGACGGCCAGCAACGCGCCCGGAAACAGGCCGAGCGCCAGCACGGCGAGGCCGTTCAGGCTCAGCACCAGGCGGAACGCCGCGCCGGCCTGCAGCGGCTCGCGGTCAGCCGGCTCCTCGAAGTACATGTTGCGGACCACACGCAGGTAGTAGAACGCGCCGATCACCGACATCAGCACCGCGAACGCAGCCAGCCAGACGAAGCCGACGTCGAGTACCGCGCGGATGACCTGCAGCTTGGCCCAGAAGCCGACCACCGGCGGTACGCCGGCCATGCCGAACATCAGCAGCAGCATCACGAACGCGAACCACGGGCTCTTCTGGTTCAGGCCACGGTAGTCGTCCAGTTCCTCGGCCTCGAAGCCCTGCCGGGTCAGCAGCAGCACGACGCCGAACGCGCCGACCGCGAGGATCACGTAGGTCAGCGTGTAGAACAGCGCTGCCTTGTAGCCGGCGACGGTGCCGGCCAGGATGCCGAGCAGGATGAAGCCGACGTGCGCAATCGTCGAGTAGGCCAGCATGCGCTTGATGTTGGTCTGCGCAACGGCGATCACGTTGCCGGCCGCCAGCGACAGCACGGCCAGCACGATCAGCATGTCCTGCCAGGCCGCGACCGCGCCGCCGAGGCCCTCGGCCAGCACGCGGATCGCCAGCGCGAACGAGGCCAGCTTCGGCGCCGAGCCGATGAACAGCGTCACCGGGGTCGGCGCGCCGTGATAGACGTCCGGCACCCACATGTGAAACGGCACCGCGCCGAACTTGAACGCGACCGCCACCACGATCAGCGCCAGCCCGAGCACGAGCCCGATGCCGCCGGCGGCCTCGCCGCGGACCAGCTCCGCCAGCACGCCGAGGTCGAAGCTGCCGGTCACGCCATAGACGATCGAAATACCGTACAGCAGCGTGCCGGAGGCGATCGCGCCGAGCACGAAGTACTTCATCGCCACCTCGGCGGCCACGCCGTTGTCGCGGTCGAAGGCCACCAGCGCATACAGCGACAGCGACAGGATCTCGATGCCGAGATACAGCGACAGCAGGCTGCCGGCCGAGGCAATGACCTGGATGCCGAGGACCGCGCACAGCACCAGCACGCAGTACTCGCCGCGCAGCAGGCCGCGCCGGCGCAGGTAGTCGCGCGAGTACAGCAGCGTGACCGCCGCGGTGCCGTACGCGAACAGCTTGAGCAGCGTCGCCAGCGGGTCGGCGACGAACTGACCGTACAGCACGACCGTGCGCTCCGGCACCGCGACCAGCGAGCTGACCCAGGTCGCGCCGGCGAGGGCCAGCATGGTCAGCAGGAAGGTCTGGTCGCGCCGCCGCTCCGGCAGGAAGGCCCCGGCCAGCAGCACGACGCAGGCCGCCGCCAGCAGGAAGATCTCGGCGGCGGCCGGCCGGAGCTCACTGGCGGCCAGCACGGGTACTGCCTGCTCGATCATGCGCGCCTCACAGCTTACTGGCCGTCATCTGCTGCACGAGCTGCTCGAGCGTCGGCCGCATCACCTCGAGCAGCGGCGCCGGCCACAGGCCGAGCAGCAGCACCGCGACGGCGAGCACGGCGAGCACGAGGAACTCGCGCGGATTGACGTCCTTGAGCGCGGCCACGCTGGCATTGGCGACGTCGCCCCAGACCACGCGCTTGACCAGCCACAGCGTGTACGCGGCGCCGAGGATCAGCGTCAGCGCGGCCGCGATCGCGTACCAGAAACTGGCCTTGAAGCTGGCGATGATCACCAGGAACTCGCCGACGAAGCCGGACGTGCCCGGCAGGCCGGCATTGGCCAGCGCAAACAGCACCATCAGGAACGCGAACACCGGCATCGTGTTGACCACGCCGCCATAGGCGCTGATCTCGCGCGTGTGCAGGCGGTCGTACAGCACGCCGACGCACAGGAACAGCGCGCCCGAGACCAGGCCGTGCGAGACCATCTGCACCATCGCGCCGTCGAGGCCCATGCGCGCGCCGGTCAGCGCGCCGGTGCCGGCGGCGATGTCCCAGGCGATGAACGAGCCAAGCGTGACGAAGCCCATGTGCGCGATCGACGAGTACGCGATCAGCTTCTTCATGTCGGTCTGTACCAGCGCGACCAGGCCGATGTAGACGATCGCGATCAGCGACAGCGCGATGATCAGCCAGTCCAGTTCGCGGCTCGCGTCCGGAGCGATCGGCAGGCTGAAACGCAGGAATCCGTAGCCGCCCATCTTCAGCATGATCGCCGCCAGCACCACCGAGCCGCCGGTCGGCGCCTCGACGTGCGCATCCGGCAGCCAGGTATGCACCGGCCACATCGGCACCTTGACCGCGAACGCGGCGAAGAACGCCAGGAAGATCAGTGTCTGCGCGCCGAGCGCCAGCGGCAGCTTGTGCAGCGCGCCGATGTCCCAGCTCCCGCCCTGCAGGTACAGCCAGATCAGCGCGACCAGCATCAGCACCGAACCGAGGAACGTATACAGGAAGAACTTCAGCGTCGCATAGACGCGCCGCGCGCCGCCCCAGACGCCGATGATCAGGAACATCGGGATCAGCATCGCTTCCCAGAACACGTAGAACAGCAGCGCATCGAGTGCCGCAAACACGCCGATCATCAGCCCGGCCATGATCAGGAACGCGGCGAAGTACTGCGCCGGCCGGCGCTCGATCACGGTCCAGCCGGCGATCACCACCAGCGGGGTGATGAACGCGGTCAGCACGATCAGCGGCAGTGCGATGCCGTCGACGCCGAGCCGGTACCCGGCGTCGATGGCCGGAATCCAGGCCGCCGTCTCGACGAACTGCATCGCGGCCGTGCCGCGGTCGAACGCCTGCCACAGCGGCACGCACAGCGCCAGCGTCGTCAGCGACCCGCCGAGCGCGACCCAGCGGCCGGCGGCGATGCGCCGCTCGCCGAGCAGCAGCACGACGATTCCGGCCACGATCGGCAGCCAGACCAGCCAGCTCAGCAGGTGGGTTGCGGTCGGCATGTCAGGTCCTGAGCAGCAGCCAGCCCAGCAGCAGCGCCAGGCCGATGATCATGGCGAAGGCGTAGTGATACAGGTAACCGGTCTGCACGCGCCGCACGACCGCGGCCAGCGCCCCGACCGCGCGCGCGCTGCCGTTGACCAGCACGCCGTCGATCGCCTGTTCATCGCCGCGCCGCCACAGGCCGGTGCCGAGCGCGCGGGCGCCGGCGGCGACGACGTTTTCGTTGAACCAGTCGAAGTAGTACTTGTTGTCGAGCAGCCGGTACAGACCGGCACAGCGCCGCGCGATCGCGTCCGGCAGGTCCGGCCGGCGCACGTACAGGTACCAGGCCGTGGCGATGCCGGCGAAGGCCAGGTACAGCGCCGGCGCCGAGGCCGCGTGCAGCAGGAACGCCGCCGGGCCGTGGAAATCCTCGCCGAGGATCGCCAGCGGGCCGTCAGGACCGTGCTGGACCGAGCCGCGGAACCAGTCGCCGAACACCACCGGCCCGACCGTCAGCCAGCCGATCACGACCGAGGGTATGGCCAGCGCGATGAGCGGCAGCGTCACCACCCACGGGCTCTCGTGCAGATGTTCGCGCGTGTGCTCGTCCATCCGCTCGCGGCCGTGGAAGGTCATGAACAGCAGCCGGAAGCTGTACAGCGCCGTCACGAACACGCCGAGCAGCACACACCAGTAAGCGTAGGTCGCGCCCTCGATCGGCGAATGGTGCACGGCCTCGATGATGATGTCCTTCGAGAAGAACCCGGACAGCCCCGGGAAGCCGACCAGCGCCAGCGAACCGATCAGGCAGGTCCAGTAGGTCACCGGCAGGTAGCGGCGCAGCCCGCCCATGCGCCGCATGTCCTGCTCGTGGTGCATCGCGATGATCACCGAACCGGCGGCCAGGAACAGCAGCGCCTTGAAGAACGCATGCGTCATCAGGTGGAAGATGCCGGCGCCATAGGCCCCGGCGCCCAGCGCGACCGTCATGTAACCGAGCTGCGACAGCGTCGAGTAGGCGATGACCCGCTTGATGTCGTTGTTGACCAGGCCGAGCAGGCCCATGAACAGCGCCGTGGTCGCGCCGATCACCAGCACGAAGTGCAGCGCATGCGGCGTCAGCTCGTACAGCGGTGACATCCGCGCGATCATGAAGATGCCGGCGGTCACCATCGTGGCGGCGTGAATCAGCGCCGAGATCGGGGTCGGGCCTTCCATCGAGTCCGGCAGCCACACGTGCAGCGGCACCTGGGCCGACTTGCCCATCGCGCCGATGAACAGCGCGATGCAGATCAGTGTCACCGCGCGGGTGGTCTCGCCCGGCGTAAGCTGCACACGCAGTTCGACCGCCGCCGGCGCCCGCGCGAACACCTCCATGTAGTCGAGGCTGCCCATGTAACAGACGATCGCGGCAATGCCAACGATGAAGCCGAAGTCGCCGATCCGGTTGACGATGAATGCCTTCAGGTTGGCGAAGATCGCGGTCGGCCGCTTGTACCAGAAGCCGATCAGCAGATAGGAGACCAGTCCGACCGCCTCCCAGCCGAAGAACAACTGCAGGAAGTTGTTGGCCATCACCAGCATCAGCATCGAGAAGGTGAACAGCGAGATGTAGGCGAAGAAGCGCTGGTACCCCGGATCGTCCCGCATGTAGCCGATCGTGTACACGTGCACGGCCAGCGACACGAAGGTCACGACCGTCATCATCAATGCGCTCAGCCGGTCGATCAGGAAACCGACCTCCATGTGCAGGCCGTCGCTGGCGCCCCAGGTATAGACCGCGCCGTTGTAGTCCGGCGCGCCGCCGGCGAGCTGCAGCAGCACCCACAGCGACAGCACGAACGACAGCCCCACGCCGGCGATGCACACGCTGTGCGCGCCGGCGCGCCCGAGCTGCCGCCCGCCCAGTCCGGCCAGCAGCGCGGCCGCGAGCGGCGCCAGCACGATCAGCAGTGCGGCCTGCGGGATGCCCATCGTCAACCCTTCATAGCGTCGAGGTCCTCGACGTTGATGCTGCGGCGCTGGCGGAACAGCACGACCAGGATGGCCAGCCCGATCGCCGCCTCGGCGGCGGCCACGGTCAGGATGAAGAACACGAACACCTGCCCGTCGAGCAGGCCGAGGAAGCGCGAGAAGGCCACGAAGTTGAAGTTGACCGCGAGCAGCAGCAGCTCGATGCACATCAGCAGCACGATCACGTTGCGGCGGTTCAGGAAGATGCCGGCGACCGCGATCGCGAACAGCACCCCAGCCAGCGTCAGATAGTGGGCCAGCGTGATCATGGTTCGTGCTCCGACCGCATGCGCACGAGGCGGACCCGGGCGGCCGGCCGCACCGCGACCTGCCGGCCGACATCCTGCTGGCGGACGCCCGGCCGGTGCCGCAGTGTCAGCGCGATCGCGGCGACGATCGCGATCAGCAGCACGACCGCGGCGAGCTGGAACGGCCAGACATAGTCGGTGTACAGCACCGTGCCGATCTCGGCCGTGTTGCTGTGCCCCGCCGGCAGCGGCGCCTTCGTCCCGGGCAGCTCGACGCCGAGGCGCCGAACCCACAGCGCGTAGCCGAGTTCGAGCGCGACGATCACGGCGACCAGCGCCGCCAGCGGCGCGTTGCGCACGAAGCCGCGGCGCAGCTCCTCGACATTGACGTCGAGCATCATCACGACGAACAGGAACAGGACCATCACCGCACCGACGTACACCAGCACCAGCACGACAGCGAGGAACTCGGCCTCGAGCAGCAGCCACAGCGCCGCGGCGGTGACGAAGCACAGCACCAGCAGCAGCACCGCGTGCACCGGGTTGCGCGCCAGGATCACGCCGGTCGCGGCGCCGACCAGCACCGCCGCATAGACCCAGAACAGAATCGTGATCAGCACGTCAGTTCACCGGTAGCGGGCGTCCGCGGCCTTGTCCGCCGCGATCATTGCCGCATAGCGCTCGCCCACGGCGAGCAGCCGTTCTTTGGTCATGATGTTCTCGCCGCGGCTCTCCATGTGGTACTCGAGGATGCGGGTCTCGACGATCGCATCCACCGGGCAGGCCTCCTCGCAGAAGCCGCAGTAGATGCACTTGAACAGGTCGATGTCGTAGCGGGTCGTGCGCCGCGTGCCATCGGCGCTCTCCGCGGTGTCGATCGTGATCGCCAGCGCCGGACAGACCACCTCGCACAGCTTACAGCCGATGCAGCGCTCCTGGCCGTTCGGATAGCGGCGCAGCGCGTGCAGACCGCGGAAACGCGGTGACTGCGGCGTCTTTTCCTCCGGGTAATGCACGGTGATCTTCGACCGGAACAGGTTGCGCAGCGTCACCCACAGGCCGGCCAGCAGCTCGGTCAGCAGGAACGTGCGCAGCAGTGATCGCAGCCGTTGCATCGCCGCCCTCATGCCGCCCACGGTCCGACCCGCAGCCAGGCCAGCACCGCCTCGACCGCGATCCACACCAGCGTCACCGGAATCAGCACCTTCCAGCCGAGACGCATGATCTGGTCATAGCGGTAGCGCGGGACGGTCGCGCGCACCCACAGGAACAGGAACAGGAACACGCCGGTCTTCAGGAACAGCCAGTGGAATCCGGACACGGTCAGCCAGTTGCCGTCCGGCAGGTAGCCCTGCACCGGCGACAGCCAGCCGCCGAAGAACAGTACCGCACACAGCGTCGAGACCAGGATCATGTTCGCGTACTCGGGCAGCGCGAACAGCGTGGCGAAAGTCGCGCCCGAGTACTCGACGTGGAAGCCGGCGACGATCTCCGATTCGCCCTCGGCGACATCGAACGGCGCGCGGTTGGTCTCGGCCAGCGCCGAGATGAAATAAACGACGAACAGCGGGAACAGCCAGAACCAGTTCCAGCTCAGCAGTCCACCTTCCTGCGCGCGCACGATCGCGCCGAGGTTCAGGCTGCCGGCCGCCATCAGCACGCCGACCAGCGCGAAACCCATCGCGATCTCGTAGGCGACCATCTGCGCGGCCGAGCGCATCGAACCGAGGAAGGCGTACTTCGAGTTGCTGGCCCAGCCGCCGAGGATGATGCCGTAGACCCCCATCGAGGTCAGCGCCAGCAGGAACAGCAAGCCGGCGTCGATGTCGGCGAGCACGAACTCCGGTGCAAACGGGATCACGACCCAGGCCGCGAGCGCCGGCAGCATCACGATCAGCGGCGCCAGCAGGAACAGGAACGGCGACGCCGCACCCGGGATGATGATCTCCTTGAGCAGCAGCTTGACCACGTCGGCAAACGGCTGGGCGATGCCGCGGAACAGCCGCAGGCCGAAGAACGTGACCCGGTTCGGGCCGTAGCGCAACTGCATGTAGCCGATGACCTTGCGCTCGCCCAGGGTCAGGAACGCGACCGCGATGACCACGGCGAGCAGCACGCCGACGATCTGCAGCGCGACCACGATCAGCGCCTGCAGTTCCGGCGGTACGCGCTCCCACTGTGCGATCAGCCATGCCATGCCGCTGCGCCCCGCTCAGTCCGTCGCCAGCCGGCCGGCGCGGGTGACCTGCAACGGCGTCGCCCGGCGCAGGATCGCATCGGCGCGGTACATCGGTACTGCGGTCGTGGTGCCGCCGGCGCCGGGTTCGATGATCCGCGTGCCGGTGAATTCGCCGCGGGCCGGTGTGCCCGCATCCTGCCGCAATGCGCTGCGCAGTTCCTCCGGCGTCGGGAAGTCGAAGCCCTCGAGGCCGAGCAGGTTGCCGAGCACGCGCAGCACCTTCCAGCCCGGGCGCGCCGCGCCGACCGGGCGGGCACAGCCGCCGAATTCCTGCCACTGTCCGCAACAGTTGACGAAGGTGCCTGAGGTCTCGGCGAAGGTGCCGATCGGCAGCAGCAGGTGGGCCACGCGCCGCAGCGACTCGCTGGCATAGGGCGTCATGGCGATGACCAGCGGGCAGGCCGCCAGCGCCGCGGTCGCATCGCGGCCGCCGAAATCCGCCTCCGGTTCGATGCCGCCGAACAGCACACAGGCCGACAGCGGCGCGGCCAGCATGCCGGAGGTATCGAGGCCGGCATGCGGCGCCGCCCGCCCGCCAGCGGCGCGATGCGGCAGCGCGCCGGCGAGCGCGGCACCCACCGCATTGCCGCCATCGGCCAGCCAGCCGAGCGTGGCACCGGTCAGCGCGGCCAGCGCCGCGGCAGCGGCGCGCAGGTCCGCATAGCGGCTGTGCCGCAGCGTGAGCCCACCGAGAACGATCGCGCGGCGCGTACCGCCCAGCAGCGT